>Ga0098069_100239_pt1 | contig 29448 bp, 24 predicted proteins | sample 27_taG_FD_92584 | JGI IMG/M metagenome (GOLD analysis project Ga0098069, IMG submission 92584) | Marine viral communities from Cariaco Basin, Caribbean Sea - 27_WHOI_OMZ | ecosystem: Environmental > Aquatic > Marine > Oceanic | place: Caribbean Sea: Cariaco Basin | collected 2014-11-09
ACCGATCTGGATTATGATGCGGAAGTTTTTACTGAAAAAAAGAGTCAGGATAAAGCCGATAAAAAATCTGAAGGGAAAGTTAGAAAAATAAACCCTTCAGAATTTATAAAGCCAATGCTGGCAACCACCGGCAAGAAAATTTTTAACGATCCCGATTGGATTTACGAGTTAAAATGGGATGGTTATCGCGCCCTGGCTCATATTGAAGAAGGCAAGGTTGATCTCTATTCCCGCAATGGGATTTCCTTTAATTCTAAATTTCCAAAACTGGTAGAGGATTTAGAGCAGGTAGAAAATAATGTGATCTTAGACGGTGAAATTGTGGTTTTAAATAAAGATGGAATTTCACAGTTTCAGGCTTTACAAAATTACGATGAAAATACTCCCGGCAGCCTACGCTTCTATGTTTTTGATATGCTCTTTCTCAATGGGCATTCTATGTTAGATCTGCCGCTTTTAGAACGAAAGAGCTTAATTCCTGAAGTTATTGAAGACCTGGACATGGTTCAATATTGTGACCATATTGAAGGCATGGGAACGGCCTTTTATAAAAAAGCCATAGATTCAGGGATGGAAGGGGTGATCGCTAAGAAAGCCGATGCTACCTATTCTCCAGGCTATAGAACTGAAAAATGGTTGAAAATAAAGGACGAAAATTCACGAGAAGTGCTTATTTGCGGCTACACCACTTCAGAAGGAGCTGTTTTTGGTTCTTTAATTATGGGTGCTTATGAAGATGATGAGCTAAAATATATAGGAAACTGCGGTACCGGTTTTTCTAACGAAGAACAGAAAGCATTGCTGAAAAAGTTTAAAAGCAGGGAGCGTAAAACCTCTCCTTTTTCAGAAAAAATAAATTTAAAAGGAAGAGAACCGGTTTGGATGCGCCCCGATTTGGTTGCTGAGGTAAAGTATTCGGAAATTACAAAAACAGGGAAACTACGACACCCCGTTTTTAAAGCGCTCCGAAAAGATAAAGATCCCGAAGAAATTTCAGCGGAAGAAATTATTGAAGATAAAACTTCTGGGGAAAAACAAACAAAAAAAACTTCTTCAAAGAAATCTGCCGAAAGCCTGAAAATAGATGGTATAGAGGTGCCATTTACCAATTTGGACAAGATGTATTGGCCAGATTCCGGGTTTAGAAAATACGATTTGATAGATTATTACATCCAGGTTTCAGAAATGATGTTGCCCTATTTAAAAAACAGGCCACAAAATCTACACCGGCATCCCAATGGAATCAAAAAACAAGGCTTTTACCAGAAAGATAACGAGGGTAATTTGCCCGATTGGGTAGCGACTACTGAAATTTATTCGGAATCTTCAGAAAAAGACATCGAGTATTTACTTTGCCAGAACGAGGCTACGCTTTTATATATGGCGAATTTGGGTTGTATAGAGATCAATCCATGGAATTCGAGAATTGATAACCTGGATAATCCAGATTATATGGTGATAGATTTAGATCCTTCAGATAAAAATACTTTTGATGAAGTGATTGAAGTTGCCCAGGCCGCGAAAGAAGTGTTGGATCTAGCCAAAATTGATGGTTTTTGTAAAACTTCGGGTTCCAGCGGACTTCATATTTATATTCCGCTAGGCGGAAATTATAGTTATGATGAGGCTCGCAATTTTACCAAATTACTGTGTTCTTATATTGCCGAAAGAGTTCCAAAAATAACCAGTATGGATCGCGCTAAAAAGAAGCGAAAAGACAAGATCTACCTTGATTATTTACAAAATCGAAGAGGCCAAACCCTGGCTTCAGCCTATTGTGCTCGCCCAAAACCCGGTGCGCCGGTTTCCGCTCCATTAGAATGGAAAGAAGTAAAAACAGGACTCAAAATTCTTGATTTCAACATTAAAAATATGTCGCAAAGAATTCAGAAAAAAGGGGATCTATTTAAAAAAGTACTCGGAAAAGGTATCGATATGGAGGAGGCAATGCAAAGCTTAGAATCTTCCTAAAGTTTAATTAAAAGCAAGGCGCGACTTCCTGATAATTTTTAACTTGACCAAAAGCGGAAATTAATGAAGAAAAGAATACGCAAGCTTGCCGGTAGGTACAAATTAATTGATCAGGTTTTAATTACTCCTTATAGAAGCTATGGCACGCATTCGCACTTATATATTAAAGGGCGTGTTTTGGATAACGAACCCCTAAAAATAACCCAGGACGCTAATTTTTTTAAAACCATAAAAACAACTTATAAGCAGTTTGATACGTTTGAAATTCCGGAGGCAAAAGTAGATTTAAGCCTACCCGGGAAAGTACAAACGAGTACAGAAACCAATGCTGAAGGTTATTTTTTATTTGAAGATGAAATAAAGGAAAACCTGGCAGAACACTCAGATGAAGAAGGTTGGTTAGATTACGATCTTTATTACAAAGGCCCAATGGGCAAGAAAACCGAATTACTGGAAGATCCTTTTACCGGTAGTTTTTTAATTCCGCATCCTGAAGCAGAATATGGGGTGATTAGCGATATAGATGATACCATTTTACATACCGGTGTTACTTCATTTTTAAAACTTAGATTGCTTAAAAATTCATTACTAACCAATGCCTATGATAGAATTCCACTGAAGGGAGCTGCCGAGTTTTATCAGAAATTGCACGAAGGCCGCGACGGTACGCCTAATAATCCAATTTTCTATTTAAGTAACAGTCCGTGGAATTTATATGAATATCTCAAACTTTTTTTAGATCACAACGCTTTCCCGAAAGGGCCAATTTTACTTCGGAAATTCAGAACGCCATTTGATGGCAGTATAAAGCCTGAAAAGCCGCATAAACAGAAGGAAATCAATAATATCTTGCAAACTTATCCAAATATGGAATTTATTCTAATTGGAGACAGTGGCGAACACGATGCTTCTATTTATACTGAAATAGCAGCGCAACATCCAGATAGAATTCTGGCAATTTATTTAAGAAGTGTAAATCATAAAAAGCAAATGAACCGCGTGCGCAGTATTATAGATAATTTTGAAACCACGCCGGTGCTTATGGTAGAATCTTCACAGGAAGCCGTGGCTCACGCAAAGGAACACGGATTTATATAAGGTTAATCGTCAATGCTCTTGCCAACGGCAGTTTTTCTACTGGACGTGGTTTTTCTGGGCATTGTTCCAAAAATATGATCCCAGAGGGGTGAAGAAACACCAAAAGCTCTGTCTGATTCTCGATAATGGTGAATGCTGTGATGTTGCCATAAAATCTTAAGAAAGTTGTTAGGAACTTTAAAAGCATGTACCGAGTAATGTACTGCCAGGTAAGCGGCATATCCTATTAAAAATCCTGCCAGGAATCCAAAGACATAATCTCCTAGAACCGCCCGGTAAATTATAAAAAGTACGGTAGCAACAACTAAACTCAAAACCGGTGGCATTGCTAATCTCGATTTGTCTTTAGGGTAATCGTGATGCACGCCGTGCATGGTGTAAGAGATCTTTTTCTTTCTTTCACTGGTAGCAGGAATATGGTAAAGGTAACGGTGCATAATATATTCTACGAAAGTGAAAAAGAAAAGTCCGGCTACGAATAGTCCTACCATTATTGGTGCTTCAAAACCTTTTTCGATAATTCCGTAGTAGATTAAAGCCACTGCAATTACTCCAAAAATAATTAAAGGAAGTGAAATATGTGTATGGGTAAGTTTTTCTAAAATTGGGTTGTCAAATAACTTTGGAGAACCCTTGTGCTTTGGCCGTTTAAGTTTTGTTGATTCCATATTTTCGAGTTTTTAAAACAATCCGTGAATCTCAGCGTCAATACGGTTTATAATATTTCCCAGGTCTTCAGGATTATCTACAAAGTTAATATTATCTACATCAATGATCAATAGATTGCCTTTGTTGTAATTATGTACCCAGGCTTCATAGCGTTCATTTAGCCTGCTTAAATAGTCTATAGAAATAGAGTTTTCGTAATCGCGTCCTCTTTTATGAATTTGGGAAACCAGGTTTGGAATACTACTTCTCAAATAAATAAGAAGATCGGGTCCCTGTACTACGCTTTCCATAAGATCAAAAAGAGAGCTGTAGTTTTCGAAATCTCTATTGGTCATTAAACCCATCGCGTGCAGGTTGGGTGCAAAAATATGCGCATCTTCGTAGATCGTTCTATCCTGGATAATTTTCTTTCCGCTCTCGCGTATTTGGAGTATTTGCCGAAACCTACTATTTAAAAAGTATATCTGGAGGTTAAAAGACCAACGCTCCATTTTATTATAGAAGTCTTCGAGATAGGGATTTTCTAAGACATCTTCATACTGTGCTTCCCAGTTGTAATGTTTTGCTAATAATTTAGTGAGGGTGGTTTTTCCGGCGCCAATGTTCCCTGCAATCGCTACGTGCATAAATTCGTTATAATTAGATAGTTGTTAGGGCCGCTTTAAAAAGCGAGGATGTAAAGATACATGAATTAAGATTCCCTGAATTTTTACACCTTGTCAAAATACTCATAAATCTTGAAAAGCTAAAGTTTTTGATTCTATATCTCCCTAAAAATGATTAACTTAAAGTAGAATTTAAGGCTATGAAATCCCTGTTAAAATATTTTTTCCTGGTTTTTTTCTGCGGAATGCAATTAGCAATGGCGCAGGAAAAAGATAAAGATCACCTGATGCTTACGCGCAGTGATTATAGTTTTGATGAGACCAATTTACGACTGACAAAAACTTTAAAACAAAATAATTCTCTTACACTTTTTACAGAAATTCGGCACTCAGAACAAGCCGAAAATGCCGGTTTAGAACTTTCAGATAAAAGCCTGTTTATCTTTGGGAATCCCAAACAGGGTACTTTGTTGATGCAATGTGATCAATTGGCAGGATTGGATCTTCCGCTTAAAATATTAGTTTATAAAGAAGATGATGAAACCCACGTTACCTATAGCAGTATAAACTATTTAAAAAAAAAGTACGAGCTTAAAAAAGTAAAGAATCTTAGCCTGATCAACAAGGGATTAAAAAAAATTGCCTCAAAAGCTTCGGGAAACAGGGTTAAAAAGTCTGGCAAGTTTAAGCTGGAGAAGCACCAGGGGATTATTTCAGAAATTAGTGAGTTTGATTTTAATACTACCTACGAGCGGTTGGTATCTGCGATTGAAACTAACCCAAATCTTAAGATCTTTTCAGAAATAGATCATTTTAAAAATGCTGAAGAGATAAACCTGGGATTGCGCCCAACCCGGTTAGTAATTTTCGGAAACCCAAAAATTGGTACTCCAATTATGCAACAAAATGCAAAAATAGCCCTGGAGTTGCCGGTTAAATTTCTGGTATGGCGTGATGAAGCCGGCGTGGTGAAAATTTCTTATAACGATCCTGTATTTTTAGCAGAAAGGTTTAAAATTACCAACAATATTCCCGAGTTGGAAAAAATGAAAAATGCTTTGGAGAATCTTAGTAGGAATGCTTCAAAATATTAGGAAATATTATCATTAACCAACTTTCTATATTGGTTAGGCGTAATTTTCTCAAAGCGTTTAAATTGGCGGTTAAAATAGCTAGTATTGTTAAATCCGCTTTTATAAGCTATATCGGCAAACTTATCATTTGTTCTCTGAATAAGCTTCTTCGCAAATTTTATACGTTCTCCGTTTAAGTAATCTATAGGGCTTTCACCAAGCGTATTTTTAAAGCTTCGGTAAAAATTTGAAGTACTCATACAGGCTTTATCTGCGAGTTTATCTACCTGAATATTTTCGGTAAGATGTTCTCGCATATACTTTACAATAAACGCCATTCTATTATTATCAAAAAGCGTTTCATTATCAAGCAGCATTACTTTTGCTTTAGTTTGAAGCAACCTGATAATGAGTTCCTTTACCATTAAATCTAATAACGCATCTTTAGCTTTATCATCTTCCAGGAAAGTGCTAAAAATACGATCTAGCACAAATTGTACCTGCTGATTATTAACCAGGTGTACGGCACTAGCATCAAAGCTATGTTGATCGTTTTCGAAATCTATACGCGTGTTTTCATTAAAGATTTCTACGGTTTCTTTTATTTTATCGGGATCAATTCCCAGGGCGAGACATCGCGTAGGGTTTTTTGAGTTGGCCAGGGGAAAATCAATGACCATCTTTTTATCTGAAGGTAACACTACAGATTCTCCCGGGAAAAAATCAAAAGATTTCATTCCTTCCAGGTGCATTATTTTTTTTCCCGTAAGCATACTTGCAATAATTGGAAAGCTAAACTGAAGGTTTACACTTTCTGCTACCTGCCGGGTTTCAAAAACGTTTAGTTCAGCATAATCAGCACTGTAGATCGTCCTGTTTTCGATTGAAGTTTCTAGCTTCAAATTGCGATTGTAGTTTGATAAATTAGTATTCAAAACCTAATTAATTTAATAACATAGTAGTAATGTAGTATTTATTTGTAGAAAAGTTCAATTAATTAATCTTAAAATTAAAGATATTGGAATGATAAATTATAAAAATTACTTCTATGAGCTACTCAGCACCAAAATTTAAGGAAAAATATGGCAATTTTATTAACGGGAAATTCCAGGATCCTATTGATGGAGCTTATTTTGAAAACCATTCGCCGGTAGATAATAAGTTATTGGCTAAATATCCAAGATCTAACGAGAAAGATGTAAAAAGCGCCATTGAAGCTGCTAATAATGCAAAACATGAATGGGGCAAAACGTCCGCCTCAGAAAGGGCAGCGATTTTGCATAAGATAGCCGATGTGATTCACGAAAACCTGGAAACTTTTGCGCAAATGGAAACGGCAGATAACGGGAAATCCATTCGTGAAACAATGAATGCCGATGTTCCCCTGGCAGTGGATCATTTTAGATATTTTGCTTCAGCGATACGAGCAGAAGAAGGATCGGCTACAGAGCTTAACGAAGATACCCTTTCCTTAATTATCAATGAGCCACTTGGCGTGGTTGCGCAAATTATTCCATGGAATTTTCCATTATTGATGCTTGCCTGGAAAGTGGCGCCCGCATTAGCTTCAGGAAACTGCGTAGTTTTAAAACCTGCGGAACAGACGCCTGCTTCTGCAACATTTTTAGCTGAAAAGATTGCAGATCTTTTACCTCCGGGAGTCTTTAATGTTATTCACGGTTTTGGCCCTGAAGCAGGAAAGCCTTTGGCTTCCAGCCCAAATGTAGATAAAGTGGCTTTTACAGGAGAAACCACTACCGGACAATTAATTATGCAGTATGCTTCAAAAAACCTGCACCCGGTAACCATGGAACTTGGTGGAAAGTCACCTAATGTCTTCTTTAATAGTATTATGGATCACGACGATGCTTTCCTTGATAAATGTATTGAAGGCGCTGTGCTTTTTGCATTTAACCAGGGTGAAGTTTGTACCGCACCATCCAGGATCTTAATTCAGGAAGATATTTATGATGAATTCATTAAGCGGGTGATAGAGCGTACCAAGGCTATAAAAATGGGTAATCCGTTTGAGGAGTCTACAATGATGGGCGCACAGGCTTCCAGTGATCAGCATCAGAAAATCCTGGAATATATTAAGATAGGAAAGGATGAAGGCGCCGAGGTTTTAGCCGGCGGTGGTGCAGCAAAACTTGATGGAAATTTAGCTAACGGATTTTACATTCAGCCAACTATTTTAAAAGGGCATAATAAAATGCGGGTTTTCCAGGAAGAAATTTTTGGACCTGTAGTTGCGGTTTGCACATTTAAAGATGAAGCCGAAGCCATTGAAATTGCAAATGATACGATGTATGGTCTTGGCGCCGGAGTTTGGACGCGAGATGCGCATCAATTATATCAAATTCCACGTGCAATAAAAGCCGGGCGGGTTTGGGTAAATTGTTATCACGATTATCCTGCACACGCACCGTTTGGAGGTTATAAAAAATCTGGTTTCGGACGAGAAAACCATTTGATGATGCTTAATCATTATAGACAAAGCAAGAATATGCTAATTTCTTATGATAAGAATAAACTGGGATTCTTTTAGAAATGGACTATAAAAGAGTAGATATAACTCCTGAAGCAGAAAAACTGCTGCAAGAACTCAAGCAACAGCACGGTGAGGTGATTTTTCACCAAAGCGGTGGCTGTTGCGACGGGTCTTCGCCTATGTTGTTGCCAAAAGAGGATTTTTATATTGATGATAATGATATTTTACTGGGGGAAGTTGGTGGTGTAAATTTTTATATGAGCCACGACCAATTTGAATATTGGAAACATACCCATTTAACTGTAGATATCGTAAAGGGTAGAGGCGGAAGTTTTTCGCTAGATATCCCTACCGGATACCGATTTCTTATAAAATCAAGAATGCTGAATGACGAAGAAAACAAAAATCTAAACCCTTAAATTGTTGCTTAAGCAATGCCTGAAAGCTGGATATACCCTAAATATTCAGTTTTTCAGGCTTTTTTACTCGATAATCGAGATTTAATGCTCCGAGGCTTTACCCTAAATTTGATGTTTAAATTTTTCTAAAAAATTTAATTAAACCACTTATAGATTTCAGAAGAAGTATAGCATTCCCCGCATTTAGAAAACATCCACAGGCAGTCTATAAAATCGGTAAGCATATGAAATAGTAGACCTATGAATATCAATTTTAAGACTCTGTTTTTAATAAAAAACACCCCAAAAATATAGCCGATAATAGCATAATGAGAATGCAGGGGATGATAACCAATTCCGCAGCGCATGGGATCAAATAATGGAGTAGCAAAAACATGATCAAGATCTACAGTCATAGTGGCGAGTAAGATAAGCCAGTTCTTTTTCCAGTTCTTTTTATCGTAAAACCAGGCAATAGCACCAATAGCTATAAAATGAAGAAAATAATGCGTGAATGTTTGCAATTGAAGTTTTTATAAAATGAAGCTTCTAAAGAATTTCCAACTCTGGATCTCATTAAATTTATTAATTGTTTCCAGGCTCTTCTTCCTCTTCAGCTGAAGATTCTATTTTGCCCTTTAAAAGATCCTTCATTTTATTTTTTAGTACGATGAATCGCCAAATACCAATAGTAAGGAACAATACAGAAATAACCAGCGCAAGGTAGCCAATATAATGCATCTCCTGGTATTCCTTGAGTTGAATTAAAGCCAAGCCCCCCAGCAGAAAGTACATAGCCGCTTGAGTGTAGGATAACAACGTCCGCTCATTGGCGAGTTTAGTTCTTTCCAGTGCAAGATGTTCACGAATAATGCTTTCATCTATCTTTCTGTGAGTAAAAAGCTTTCCAAATTTAACCCTTCTCATAAAGTTTCATATTTCAGCATAGAAACTGGATAGTTAATTTGCTTTAAAAGTTACCAATTTCGGTTTGTTTAAGCAAGAACTTAAATCTAACTATCCAGTTTATGATTTTTGGTTTTTTAATTTGTCAATCTATGGCAGGTACAACCCGATGCAGTAAAGCTTTGTGTGCTTTCGTGCCACGGAAATGCCGCATTGTATTTATTATCTTCCCAATAGAATTCACCGCGTTCTTTCGGGTTATTTCCAATTTCGTTCATAGTTTCAGCATCATATAATCTACCGTTTACCATCGTATAAATAACCGATTCAGAATTACGAATATTTTCCAATGGATTTTTCTCCAGAATAATCAGGTCGGCTAGTTTGCCTTCTTCCAAAGATCCAATTTCGCTACCCATTCCTATATATTCAGCAGGGTTAATTGTAGCCGCTTGTAAAGCTTCCATATTGGTCATTCCGCCCATTTGCAATAACCACAGTTCCCAGTGAGCGCCAAGTCCCTGTAATTGTCCGTGTGCACCAAGGTTTACCTTTACGCCAATGTCTGAAAGTTCTTTGGCGGTTTCTGAAACCAAAATAGGTCCGTTTTTATATTCTTCTTCAGGAAGTTTAGTACGATGTCTTGATCTGGAATCTACAATTTGTCGCGGCGTGAAATTCAGCAAACGTTCATTTTCCCACACATTATCTTTTTCATAGAAGTAATATTCACCGTTTATTCCGCCATAATTTACAATTAAAGTAGGGGTGTAACCGGTGTTGCTATTGCTCCAAAGTGTCTTTACATCTTTATACACAGGTACTACGGGAATATTATGTTCTATCCCGGTGTGCCCGTCTACAATCATATTCATATTATGCATAAAAGTACTTCCACCTTCGGGAACCACATTCATCTCCAGTTCTTTTGCCGCCTGCATTATTTGCTGGCGCTGTTCACGTCGCGGCTGATTATAACTTTTTACCGAAGTCGCTCCAAAGGCTTTCGTTCTTCTTAAAGCCGATTTAGCATCTTCCAGGCTATTAATTACGGCTTTAAAATCGCCTTCAGCCCCGTATAAAATAATTCCTGTTGAATAAATTCGTGGGCCTACCATTTCACCGGCTTTCACCATTTCTGCCATGCTAAAAATGCTTTCACTTAAGGCCGAAGGATCGTGAATAGTAGTAACTCCAAAAGCCATATTTGCATATAACGGCCAGTGCTTTTCTGGTGTTAAGCCATATCTAAAAGCACCAATATGGGCGTGGGCATCAACAATACCCGGCATTATTGTTTTTCCTTCCAGGTCATAAACTTTCGCATTATTTGGAATATTAACTTCGGAAGCTTCCCCTACTGAGAGAATTTTATTTTCCTTAATTATAATATTTCCATTTTCAATTACCTTATCGCCATTCATAGTGATAATTCTGGCATTCGTAAAGGCAATTTGCCCTTCCGGAACATCGGTTTTTAGTTGCAAGCCTATTTTGGTTCCTTCCTCAGTGATATCAGGAATAGAATCGGGCGAGTTCTTCAGAAAAGTAAAACGCTCTGAAACTTTATTGGTAAAATATTCATCACCCAACGTCCAGTGTACATTTTGGCTGTTGTTCGACCAATGCAGGTTCATCCCGGCATCTTTGGTAATTTGTGTTACCGGAATGCTTTTAGTGTTATTATCTAAATCCAGCGGCCTGCCGGTTAAAGTTAGTGGAGCCAAATAGGCCTGGTGCAAATGACTAAATGCTACCCATTTATTATCTGGGCTTGGTACTAAACGATTTGCGTGTTTCGAATTGATATGCGTTCGCTCGTCATTTCCGCTTAGATCAATACTTTTTAAACTCTTTTCCAGACTGCCCATAAGCGCGCCACCGGTTTGGAAGAAAATTCGGGAATCGTCTTTACTGAACATTGGGAAATCTCCGGAATCGTGGATTTTCTTTTTATTTTCTCCGGAAGCATTAATCGTATAAATCCCCGGTTCTTTACTAAAGGTTTGTCCCTGGTCGCTATTGCCTTTTTCTTTTACAAATACAATTTGCTTACCATCGTTTGAAAACGCCGGATTTCTATAAATACCTTTTTCTGAAGTGAGTTTTTGCGGATTTCTTCCATTTAAACCTACTTTCATTAATGCGCCCATTTTTGAATCGCTCCAGGTTACATAAACGATCTCTTTTCCGTCAGGTGAAAATGCAGGTTCAAATTCAAAATCCTCACTGCTGGTGAATCGCTGAGGTTTTCCGTTTGGTAAAGATTTTTTCCATAAATAACCTACCGCGTTAAAAACAAGAGTTTTTCCATTAGGGGAAGTCACCGCGTGACGAATTACTTTAGGATTGAATTCTTCGGAAAATACCTGGTGTTCACTTTTATGGGTTTCAGCGATCTCTATAGTATTTTCAACTTCAAAAGGAATAATTTCAGACGAATAATCTTCAATATTAACTTTATGGATCTTTCCTTCGCTCCAGAAAACGATTTCTTCTCCCGAAGGCATCCAGCTAAAGCCGGGATAAACCCCAAAAATTGCCCAGGCTTCTTGCTGGTCTTTACTTAATTTGTCGTAGACCGGCCATTCCTCGCCGGTTTCGAGGTCGTGAATAAATAAAACCGACTTTGTTCTAACGCGTTTTATAAAAGCAAGTTTCTTTCCATCGGGTGAAACCTGTGGTCTCGCTGCTCCACCTGGGCCACCGGTAATTGTAGTGTTTTCACCGGTTTCAAAATCGTATCTTTTTACAACATAGATCTGCTTGTTAGGGTCTTTGTTATACTGAAACATTCCGCCGGGATACATATCTTCGCTGTAATAAAGGTAGCGACCATCTGGAGAAATGCTTGGTTCGTTTACATCTTGTTGATCGTTTTTACGCTCGGTAAGTTGTAAGCCTCCTTCGCCGCCAATGTGATATAACCACATTTCGCCGGCCCCAAGAGAACGGCCAGAAGTAAAATGTTTCCTGGCTACTATGGCATTTCCGTCCGGTGTCCAAACCGCATTGTTCAATAACCTAAAGTCTTCTTTGGTAAGTTGTTCTGAGTTTTCACCATCCGTATTCATAATCCAGATGTTATCGCCTCCACCGGCATCGCTGGTAAAGGATATCTTAGAACCATCTGGGCTAAATCGCGGCTGAACTTCATAAGCCATTCCACTTCTTAAAAGTTCTGCTTTTCCGCCGCTAATTGGCATTTTATATATATCACCTAAAAGATCGAAAACAATGGTTTTTCCATCTGGAGAAACATCAAGATTCATCCAGGTGCCTTCATCGGTTTTAAGAGGTACTTCTTTAATATTCCAATCGTCAGAATAGGGATCATTTACGTCCCATTTCTTTTCTTCTTCTTTTTCTTGAGAAAATAGGTTTGGAGCGGCCAGGAGTAAAATAATAGCCGGGAGGAATTTTCTATGCATAGCGTGATTTTAATGAATATTTGTAATAGCTGTCACTTCGATTGGTTTCCGTTGATAATCGAAACCTTATCGAGAAGTGTTAATTTCTTTCAATCTGTTCTCGATACGGTTTTAATGCTATCGCTAAAAAAACCTACTCGAACTGACGTAGCCGTGAAAATGCTCAATCAGAAACTTTATTAACGAGACTAAATATACTATGAAATGCTTAAAAAGTAGAAAAGTGATTATCTATTTAAATTTTTGCAGGATTTTGTGACGATGTTATCCCATAGAATTATCTTTTCTATTAAGTTTGATTTGAATATTTTTCTGAATAAAATTTGTTGAAAATGAAGACTAATAAACCCGAAGTCTGGTTGCGCGGAAAAGTAGAAGGTGTACCCAATTTGTTGCAGCCCGCCGCTCACGCTTTATTACAATCTTGCGAAGAGGTTGAAAAATATATGAAGGATTTTCCAGAAGAATTGCTTTGGGAAAAGCCTGCCGGTCGTGCTTCAGTGGGATTTCATCTGCAACATTTAACTGGAGTGGCAGATAGAATGTTAACCTATGCTCAAGCCGAAAAATTATCGGAAAATCAGTTTCAGTATTTAAAAAATGAAGGAAAACCAGATCAAAAAATTTCGGTTCGCTTTCTTGTAAAAAATTTCCAGGACAAAGTAGATGAAGTAATCGATTTTCTGAAAGATACACCTGAAAATATTTTAACTGAATATAGACCGGTAGGTAGAAAGGAACTGCCTTCAACTGTAATCGGCTTGCTTTTTCACGCAGCAGAACATAGTCAGCGACACGTGGGGCAACTTTTGGTAACGGTGAGTTTTTTAATGGAGAACAGGGAGATTTAAAAAGGTAAATTGCTTAGATCTACATTACCTCCCGAAATGACAATTCCCACTCTTTTTCCGTGAAATTTTTCTTTTTCCTTTAGAACTGCGGCAAAAGCTACAGCGGCAGAGGGTTCAACTACAATCTTCAATCGTTCCCAAATGAGTTTCATAGCCGTGATGATTTCCTCTTCTTCAACACGAATAATTTCGGAAACTTTATCTTGAATAATAGGAAAGTTTTTGTCGCCCAAATTTGTTTTTAACCCATCTGCGATAGTATTGGTAGTTTTATTAAACTCAATTTTTCCGCTTTCCAGAGAGCGATAAGCATCATCAACTTCAAAAGGTTCTGCCCCTATGGTTTTACATTTTTCAGCATAAAAATCTACTGCAAGTGCGGTTCCGGCTAAAAGTCCGCCGCCGCCAACCGGAGTAATGATTACATCAAGTTCAGGGAAATCTTCGAGAAATTCTTTTGCCGCAGTTCCCTGGCCATAGATTACATTAAGATCGTTGGAAGGATGCAGAAAAGTAGCACCGGTTTCTTCTTCTATTTTTGCCGCGGCCGCTTCCCGGGCTTCTATAGTGGGTTCACATTCGGTAATCTGGCCACCATAAGTTTTTACAGCATCTTTTTTAACTTGAGGGGCAGAGGAGGGCATCACGATATAGGCAGGGATTCCCAGGCTTTTTGCGGAAAGGGAAACCGCTTGCGCAAAGTTGCCTGATGAATGCGTAACCACGCCCTTTGCCCGCTCTTCTGCGCTTAACGCTAAAATTGCGGCAGTAGCCCCACGCATTTTAAATGCGCCCATTCTTTGAAAATTTTCACACTTAAAATACACTTCGGTTTCGGCAAGACCATTTAACAAACGTGACCGCATTATAGGCGTACGCTTAATATAGGTTGCAATTTCTGAGTGTAGTGTTGTGAATTCCTCTTTACTTATCATTATAACCGGTTTCTGCTAATAAAATTAGTGCAAATTATTCAGTAAATAACTTTGGTACAAGCTTACTAGCATTATTATTGAAAAATATAATTTCGAGACAAGCCCGAGAATATTTAATCTCGATTATCGTGTAAAATTAAAATGTAAGCTTGGGTAATTTCTTATTTTTCTTCTTCAATAGGAACGGAAAGTACCGGGATTTCAGCATTTTTAAATAGTTCTACCGCTACGCTTTCTGCAAAAAGATTATAGAAAAAGCTGTGTTTGTGAGTGCCAACAATTAGCATATCTGCTTTTAATTTTTTGGCTTCTTCAAGCACTGTTTCCACTGTAGATCCCTGGATTAATAGTGCATCAGATTCTATTTTGTTGCTAAGGAACATTTCGCAAATTTGCTGTAATTCTTTATGTTCAGTCTTAAGTTCATCGGCGCGCATATCCCTAATATACTGCGGGCCGGTTTCATAGCCTACAAAATCGGGATCTGGGGCAGCCACATGAACCACCCAGACCTTTGCTCCGAATTTTTCAGCAATACTTTCAGCATAAGCCATCAGTTCTCCCACAGCATCGTTAAAATCTACTGCTACAAGAATATTTTTGAAGATTTTCATACGCTGAATTTTTTATTTAATATCCTTTATCTCTTTCAACTACATTTTTAAGCTCCTCATTTTCCTGTAATCTTTCATAGTTCTCAATAATTTGAGGTACCACAGAGTTTGGATGGGTAACACTGGCAATGTGTGGGGTTACTCTAATTTTTGGATGTTTCCAAAATGGGTGTTCATCTCTAATAGGTTCCTCCCAAAATACATCTAATGCAGCACCAGATAGATGACCGTCGTCTACTTTGGCCAGTAGATCCTGTTCCACTAAATGTTCACCTCGAGCAACATTTATTACATAAGCTCCTTCGGGTAATTTTTCGAATAATTCTTTGTTGAGAATTTTCTCAGTTTCCGGAGTTAGGGGTAGCATATTTACCAAAATATCTGACTGCCCAAGAAAATCATCTAATTCATCTTCTCCAGCAAAGCTTTCTACATTTTCAAATTCTTTTTTATGCTTTGAAAACCCTATAACCTGGAAGCCGTTTTTTAGTAGGCTATTGGCTACACTTTGTCCAAGATTACCTATTCCCAAGATCCCAACTTTAACATCGTTATTGCGAGTATAGGAAACAGGATCCCACTTTTCGTTTATTTGACTTTCGCGGTAGTGTAAGAGGTTTCTTTGATGCGCTAAAACAAGGCTTAACACAAACGTTCCCATATCTTCTTCTAAACGCTCATCTACTACTTTGGTTATTTTCACATTTTCCGGTAGTTCTTCATCACTGGTAATATGGTCTACACCAGCACCCATAGAAGCAATAACTTTTAGGTTTGGATAATTTTGAAAAATCCCGCGGGGATGATTCCACGTTAAGGCGAATTCTACTTCTTCTTTGTCGTGGTCTTCTGGGTAAACATAGATATTTAAACCTGGATGTTGTTCTTTTAAGGCTTCAACCCAGGCTTTCGGGTCTTTCCCCGGACTAACTACTAATAATGACATTCTTTTTCTATTTTTTGTATGGTTAATATTAACTCACAAATGCACTGTAACCGGTAATTGCACGGCCTACAATCAGTGAATTTATTTCTTTTGTTCCTTCGTAACTATAAATGGCTTCTGCATCTGCAACAAATCGCGCTACATCGTGTTCTAATAAGATACCGTTGCCGCCAAGAACCTCACGGGCCCGGCTTACCACATCCCTGGTTCGCATACTACAAAATACCTTGGCCAGAGAAGCGTGTTCATCTGTAAGTAAATCGGCATCCTGCATTTCAGAGAGTCTAAAAACCAGGGTTTGCATCGCGGTAAGATTAGAAACCATTTCTACTAAATGATTTTGGATTAATTGATAAGAAGCAATTGGCCTCCCGAATTGTTCTCTTTTTCTTGTATATTTTAAAGCACTCTCATAAGCTCCCCTAGCACAACCAACAGCCTGCCAGGCCACACCAGCTCTCGTCATACGAAGTACTTTTGCGGTGTCTTTAAACGAATCTGCTTTCTGCAGTCTATCACTTTCGGGCACTTTACAATCGGTTAGGGTGATAAGGGCGTTTTGTACAATTCTAAGCGCCATTTTATCTTCCATTTTTTCGGCTTTAAAACCGGGATTTCCTTTTCTAACAAGAAAACCTTTTACCTGGTTACTATCTTCGTCGCGTGCCCAAATAATGATCACATCGGCAAAGGTGGCGTTACCAATCCATTTTTTCTGTCCGTTTAAAATCCAGTTTTCACCATCAAACTTACAGGTGGTTTCAAGACCGCCGGCAACTCCAGAACCTACATTTGGTTCTGTAAGTCCAAAGGCGCCAATAGCATCTAATTTTTGCATCTTCGGAAGCCATTCTTGCTTTTGCTCTTCACTTCCGCATAAATAAATAGATCCCATAGCCAGGCCACTATGCACTCCGAAAAAAGTTGAAATGGAAACATCTACACGGGCAATTTCCTGTGCGATAATACCTTCCATTAGAAACGGAAGATTTGGGCAACCGTAACCTTCGTAAGGCACGCCGGTAATATTTAATTTCTTGAATTTCTCTATGATCTCGTGCGGAAATTTAGCGCGATTCCAATGGTCATTTACCAAAGGTCTTACTTCATCTTCCATAAAATTTCGCACATCCATCTGCAACTTTCGTTGCTCCTCGGTTAATTTAAGATCCAAATTGTAAAAATCTCCGTCTATTGGAGGAAGGTCACTTTGACCTTTTTTACGTTTGGTTTTTAACATTTTCATCAAACCCTTAAGTTGTCGCTCATCGAGCTGGCCCAAACTTTTCATCGCTTCCGAAAGATCTATTTGCTGATTTATTTTCGCTAATTGATCCATATCAACCGACTTCAATAGGTTGATAGTGTTTCTTACTTTTTTAAAAACAGACATAAGGTGTTTGATTGGTGGAATTCTAAAATTAGGAATTAAAACTGCGTCGCGTTGTTAAAGGTTTCCGAAGAAAACGTCAAAAAAAATACCGCTGATTTCAGCGGTATTTTAAATAATTATAGGGTTTTCAGTTTAAAGCTTAAAAGCTTCCTTCACTTTATCTACATAATCCAGTTTTTCCCAGGTAAACAATTCCACTTCTTTTTTTACCTCTCCGGAATAGGGACTTTTAAAGATTTTAGTTACCGTTCTTGGTTCTTTGCCCATATGGCCGTAGGCTGCAGTTTCCCGATAGATAGGATTTCTCAGTTTCAACCTGTCTTCAATGGCCCAGGGGCGCATATCAAATATTTGGGCTACTTTTTTAGCAATTTCCCCATCCTTCATATCTACTTTTGCGGTACCATAAGTTTCTACTGAAATAGAAGTAGGTTCTACCACCCCAATCGCATAAGAAACCTGTACTAAAACTTCATCTGCAAGGCCTGCTGCAACAAGGTTTTTGGCAACGTGCCGCGATGCGTAAGCGGCAGATCTATCAACTTTACTGGGGTCTTTTCCTGAGAATGCACCACCACCGTGAGCACCTTTACCACCGTAGGTGTCTACGATAATTTTTCTTCCTGTAAGTCCGGCATCGCCGTGAGGCCCACCAATAACAAACTTTCCGGTTGGGTTTATATGATACGTAATATCATCGTTAAATAGTTTCTGAACATATTCAGGTAACTGTTCCTTTACTCGTGGAATAAGAATTTCAAGAATGTCTTTCTTGATCTTTTTCAGCATTTCATCATCATTCTCATCAAACTCATCATGCTGGGTAGAAACCACAATGGCCACAATTTTTTGCGGAACATTATCGTCACTATATTCTATGGTCACCTGGCTTTTAGAATCGGGACGTAAATAGGGGATATCCTTACCTTCACGCCTTAATTTTGCCAATTCAATAAGGATTTTGTGAGAAATATCTAGTGCCAGGGGCATATAATTTTCGGTCTCGTTGGTGGCATAACCAAACATCATACCCTGGTCTCCGGCGCCCTGTTCTTCTTTGTTTTCCCGATCTACACCCTGGTAAATTTCCTGGGATTGTTCGTGAATTAAAGAGATCACGCCACAAGAATCACCACTAAACTTATAAGCTCCTTTGGTATAACCAATCTCGTTTATTACTTCGCGGGCAATATTTTGTACATCAATATAAGTGTCGCTTCTAACTTCGCCGGCAAGAACCACCTGGCCTGTAGTAACTAATGTTTCACAGGCAACTTTAGAATTTTCATCAAAAGCAAGGAAATTATCTAGTAAAGTATCGCTAATCTGATCTGCGATTTTATCTGGGTGTCCTTCAGATACACTTTCTGAAGTAAATAAATAAGCCATATTTTTAAATTAGTTTTTTAAAAAATACGGGTTGAATTTGACGGGGAGCTAAGGAAGTAGTGATACTGCTTTAGCATTTTTCTTATACTTTTTAAAAGTATAAAAGGGTTGCAATCAGTCAAATCCTTCCCTTTAAATAATTCGGTTACAAATGTATAAAAATATGCAGAACTCAAACTTGCTTTAACTTTCTTTTTTAATAGGTTGAAGGAGCTTAATATTGAAAATGAAAAAGTTTATAATCAGGATGATTTATAATGTATTGTTTTTTAGCATTTTATAATGTTTAATAGGTTGAAAATTAAATAATAATCATTTTTAATGCAATCCAATTCCTTATTATTCATTTTACAAGCTTTAAAATTTTTTTTTCGTAAAAATGAAGTTTTGGTTTGGATATTAAAAAAAACTGCCCTTATCTTTGTATCCAACAAAACAACGAAATGTACCAGATAATTTGCAATATGATGCGTATGATGATGTGGAGAACTTCCGCAGCGCGCTCTATTGCTTAATTCTGAAAAGATATAAATTGCAAAAAGCCGCTGCCAACCGCAGCGGCTTTTTTTATGCAATAAATTGTTCATTTCCGCGAAGGCGGAAATCCAGAATAATAAAAAAGGTTAGTAAAAATTAGATTCCCGAGTTTGTGGGAATGACAAAAAAGAAAAGATGAAAAATATTAAGGCAATAAATAACATGATGATGCGCACTATGATGATGTGTATGTCTATGCGACACATGAAACGCTATTGCCAAAACCGGATTTAACTTAGTTTGTTTAGAGTTCAATTAAAAGGTCCCCTTGGTAATAGCTACTTAAGGGGACTTTTTTTATTAATTAAATCGTCATTTCCGTAAAGGCGGAAATCCAAATACAAAAAATCAAGCTTCAAAAATTAGAAGCAACTTTAAAAAAACTAGAAATTATGAGTACTCAAAAATTTTCAACAAACGCATTACACGCCGGTCACGATACTAAAGCTAACGGAGGAACAAGAGCGGTACCTATTTACCAAACAACTTCTTATGTTTTTAATAATTCAGATCACGCTGCCAATCTTTTCTCACTTGCAGAACCTGGTTATATCTACACCCGCTTAAATAATCCTACCAACGATATTTTGGAACAACGCCTTGCTTCACTGGAAGGTGGAATTGCTGCGGTAGTAACCGCATCAGGAACTGCGGCCATTAATACTACGCTTCTCACGCTATTAAAAGCCGGAGACCATATTGTTGCTTCCAGTAGTTTATACGGCGGAACTTACAATTTGCTAAGTGTAACTTTACCCAGATTTGGAATCACCACAACTTTTGTAGACCCGGAATATCCTGAAAACTTTAAAAAGGCTGCAAAAGAAAATACACGGGCTGTTTTTGTAGAATCGCTGGGAAATCCAAAGTTGGATGTCTTAGATCTAAAAGCAATTTCTGCCGAAGCTAATGCGCTTAAAGTTCCTTTTATAGTTGATAATACCGTTGCCACACCTTCCTTACTAAAACCTATAGAGCACGGCGCCGATATTGTTATTGAATCCCTTACGAAATATATAAGCGGAAACGGAACTTCGCTTGGTGGAGCCATCATAGATGCCGGGAATTTTAACTGGGCGAATGGCAAGTTCCCTGAATTCACAGAACCTTCACCGGGCTACCACGGACTTGTTTACCACGAAGCTTTAAAAGAAGCAGCATTTATTGCTAAAGTTAGAATTGAAGGGCTTCGTGATCACGGTGCGGCCTTAAGTCCTTATAACGCATTTCAAATCTTACAAGGTTTAGAAACTCTAGACATCAGGATAAAGCAGCATAGCGAAAATGCCTTAAATCTTGCGAAATGGCTAGAACAGCAGGAAGAAGTAAAATGGGTTAATTATCCCGGTTTAGAAAGCAGTAAGTATAATAAACTTGCCAAAGAATATCTCCCAAAAGGCCAAAGTGGCGTAGTAACTTTTGGAGTTGAAGGTGGCTTTGAATCGGCGAAAGTTGTAGCCGATGAAACAAAACTTTTCTCACTGGTTGCTAATATTGGTGATACGAAATCCCTGATTATTCACCCTGCGAGCACTACGCATCAGCAGCTGGACGAAAAGCAACAAGCTACTACCGGAGTTACGCAAGATCTTATTCGTCTTTCGGTAGGCCTGGAAGATGTGGAAGATCTAAAAACAGATCTAAAAGAGGCTTTTGCCAAAATTCATAAAAAAGCATTGGTATAATTTATTGTTGGTGGAAAGACAAAGGAAAAAGCAGCCAGGTTAAGTCTTTTTCCTTTTGCTCTTTCTAAATCAAAAAAGAAGAATATGCTACAGGAACTCTGTTTAAAAGATTTTGAAAATTCTGCGGGAACGGTTCAGGATATCTATTTGAGCTTTCAGCAATTTGGGCAAAATCCGGATACCGCACCGGTGGTTTTAATAAATCACGCGCTTACCGGGAATTCCCAAATTACAGGAAAATTAGGTTGGTGGACTAATATTGTTGGCCCTGAAAAATGTATCGATACCGAAAAATTCAGCATCCTGGCTTTTAATATTCCGGGGAATGGTTTTAACGGAAAAAAGGAACATTTAATTGATAATTATAAAGAATTTACGCTTGCAGATATAGCTAAAATTCAGGCACTGGCACTTCAGCAATTAAAGATTGAAAAGCTTTTTGCAATAATTGGAGGTTCCATTGGTGGCGCTTTAGCCTGGGAACTCGCGGCTCTAAAACCAGATTTAGCTGAAAATATTATTCCCATCGCAACAGATTATAAAGCAACCGATTGGGTGTTGGCAAATTGTAAAGTACAGGAGCAAATTCTGAATAATTCCAAAGAGCCGGTAAAAGATGCGAGAATGCACGCGATGACTTTTTATCGCACGCCACAATCTTTAAGTAAGAAATTTAATCGTACCAAAGAAGAAGTGAAGCCTTGCTATAAAGTAGAAGGCTGGTTACAATATCACGGAGATAAACTGGAAGAGCGTTTTCAGCTAGCTTCTTATAAGTTGATGAATCATTTGCTAACCACTATAGATATTAGCAAAGGCAGCGAAAACTACCTGGAAGAGGCAAAAAAAATAGAGGGGAACATCCATATTGTTACGGTGAATTCCGATTGGTTTTTTCTGGCCGATGAAAATTGGGATACTTATGTAAACCTTTCGCTGGTAAAAAATAATGTGAGTATTCACGAAATAAGATCAATTCACGGGCACGATGCTTTTTTAATCGAAGCTGCACAACTGGCCAGGTTTTTAAAACCAGTATTCGGTAGCATTAATAAAGAAGCTGAAACCAGTACGAAACTGGAAACTGAAATTTTTAATACTCAGGCCAATGAAAATTGGGCTGTTTCAAATTCCCGGGTTGGGATCTAGAAAATATTTAAATGAAAAAAGTAAATATCATCTTGTTTGGAATAGGAAACGTTGGCAAGACTTTAATCGAGCAATTATTAACTGCAAAAAAGCAGTGGGAAAAGAATTCGGGAGTTTCGGTCAATATTCCGGTAATCGCTAATTCCACCAAGGCGCTACTTATTGCTGAAGGAATTACTGAAAACTGGGAAAAAGATTTCAAAAAATCGGCTAAAGAATATAAACTGGAAGACATTCTCGATTTTACTAAAGAGCAGGATCTTGAACATCTTATTGCTATAGATGCGACGGCGAGTAAAGAATTTGTAGAGATCTATATCCGCTTAATCCAAAACGGCTTTAACCTGGTAGCGGCCAATAAAGTGGCCAATACTCTATCGGCAGATTTTTATAAGAAAATACGTAAGGAATTAGAATATCACGGGAAGCATTTTTTCTATGAAACAAATGTAGGCGCCGGTTTACCAATTGTACAAACGGTAAGGGGTTTGCACCAGGCGGGAGAAAAAGTCACTAAAATTCGAGGGGTATTCTCCGGTTCCTTGAGTTTTATTTTCAATACTTTTTCTGAAAATAAAGAGAAATTTTCTGATGTTTTGAAGAAAGCCGGAAACCTGGGTTATACCGAGCCCGATGCCCGGGAAGACCTTTCCGGAAACGATGTGGGTAGAAAATTATTAATACTGGCGCGCGAGCTTCAGCTGGATAAAGAATTCCAGGAGGTAAAAATTCAATCTTTAATTCCTGAGAAATTAAATGGCGAGACTTCCGCAGAAGAATTTCAGAAAAGAATTAGTGAACTGGATGAGATTTTTAATCAGCATAAAAAACAGCAAGATCAGGGTCACGTATTAAGATATATTGGAGAAATTGAGGTAGAAAAAGCCACCCTGGAGGCGAAACTTATTTCTGAACCCAAAAATACCGCGTTGGGCCAAATTAAAGGCGCCGATAATATTTTTGAAATTTATACCGAATCTTACGGAGACCAACCGCTGGTGATCCAGGGAGCGGGCGCAGGAGCAGCGGTTACTGCTCGGGGCGTGGCAAGCGACGTGCTCAAATTATCACAAAGACTTAATTAAAAAATTTAAACTTAACAATTATGCATTTCGAAACCGAAGCCATAAGAACGCAAAACGAGCGCACGCAATACCAGGAGCATTCCACGCCCTTGTACCTAACCTCCAGTTATGTTTTTGAGGATGCCGAAGATATGCGAGCTTCATTTTCTGAAGAAAAAGAGCGTAATATTTACAGCAGATTTACTAATCCTAATACTTCAGAATTTACCGATAAAATCGCAAAAATGGAAGGGGCAGAGGCCGGATTTTCTTTTGCAACGGGAATGAGTGCCGTGTTTTCCAGCCTTGCTGCGTTGCTTAATAGTGGAGATCATATAATCTCGGCGAGGTCGGTTTTTGGTTCTACCCATAGTTTGTTTACCAAGTTTTTCCCAAAATGGAATATTTCTCATTCCTATTTCAATGTAAATGAGGTTGATAAAATTGAAAGTTTAATAAAGCCGGAAACAAAAATTATTTTTGCTGAAACACCTACTAATCCGGGTGTGGATGTTCTGGATTTAGAATTGCTGGGGAAAATCGCGAAAGAGCATAATCTTATTTTAGTAATTGATAATTGTTTTGCCACGCCCTGGTTGCAAAATCCTATAAAATTCGGGGCGCATTTGGTAATACATTCGGCTACAAAATTAATAGACGGGCAGGGCCGTGTTCTGGGCGGTGTGACAGTTGGGAATGCCGATTTAATTCGGGAAATCTACCTGTTCTCAAGGAATACGGGACCGGCTTTGTCGCCGTTTAATGCCTGGGTGCTTTCTAAAAGTTTGGAAACACTTTCGGTAAGGCTGGACAAGCATTGCGAAAATGCCGAAAAAGTAGCCGAATTTTTAGAGACCGAAGCCAATGCTGAAAATGTAAAATACCCTTTTCTCAAATCGCATCCACAATATGAGATTGCGAAAAAGCAGATGAAAAAAGGCGGAAATATAGTTGCCTTTGAGATTAAAGGAGGAATTGAAGCAGGAAGAAAATTTATAGACGCGATCAAGCTTTGTTCAAGATCGGCAAACCTGGGAGACACTAGAAGTATTGTAACCCATCCTGCTTCTACCACACACAGTAAATTAAGCGAGGAAGATAGGCTGGAAGTTGGCATAAAACCCGGTTTGGTAAGAGTTTCAGTAGGTTTGGAGCATATAGATGATGTAATAAATGATTTAAAACAGGCTTTAAATTCAATTTAGTTATGGTAATTTCAGCAGGAATAGGGCTTTTTGATCTTTCCGTAGAGAAATCAATAATAAATGCGAAAAAGTCAATATTTAAGTATATTCGCCATATGCTTTCAAAAAAGACTAAATACGGAATTAAAGCCCTCGCATTCATAGCAAAAAGGGAAGATAGAAAACCCGTGCAAACTTCAGAGATCTCAAAAAGTGAAAATATCTCGCAAAAATTCCTTGAAAGCATTCTTCTGGAATTACGAAAATCGGGATTTTTAGGATCTAAAAAAGGAAAAGGCGGCGGCTATTATCTAATCAAAGAACCGGAAGCGATTCAAATGACGGCGGTAATTCGGGTATTGGAAGGTCCTATCGCTATGGTGCCTTGCGTTAGCCTTAATTACTACGAAAAGTGTGATGATTGTCCCAGCGAGGAAACTTGTTCGGTTCATAGTTTAATGATACAGGTTAGGGATAGCACCTTAAAAGTGCTGGGCGATAATACCTTAGCCGATATTTCTGCTAAGAAATAAAAATCAAATTTTAAATGTTAAAAACCGGAAATTAGGCCACTATTAATTGGTCTGATAAAAAAACAAAGTTACTTTTGTTTTATAACCTAGTAATCCGATAGGTTAATAGAAATAAATGAAAAAGCAGTATGATACTGGATCAGGTAAAATCTAAAAGCACTTATAAAAAGGACACTACTTCAGAGAAACCCTTACGAAGTATATTGAAAACGCTAAGCTGGAGAATTGTGGGAACTGTAGATACCATTGCGATTTCCTGGTTGCTTACAGGAGAGATTGAAACTGCTCTTGCCATCGGGTCGGTAGAATTGGTGACTAAAATGATCCTTTACTTTGGGCACGAGCGACTATGGAATATGATCAGTTTCGGAAAAGAATAAGAATATTTTTTTAGAAAAGTATATAGAGTATAGTTAGGCTCGGGAAGAGCCAGAAAATTTGTGAAAAATGAAACGGTACAGCGAAAAAGAATTAAAGATTCTCAACCAGCAGTTTAAGGGAATAACTCCGGCTGAGATCGTGCAATGGGTAGTCTCTAATGCGGCAAGACCGGTGGTTACTACCAATTTTAGACCTTATGAGGCTGCAATTCTGCACGCAGTTTCAGATATAGACCCGGTAATGAAAGTGATTTGGTGTGACACCGGTTATAACACGCCACAAACTTACAGGCACGCAAAGCAGGTAATTGATCAATTAAAATTGAATGTAAAGCTATACACGCCAAAGGAAACGGCGGCTTATCGTGACGCGCTTTTTGGAGGAATTCCCGATATCAATAATCCGCAGCACGAAGAGTTTACCAGGCAGGTAAAACTGGAACCTTTCATACGAGCCATGGAGCAGCAAAACCCTGATGTTTGGTTTACAAATCTTAGAAAGGGCCAAACCAGTTTTAGAAATAGCATAGATATTTTAAGCTATAGTAAAGACGGAATATTAAAAGTGAGTCCGTTTTACCATTGGAGTGATGAAAAACTGGATGCTTATTTAGAGGAAAATGCCCTGCCAAATGAGTTTAAATATTTTGATCCTACAAAAGTTTTGGAAAACCGCGAATGTGGCCTCCACGCTTAGTTTTGAAGAAATGAAGAAGCAAAATTCAAATATTATGATGTGCCGTTGTATGTGTGATTCTGTCACCTAAGAGTATCTTTTTATAAAAATTATAAAGGTCCTTTTAAGTGAAAACTCAAAAAGGACCTTTTTTATTAATGCCTGTTTTAGGCGCCATTTTTAAAAATTATTAGCAATGCAAAGTTTTAGAACCGAAATTGAAAACCCAGTTGTAGAAAAAGACATCCTGGATCTGGAAAAGAAGATCAGGTTGTTTCGAGAGGGAAAAGCCGATGAAGAAAAATTCCGAAGTCTGCGTTTAGCACGTGGGGTTTACGGCCAAAGACAGGCTGGTGTACAAATGGTTCGTATAAAACTGCCATTTGGAAAAGTAACCTCAGAACAACTGCATAGAATTGCTGATGTTTCAGATGAATATTCTAAAGGGCGTTTGCATATCACCACCCGCCAGGATATCCAAATTCACCACGTGAGTTTAGATAGAACACCAGAGCTTTGGGCGCAACTGGAAAAGGATGATATTACTTTGCGTGAAGCCTGCGGAAACACGGTGCGAAATGTAACCGCTTCCCCAACGGCTGGAATCGATAAAAATGAGCCTTTTGATGTTTCTCCTTATGCTCACGGAACTTTTCAATTTTTTCTTCGGAATCCTATTTGCCAGGAAATGGGAAGAAAGTTCAAAATATCCTTTTCTTCGTCTGATGATGACACGGCCTTAAGTTACATCCATGATCTTGGTTTTATCGCAAAATTAAAAGATGGAAAACGCGGATTTAAAGTAATGCTAGGCGGCGGACTCGGTTCTCAACCTAGACACGCCGATGAATTGTATGATTTTCTTCCTGTGGAAGAATTGCTGCCATTGATAGAAGGTGTTTTGCGGGTTTTTGATCGACACGGCGAACGTGCAAAACGCTTAAAAGCCAGGATGAAATTCCTTATAAAAGATATTGGTAAAGATGCCTTTATGGAATTGGTTTCTGAACAAAGCACTGCGCTTTCTAAAAAGCATCCGGAATTTGAGGTTGAAAAGTTTGAAGGAGCACCACCGCTTCAGGAAGTTGAGGTGCCTTCAGTAGAAATTGAAGATCAAAAAGATTTTGAAACCTGGAAAAGTACGAATGTAATTCCGCAGAAACAGGAAGGATTATTTGCTATCGGAATTCGGGTTCCGTTAGGTGATTTTTATACAGGCGGTGCGAGAAAATTAGCCGATTTGGTAAAGAACTATGCCGGGAATGAAATAAGGCTGAGTTTAAGACAGGATATTTTAATTCGTCACGTTCGGGAAGAGTTTTTAGCATTTTTCTATTCAGAATTAAAAAAGCTGGGTTATGCCGAAACCGGTTATAACAAGACCGTAGATATTACGGCCTGCCCGGGAACAGATACCTGTAATCTTGGAATTGCCAGTAGTACCGGAATTGCCGATGTGCTGGAAGATGTTTTAAAAGAAGAATATCCGCAATTTATAAATGGGAAAGATATTACCATAAAAATAAGCGGTTGTATGAATGCCTGCGGGCAACATAATATGGCCGAGATCGGTTTCCAGGGAATGTCGGTTAAAGTTGGTAAAACCGTGGCACCGGCGCTTCAGGTTTTGCTTGGCGGTGGAACGCTGGGAGATGGAAAAGGTAGATTTGCCGATAAAGTGATGAAAGTGCCCAGTAAACGCGGGCCCCAAGCTTTAAGATTATTACTTAACGACTTTGAAGCGAAAGCGAATTCCGAAGAAAAATTCGCCGAATATTACGATCGCCAGGGAAAAACTTATTTCTACGATTTGCTAAAGGATTTAGCCGATACTTCCAACTTAACAGAAAATGAATTTGTGGATTGGGGACATGAAAAACCTTATATAAAAGCAGTGGGAGTGGGCGAATGTGCCGGCGTGGTAATAGATCTTATCGCTACTTTATTATTTGAAAGCGAAGAGAAAATAGATAATGCCAAAAGCGCACAGGAAAGAAAGGCCTGGGCAGATAGTATTTATCATTCCTATACTTCAATAGTAAACTCTGCCAAAGCATTGTTGCTGGCCGAAGATGTGAAAACCAATACGCAAGCAGGAATAATTGCACAGTTTGACGAGTTGTTTATAGACACCGGTAAAATAGAATTATCGACATCCTTCAAAGAATTTGCTTATCAAATGAATGAGCACGAACCAACCGAAGCTTTTGCCAATAAATATTTAGAAGACGCGCAACTATTCCTGAAAAGGGTAGATGCATTTAGAACAAAGGAGGTACAAAATGTATAATTCACCAAAACTAAGCGTGGTAGGCGCTGGTCCCGGAGACCCGGAATTGATAACACTCAAAGCGCTAAATACTTTAAAAGAATCCAAAGTGGTGCTTTTTGATGCGCTTATTAACCGCGAATTACTGGAATATGCGCCTCAAGCCGAGCATATTTTTGTTGGAAAACGAAAGGATAAACATAGATATTCTCAGGATGAGATCAACGAGCTTATCGTAAAATATGCTTTGGAAAGAGGGCACGTGGTTCGTTTAAAAGGAGGCGATCCTTTTATCTTCGGAAGAGGTTCTGAAGAAATTAAGTATGCCAAAAGCAAAGGTTTGGAAACCGCGGTGGTTTCGGGAATTACTTCTTCAATTGCAGTTCCTGCAAATGTTGGAATTCCGCTTACGCAGCGAGGAACTTCAGAAAGTTTTTGGGTAATTACAGGAACCACCACCCAAAAGAAACTTTCAGAAGATGTTCTGCTGGCGGCACAATCTACCGCTACGGTGGTGATACTGATGGGAATGGCGAAACTAGCTGAAATAGTGGATGTTTTTAGTCACTACGGAAAAGAAAATACTCCGGTTGGAATTATTCAGAATGGAACTACCACGAATGAAAAATCAGGTTTTGGAACCATCAAAAGTATAGAAAAAGTAGTGGCTGAAAAGCAATTAACCGCCCCGGCAATTATTGTTATTGGCGAGGTAGTTCGTGAAAGCGGAAAGCTTAAAGCGGTTCTGGAAAATTCAATTGAAGAATCAGTAATTATAAATTCCCCCATTGGGGGCTAGGAGGGATATGGAAGAAAGAAACGAATTATACCCGGTCTTTTTAAAAGTAAATAAACTGAATATCCTGGTCGTTGGCGGCGGACAAGTAGGTCACGAAAAACTGCATTTTCTGTTTAAATCGAGTCCGAATGCTAAGGTGGAAGTGGTCGCAAAATGGTTTCTACCGGAAACAGAGGAACTGGCAAAAAAACACGGCGCAAAATTAACCAAAGGCAGGTATAGAAGAAAATACCTTAAAAACAGGCATTTTGTAATTGCCGCCACTAACGATGCAAAATTGAATAAACGCGTTTACAAACACGCCAAAAAGCGTTATTTATTGGCCAATATAGCCGATACGCCCGAACTCTGTGATTTTTATATGGGCGGAATTGTAAATAAAGGTCACGTGAAAATCGCTAT
>Ga0098069_100240_pt1 | contig 29300 bp, 18 predicted proteins | sample 27_taG_FD_92584 | JGI IMG/M metagenome (GOLD analysis project Ga0098069, IMG submission 92584) | Marine viral communities from Cariaco Basin, Caribbean Sea - 27_WHOI_OMZ | ecosystem: Environmental > Aquatic > Marine > Oceanic | place: Caribbean Sea: Cariaco Basin | collected 2014-11-09
AGAAAACCTGAATTTCAATATTTCTGAATTGCGTGATGTTTGGTATAAAACTTCTTTCCTTTTAGATCAAAAACAAAGTGGTGTAGATAAAGCTACAGAGCGATTCAATAATTATAAGAATCAGCCGCTGGAATTTAAATTTCCAAAGAATTTTACAGGACTTCTCGACTCCGCTCGAAGTGACAAGAAACGTATCAAAGCAGCAATTATTCGGGAAAAAGGTTCTAATTCTGAACGCGAAATGGCCAGAGCGATGCATTTGGCAGGTTTTGATGTAAAAGATGTGCATATGACGGATTTAATTTCGGGAAGAGAAACTTTGGAAGATATTAGATTCATTGCCGCTGTGGGTGGCTTCTCTAACTCTGATGTTCTTGGAAGTGCCAAAGGTTGGGCCGGGGCATTCTTGTACAATGAAAAGGCAAAAACCGCTCTTGACAATTTCTTTAGCAAAACAGATACTCTATCTCTAGGCGTTTGTAATGGATGCCAGCTTTTCGTAGAATTAGGATTAATAAATCCTGAGGACGAAGAAAAGCCAAAAATGCTTCATAACGCTTCACACAAGTTTGAGTGTAATTTTACTTCGGTAGAAATAAAAGAAAATAATTCTGTGATGCTTGGCTCACTTGCCGGAAGTAAACTCGGAATTTGGGCAGCACACGGTGAAGGGAAATTTAGCTTTCCGTATAAAAAAGAGCATTATAATATTGTTGGAGAATATGGCTATGATAAATACCCGGCTAACCCCAACGGCTCCAATCACAACACCGCTATGTTAACCGATGATTCTGGAAGGCATTTGGTAATGATGCCGCATTTAGAACGTTCTACTTTTCCCTGGAACTGGGCATATTATCCAAAAGACAGGAAAGATGATAAAGTGAGCCCGTGGCTGGAAGCTTTTGTAAATGCCAGAAAGTGGCTGGAGGAAAAATAAATTTTAATCATTATAATTTAAAAACGCCCGATAATATTTTTTATCGGGCGTTTTTATTTATGAATTAACCAGGTGATTATCAAATTAATAAATCAACATTCGCAAAGAGCTCCCTCTCTCTTTCATTACTCCCATTTGTCAAATAATTTATATTCTTATTAATATATCTACGTTTATTTTAATATTTCAATTTGAAATAGGTTACAAATTTGCTATTTTGCAAAGCATATAATAATTCTACACCTAAATGGATAAACCAACAAGACTATTTGATTTCCCATACTTTCAGCTGGAAAAACACGCTTTAGAAAAAGCTTTAGTCACAAAATATGATGGTACCTGGAAGGCCATTTCTACCCAGGAATATATAGACAGGGCAAATGCCGTAAGTCGGGGATTATTACGACTTGGCATAAAACCAAATGATAAAATCGCCATAATTTCTACCAGTAACCGAACTGAATGGAATATTATGGATATTGGGGTGTTGCAAACCGGTGCGCAAACGGTACCAATTTATCCTACAATTTCTGAAGAAGATTACCAGTATGTATTGGATCACAGTGAAGCTGTATTCTGTTTTGTTTCAGATAAAGAAGTATTAGGAAAACTGAATTCCATAAAACAAGACACCAAACTAAAAGAGGTCTATACCTTTGATGAAATAGAAGGCACAAAAAACTGGAAAGAGGTTCTTGAACTTGGAGAAGACAAAAACAACCAGGATGAAGTTGAGCAATTAAAGAAAGGTGTCAAGCCAGACGACCTTGCAACTTTGATCTACACGTCTGGAACTACCGGAAGACCAAAAGGTGTTATGCTTTCACACAATAACCTTGTAAGCAATGTATTAGACAGTGCCGAGCGGGTTCCGTTTGAAAGAGGAACTTATGTAGCGCTTAGTTTTTTACCGGTTTGCCACGTATTTGAGCGCATGATACTTTATTTATATCAGTACTATTCGGTTTCTATTCATTTTGCTGAATCTATAGAAAAGATTAGTGATAATCTTAAAGAAGTAAAACCTCATGTTATCACGGCAGTACCAAGACTATTAGAAAAGGTTTACGATAAAATTATCGCTAAAGGTTCTACCGTTGGTGGAATTAAACAAAAGCTATTTTTCTGGGCTGTTGAGCTTGGTTTAGAATATGAACCATACGGCCAAAACGGATGGTGGTATGAAACCCGACTTAAACTGGCTAGAAAACTAATTTTCTCTAAATGGAAAGAAGGTCTGGGCGGAAATATTGAATTAATCGTTTCTGGGTCTGCCGCGCTTCAACCGCGTTTAGCCCGTGTTTTTGCCGCGGCCGATATTCCGGTAATGGAAGGTTATGGATTAACTGAAACCTCCCCGGTAATTGCGGTTAATGATCAAAGAAATAAAGGCTTTAGAATTGGAACGGTAGGAAGACCAATTAGAAACGTAGAAGTTAAAATTGCTGAAGACGGCGAAATTCTCGCAAAAGGACCAAATGTTATGCTTGGCTATTATAAGGAGCCAGAGAAAACAAAAGAAGTCCTAAACGGAGATCACTTTTTCCATACCGGCGATATTGGAGAATTAGATAAAGACGGTTTCTTAAAGATCACCGATCGTAAAAAGGAAATGTTTAAAACTTCAGGCGGAAAATATGTAGCTCCTCAAATTATTGAAAACACGATGAAGCAATCCCGCTTTATCGAACAAATTATGGTAATTGGAGATGGCGAAAAAATGCCTGCAGCTTTAATTCAACCAAACTTTGAATTTATCCAGGAATGGGCAAAACGTAAAAATTTAGATATAGGCGATGGTTCTGAAAAGGCTATTGCAGAAAACGATCAGGTTAAAGAACGTATTCAGGAAGAGGTAGATTTTTACAACGAGAAGTTTGGTAAATGGGAACGTATAAAGGTTATAGAGCTTACCGGGGAAGTTTGGGGAATTGAAGAAGGCCACCTCACTCCTACTATGAAGCTAAAAAGGCGAAATATAAAAGATCGCTACAAAAAATTATACGAGAAAATCTACAGACCTATTTAATCTCAATAATTTAAAATTAAAGTTAAAACCCTTCATTATGAAGGGTTTTTTTATGCAATTCTTATAAATTAAGGGAATAAATATATAGCCCTGATTATTTATTCTATTTTATTATGCGTGCATAATATATTTTTCTTAACTTTGAGAATCAACATTCAAGAATGAAGGAAAAAACAATTGATTATGTATTAAGGGCCACCTGGATGGCGGTCTCCAAAATGTATAATGAAGAAGCTGGTAAGGCTGGAAGCACCATGTCTACCGGTTTTGCGCTATTAAGTATAGATCCTGAAAATGGAACTCCTTCTACCTCCCTTGGCCCCAAAATGGGAATGGAAGCTACAAGCCTATCAAGAATCCTTAAAACGATGGAAGACAAAGGATTAATTCTTCGGAAGAAAAATCCGAAAGATGGCCGAAGCGTCCTTATTTACTTAACCGATTTTGGAAGAGAAATGCGTGAGTATTCTAAAAAAGTGGTGTTGCGCTTTGATGATGCAGTAAAGGAAAATGTTTCAGAACAAGATCTAAAAACCTTTATAGAAGTGGCCAACACAATCCTGAATCTTATTTCAGAAAAGAAAATTTACAAAGAAGAGATTAAATTAAAATAAATAAATAGGTAATAAACCTTACTGATTTCAAAATCGGGAAAGTTTTATTTAGAATCGAAAACCTTATAGTAAAACCAGATAACAATTATGAAGAGAAGAATTAACAAAGTAGCAGTAATCGGCTCCGGAATTATGGGGAGCGGTATTGCCTGCCACTTCGCCAATATTGGCGTAGAGGTTCTCTTGCTGGATATCGTCCCGCGGGAACTCAACGAGAAAGAAAAGAAAAAAGGTCTCACTTTAGAAGACAAACAAGTAAGAGACCGCCTGGTAAACGAATCTTTGCAAGCTTCTTTAAAATCTAAGCCCTCTCCTATTTACCATAGAGATTTTGCCAATCGTATAGAAACCGGAAATATGGAAGACGATATTTCTAAGGTTTCTGAAGCCGATTGGATTATAGAGGTAGTAGTAGAACGCCTCGATATTAAGCAACAGGTGTTTGAAAAACTGGAAAAACATCGTAAAAAAGGAACACTTATAACTTCAAATACTTCGGGAATTCCTATTCAACAAATGAATGAAGGAAGAAGCGAAGATTTTCAGCAAAATTTTTGCGGAACGCACTTCTTTAACCCACCGCGTTACCTGAAATTATTTGAAATTATTCCGGGACCAGATACAAAACCGGAAGTTTTAGATTTTCTAAACGAATATGGTGAAAAATACCTTGGTAAAAAATCGGTATTAGCTAAAGACACTCCGGCTTTTATTGGGAACAGAATTGGTATTTTCAGCATTATGAGCCTTTTCCATATGGTTAAGGATATGGATATGACGATAGAGGAAGTAGATAAACTTACCGGGCCGGTAATTGGCCGTCAAAAATCGGCTACTTTCCGTACGGTAGATGTAGTTGGTTTAGATACTTTGGTACACGTAGCCAACGGGCTTCATAAAGGTGTTCCAAACGATGAGGCTAACGATCTTTTTGCTTTACCAGATTTTATCCAAACAATGATGGATAACGAATGGCTGGGTAGCAAAACCAATAATACCGGTTTTTATAAAAAAGTAAAGAAAGAAGATGGCTCCAGTGAAATCAAGTCTTTAGACTTAGATAAAATGGAATATCGCGATAGAAAAAGCGCGAAATTCGATGTGCTGGAACAAACTAAAACTATAGATAAACTTGAAGACCGTTACGAAGTTCTAGTAGGTGATAAAGGGAAAGCCGGTGAATTTTACCGTAAGAACTTTGCAGCTTTATTCGCTTATGTTTCTAATAGAATTCCAGAAATTTCAGACGAACTTTATAAAATCGATGATGGTGTAAAAGCCGGATTTGGTTGGGAGCACGGCCCATTTCAAATGTGGGATGCCCTTGGAGTAAAGAAAGGTGTTGAAATGATGAAGGCCGAAGGTAAAGAGCCGGCGGCCTGGGTAAATGAGATGCTGGAGAACGGTAAAGATTCTTTTTACACAGTAAAAGAAGGTAATACCTATTATTACGATATTCAGAAAAAAGATTATACAAAAATTCCTGGTCAGGATGCGTTTATCATTTTAGATAACATTCGCGAATCAAAAGAAGTGTTCAGCAACAGCGGGGTTGTAGTTGAAGATCTTGGCGATGGAATATTGAATGTAGAATTCCGCAGTAAAATGAACGCCATTGGTGGTGATGTTCTAGACGGCATCAATAAAGCCATAGATATGGCCGAAAAAGATTACCAGGGATTAGTAATTGCGAATAACGGAAAGAACTTTTCTGTAGGTGCAAACATTGGGATGATCTTTATGATGGCCGTAGAGCAGGAATATGAAGAGCTTAATATGGCGATTAAATATTTCCAGGATACGATGATGCGCATGCGCTATTCTTCTATTCCAACCGTAGCAGCACCACACTCGATGACTTTAGGTGGTGGTTGTGAACTTTCACTTCACGCCGATAAAGTTGTTGCCGCAGCCGAAACCTATATGGGTCTGGTTGAATTTGGCGTTGGGGTAATTCCTGGCGGCGGTGGTTCTAAAGAAATGACCCTTCGCGCTGCTGATACTTTTGAAAAAGACGATGTAGAATTAAATAGATTAAGAGAGCATTTCTTAACTATTGGAATGGCAAAAGTATCTACCTCTGCACACGAAGCATTCGATTTAAACCTGCTTCAAAAAGGAAAAGATATCGTAGTGGTAAACCAGGAAAGACAACTCACTATCGCTAAGAAACACGCTTTGTTGATGGCTGAGAATGGATATACCAAACCAATTGCTCGAAAAGATATTAAAGTTCTTGGAAAACAAGCTTTAGGAGCTTTCTTAGTAGGAACCGATCAAATGAATGCCGGTAAATATATTAGTGACCACGATAAAAAGATCGCTAATAAACTAGCCTATGTAATGGCCGGTGGTGATCTATCTGAACCACAAATGGTAAGCGAACAATACTTGTTAGATCTGGAAAGAGAAGCTTTCCTTTCTCTAACAGGAGAACGCAAAACCCTGGAAAGACTTCAGCATATGTTGAAGAAAGGGAAACCGCTTCGTAACTAAATAGTATAGTGTATAATGTAGATTGTATACTGTAATCCAAAGATGCTATGAATTATTTTAAAGAGTTAAAAGTTTGGCAAAAAGCTATCGATTTGGTCACTGAGATTTATACAAAAAGTCAGGAGTTTCCAAAAGAAGAGCTTTACGGATTGACTTCTCAGATTAGAAGATCTGCAGTTTCAATTCCTTCAAACATAGCAGAAGGTTGCGGCAGAAAAACTAATAAGGATTTTGCTAACTTCTTGGGAATATCTCTTGGATCGGCATTCGAATTAGAAACGCAGTTGATAATTGCAAAAAATTTAAATTTTATGAATTCAGATGATTTTAAAATTCTAGAAAATGAAATTCATCATATTCAGAATATGATTATCAAATTACAATCAACATTATAACTAGATAATTTCAATATACATTATACAAAATACAATATACAATGAATAAGACAGCATACATAGTAAAAGCATACAGAACGGCTGTGGGGAAAGCTCCCCGTGGTGTGTTCAGGTTTAAGCGTCCAGATGATCTGGCTGCCGAAACCATAGAATATATGATGAAGCAATTACCCGATTTTGATAAAACCAGGATCGATGATGTAATTGTAGGAAATGCAATGCCAGAAGCAGAGCAAGGTCTTAACGTAGGGCGTTTGATCTCATTAATGAGTTTAGACACCGATAAGGTTCCCGGAATGACGGTTAATCGTTATTGCGCTTCCGGACTCGAAACTATTGCCATTGCTTCGGCTAAAATTCAAAGTGGAATGGCCGATTGCATCATTGCGGGGGGAGCAGAAAGTATGAGCTATATCCCAATGGGCGGTTACAAACCGGTACCAAATTATAATGCAGCCAAAGAAGGCCATGAAGATTATTACTGGGGAATGGGTCTTACTGCAGAAGCCGTAGCCGAAAAGTACAAAGTTTCGCGTGAGGATCAGGATGAATTTGCTTTCAATTCTCATCAAAAAGCTTTAAAAGCGCAAAAGGAAGACCGTTTTCAGGACCAGATCGCGCCAATAGATGTTGAAGAAACATTTGTGAATAAAGACGGTAAGAAACAAACTAAAACCTATACTGTGAACAAAGATGAAGGTCCACGTGCCGATACTTCTAAGGAAGTATTAGGAAAACTAAGACCTGTGTTTGCCGAAGGCGGGAGCGTAACTGCGGGGAACTCATCACAAATGAGTGATGGTGCTGCCTTTGTAATGGTGATGAGTGAAGAAATGGTAAAAGAATTTAATCTTGAACCAATCGCCAGAATGGTAAGCTACGCACCGGTAGGTGTAGATCCTAAAATTATGGGTATAGGACCAGTTCACGCAATTCCAAAAGCTTTAAAACAAGCTGGGTTAAAGCAGGATGATATGCAACTTATAGAACTTAACGAAGCCTTTGCTTCACAATCTCTTGCGGTGATCAGAGAACTTGGCTTAAATCCCGAAACCTTAAATCCAAATGGAGGTGCTATTTCAATGGGGCACCCGCTGGGCTGTACTGGAGCAAAACTTTCGGTGCAAATCTTTGATGAAATGCGTAAACGCAATTTAAAAGATAAATACGCCATGGTAACCATGTGTGTAGGAACCGGACAAGGAGCTGCTGGGATCTATGAAGTATTTTAAATGATGAATGTTGAATTTTAAATGAATTAAGTTGAAAAGTGAGTATATTATAGTAGACAAAACCTTTAAGTTTTCTCTTGATATCATCTCACTTTTCAAAAAACTTCAACAGGAACGAGAGTTTATAATTTCAAAACAATTATTAAAATCTGCGACAAGTATTGGCGCTAATGTAGAAGAAGCAACTGCGGCACAATCAAAGCGAGATTTTATAAGTAAAATGTCAATCGCTTCCAAGGAAGCCAGAGAGACGAAATACTGGCTAAGACTTTTAGAAGATTCAGAAATAACAAAAATTGAAGTTTCAAATCATTTAAATGAAATCAGACATATAATAAACATCATAACTAAAATTATCATTACAGCTCAAAAAAACATTAATAACACTGAATTATGAAAGCTAGGTAAATCATTTAAATTTTATAATTCAAAATTCAAAATAATAGAATGGAAACAACAGAAAATAAAAAAGAACTTCTACGCGGTGGGCAATTCCTTGTTAAGGAAACCAAAGCAGAAGATGTATTTACTCCTGAAGATTTTAACGAGGAGCAAAAGATGATGCGTGATTCGGTTAAAGAATTTGTAGATCGTGAAGTTTGGCCGAAGAAAGAAGAATTTGAAAAGAAAAACTACGCGCTTACCGAAGAGGTAATGACCAAAGCTGGAGAACTTGGTTTTCTTGGCGTAGCAGTTCCTGAAAAGTACGACGGACTTGGAATGGGGTTTGTGTCAACAATGTTGGTTTGTGATTATATCTCAGGAGCTTCTGGCTCTATTGCAACCGCTTTTGGTGCACATACTGGAATTGGAACATTACCAATCTTGCTTTATGGAAATGAAGAGCAACGTAAAAAGTATATTCCGAAGTTAGCAACAGGAGAATGGTTCGGCGCTTATTGCCTTACCGAACCGGGAGCCGGAAGTGATGCAAATTCAGGAAAAACAAAAGCAGAGCTTACCGAAGACGGAAAAAGTTATAAAATAAACGGACAAAAAATGTGGATCTCCAATGCGGGATTCGCAAGTGTTTTTATCGTTTTTGCCCGTATTCAGGATGATAAAAATATCACCGGGTTTATCGTGGAATACGATAAAGAGAATCCTAATGGAATTACTTTTGGTGAAGAAGAAAAGAAACTGGGAATCCACGCTTCTTCTACCCGCCAGGTATTTTTTAATGATACTGTAGTTTCTACTGAAAATATGCTTTCAGAAAGAGGAAACGGATTTAAGATCGCGATGAATGCGCTAAACGTAGGCCGTATTAAACTGGCAGCAGCATCTTTAGAAGCACAGCGTCGAGTAACCGATGTGGCCGTAAAATACGCTAATGACAGAGTTCAGTTTAAAACACCAATTGCAAAGTTTGGAGCTATAAAATCTAAACTTGCCGAAATGGCTACCTCAGCTTATGTTGGGGAAGCGGCGTGTTACCGAGCTGCAAAAAACATTGATGATCGAATTAATCTTCGTTTAGAGGCTGGAGAATCGCATTCTGATGCCGAATTAAAGACTTTTGAAGAATACGCGATAGAATGTTCTATTTTGAAAGTAGCCTGTTCAGAAGATGTTCAAAATTGTAGTGACGAAGGTATCCAGGTTTTAGGAGGAATGGGCTTCTCGGCCGATACGCCTATGGAATCTGCCTGGAGAGATGCCAGAATTGCCAGAATTTATGAAGGTACCAACGAGATTAACAGAATGTTAGCCGTTGGAATGCTTATTAAAAAAGCGATGAAAGGCCACGTAGACCTTTTAGGTCCGGCACAAGCTGTTGGGGAAGAACTTACAGGAATCCCTTCTATGGACAAACCAGACTTTAATGAATTGTTCGCTGAAGAAAAGGAAATGATCAAAAAACTGAAAAAAGTTTTCTTGATGGTAGCCGGTAGTGCAGTTCAAAAATTTGGTCAGGATCTGGAAGAACACCAGCAATTGCTTCTTGCTGCTTCAGATATTCTTATCGAAGCTTATATGGCTGAATCTGGAATTTTAAGAGCTGAGAAAAATGTAAAACGTTTTGGTGAAGATGCTCAAAAAGAGCAAATCGCCATGGCGAAATTATATCTATACCATGCCGTAGATACCGTAAACCAGAAAGCCAAAGAGGGAATTGCTTCTTTTGCTGAGGGTGACGAGCAACGTATGATGTTAATGGGACTTAAGCGTTTCACCAAGTACGACAGAATGCCTAATGTAGTTGAATTAAGAAATACTATTGCTGAAAAACTTACTTCAGAAAATAAATATTGTTTCTAAATTTCTGATAAATCTATTTTAAAAAAGGCCGTCAAATTTAGACGGTCTTTTTTTATTCCTTAATTTTAAAACTATTCCAATTAAAAATTTTAGAATAGACTTGAATAAATAGGTATGAACAACCAAATGAGATTGTTATTTTTAAGTTTCAGCATATTTTTGCTTCCACTTTCGGTTCTTGCATTTCAACAAGATTCTATAAGTACTGATAATACGCTTCCTTCTGAAGAGAAAATAGATGAACAAAACCAGTCTAACTATCTTCCAAATAGCTTAAAAGATTATAATGTAGCTTATTACCAGCTCACAAGGTTAAATAATCCTTTAGGCTTACCGCCTAATAAATTTAACTTACAAACACCACAGGCTACCCTGGAACACTTCGTGATTAGTTGTAGGAATAAAAATTTTAAAGAGGCCGCCTATGCTTTAAACTTCAATTTGTTTCCTGATAATATTACTGAAGAAGAGGCGATTAATGTTTCGCAAAAATTATATTTTGTGATGGATCAACGGGTGGCGATTAATTGGGATGGGCTATCAGACCGTCCAGATGGCCAGGTAGATATAAGAACCACTACCAACCAGGCGGTAGCGGGAAAACCAAGAAGAAGTGTGGTTTTTGGTGAAGCTCAAATTGAAACCCGTGATATAATTTTTAGGTTACAAAGAGTAAAATACCAGGATTATGGAGCTTTTTGGTTAATTTCTGCAAATACCGTAGAGAATACAGAAGAGTTATATCAGGTTTATGGTCCAACATTCTTAGACCGGTATATGCCTACCTGGTCGCAGGCAAAAATAGGCACAGTTCCTTTATGGAAACCGGTTTTAACATTTTTGCTTCTAATAGTGTCTTACATTCTGGGAAAAGTAGTTATTCTATTAATTAGAAGAATTGCGCAATCATTTGATAGACCAATAATTATGGCTTTATCTAAAAAATTGGGGGTTCCGGCTGCCTTAGCCACTGGAGTGCTTTTTTTCTATATTAGTCTCAACGAACTTATCTCCTATTCCGGCGCTTACTCAAGTACCATCTATGCTATTTTACTGGCAATTGTAATTGCATCGGGCACCTGGTTTTTTATGCGCATCTTAGATTTTGCCATGCGTTATGTTGCCGAGCATAAAATTGGCGATGTCACTTCAGAAAACAGTCATGAATCTCGTCAACTTTTTACGTATTTATCGGTTGCCCGGAGAATTCTAACCTTTACCGTGGTGATTATTGGTACTTCTATTATCCTTTCTCAATTCAGGTCTATGGAAAAACTCGGGGTTTCTATGCTGGCTTCTGCAGGATTGGCTACAATAATCGTAGGTATTGCAGCGCAAAGTACTTTGGGAAATATTATTGCCGGAGTTCAAATTGCGCTTACAAAACCGGCAAGAATTGGTGATACTGTTCTTATTGAAGGCCGTTGGGGTTATGTTGAAGATATTCGCTTTACCTACATGATAGTAAGAACCTGGGATCTTAGAAGATTAATTGTTCCCTTAAAAACCGTAATTTCTGATACCTTCGAAAACCTCTCTATTACCAGCCCGCATTCTTTAAATGAAATTGAACTTTACGTAGATTACCGGGTAGATGTAGATAAACTTAGAGCTAAATTTAAAGAGCTGCTGGAAGCTTCTGAAGATTGGGACGAAGAACATCCACCAATCATTCAGGTTACCGAAATGACCGAAAAATCTTTAAAAGTACGAGCTATTTGCAGCGCCAGTACAGCAGTTATTGCCTGGGATCTTCATTGTCGATTAAGAGAGCAAATGGTGGCTTATATAAAAGAATTAGAAGAAGGTATTTATTTTACGCGCTCCAGGGTAGAATTAAAAGAATCTCATTTTAATTCCAAAAATATCAAAAAGTCGGATAAATAATTAATTTATGACCTCAGATCCTTTATTGTTCAGATATATTCTTGCTGGTGTAATTACACTTCTTATAAGCTTTTTTATAGCTTTTTATATCCTGAAGAAAATAGGCAAGGATCCAAAAAACATCTTGCCGGTGAACTTCGCACAAAGGGTTTGGATTCCACTTTTAATCTTTCTGGCTGCGCTAATTTTAAAAGTAGCGCTGCTAAGCAAGATCTTTATATATGAATATACTTATAACATTCTTCAACCCATTAGCACCCTGGGGCTAATCCTTAGTGCCACCTGGTTAATTATTATCACGCTTAAGATTTTAAAAAACCGAATGCTGAAAAAGTATGATGTAAATACTTCAGATAATTTAAAGGCCAGGAAAATCTATACTCAGTTCAATATCCTGGAAAATATTATCATTTTTATCATTATAATTCTTGCGATAGGCATTGCTTTAATGAGTTTTGAAAGTATACGTTCTGTAGGGGTTAGTGTGTTGACTTCAGCAGGGATTGCAGGAATTATTATAGGATTTTCGGCCCAAAAAGCTATTGGGACTTTACTTGCGGGAATTCAAATTGCCTTTACTCAACCTATAAGACTGCAAGATGCCGTAATTGTTGAAGGCGAATGGGGCTGGATCGAAGAAATTACGCTTACTTATGTGGTAATAAAAGTATGGGACAAAAGAAGACTCGTAGTGCCTTCAACTTATTTTATTGAAACTCCTTTTCAAAACTGGACCAAGAATTCGGCCGACCTTTTAGGAACCGTGTTTCTCTATACAGATTACACCGTGCCGGTAGATAAGATTAGGGAGGAATTGGACCGGCTGCTTGAAATTACTCCACTTTGGGATAAACAAGCTAAAGTAGTGCAGGTTACCGATGCAACTGATAGGTCTATGGAAATAAGGATTTTGGTGAGCGCCAAAGATTCCCCTACCGCTTTTGATCTACGCGTATTTATTAGGGAGAAACTCATAGATTTCCTCAAAGAGAATTATCCGGAGAGTCTCCCTAAAAGTCGCGTTACGATCAATGAATCGAAAACTTAGAATTCGCTAAGCCAGCTTTCTTCTGAAGTTGTTCCTATGCTAAAATTAGCAGCGGTTTCTATTAAAGCTAAATGTGAATATGCCTGCGGAAAATTACCCAGTAATCTCTTGGTTTCAAAGTCAATATCTTCACTAAACAATCCTAAGTGATTGCTGTAAGAAAGCAATTGATCGAACATTTTCCTGGCTTTTTTCTTCTCTCCTATTTTAAAAAGACTGTCTATTAACCAAAAAGTACAAATAGTAAAAGAAGATGTTGGTTCGCCAAAATCATCTTTATTTTTATACCGATACATTAGTCCGTCTTTGCACAATTCTCTCTCAGTTGCCTGAACAGTGCTCACAAATCTTGGATCTTTAGCTTCTATAAATCCATATTGCTCCATCAACAAAGTGGAAGCATCTAAATCTTTAGAACCGTAAGATTGAGTATAAGCCTGCACCTCTTCGTTCCAACCATTTTTATAAATGTCATTGTAAATTTCGGCGCGTAAAGATTTCCAATGAGTATCGTTAATACCCATTCTTAAAACCTCTCCAATCTTAATTGCACGGTCTATGGCCACCCAACATAATAGTTTTGAAAATACAAAGTGGCGGTCTTCGGTACGTAATTCCCAAATTCCTTTATCAGGTTTTTGCCAGTTTTCTTCAACAATACTCACTATTCCACGTACTACCGTCCAAAGTTCTTCAGAATTCTCTAAAGAGGTTTCAAATTGATTGAATTGCTGATAGATCACCTCCATCAAAATTCCGTAGATATCATTTTGCTTCTGAATATATGCAGCGTTCCCGGTTCTTACCGGATGCGAATCTTTGTAACCAGATAGATGATCTAAAATATGTTCGGTAAGTTCTTTTTCCCCATTAATACCGTACATAATCTGGATTTTTTCATCCTTGTCAGGTATAATATCTATAATAAACTGAAGAAAATCTTTAGCTGATTTTATATGGCCAAGGCCTGCCATTACTTTAATTACCATAGAGGCATCTCGAATCCAGCAGAAACGATAATCCCAGTTTCTTTCTTCTCCAATAGTTTCAGGCAACGAAGTGGTAGCTGCGGCTAAAACGGCTCCAGATTTTTTATAACTAAGGCATTTTAACACCAAAGCACTCCGCATTATTTCATTTTCATAATGGGTATAACGGGTAGTTTTTGCGCTCCAATTCATCCAATAGGTCTTGGTGCGCTGAAACTTTAAATAAGAACGATCTAAAGATTGCGTAATAAGCTTTTCGTGATAACCAACCAGGCAATAAGCGTTGCCGGTTAATTCGATTTCATTTTGCTCTAAAATATCGTTTAGGTCTAAACTGGAGTAAAAGAAAAGGGAATCGTATTTACCTTCTTTGGTATAACTTTTAATATAATTTCCTTTATGATCATTGTATGTTTTCTCGCGAGAAAAATCTAAACGAGGATCGTATTTTATTCTGAATTTAGGCTTACCACTAATTAAACGGATAAATCTAACCACATCTGGTGGTGCGTAATAAGATCCGTCTTCGCGTGGGTAACGTGGCATAAAGTCTATAACCTGAAAAGAATTTTCGCCGTCAGTAAATTCAGTATTCAAAATATTGGTTTCCCAAAGATATTCCTGGGTAATTTTATAGGAATCGTCTACAATAAACTCAAAACTTCCGCCTTGTTTTTCATCCAACAGCTTTGCAAAAACAGCTGATGAAGCAAAGTTTGGCAAACAACACCAATCTAATGAACCAGTTTTTGATATTAAAGCAGCACTCATACAATTTCCTATAATTCCGTAATCTAAATTCTCCATATACTCTTAAAATTCTTTAAAAAGACTTGTAGTGTAAAATGATTTTCGGAAATTTAATAAAAATCAATTTCGCAACAACAGCATTCACATATAATTATGAGTAAAACGATAATAATTTCCAACCGATTACCATTACAAATTAGCTTAGAAGATAACAACCTGGAAGTCACGCCTAGTGTAGGAGGGCTTGCAACCGGCCTAAAATCATTCCATAAGGATGGTGATAGTATTTGGATTGGTTGGAGCGGACTTACTGAAGAAGAAATTCCAGAAAATCTATTAGATGATGTTAAAGAAAAAGCCCGTAAGGAAGATTGTGTTGCTGTAAATCTTAGTGAAGAAGAAATTGATGGCTTTTATTATGGATTTAGTAATCGTACCATCTGGCCACTTTTCCACTATTTTATGGAATATACCGAAGCCGATAAAGATCACTGGGAAACCTATAAAAATGTAAATAGAAAATATGCAGATGAGGTACTAAAACATTATGAAGATGGCGATCACATTTGGGTTCACGATTATCAATTGCTTTTAGTTCCAAACATGATTAGGGAAAAACAACCCGAAGCAATTATCGGATTTTTCAACCACATCCCCTTTCCTTCGTATGAAGTTTTTAGAACACTACCCTGGCGTGATGAAGTTTTGGAAGGTGTACTCGGTGCCGATCTAATTGGTTTTCATACCTACGATTACGAAAGGCACTTTTTAAGTTCTGTAAGTCGTATTTTGCGTCACCAGGTAAATTTCAATGAAATTACGCTGCCCGAAAGGATTGTAAAGGTAGACTCTTTCCCTATGGGAATAGATTACAACAAGTTTGAAGCTGCCGCTCAAAATCATTTTAAAAATACCGAAGAACAACGAACAGAATTACAGCGCAGGTTGGATCACCATTCAAATGAAACGCCTGAAGCAAAACTTATTTTAAGTATAGACCGTTTAGATTATACTAAAGGAATCGCCAACCGAATTCGTGCTTTTGAATATTTTCTTGATAACCATCCAGAATTCATTGAAAAAGTAAGATTGGTGATGCTTGCCGTACCATCAAGATCCAACGTTCCACAGTATCAACGATTAAAAAGGGAAATAGATGAACTGGTAGGTAGAATAAACGGTAAGTTCTCTACGGTAAGCTGGACGCCTATCTGGTATTTTTACCGCTCTATGCCCTTTGAAAATTTAATTGACCTCTATACTAGCTGTGATATTGCCCTATTAACACCAATAAGAGATGGAATGAACCTGGTGGCTAAAGAATTTGTGGCCACAAGAATAAATCAAACCGGGGTGCTCATATTAAGCGAAATGGCCGGTGCGGCACACGAAATGAATGAAGCCTTAATTATCAATCCGAATAATTTTGAGCAAATTTCACAAACTTTGATCCAGGCTATAGAAATGCCGGTAGAAGAGCAGCAACAACGTAACAAAACGCTTCAGAAGCGACTAAAACGCTATAGCGTTGAAAAATGGGCAAATGATTTTATGAAAGCCCTACATAATACAAGTCAGGATCGAGATGCATTTAAAGCTACCAGGATTTCTTCTAAAGTTTCAGGTGAGATTCTGGAGAAATTTAAAAACGCGAAGAACAGAATTCTATTTCTTGATTATGATGGAACTCTGGTGAATTTCACTGATAAACCCGAAAAAGCAAAACCAGACCAGGAATTAATTGATTTAGTCCACAAATTAAATCAATCAGCAAATACAGATGTAGTTCTTATTAGCGGTAGGGATAAAGACACCCTTGGTTCCTGGTGGCAGGAAATTCCTGTAGAACTTATTTCTGAACACGGAGTTTGGATGCGCCAAAAAGATAGCGAATGGGAACTTTCTGAAAATGTAAATAACGATTGGATGAGCGCGGTGAGGCCGGTAATTGAAACCTTTGTTGATAGAACGCCAGGTACGTTTATAGAAGATAAAAATTATTCCCTGGCCTGGCATTACAGAAAAGCCGATCCCGAACTTGGGGAAATTAGAGCCAATGAGCTTTCAAATGTTTTAAAGGAATTGATCTCCAACCGCGGACTTAGCGTTCTGGAGGGAAATAAAGTACTGGAAATAAAAAGTAGCGGAGTAAATAAAGGAAAAGCTTCTAATAAAAAACTGGTAGGTAAGGATTACGATTTTATTTTTGCTATTGGTGATGACTGGACAGATGAATATATGTTTGAAGAACTCCCTGAAGAGTCTTTCACCGTTAAAGTTGGAATGAAAAAAACCAGTGCCCGCTATTATATAGAAGACACTTCTAAAGTAAGAGATATTCTGAAGGATTTCGCTGAAAATTCTTAAGGGCTAAAATTGTTAAAATCCTTGACATTTTCCAGTAAAGTTTATGCATAACTTAACTCCAAAAATATGGCAGGTACTGCATTATCATCTAATTTTACATTAAACAATATTACGAACCAAAACTAAAAAACTTAGATCGATGAAATCAGGAAAAATGTTATTAGGATTAATATCAGGAGCAGCTGCTGGAGCAGCATTAGGACTATTATTTGCCCCTAAAAAAGGGAAAGATACAAGGAAGGCGATTTCAGATTCAAGCAATGAAGCTATAGAAGGAACAAAAGGAAAATTCAATGAATTTTCTGATTCTTTAAGTCATAAAGTTGATGCCTTGAAAAACAAAACTAAAGCCAGTCTTTCAAATTCTAAAGCTGACCAAAAAGCTCACGAAGCAAAAGCTGAAATTCATAATATGAAAGCAAGCTAAATTCTAATTTTAATTAGAATATAATATAAGATCCCGGCATAATTGCCGGGATTTTTTTGTTTAGAACCTTAGCAAAATCGCAATAATTTGTGATATCACAGAAACTTTGGGTATTTTAGAAGCTTAAACTACATTTTTTATATGATTAAAAAGATATCCACTCTTGCCCTACTCCTTTTTTCAGGATTAATTTTTCAACAAACAAATGCACAAACAGATCAGCGTATCTATGAAATTATCGATAGGGTTTCAGCAGATAGTATTGAAGCCGATATACGCAAACTTGCAGGTTTTGGTACCAGGAATACCTTTAGCGATACAGTATCAGATACCCGTGGAATAGGCGCAGCCCGAAGATGGATAAAATCTGAATTCGATTATCTTTCTAAAAACTGCGATAATTGTCTTGATGTTTTTTATCAAAAAGACTTTGTAACTACAGAGGATGGAGAGCGTATTCCGCACGATGCCTGGGTAGTGAATGTTGTAGCCGTTCAAAAAGGAACCAAATACCCAAACCGGTATATAATTATGAGTGGCGATATAGATTCACGCGCCAGCAACACGATGGATTTCGAAACCGATGCTCCCGGCGCTAACGACAATGCCAGCGGTATGGCCGGTGCTATGGAAGCCGCCAGGGTTTTATCTCAATATGAGTTTGAAAGCAGCGTGGTCTATGTTGGACTCTCTGGAGAAGAACAAGGTTTGTTTGGCGGAAAAGGATTGGCCGAATATGCTAAAGAAAACAACTGGGAGATTATTGGAGTTTTAAATAATGATATGATCGGAAATATTGAAGGAGTAGACGGCGTAATTGACAACCGTACTTTCAGAATATTCTCAGAACCGGTTCCACCAAATGAAACCGATAGAGAACGAACTATGCGCAGGTTTTACGGCGGTGAAGTAGACGGTATTTCGCGTCAGCTTGCTCGCTATGTTCACAAAACTACTGAAACCTATATGCCAGAAATGAACCCGATGATGATTTATCGTTTAGATAGGTTTGGTCGTGGTGGGCACCATCGTCCGTTTAACGATCTTGGTTTTGCAGGAATTAGGATTATGGAAGCTCACGAAAATTATAACCGACAACACCAGGATATTCGCACTGAAGATGGCATTGAATATGGCGATGTGGTAGAAGGTGTGAATTTTGATTATGCTGAAAAACTTACCGCGGTAAACGCGATAAACATGGCGAGTCTCGCCTGGGCGCCTCCTGCTCCAAAAAATGTTGAAATAGGTGGAATTGTAGAACCTTCAGCAAAACTTAGATGGGACAAAGTTGAAGGCGATATTGCCGGTTATAAGATTTATTGGAGAGAAACTACCGAAGCACAGTGGCAATACTCCCGTTTTGTAGGAAATGTAAATGAATTTACGCTAGAAGGTATCGTTATAGACAACTACTTTTTTGGTGTTGCAGCCGTGGGAAAAGATGGTCACGAAAGTGTAGTGGTTTTTCCTTCAGGAGTTTTTAGGTAGAACAAAAAATAGCGAATAGAACGAAGAAATATCTATACTCTTCAGCAAAAGATTTAAAAGACTCTGAAATTAAAATTATTCCAGGATCTTTTTTAATCTACTAAAGAAAGCTGAACACGTTTTTTCTCTTCATCTACCGAGAGTACGGTAACTTCCAGTTCCTGGTTTAATTTTACCACAGCATTTACATCGCTCACAAATTCATTGGCGAGTTTAGAGATATGTATTAGTCCGCTTTCTTTGATTCCTATATCTACAAAACAGCCAAAATTGGTAATGTTGTTCACTATACCCGGTAGTTTCATGCCCGGTTTAAGATCGGCTATGGTTTTTACAGTAGGATCAAAATTAAAGGGCTTTTTCTTCGCTCGGGGATCGGCGCCCGGCTTTTTCAATTCTTCCAGAATATCTTTTAAGCTGGGTAAACCCAGGTCTCCCGATATATAATCTTCTGGATTAATTCTCTCCAGAATTTGTTTGTTCCCAATAAGCGCTTCAGGCTTAAGACCTTTATTTTTAGCCATTTTTTCGACTACAAAATAACTTTCAGGGTGAACAGCAGAATTATCTAAAGGGTTTTCAGCATTCCTAATCCTTAAAAACCCGGCAGATTGCTCAAAAGCCTTGGCTCCAAGTCTTGGCACTTTCAATAATTCTTTTCGGCTTACAAATCGTTCTTTTTCCTTTCTATAATCTAAGATATTTTGTGCCAATCCCGGGCCTATTCCAGAAACATAAGAAAGTAATTCCTTACTCGCAGTATTTAGATTGACCCCAATTTTATTTACGCATCGCATGACCACCACATCTAACTTTTCTTTTAATTTAACCTGGTCTACTTCATGCTGGTACTGCCCTACTCCTATAGATTTAGGATCTATTTTCACCAATTCCGCAAGCGGATCGCTTAATCTTCTTCCTATGGAAACAGCGCCCCGAACAGTGACATCATAATTAGGAAATTCTTCTCTGGCTATCTTAGAGGCTGAATATACCGATGCACCCGCTTCATTAACCGTAAAAACCAAAACTTCTTTTGGCAGATAAACTTTCTTAATGAATTCCTCCGTTTCCCTGGCAGCAGTTCCGTTTCCTATTGCAATAGCTTCAATTTTATAAGCGTTTACCAGGCTTTTAATCTTTACTGAAGCCGCATCTCTTTTACGCTGCGGAGGATGAGGAAATATGGCTTCATTATATAACAGGTTTCCCTGCTCGTCTAAACAAACCACTTTACAACCAGATTTGAAACCCGGGTCTATAGCAAGAATACGTTTGCTGCCCAATGGCGCTTCCATTAACAGTTGCTCCAGGTTAGAAGCAAAAACTGCGATCGCATCTTCATCAGCCTTTTCTTTAGCTTCACTAAGGAATTCGGTAGCAAAAGATTTTTTTAATAACCTGGTAAAGGCATCTTCAATCGAGACCTTTAAATATTTTGTTCCGGAAAAATCTGGATTTTTTAATACTGATTTTTCAATAAGCTGCAATGCTTCATTTTTATCAACTTCCAGCTTCACTTTTATAATTCCGAGCTTTTCGGCACGGTGAATAGCCAGAAATCTATGCGAAGGAATTCTATTTAGTGATTCTTCCCATTTTTCGAACTGCGCGAATTTTGCGGCTTCAGGATGTTCGTCCTCAGTTTTCACCCACTTTGTACTTAGTTGGGCCTTACGAGCATATAATCTCCTTAGCGAATTTCTAACATAAGTGTTCTCATTTATCCATTCAGCAATAATATGGCCTGCGCCGGTAAAAGCTTCAGCCCTGGTCTTTACTTGTTCAGAAAGAAATTGTTTGGCTGATTGCTCGATATTTTGAGCGTTTTGTGCCATTAAAATTTTGGCAAGGGGCTCTAAACCGACTTGACGAGCGGTATCGGCTTTTGTTTTTCGCTTCTTCTTATAGGGTAAATAAAGATCCTCAACTTCGGTTAAAGTTGTGGCTTTTTCAATCTTTCCAGCTAAAATATCGGTTAATGCATCCTGCTCCTTTATTGATTTAAGAACTGCAGCTTTTCGCTTTTCAAGTTCATTAAAAGCTGTAAGCAATTGCGAAATCTTTTCTACAGCAACTTCATCTAAATTTCCTGTAGCTTCTTTTCGATATCGGGAAATAAAAGGAATTGTAGCATCGGCCTCTAGAAGTGCTATAGTATTTTGTATGCTCTTGGCAGGTAATTGCGCGCGGGATTGTATATAGTCCTGTACTTTCAAATAATGGAATTTCAGATTAAGATATTCTTCGACTTAAATTTCAGTGAATTTCAGCAAATATAGGGTTCAGAATTCTTAAATAATCCCTTCTTCACGTGAATGTTCTATGGCCTTATGGCTATGTTTAAAGTAACAAACGCTAACGTCAAGACTTTCAATGTTTTTTAAAATTGTTGTTATTTCAGATTTCTTCCTTTTACCAGTTTGCCTAATATATATCGCTTTTAAGCTTTTAGGGAAAATCTTGCAGATACGCTCGTAAATATCGGCGTCCTTTTGGGAATCGTCTCCAATAAGTACATAAGGTATATTTGGGTAGAACGAAATTATATCTTTAATCTTTTCAAATTTATGATCGTGGCTTCCACGGCCGGTAAAAAGAAAATCTGAAATTCCAGTTTTAATCTTTTTAAGTTTTATAACTGCTTTTGGTAACTCGTGTATCTTAGCAAATTCATTTATAAATTCATACAAATTCCATTCGCTGCTGGAAACGTAAAAAAAGCTATTTGAAGCATGCTCTGAATCCTGGCCGGCCCTGCTTAGCTGTTTATAATGTTCAACTACATCTTCAAATATCTTACGCTTATTGATGTTTTTAGAAAGCATCACATATAGCTTTTTAAAGACGCTATTGCTGTGGGAAATTAAAAAAGTATCGTCAATATCTGAAATGATCCCATATTTAGAAGGGTGTGGCTTTAAAAATTCTCCCTTTTCTATCATTCCAAAATCTTTAATATTGCAACTCACTTCATATTCGTGCCAGCCACTTTTTAATTCTTTAGAAAATGGAATAGAAAACCTAAAATAGCCGTCGTCTAAAGTCTTAGTGGTAACCTCAATGTCTTTAAACTTTAACGTGATCTCCCTGTTTTTTAATGGACTAATGCGGAACATGTGAATAATGGCCACTGCATGTTTAAGTCCACTTCTATCCATCCTATACTTATCTGGCGCCCAGGATTTAAACAAATGCCCATATACATTAAGTTCCTGGTCATTAACATAACCACGATAAAGTTTTAGATCTAATTTCAAAATTTTAGATTTTTATTGAATTTTTCTAATCCCAAAATAATTAAATTTAAGAACATTTTGAAGCTATATGGAAGAAATACAGAAGGTTTTACTTATTGTAAATCCCATTTCGGGAGGGATTAATAAAGAAAATATCATTCAAAACGTTGAGGCAGAGGTAAAAAAGATTAATGCCGAGTTAACTACTTACAAAACAACGGGTGAAAATGATCGCAAAAAAATTCAAAACCTGGTTGATGAATGTGCTTTTGATCGCATTTTAATAGCCGGTGGCGATGGAACTATAAAACTGGTTGCCGAAGCATTAATGGATGATAAAACTCCAATTGCCATCATCCCGGCTGGTTCGGCAAACGGGCTTGCGCTTAATCTGGGAATTCCCAAAAACCTTAAAGACCAAATAAGCATTGCCCTTGGCAATTCCATTACCCAAATGGATATGCTGGAAATCAATGATGAACTTTGTTTACACATAGGAGACCTAGGGCTAAATGCCGAATTGATTAAAAACTACGAACATTCCCGGATTAGAGGAAAAATGGGATACCTTCTTCAAACTATTCCAACCCTCTGGTATAGCAAATATCCTTTTGAATTTGAAGTGAAACTCGAAAATAGAAGTTTTACTAAACAGGGAATTCTTTTAGCATTTGCCAATGCTAAAAAATATGGAACCGGCGCCAACGTGAATCCTAAAGGAAAAATTGATGATGGGGTTTTTGAAATTCTTTTATTTAAAAATTTTGATACGTTGGAGATTCTAAAAACCCTTCGTAACGAAACAGACGTGAACTCTGAATTTGTTGAGATAATTCCTGTTAAAGAAGCCAAGGTTTTCTGTAAAAAACCGGTAGCATTCCAGATTGATGGTGAATATCTCGGAGAAAAAGAAGAGATTTCTGTCAAAATTTCTCCTAAAAAATTACCGATAATGACTTCCAAGCAGCCATAAATTAAATATTTATTAACAAATTCTAAAAAATACCTGGTTTATAAATTAAGAAAGATTTTTGATGCATTTATATTACTGAATTTCAGTATATTAAGCCTAAATTAGGATTTGACAACAGGAATTTTGGTATATCAAAAACCTGAATATTATTAGTTAATGTTAAGCTTTTTATAAACACGAAAACGTTTGCGTTTAAAAGGCTTTCTATAATTAGCATAATTTTTTACTAAATTAGGACTTCAACTTAATGGTTTAATTAATCAACTGTAAAATTAAATTTATGAAACATGGATTACTCAAAATTGGTTTGTTTCTAAGTGCTATTTTCTGTTTTGGATTTACCCAGGCACAGGAAACAGTAACGGGAACGGTAACCGATGGGGAAATGCCTCTGCCAGGAGTGAACGTTGTTGTGAAGGGAACTTCTAATGGTACCGTTACAGATTTTGACGGGAACTATTCCTTAAACAATGTTCCAACAGATGGGGTATTGGTATTTAGCTTTGTAGGCTATGCCCAACAAGAAATTCCGGTAAACGGAAGAACAACAATTGATGCAACAATGGCAGAAGATGCCGCTGCATTAAGCGAGGTTGTAGTTATTGGTTATGGAAATGTCCAAAAACGGGATGCAACGGGTGCAGTTGCGACTGTTTCGGCAGATGATTTTAACCGTGGAGTTGTTGCTTCGCCTGAAGAATTGATTCAGGGTAGAACAGCCGGTTTACAAGTAACTACAACTAGTGGAGAACCAGGAGCCGGAGTAAACATCCGGATTAGAGGTACAACTTCTGTACGAGGTGGAAATGATCCTTTATTTGTAGTAGATGGAGTGCCATTATCTGGTACTAATGTGGCTGCAGGTGGTTCTAACGCAGGTTTTGGAGATAGCTCTCCTAAAAACCCGCTTAACTTTCTTAACCCTCAGGATATTGAAAGCATGAGTGTGTTAAAAGATGCTTCTGCAACTGCAATCTACGGTTCGCGTGGTGCAAACGGGGTGGTTATTATTACTACCAAATCTGGTAGAGGTACGGCAAGCCGTATCGATTATAGCACAAACCTTGGAGTTGCTACACCAGCAAATAGATATGATTTACTTGGCCGCGAAGAATGGCTTGAAGCTTACGGCGCAATTGGTGGAGATGTTAATGCGGTTGATGAAGGAGCAGATACAGACTGGCAGGATGAAATTACCAGAACTGCATTTACCCAGGAACACAACCTTTCTTATTCAAATTCGTACCAACAGGGAAATTATAGAGTTTCTTTAGGATACTCTGATCTTATGGGGATTGTAGAGAATTCAGAAATGGAAAGACTTTCAGGTAGATTGAATATTAATCATCGATTATTTGATGATAAATTAAATTTGACCTTACAAACTGGTATATCGCGAGTAAATGATAAGCGAGCTCCTATTTCTAACAATTCAGGTTTCAAGGGGGATTTACTGGGAGCGGCATACAGGGCTAATCCTACGTTACCTGCAAATCCAGACCCGGCACCCGAAGATTTCACGGGCCAGGTAATACCTACTTCTTTACTGAAATTCACAGAAGATGAAACTGAAACCGATAGGTTTATTTTAAATGCATCTGCAGAATATGATATCATGGAGAATTTATCGGCTAAGGCAAATGTAGGTTACGATAAGGCTGAATCTTATAGAGGTTTTGCTATATCTGGAGATATACAAGGAATCGAAAGTGCCGTGCCTGGTAACGGTAGATCTCAAATTAATGAGATTGAAAGTACCAATACACTTTTTGAATTCACTGTAAACTATGATAAAGACTTTGAAAACTCTAAGTTCGATGCTTTAGTAGGATATTCCTATCAGGAATTTGAGCGCCGTGGAACCGATGTTGGTGGCTGGGGATTCCAGGATATGAACATGGGCGCAATGATCAATGATTTACAAAACAGTAGAGAAGCTATTGAGAATTCAATCCAGGGATCTTACCAACAATATGGTTTTGATGAAAACGGTTTATTTGTTAACCGCCTTTTTCCTGAAATAGCCACCGATAGACCGGGAGCTCCATCTGGAATAAATGTAGCCGCTCTTGCAGGCGATACTTTTTACACAGTAGACGAACTTCAGTCTTTCTTTGGAAGATTAAATTATAGCATAGCCGAAAAATATTTATTCACTGCTACTTTAAGAGCCGATGGTTCTACAAGATTTGGTGGAAATAATAAATATGGTTTCTTCCCTTCCGGTGCATTCGCATGGCAAATGGCTGAAGAAGATTTTATACCTGACACGTTTTCAACCTTAAAACTAAGGTTAGGATATGGAGTTACAGGAAACCAGGAAATTCCTTACAACCTCTACACTTCTCGTGAAAGATTTGGAGGCGTTGGTGTAGGTGATAACGGAATTGTAAACATTCCAGGAACTGGACAAGTTACCTTTAGAAATGAAGACCTTCAATGGGAAACAACTTCTCAAACTAACATAGGTCTTGATTTTGGTTTTATGCAAGACCGCTTAAGTGGTTCTCTTGATGTATATTACAAAGAGACTACAGATCTTCTTTTCCAAACCTTCTCTGCACAACCTGCAGCGCAAGATTTTGTTTGGGAGAATCTAGATGCAAACGTAGTAAATAAAGGTATTGAGTTCAGTCTTGATTACGACCTGTTTAACGACGAAGATTTTTATTGGAATTTAGGTTTCAACATTTCTTACAACGACAACATGGTTGAAGATTTTGACGGTAGCGTACAAACCGGTGAAATTAACGGTCAGGGTTTAACAAATGCTTATGCTCAACTATTAGCCGGAGGACAACCTCTTTTCTCTTATTACCTGCGTGAGTTTGGTGGTTTTGATGAGAACGGACAAACAATTTATCCTAATGGAGATGTTCAAACCTTTACCGGAAAAAGTGCTTTACCAACAACCAACCTTGGTATTTCTACCAGAGTTGAGTACAAAAACTGGGATCTCTCTACTTTCTTAACAGGACAGTTTGGTTTTTATGTGTACAACAACACAGAAAACGCTTTCTTTACTGCCGGAGCTCTTAATTCAGGATCAAACGTTACCCGTAATGTAGTTGGTAATGGCGAGGCTGCCAATAACGCACCCGATGTTTCAACACGCTTCCTTGAAAAAGGAGATTTCTTGAGATTACAAAATGCTACTTTAGGATATAATTTTGATATAAATGAGGATAGTTTCCTTAAATCTCTAAGATTAAGTTTAACGGGACAAAACTTATTTCTTATCACAGATTATAGTGGTTTAGATCCAGAAGTGAACACAGATAAATCCTTAAATGGTATTCCTACCGCAGGTATTGAATACACCACTTATCCAAGGGCTACAACTGTGACCTTAGGTTTAAATGTATCATTCTAAATAAAAAATTATTATGAAAATTAATTTAATGAAATCCACGATTGTTCTGGGAGTCCTGCTGGGAGTATCAGCTTGTACAGACCTGGAGCTCGAGGAAACAGATTCTATCTTCCGTGAAGATACGGGAGAAGGATTTTCTGGAGTAGGAGATGTATCCTCTGCTCTGGTTAACAACTACAATAATTTGCGAGGTCAACTAGATACCCAGGAAAACCTTTATGCATTGCAGGAAGTTTCTTCTGATGAAATGTTGGTGCCTACAAGAGGAACCGACTGGGGTGATAACGGACTTTGGAGAACTTTGCACCAACACACCTGGGATGCAAACCACCAGTTTGTATTAAACACCTGGAACAATAACAACAGGAATGTATTTAACTTATCTGAGATTATTGCTCCAGAAAGTAATGCAAATCCTCAGCAATTAGCCGAAGCAAAATTTCTTCGCGCTTTTAGTATGTATTGGATAATGGACTTATATGGCCAGGTTCCTTTTAGAGAAGTAGACGAAGGACCTTCTGTAAATCCTCGCGTTATGCAAAGGTCAGAAGCTTTTGATTTTATTCTTCAGGATTTAACCGAAGCTATGCCAAACCTGCCAAGTACAGGCCCAGGTCCAGATGCTAAATTCGCTTCTAAAGCAGCGGCACATTACTTACTTGCAAAATTGTACATCAATAAACATATATATTTAGGTACCGGCTCAGCCGCTACTGAAGATATGAACCAGGTAATAAATCACGTAGATGCTATTGCTGCTGAAGGTTTTGGTTTACAAAGTGGTTTCTTCGAACTCTTTACACCAGCAGTGGATTCTGAAACTATATTTTTCACAGAAACCGGTGTAGGTTCTAGAATGTGGAACGGACTTCATTATTTCCAAACTACTCCAGATAATAGTGGAGGTGGTTGGAATGGATTCTCTACTCTAGCAGAATTTTATGACCTGTTTGAAGGAGATGATGACAACAACCATCCTGGTGCAAACCAGGAAGAAAGAAGAGGTTATGTACCATTTGAAGGAACATCGCCTACAACTTCTGAAGGTTATTTTGCAGGAGGAAAAGATGAAGATGGCGATGGTTTCGTTGATGGGTCAGATATCGGACTTGGTTTTCTTTTTGGTCAACAATACAATTTAGATGGATCTGAAACAGAAGACCGTGGAGGAAATCCGCTGTTTTTCACCAAAGAAATGCCAGGTTTGCTAGGTAATAGCGAAAGTAGTGGGATAAGAGTTTTAAAATATCATCCATCCAATGGAGCTTTTGCTGGCCATATGATTTTATTCAGGTATGCCGATGCTCATCTTATGAAAGCAGAAGCCGTTATGAGAGGCGGAAGTGCAGATGCATCAGCACTTGAAATGGTTAATGAATTAAGAGAGCTAAGACAAGCTTCTCCACTAGGTTCCATAACCGATCAGGATATGTTAGATGAAAGAGGTAGAGAATTATATAACGAAATGTGGAGAAGGCAGGATCTTATTAGATTTGGCCAGTTCAATACAGCCTGGGAGTTTAAAGAAGCCAAAGGTGAATTTGTTAACCTATTCCCTATTCCATCTGTTGCACTTACTTCTAACCCTAACTTAGTACAGAACGAAGGTTATTAATAACTTGAATTAGTTTTATAAAAGAGGCTATTAATGCATTGCATTTTTAGTCTCTTTTCTTTTTATATACCTAAACTTTTCTTAAAATTTACTTAAATTGCTAGGCGTATAAGCCCACATCAAAACCTGCATTAGCTTAATGAAATTAAACCTCCACTTCCCTACTTCTTCAGCTTTCATTTTAATACTTATTAACTTGTTTTTTATTTCTTGTTCAGACGATAAGCAGGAAAAAGAACTACAGGACAAAGAGGAAAATAAAGATGCTTTATTTGCAAAAATGCACTCTGAAGAAACAGGAATAGAATTTGAAAATACTATTACCAATACCAAAGAATTCAACATCTTTAGATATCGAAATTTCTATAATGGTGCCGGTGTAGGTATTGGTGATATCAATAATGATGGACTACCGGATATTTACTTAACCTCAAATCTTGGCAAAAATAAACTTTACCTAAATAAAGGTGATTTTCAATTTGAAGATATCACGCTTAGTTCAGGCACAGCAGGAACCAAGAACTGGAGTACCGGCGTTAGCTTTGTAGACATTAACCACGACGGTCTTCTAGATATCTATGTTAGCAATGCTGGAAATATTGAAGGGGCAGATCGTAAAAATGAACTTTTTATAAATAATGGAGATCTTACTTTCACTGAAGACGCCGCTTCTTATAATTTAGATGAAAACGGATTTACCACCCACGCCGCGTTTTTTGATTATGACGGGGATGGCGATCTTGATGTATACATTCTCAACAATAGCTTTATCCCGGTTTCCAGCCTTAGTTTTAATAATAAACGTGATCTTAGAAGTGAAGACTGGGACCTACCGGAAATTTTTAAAGGCGGTGGTGATAAATTACTACGTAATGATGACGGGAAATTTACCGATGTTAGTGAAGAAGCAGGAATTTACGGAAGCTTAATAGGTTTTGGGCTTGGAGTTACCGTAGGTGATGTGAATAACGATCAATTACCCGATCTTTATATTTCGAATGATTTTTATGAGCGGGATTACCTTTATATAAATAACGGCGATGGCACTTTTAATGAAGACATTAAAAACCGGGTTTCACACCTTAGTCTTTCTTCTATGGGTGCAGATATGGCCGACATTAACAACGATGCTCAACCAGAGATCTTTGTGACCGATATGCTTCCGGAAAGCGA
>Ga0098069_100241_pt1 | contig 29291 bp, 7 predicted proteins | sample 27_taG_FD_92584 | JGI IMG/M metagenome (GOLD analysis project Ga0098069, IMG submission 92584) | Marine viral communities from Cariaco Basin, Caribbean Sea - 27_WHOI_OMZ | ecosystem: Environmental > Aquatic > Marine > Oceanic | place: Caribbean Sea: Cariaco Basin | collected 2014-11-09
ACCCTTAGCAAAGGGCTCCTTAAATTTATCTAATTTTTGTCTAATCCATTCCATAGTAAACAGTTTATCCAACTTCGGTGATCATGAGATCCAGCCCTAAGCGTATTATTTCTTGCGCCTCTAATTTTGAAGTGTTCACATAATCTACAAGTGCAAAATCTTCGGGAGCCACTTCATAGATCCCAAGATTTTCCATTTTTTCAATATCTGCCGCCATACAGGCTTTTAACAACTGCATAGGGAAAATATCCATTGGCATCACTTCTTCCATCTCACCCGTAACTACCAGTGCCCTCTCTTCTCCGTGCAGGTTGGTGTTCACCTCGAATTTCTTCTTCGGGAACATCCAGCTTAGGGAAGTACGGGAGTTAGAAGGAATGTTATTGTAAGTGAACGGCAACCATCCAAACATGCGGTATTTGTTACCCTCAGGTATCAAAGTGAGCTCATTTGGGAAAAAGCCGATATACTGCCCGGTATTCACCTGCTCTCCTGTAAGAACATCTCCCGAGATCACCCTTACATTCTTCTCATCTACCAAACCTGTAAAATCTTTTACAGCAGCCCCAATTCGGGCTTTAAAATACTTTCTGTCTTTTGCCTCACTTCCACAAACAGCTACTGTGCGCACGGGAGTAAATTTACCTGTAAGAAAAAGATCCCCAATATTGGCAACATCTTCAGGCTTGACAGTCCATACGCGATCGCCCATGTTGATTGGGTCGATCTTATGGATTTGCACCCCAACATTGGCTGCCGGGTGCGGACCAAAAACATTGTGAATTTCCACATTTTTGAGACCCTTAAAAATCCCACTGCCTTTTCCATCTACAGAAACATGCACTTTCCCGGGAGTTAACCTGGTTAGCGCATTAAGCCCTGCCTGGAAAGCCTCCAGGCGATCTTTCAGAATAAACTCCACATCTGCAGAAAGCGGCGCAGTGTTCATTACCGAAACAAAGATAGCTTTTGGGGTATCTGCCGGGTCTGCCGGGATATCGTAAGGCCGCTGATTCATAAAAGCCCAGCTCCCACTTTCGAGGATGCGGTTCTTTACGGCTTCAGCATCAGCATTTAACGGATCGAGTGTTCCAAATTCCCGGAATTCATCCGAAGCATCGGCCTCGATGACCACCTCAAGAATGCGGCGCTTCTCTCCTCTTACAATCTCCTTTACGGTACCACTAACAGGAGAAGTGAAACGAATTTGATCGGTGTATTTAGAAAAGAAAAGTTCATCACCCACCTTTACTTTTGCACCCTCTTTCACCACCATCTTTGGTATGACCGAATGAAAATCGGGTGGTTTTACAGCATAGGTTTTGGAGCGGGGTGCGTCAACAAGGGTCTTGTCGGCCTCACCCTTAAGGCGAAGCGTAAGCCCTCTTTTAATTCTAATGTCGTTGGACATAGGACGAAGTGTTAAATTTCATTTAAAATCGGGCAAATTTACTCATTTCCGACCCACAAATCCCAATATAAAACGAATAAATTCCCCTTAGAATTTGTTAAAATGAACAAATAATGATACTAATCAGTTTTTGAGTATATTTAAATTTATTTTTGGTGCATGAAGTCAATTTTACCCCTCTCTATATTTCTCCTCTTCGGATTTTTTTCTGCTGCACAAAACGTAGAAACCGCACCGCCCCATTACATACGTACCGTTATCTTCACGGGCGCCGGTGATTACAGCGGAGTTCCCATCGTGCAACTGGGCGAGCCACTGCTGCTCACCTTTGACGATCTCGTGGGGGATGAGGCCAATTATTACTACACCATTGAGCATTTTAACTACGATTGGACACCTTCAGAATTACTTAAAAATGAATATCTGGAAGGTTTTGACAATGTGCGCATCACCAATTACGAAAACTCGTTCAACACGCTTCAGCTTTACTCGCATTATGAGTTGCGCATTCCCAACGACAACACCCGCGCGCTCAAAGTTAGCGGCAACTACCTCATCAAGATATTTAACGAAAATAAGGAGCTGGTGTTCTCCCGAAAATTCATTGTTTATGAGCCCCTAACAAGGGTACAGGTGGCAGTGAGAAAGGCTGGTGAAGTAAGAAATATCCAGACCAAACAGGTGGTGAATTTTGAAGTAGACTCTCCCGAGTTCATCATTCGCAACCCACAACAATCGGTTTGGGCGGTTATTTTGCAAAACAACAATCTCAAGACTGCCATTTATAACATACGCCCGCAGTACCACATTGGCACCAGCCTCATTTACAAGTACGATGACCTCACCTCTTTCTGGGCCGGCAACGAATACCTTAGCTTTGACAGTAAAGATCTTAGGGCCGCCACAGTTAAGATAAGATACATTGAGCTGAACGATTTGTACCATCACTACCTTTTTCAGGATCCCATAAGGGCATTCCAACCCTATACTTACAATCCGGATATTAACGGAAAGTTCCTGGTAAACAAATTTGAAGCGCTTGAAGACGATATTGAGGCCGGTTATGTTTGGACCCATTTTGCCCTAGCGGCACCCCAACCTCTGGAAGGTGGCGAGGTACACCTTTACGGCAAATTCAATAATTTTGTTCTTGATGAAAGTACAAAGCTCGATTACAACCCCAACACCGGCGCTTATGAAACGGCACGTCTCTTCAAACAGGGATACTACGATTATAAATATGTATTTCTTCGGAAGGATGGCATTCTGGATGAAGGTTTTATAAGCGGAAATTTTGTTAGCACAGAGAACAATTATACCGTGCTGATCTATTACCTGCCTCCCGGCGGAAGGTTTACCAGGGTTATAGGAATGGGCTCAGCTACCTCATTAAACATCAGCAATTAAGTCATCTGCATAGTTTCTCATGAACGAGGGTCAAAATTTACCAAAGATCTACAAGGAGCGGCACAAACTGAAGTACCGCAGCACAGAATGCCTAAACTGCCATCACCCTCTTGATATAAGCGACCAGTTCTGTCCAAATTGCAGCCAGCTTAACAGCACCAAAAAGCTGTCATTTAACGATTTTTTCAACGAATTTTTTGCCGGAATTTTTGCTTATGATTCCCGGTTCTACAGAACGCTGGGAGCCCTGCTTTTTAAACCCGGAAAAATTTCTAAAGATTACATTCAGGGAAAAAGGGTGCGTTATGCCAACCCTTACCGGTTCTACCTTAGCGCATCCATCATTTTTTTCCTGCTTTGGAGTGTCACCCACGAAATTGAATCCCCCGTGAACCTCAACCTCGATGGCAATGCTGCAGAACAAAGGGAAGTTGATTCCATTTTAACCGCCCAGGGTATAGAAAATCAGCCCTTAGAAGCCTTTCTTCCTTCCAACGACAGCGTCTCAACCCATGAATATATTGCGGAAAAAGACCTGGACACCATGAGCTTTTTTAATGCCCGAATAAAGCAATGGCAGGTATTTTCAGATCATTACGAAGCTACCGGGATGAGAAATTCCGAAGTTGCTCTAGACAGCCTCAACTACTCCAATTCCCGTTTCAATCAATGGTTTTACAGGAAAACCGTGAACTTTAAAATTTTCAGTTCAGACGCTAACCTGTTCTGGAACTATTTTTACAGCAAGCTGCCGTTCATCATTTTCTTTTACCTGCCGGTGTTTGCCCTCTTTATCTGGCTGCTTTATTTGCGAAGGCCCTTCACCTACATGGAACATCTCATCTTTACCTTCCACAACCAAACCACCTGGTTTGTGCTGTTTGGGATAGCAGTGGGAATAAATACCCTCTTCAGCAGTAAAATTGTCACCGATGCTGCCATGCTCATCTTCGCTTTTTACCTCTATAAAGCTTTTAGAAAATTCTACGGGCAGGGAAGAGTTAAAACGTTGATAAAGTTTATTATAATAAATATTATATTCTTTACTTTAGCCTTATTAGCATTCATATTTTCGGTGCTGGCTTCATTTGCGATCTACTAGCATGATTCAACAAATTACCAGAGGCATAAAAATCTCTATAGAAACAAATTTTGAAGGGACCTTTTATAAAAATTACCGGGTCCACTTTGCCTTTGGCTATCAGGTAACCATAGAAAATCAAAGCAAGGATTCCGTGCAACTAAGCTCCAGGTTCTGGAAGATAAAAGATGCCCTCAACCGCACTGAAATCGTGGAAGGAGAAGGCGTTATTGGGAAAAAGCCAGTTTTAAAACCGGGAGAATCCCACACCTACAAAAGCGGATGCTTACTCACCTCCCCTTTTGGAGCCATGAGCGGCTTTTACAGCATGATCAACTTTACCTCCTCCAGGAAGTTCAGGGTTGCCATTCCATCTTTTAAGCTAAGTGCCCCTTTTGCACTGAATTAATTTTGGGTTCAAGGTTTAAGGTTCAAGGTTCAAAAAAATAAATTTCTCAAAATACCTTTTTTGACACCCAAAAAACCGCAAGCCAAAACCGGAAACGCGTAACGGGCAACCGTCACAGGGAGCTGTGCAACCTGCCACTAAACCTCTAAATCGAGTCTGGATTCCTCCATCGCCTCCAGGTCTTTGTAATAAAAAAATCCTTTCCCTTCAAAAATGGCAATTTGGGAGATACTTTTGGTCTTCACAAAACCCCGGTCTATAATCACCCCTTTGTCTCTGTCTCCTTTTCCTGCTGAAAAGTGGAAATTCAGGAGCGTTTTGGGAGTAAGTGCCTGTTCCTGCTGAAGTTTTAAAAACCATTCTTCCCGTAGTTCTTTCATTTCTGAAGTGTACAGCGGGCTAGATGACCAGATGTGAGGCTTCAGGGGTAACTTTTTATAGTGTTTTTTAGTGCCATCCCAAACAAATTCAGCAAAAAAGAGCTCTTTTTGCCAGTCGGCTGCTACAATGGTGAAAGGTTCGACTTCAGAAAGCTCATATTCTTCCGCAGCTTCAGTAAAATCTTCAGCAGCCAGAAGATCTTTTACTACCACTCCCCTGCTTTTGCCGTAAGGCAGTTTTCGTTCATGCTTTTTAAAGGCACCATTCAGCAGACAAATTACCCGCTTCTGTTCACTTAAACCCAGCCAGGTGCCGCCGGCCAAAACATCTTTTGGAAATGCCATTTTTAAGCCTTTAACATTGTACTGTTTAGGCGGCAGGGTTTTCCTGCCAGGGGCTTCATCGCGGTTGGAGGTAAGAACGAACGAATTTTGGCCTTTTAGAGGCAGAATAGTCACCGTGCACATTATGAAAAAATTAAGATTCTTTACCTTTTAGCTGCTGATCTTGAGTAAATTTCAGAAAAAAATGGATGAAGCAAAGTTCTTTTAAATTTTTTACCTTTACGACCACACATTTTAGAAATCAAAAAAAATTATTACAACACTATGGGAAAAGGTGTATTCCAGGTTCCGCAGGCAGTAAATGAACCCGTAAAGTCATATGCCCCGGGAACACCCGAAAGAGAGGCCGTTTTAAAGGCTTATAAAGAATTGTACAACAGCAAGGTAGAGGTTCCACTTTATATTGGTGGCGAAGAGATCAAGACGGGAGATACCGCCCCAATGAATCCGCCGCACGACCATCAACACCACCTTGGCGACTACCATAAAGCTTCAAAAGAGCATGTGGAAAAGGCCATACAATCTGCTCTTGAAGCCCGCGAAAAATGGGCAAACCTTGAATGGGAACAAAGGGCTGCCGTATTTTTGAAAGCTGCCGAACTTATTGCCGGGCCTTACCGTTACAAGATCAATGCTGCTACCATGATTGGGCAGTCAAAAAATATATTTCAGGCTGAAATTGACTCGGCCTGTGAGCTTATAGATTTTCTGCGTTTTAACGTGGAGTACATGACCCGCATTTACGAAGAGCAGCCAGAGTCTTCTTCGGAAGCCTGGAACCGGCTTGAATACCGCCCGCTTGAAGGTTTTGTGTATGCGGTAACCCCGTTCAACTTTACGGCTATTGCCGGTAACCTGCCTTCGGCCCCTGCTTTAATGGGAAATGTTGCCGTTTGGAAGCCAAGTGACTCGCAGGTGTATTCTGCCCGGGTGATCATGGAAGTTTTTAAAGAAGCAGGCCTTCCCGACGGAGTAATCAACATGGTGATGGGAGATCCAAAAATGATCTCTGACACTGTTCTTGAGAACAGGGATTTTGCCGGACTTCATTTTACCGGAAGCACCACGGTGTTCAAGAACCTTTGGAAACAAATAGGAGAAAATATACATAACTACAGATCTTACCCTCGAATTGTAGGAGAAACCGGCGGTAAAGATTTCATCATCGCCCACCCAAGTGCAAAACCAAAGCAGGTTGCAACCGCAATTTCGCGTGGGGCATTCGAATTCCAGGGGCAAAAATGTAGTGCTGCTTCAAGAGTGTATCTTCCAAAGAGCATGTGGGAAGAAGTGAAATCTTATGTAGTTGAAGATGTAAAGTCTTTCAAAATGGGATCTCCCGAAGATATGAGCAACTTCATTACAGCAGTGATTCACGAAGCTTCATTTGATAAACTGGCAAAATTCATTGATGCCGCCAAAAATGACAGTGATGCAGAAATCGTAGTGGGCGGAAATTACGACAAATCTAAAGGATGGTTTGTTGAACCTACTGTTATTCTTACAAACGATCCTAAATACAGCACAATGTGCACCGAGTTGTTTGGACCTGTAGTGACTGTGTATCTTTACGAAGATGAAAAGTGGAATGACACCCTGAAGTTGGTAGATGACAACGAATATGCCCTTACCGGAGCTATTCTTTCTCAAGACCGTTACGCAGCTGCCGAAGCTACAAAAGCTTTACAAAATGCTGCCGGAAACTTCTATATCAACGACAAACCTACCGGTGCCGTGGTTGGACAACAACCTTTTGGAGGTGCGCGTGGTAGTGGAACTAATGACAAAGCCGGTTCAATCCTGAACCTTTATCGATGGATTTCGCCAAGAACCATTAAGGAAACATTTGTTCCCCCTACAGATTACAGGTATCCATTCCTGGGAGAATAGGAAGAATATGCCATCAAAAAGCCGCCAAAAAAATGCCTTTTTTGGCGGCTTTTTTTTATTCCTGCTATGCATCAGCTTGCACAGCCTCTAAATTTCTACATACTTTTCTTACACAGAATAAGTTAAAATTATCTAATAATAGTTAAATATCAACTATTTACCCGATAATTCTAACTCTTGCCAAAAACCCCTAAAAAATATACTTAATTCACAGTAAATTAGTACGTTAACGCTCCCCTCCTGTTTTCTTGTCCCCAAACGTGCTGTGAATATGGTAAAAAAACTACTCGGTAAAATTGCTGTTTTTTGGACTCTTGTGCTTACTCCGTTTATAAGTTGGGGGCAGGAGTGTACAGACGCTGTGCCTACGTTTTCCATTACCAACCATACCGGGAGCAGTATTTGTGAAGGCGAGCCCTTAAATTTTAGTGCCGCGGTATCTCCATCCAGTCCGCAGATCCCCTATGAATACCAGTGGCAGGTGCAGGTAGACGGGGGTGCATGGACCAATATTTCCGGTTTTGGCGCAGAGACTGCCAACCTTTCAAATTATGCAGCGGCTATTGGCAGTAACAGGATAAGGTTGCAGGTAACCTACTGTGGCGGCACTGCAGGAGTAAATACCCTAACCAGCAACTCTTCCGCAACCATCACAGTCTATGAAAACAAGACAGGCAGTGTTAACATAAGTGCCGATAAAACCCATATTTGCCCCGGCGAACATATCACTTTCTCTTCGAGCCCTTTTAATCACGGGGGTTCGGGGGCGACTTATGAATGGAGGCTGCTCAGCAACAACAGCATTTTAAGCACAGCTTCTACATTCACCTCTGCCGCCATTCCAGATGGCGGGCAGGTAAAACTCTATATGACCTCATCTGTTCCCTGTGTTGACCCTTTTGAAAGCAACATTATCAATATTTCGCACAAAGCAGGAATACCTTCCCAACCTTCGGCCATCTCCATTGACACAGAACCCGACACGGTTATATGTCCCGAAACCTCAGTTACTTTTTCAGTCACAAGTGATCCTGTCGCCAGTAATTACATCTGGACTTTACCCACAGGATGGGAAGGTGCCAGTACAACAAATATTATCACGCTCACCACCGGCCAGGCCGATGCTACGATGCAGACAATTTCTGTTAAGGCCGAAAACGAATGTGGCCAAAGTGCTACGACTACGCTGGATGTCACAGTGGGTCCCGGCATACCCGCCACACCTTCGGAAATTCAGGTCACAGATGAAGATAATGACGGCATCATTTGCCCCGGTGAAAACATAACACTTTCGGTAACAAACGACCCAGAAGCAACCAGTTATACCTGGAGTCTGCCTGCCGGATGGATTGGATCCAGCACCTCAAATTCAATCGCCGTAAGCGGGATCGAATCCGGAGAAAATGGTACTGTCTCTGTCTATTCCTCCAACGAATGTTCGCCCGGTACCAGCAGCAGTCTTAGTGTGAGTGTTAATGATCCGGTTCCTTCCAGGCCCGGAGCTATTACAGGCGCAAACCTGGTGTGCCCTGGTATAGACACCACTTATTCAATAAGTGCCGTGCCATACGCCGACACTTATGAATGGATCTTGGACGGGAAGCTGATTAATGAAAATACCGGAACAAATTTCCTTTTTAATTCCACAGCAGTTGGCCTCCATACCCTGGAGGTCCTGGCGAAAAACGAATGCGGCAGCAGCACAGTCTCATCTATGACCATAGAAGTAGACGACGGCGCTCCCGGTGCTGTACAGATTAGCAATTCTAATGGGGAAAGCAGCTTTTGTGAAGGAGCCACAGGCTTGATCTTTTCTGTACCCGCAGATGCCAAAGCAGATAATTACTCCTGGACGGTTCCTGCCGGCTGGATTATCACCTCCAGCAATAAGAACTCAGTAACCGTAACAGCAGGTTCATTTGGGCAGGATGGAAATATATCGGTGACCGCATCCTCAGCACAGGCTTGTGGTGAGGTGAGCGACAGCTTTCCGGTTTCTGTAAAGCATCCCGTTCCCCCTGCGCCGGCAGGTATTTCAGGCCCCGCACAGGTTTGCATGGGAAGCACCAACACCTTTACTGTAGGCAGTGTAAATTATGCTACCGGCTATAAGTGGATACTGTCTAACGGTACTTCTCTTACCACCACAGGACCTTCAGTTGAACTCCCTATCACTTCATCCGGAGCATTAGACCTAACTGTTCTGGCTATAAATGAATGTGGGGAAAGTTCAGCCTCACCAAGTTTCGCAATAGAATCTTTTAATTCAGTTCCTTTAAAACCGGGCCCCATAAGGAGCAGCCTATCCAGCCTTAATGTTTGCCCACCTATTAACGGAGTTACTTTTACTATTGATAAAACAGGTCATGCAACAGATTATACCTGGAATCTGCCAGGCGGCTGGTATATTGTTGATGGCAAAGGCACTGAAAGCATTACTGTAGATATTTCCGCAAATGTTGCTTTAAGTAGTGGCAGTGTTAGTGTAAAAGCAAATAATACCTGCGGAAGTAGTGTAGCTTCAGACCCGTTTGTGATAACCCTGGGTAAATACGTAGTTGCCGATTTAGGCCCCGATCTAACAGTTTGCGAAGTCTCTGCTCCCATCTCATTTACTGCCAATGTTTCCTTCAGCAACAAATCTATTAAGGTAGTTGACATTTACTCCCCCGATGCTTCCGGTGCTCTCCCCAATCCTCCCAATGGACCAGTTAAGAATTTCACTTTTAGTTACACCCCGGTGGCAGCCGATTTTGCAAAAGAATATATTAGCATACGCTTAAAAACAGAAGACCCCAAAGGAGAATGTGACTCTCCAATTGAAGAGTACAATGATGAAGTAAAGGTCTATTTTCGGGATAAGCCTAGTGCCAGCTTCACTTCTGCAAATTCTGAAGTGTGTTACAATACAGGCACCACATTGGAAATCTCGGGAACTCCAAATACCACAATTTCCTACTCCAATGGCGCCTCAAGTTTTACTGCCAATCTCGACAGCTCGGGCAAGGCTTCGGTGACAACAGGAAATCTGCTTCAAACCACAACTTTCACTTTAATGTCGATCGCCTACACCAATGGTGCCGGGTGTTCTGAGAATATTACAGGCAGTACCACCATCTCAGTAAACCCCATTCCCAATGCTGTGCTGACATATAACCAGGATTCCTTCTGCAATTCTGATACCCAGGTTTATACGCCTCAATTTTCAAATACGGCAGGGGTCTTTGAAGGGGGGCTGTTTTCGGCTACAGGCATTGCCGTAAATGCTACAAATGGTTCCTTTTCCCCAAATGGCGTTCCTCCCGGAAATTATATTATCACTTATGCTTTTGATGATCCTTTATCCTGCGGATATCCACCTGTTATTACCGAAATAACCATTTTCGAGTCAGTTGCCATTACTTCGCAGCCTCAGGAAACAAGGATTTGCGAAGGGGAGGCTGTTAATCTTTCAGTAGAAGCTTCAGGAGACGGCTTAACCTATCAGTGGTTCAAAGGCAGCGGAAGCGGCACGGCCATTTCAGGTGCAAATTCGGCTACTTACAGCATTCCGTCTTCGACGGAAGCAGATGAAGCTTACTATTACGTGGAAGTGAGCGGTGCCTCCCCCTGCTCCACCGTAAAATCTAATGAAGTACAACTGATCATTGATCAAAAAATGGAAATCCTGGCCCTCGTTTCCGATGCGGCTAATAATGAAATATGTGAAGGCGGTGCTGTTACTTTCTCGGTTACTACTACTTCAGATGATGAAAACCTGGTATATCAATGGTTTGACAATTCCGGAAATACAATTCCGGGAGCAAATCAAAGTACCTTTAGCCTGGCAGGAGTTACTCCCGGCGATGCGGGAAATTATTCCGTAGAAATAGGAGGAGCCACAGGCTACAGCTGTAGTAAGCTTACCTCGAACAATATTGCGCTTGTTGTAAATAAAACCCCTAATGCCGATATTAGTTATTCGGGCCCCTATTGTACTTCAGACTCAGGTGTCAAAAATGTCATTTTCGGGAATACTTCCGGAAATTATTCCGAAGGAACTTTTTCATATTCAGCAAATACTGCAGCTAATATCCTGAACCTCGATCCTGTGACCGGGGCCATAAATCCGGCAGCCAGTGATCCGGGCATTTATACGGTTATTTATACTATTTCTGAAGCCGGGGGTTGTGCTTCAAGTGAAGAAACCACGCAGGTAACAATTACTGCCGCCCCCACTGCCAGTCTTGCTTTTGCAGGAGGTCAAACCGAATTTTGCAACGATAGCAGCCAGACTGCACTAACGCCTCAATTGACCGGAACCGGCAACTACACGGGAGGCACTTTTTCAGGAATCCCGGGAATGGATCCTGAAAATGGCACTTTTAACCCGGCAGGTCTCACAGCGGGAACCTACACCCTCACCTACAACATTCCTGCTACCAGCGGCTGCCCTGCCCTGGAGGTTTACCTGCCGGTTACGATACATGAAAAAATAGTTATTACTTCCGAACCTTTTCCTGTAGCTGTCTGTTCCGCAAATAATACGCAGCTTGAAGTAGCGGCCTCAGGGGCCAGTTTGACTTACCAGTGGTATAAAGACGGGAACTCCATTAACGGGGCTAACGCAGCGATCTATGAAATTAAAACAGCCTCGGTAAACGAAGACCACGGCAACTATTACGTCATGGTAAGCGGAGCTGCTCACTGTGATGCTGTTTCTTCGGAAACTGTTACGGTGACCGTAGATGAAAATATTGTGGTGACCACACAACCTCAGCCTCAGGAAGTTTGTGCGGGAGCAGAAATTAATCTTTCAGTTTCAGCAACAGCTTCGGGCGGGGCGCCAGGTTACCAATGGAGAAAGGATGGCGTAGCTCTGGAAGGAGCAAATTCGGCAAGCCTGGTAATTCCAAATGCCCAGGCCTCTGATGCCGGGCAGTATGATGTGCTTATCACCGGGGCCGATGGATACGCCTGCGAGGAGGGGTTTTCAGAAATAGCTTCGGTCACCGTGAACGCTGCCCCATTTGTTGATGCCGGCAGCACTATAGAAGCCTGTTCTACCAACACCGCTATCGCTGTTGGTAATGATGCCGTTGCAAGCAATTATGCGTCACTGGAATGGAGCACCACCGGCACGGGAACCTTTGACAATGTGAATGCTATGACGCCCAACTACCTTCCCGGTACCGGTGAAACCGGGGAAATTACCCTTACCCTTACGGCCATGGGCAATGGCGGATGTACTTCTGCCTTTGATGAGGTGCTAATTACCATAAATGAACTTCCGGTGATCAACTCCTTCGGGTATGCACAAACAGAGTTTTGCGTCTCTGTCAACACCGCACAGGCACCCGTGCTGAATATCTCAAATGCCACAATTTCTGAAGGGCTTTTTTCCTATTCCGGAGATACGGGGAATGTGCTCGATTTAAATCTTACTTCCGGGGAAATAGATCCTTCCGGAAGTACACCAGGCAGATATTTTGTCACTTTTGAAATCCCAGAAAATGATATTTGTACTGCCATTTCTGAAACAGTCGAGCTGATTATTGGAGATCTTCCGGCAGCCGATTTCAGCTATACTCAGCCTGCTGTTTGCCGTGACACAAGGGCTGCAAACCCTTCCCTGAAGATCAATGAAACCGGGCTTTTGTATACCGATGCTGACTTTTTCAGCAACACTACGGGCCTGGTGTTTAAAGACGCATCTACAGGAGAAATTGATGTAGATGCAAGTGCTTCGGGAGCCCATATGGTTACCAGAACTGTAGATTATTCAGGAACAATGGAAGATGGCTGTGCTGCTGTTACATCTACTTTTGAAATATCTATTGATGATAAGCCAGTGCCCGATTTTTCATACAATAGCAATCAATATTGTTCCAACGATCCTAATCCTCTTGTGCAATTTCCAACAGGTGCAGTGGCGGGAACTTTTTCAGAAAAAAACAATAACGGCGGACTCATTTTTGCAAACCCTGCCACCGGGGAGATCGATCTTGCTGCTTCCCAGCCGGGCTCATACGTGGTGGTTAACACTGTTGATAACCCTAATGACGCCTGTAACCCTGTTAGTGCTGAATTTGCTGTAACTATACAAAAGTTACCCGATGCAGGTTTCAGCTATCCTGCTTTTGCATTTTGTCAAAGTTCAGGCACTACCCCTGCTCCTGTAATAAGTGGAGACCCGGGCGGAACATTCACCGGTTCTGCGGGACTTGTAATAGATTCTGCCGGAGTGATAGACCTTGCCGCAAGTACCGCAAACCTTCCCAATGATCCTGCAAGTGTGCACACGGTTACCTACACCATCATGGCCAGCGGGGCCTGCCCGGAGGTTTCCAGTAGCGTTGAGTTGCGAATAGACGTGCAACCTGAGGGCGGAGAGCTGTCTTTTGTAAAAGGCACTGAGGTTTTTGGCAGACTGTTTAGCACCTGTGAAATTTCAGAAAGAAATACCGGCCTCATTGCCGATCTCGTGCTATCAAATTATGAAGGTCAGATTATGGCATGGCAATACAAAACATTTTCGGGAAGCAGTGAGACCGTATTAAATTCTGATGGAACAAATTTTACCGGCACTACCCTTCCCGGGGCCACAATTGAAAGCCTTGGATTGACTGAAACTACGGTATTCGAGGTTCAAATAAGCAGTGGCGCCTGTACTGCGACCTCTCCTGTAGTTTCAAAAACAGCAATTTTAAGTGTAATTTCTTCGGAAATTGAGCCTACTCCTGTAACTGCCGACAAGGCGGTGATTTGTATTGACGATCCGGTAGTGCTTACTGCAGGTAGCGGTTATGAATCGGGCACAGAAATAGGAGAAGGCGGTAATTTCGACAATTCGTCTATTACCAACCATGGCTGGACCATCATCAATAGTAATGGCAGCGAAGGAGATTTTAATTCCAGCGCAGACAATGGGAGGGCCAACAACTGGCTTCGCACCAATCCCGTAGATCTTTGGACGGCGAACATCAATTCGCCAAATGACCTGTCACTGGTGCGGTATGACTCCGGTATTGGAAATGATGGCAACAAAGGAATTGCAGTAGTTTCGGGTGCTTTTACCGGCTCTCAGTTAATTACACCGGTGTTTAGCATTACAGCAATGGATGAAGCTGTACTTAGATTTGACCAGGCATATAATCTTACAGAGGCCGCAGCCATTATCGTAGAGATCACACGAAACGGTGGTAACACATGGGAGCAGCTCTATGTGAAAACAGGACCCGCAAAAAGCGGCCATACCAATGATTTTGGGGGTGGCGACAAAAATTCCCGCCCCGAGAATAAGATCGAAATTGACCTGGGTGATTATATGGGGCTTAGCAATCTACAAATACGTTTTAATTACAGGGGCCTTAGAGAGGGCGATGTTTGGGCTGTAGACGGTATTAGTATTCCTAACGGCCCTGCAAATGTTGGTATGGTATGGCAGGATCATACCGGTGAGGTACCCGAAATAATAGGAACAAATTATACTGAAACCTGGTTCCCTAAACAAATAGGCTGGAATGTTTCAGATATCACCACAACTCTAGAATACTCCAACGGATCATGTGAAACTGCTGTACATTCTGAAGAGATAAGGGTATTTGTATACGATAAATGGACCACCGCTGTCACAGCTGATTATGGCAGCTGCGGAAATATGCAGGTTAGGTTAACGGCTACAGCTACTGGAGCCATCTCGGGAGAAAGCCAGAGCTATCCTACTCCTGATGGCTATGTAGGTAAATGGAATATCTCAGGAAATGGCAATTTTTCAATAGCCAATATTGAACCTGCCGATACCAGCGACCCCATGTTCAACCCGAATATTATTTTTAGTGCCCATGATTTCAACTCCTTTAATGTAAGCTGGGAACTGCTGCCCGGGGAAAAAGATCCTGACGGAAATATCATAGAAAATCAAATTTGCCCTCCTGCACCCCAACCTCTTGAAGTAATTTTTAAACCCTGTACAGCTCTGGATTTTGATGGAGAAAACGACTTGATTGTTATAGAAGATGCTTATGCAGGCGTAAATAGTATTGAAGCCTGGATAAGGCCCGAACTCGCCGGCGGAACAATAATATCGGGGCCAAATTTTCGTGTTACCACTCCGGCAAATGTCACCCCTAATTCCCGGTGGTACCACCTTGCTGTTTCTAACGGGAAACTGTATATAGACGGTATCGAAAAAAGTGATTTATCCCTGGGCAGTGGTTCAGGTTCCCAAACACTTATAGGTGCCGAATTGATCAATGGAAAACCTGCAAATCATTTTTCAGGCTGGATAGAAGAACTGAGATTGTGGAACAAGGCGCTCAGTGTTGATCAGATCCGTTTTCTGATGAACCAGCGGCTCATTGCAAACGGAGCACAAATGGGGGAACAGATTCCTATGGATGTTCCGGGAGGCCTTGACTATTCCGATCTTGCCGGTTACTATCGGCTGATCTCTGCCGCACCCGAACCCCTGGCGAACAGCCCTGTAGCCTACCTTGAAGAAGACAAACCAACTAACGGATTCACTCCCGACAGGGCTGTAACTCCATCTCCCGGCCGACTGGTCAATATGGAAACCAACCAGGAGAACACAGCTCCCCTCCCATATTTTTCGGGCAGCGACGGCGTTTGGGAGAATCAGGCAACCTGGCTACGCCCAAATGTTTGGGAGCTTCCAAATTCAGGGGCTGTAGATTGGAACATCGTGAGAACCTCTCATTCTATAACTTCGGGCAACAGGAATATCTCCCTGCTGGGATTAATATCAGAAGCCAATATTCTGGATATGGAAGGCGTAAATCCACCGGGCTGGACCAGCGGCGGCAGCGGAAACAGGCTTTTTATCTCCCACTACCTTCTACTTAACGGCATCATTGACCTCAATGGAGAGTCACAGCTCATTCAACCAAATGGAAGTGTAGTAGATCAAACCAGTGGGATAGACCGGCAGCTAACGGGTTACCTGGACCGGGACCAACAAGGCACCGCCAGCAGTTATAATTATAATTACTGGTCTTCGCCGGTGAGCCCCGGTAGCCTTAATGCCGATTATTCTGTGGGAGCGGTAATGATGGACGGCACCACTCCTACTCCTGTCAATATCAATTTCGGCAATACATATCATCACGCCGATGCAGGTTTTACAAGTCCGCGCAAAATAAGTGCTTACTGGCTGCACAAATTCCACGGCACGGCAAATAATTATTTCAGATGGGAACATATTGGTAGCACGGGAATTTTGCAGGTGGGAGAAGGCTACAGTATGAAAGGGACTTCGGGGGCAGCAGCAATTCTCGGTTCCCAAAACTATACTTTTAGAGGGCTTCCTAACAACGGCACAATTTTAATGGAGGCCATGAGTGCTACAGGCACAGGAGAGAACTACCTTCTTGGCAACCCCTATCCCTCAGCTATAGACACCAGGGAATTTATACGCGATAACATGCGGGACGTGCCCAATGGCCGAAACGCTTCAAATATCTTTAACGGCACCATTTATTTTTGGTCCCATTTTGCAAATAAAACCCATTACCTCGAAGAATATATTGGCGGTTATGCCACTTATAATCTCTCGGGCGGGGTAATTGCTGTGGCTATAGATGATCGCATAAATGCTACGGAAGATAAAGGCGGTCGCATTCCTCAACAATTCATTCCTGTAGGCCAGGGATTTTTTGTCAATACCGGTTTAGACCCTAAGATTGCAGAAGCTTCAAATATCACCATTCATGGAGGACAGGTGACCTTTAAAAACAGCCAGAGATTTTTTATAACTGAAAACGACATCAACAAGTCAGTTTTTCATTCACAGGAAAAGAAAGATATCTTCGGAAAAGAGGAGGCAACTTCATCAACGGAAGAACAAGAACGTATTTGGCTGCAGTTCAAATCTCCAAAAGGATATCACCGTCAGATTTTAGCCACCGCCGATCCTAACGCCAGCGACAATTTCGATTTGGGATATGATGCCCCGCTCATAGAAAATAATGCTGAAGACATGTACTGGTATTTTAACAACAGTGAGTTTGTAATACAGGGCGTGAGGGATTTTGATCGGGAAAGGGAACTTCAGTTAGGACTCAAGATTAAAGAAAAAGGCAGTGTAAAGATTAGTATAGATGAGTTGGAAAATATTGCAGATGATAAAGCAATATTCCTGAAAGACAGCCTCAAAGGAATAGTACACAATCTTAGAGAGGAACCTTATATCACAGATGTTGATGAAGGCGTTTTTACAGAGCGTTTTAAACTTGTTTTTAAAGACAATACCCCAATAACAGCACCTGAAGATCCTGTGACTGTAGTAGAAGATGGTCCTTTTGAAGTGCTGTATGTAAATGGCACCAGGAAAATTGTGATCAAAAATCCCGAATTGATCAGGGTGGATCGAATTTACCTGAACAACCTTTCAGGACAACAGGTACATATTTATTATAATATACCATTAACAACAAAAGAGGAATTACCGGTAGAGCGATTCAGTTCGGGAGTATATGTTTTGAAGCTGCATACAGAACGCGGAATTGTGACAAAAAAAGTAGTTCTGGAGTAGAATTTGAAAACCCTGATTTAATATGTACTTACTAATTTTACCCCAAGCACATACACTTGGTCTATGTTTGAAGCTTTTAATCTATTAAAATAAAGTAAAAATTTAAGACTTGATTTTTTTTCCTACTTTTACCACCTGATTTCTAATGGTTTGGTATGGAGAAATTTTTTACTCCTGTAAAGATTCTGGTCTTATTTTTACTGGTCGGCTCCCCTGTCCCCGGCTCCTTCATGTCCATCCCAAATCTCAAATCTTATACTTACCCTCAACCAGCTGAAAACTTTGGCACTCCCTGGTACGAATCTCCCAAAGGAATTTTTGCATTAAGCTTCAATACCTCCGAAGACCCTACAGTTAGCGCGCCGGCAAACATTAATAAAAATACCGATTCGGAAAAATGTTCAGCTTCCATTGGTATCCCAAATGTAACTTATACCGGAAACAGCCTTTCATGGTCTATGACTGGAGCCACAACGGCATCTGGCACGGGACAATTAGGCACCTACAACTTTCAAAAGGGAACAACAACTATTGTCTTTAAAGCTCATGGGGATAATAATACTACTGCTGAAGATTCCATGACTGTCACCGTTACAGACGCTGAAGCACCAAAAATTACCCTCGGAAATGACATTTTTGAGAATACAGACACAGGGCAGTGTACTGCATCTATCGCTGTTCCAACTGTGAGTTTTAGCGACAATTGTTCGGGGGAAGAATTAAGCTGGACCATGAGCGGTGTGACTTCAGGAAATGGAAATGGCCAGGTGGGAAACAGGACCTTCAACATTGGAAAAACCACCATTAGTTACACCGTCACCGATGCAGCAGGATTAACCGCTTCAGGAGCTATAGACATAACGGTTACTGATAATGAAGCACCAAAAATTACCCTCGGAAATGACATTTCTGACACCACAGATACAGGGCAGTGTACTGCTTCCATCGACATTCCAAATGTGGGTTTTAGCGACAACTGTTCTGGGGAAGAATTAAGCTGGACCATGAGCGGTGTGACTTCAGGAAATGGAAACAGCCAGGTGGGTACTAAAACCTTCAACATTGGAAAAACCACCATTAATTACACCGTCACCGATGCAGCCGGATTAAAAACTTCTGGATCTGTCGATATTACGGTTACAGACGCTGAAGCACCAAAAATTACCCTCGGAAATGACATTTCTGACACTACAGATACAGGAAAGTGTACTGCTACTATCGCTGTTCCAACTGTGAATTATAGCGACAATTGTTCGGGGGAAGAACTAAGTTGGACCATGAGCGGTGTTACTTCAGGAAATGGAAACGGACAGGTGGGCACCAAAACCTTCAACATTGGAAAAACCACCATTATTTACACCGTCACCGATGCAGCAGGATTAAAAACTTCTGGGTCTGTCGACGTAACGGTTACTGATGATGAAGTGCCAAAAATCACTCTCGGAAATGACATTTTTGAGAATACAGATACAGGAAAGTGTACCGCTTCCATCGACATTCCAAATGTGAGTTTTAGCGACAACTGTTCGGGGGAAACTTTGAGCTGGGAAATGACCGGTGCGACTACGGCTTCAGGAACAAATCAGGTGGGAAACAGGACCTTCAATATTGGAACCACCGCGATTAAATACACGCTTACCGATGCAGCAGGATTAAAAACTTCAGGAGCTATAGACATTACTGTTACTGATAATGAGGCGCCAAAAATTACCCTCGGAAATGACATTTCTGACACCACAGATACAGGGCAGTGTACCGCTGCCATCGATATTCCGAATGTGAGTTTTAGCGACAACTGTTCAGGGGAAACCTTGAGCTGGGAAATGACCGGCGCGACTACGGCTTCAGGAACAAATCAGGTGGGAAACAGGACCTTCAATATTGGAACCACCTCGATAAAATACACGCTTACCGATGCTGCAGGCAACACCACTTCAGCATCAATGAAAGTTCTTGTTGAAGATAAGGAAGCTCCAACCCCTCCCAATATCACCACACTGGAAGACTGGAGTTGCGGCGAGGCTATTCCTATTCCTGTAGCTCAGGATAATTGTTCAGGAGAAATTCAGGGAGAAACGCCTGAAATGGTATTTGATGCTCCGGGGCAGTACCTTGTTACATGGACCTTTACCGATGAAAAAGGAAATTTCAGCACTAAAGATCAAACCATCAACATACCTGAACCCACTGTTGATGCTCCAAAAATTAATGGCAATGAAGCAGATGGTCAACATTTTTGTAATACAGATGAAATAAAATTTAATCCTTTTACCGGTAACACTTTAGCAAACAAATCTTATTCCTGGTCTTATAAAAGTGTTTCCGGAAGCAGTCTTGATATTGGACTGGCTTCCAGTGGAACCGGAAATATCCCCGCTTTTACGGCTAAAAACAACACTAATGAATCTGTTACCGCCGTATTTGAGGTTATTCCTTTCGGGAATGCCTGCGAAGGGGAGGCAACAAATTTTTCCATAACGATCAATCCTACTCCATCTGTCACAAAACCTAATGATATTGTGGTATGTGAAGGAGAAACGATTAGTAAGATTGATCTTTCAAACGTGTCGGTAACAGGAAGTGAAGTAGCCTGGACCAATGATAATTCTAACATTGGTCTTAACCCGGCCGGAAATGGAGATATTGCTGCATTTGTCGCCACCACTAATGGCACTCATGTGACCCAGGTTGCTACCATTAGCCTTATTCCTTCAGCAAATAATTGCACCGGGAAAGTGGAAACTTTTACCATAACGGTAAAACCCAGGCCGGAAGTAAATGTTTTTCCTGAGAACCAGACGTATTGTAACGGACAAACAACAGAGATCCTGCCTCTTGGCTCTACGGTAGCAGGGACAAAATTCAATATTTCAGGCGGTTCGGCCATTGGGCTATCGAACAGATCAAATGTTACCGAGATTCCTGCTTTTACTGCTAAGACGGGAACGGCCACTGTCACCATTACACCGGTAGTGAATGGGTGCACGGGAGCACCGGTGAATTATGATGTAACGGTGAACCCAACCCCAACGGTTTCCGTGAGTCCGGCGAGCCAGCAAATATGCTCGGGGGAGAGTACTTCTTTAAATTTAAGCGGCAGCGGCACTTCCTTCACCTGGACTATTGCTGAAGCAGGCAATGAGATTACAGGGGCTGCTGCAGGCTCTGGTAACAAGATTGTTCAAACGCTTTCCAACAGCAGCTCCCAGCCACAGCTTGTAAAATACCGAATTGTGCCTGAAGCCAATGGATGTACCGGAACGCCCATTACTGTTACTGTTACGGTGAATCCGCTTCCTTTATTAACTATAACAAATCCCGAAACTATTTGCTCCCCGGCAATTGTAGACTTAACCAGCACCGAAATCACAACCGGCTCTACATCTAATCTTGGTTTTACATACTGGAACGATGCCTCGGCCACCATTCCTGTCAATAAACCTACTGAAGCCAGTGCGGGAACCTACTACATCAAAGCTGAGAACAACTACGGTTGCTCTGTAATAAAACCGGTTGTGATAACTGAAAAACCCACTCCTAAACTTACCAGCCCAAAACAGGCGGCCGGTTTTTGTTCAGGAACAGCCTTTGAGTACACCTTCAGCAGTGACATAGCCGGAACTGAATTTCGCTGGACCAGACCAGATATTGCAGGTATCTCAACACCCGCAAATAATGAAACCGGGGATATTAGTGAGGTCTTGGTTAATGTTACCACGAACCCCATTGAGGTAGTTTATGAAGTTACCATGATTTCTCCAGAAGGCTGTATTCAAACAGAACAGGTAAAAACAACTGTTACCCCCACTCCTCTTCTGAGTAGTACTTTGAGCCCTGAAGGCGTATGCAGCGGAACAGAATTTGAATACACGCCTACCAGTTCTACGGGAGGCACTGTTTTTTCATGGACCCGGGCGGCAGTACCAGGAATTAGCAATGAGGCCAGTAGCGGTACAGGCTCAATCAAAGAAGTTCTAAATAATACTACTCAACAAACACTCGGGGTTACTTATCGTTTTGTGCTAAGTTCTAATAACTGTACAAACCCTCAGGTGTACAACGTAGTGGTATCAGTAACTCCTTCTCCCGATACGCAGGTTGCTGTTTCAAGAAACGGAGGAGCTCAAACTGCTGACGAGATCACGATATGCCGGGGAGATAATGTTGACCTTTTCTCCAGTACTTCCTTTACAAACAGCACCAATTTGCCTTCGGAATTACTGACCGCAGATTTTAACGAAGGAAACGACGGATGGCAAACCCCTACTAATGGAAAAAGATGGCGGTTAACAATTAGTGGCACAGAAGCTTATGAAGAATGCCATTGGGTTTTTGTAAGGGATAACAGCTGGTGGGGAGGACGTTATGAATATCGTTGTGAAGATGTTACTTTCAACTCCAGCACCCGGGATCAGTTTTTTCTCGTTAATAGTCATGCCTATAGCGGCGATTTTAATAATGTTAGCCTTACCAGCCCCAGTTTCAACACTGAAGGTTACAGCTCTTTAAAACTTTCCTTTTGGCACCACTACAGAGACGGAGGAGGCCGTTACAACAGGGATTATGGTATTTTGGAATACAATATTGGGAACGGCTGGCAGGAAATTGATACTTACACCTCAACCGAGGGCGAAGCAGGTAACTTTGTAAAGAGAACTTATAACATTAGTAACCTGGCGGGGAAAAAGAACGTGCAGATCAGGTTTAGGTATGACAATGCTAATGACGACTGGTATTGGGCTGTTGATAATATTTCAATCACAGGAGATGGTGTTTCGGCTCCAGAAGTAAACTGGACGGCCGATGTTAGCGACTGGACCTCTACAGAAACCAATCCCAAAAATGTCAATCCCCAACGCACTACTGTATATACAGCTACTTACACCGATCCTGACACCGGATGCCCCGGGAGTGCATCAGTTAAGGTTATTGTGAACCAACCCGTACCTCCTTCCATTACTGCTAATTACTGTGGTGATTCCACCTGGATAGAACTAGTTTCTGACAACGAACATCTAACATATAAATGGGAATCCCGTGGAGAACTGCTTGGTACAGGCAGAACTCAGGATGTACAAATAGCTTCAACATATACACTTACTGTGACAAACGAGTTTGGGTGTGAAAGTTCGGCCTCTATAAATGTTTCCGAAGAGCTTCTTGTGAATGGGGACTTTGAAAACGGAGCAACGGGTTTCTACACCGAATACCGCAATAAAACCAATACAGGGGACCTCTACCCCGAAGGAGATTTTGCTGTAGACAGAGACGCCAGCTCCTACCACAACGATTTTGACGGAAGGGACCATACCACCGGGAATGGAAAATTTATGATCATCAATGGTGCCCCAGGATCGGGAAAAGTTATTTGGCGACAAACCATTGAAAATATACAACCCCATACCGACTACTATTTTAGTGCCTGGGGAACTAATGTCAATCCAAAAACTCCCGCAAGATTACAGTTCAGGGTAAACGGAGTGCCTACAGGAACTATAGCCGACCTTCGAAATATTGCTGTGGGAGAATGGATTCAGTTCTACAGTAACCCATTCTGGAATTCACAAAACGCTACCAGGGCCACCCTCGAAATTATCAATTTAGAAACTATTCGTGATGGTAACGACTTTGGTTTGGATGATATCTCATTTGGTACCCTTGAGCAAATAAAATTCTCTATCGATCCAATCCCGGACACCTTTTTATGTGAGGGAGAAATTCTGGAAATTACTCCGGTTTTTAAAGGAGGAAGGGAACCGTTTGAATATGCCTGGACAAACCCGAATGGAGATGTAGTTTCATCTGAAAAAAACCTTATAATTGAAAATGTCACGGCAGATATGACCGGACAGTATAAGTTAACTGTAACCGATTTTTACGGGTGCGAGCCTCAGGAGGCTTTAGCAACTGTGACTGTTTTGGGTATAGATGCCGGCGAAGATCAAACTGTGTGTTCTAATGTGGGAACCATTCAGCTGGATGGGCTAATATCAGGTTCAAACGCAGGCGGCACCTGGTCTACAAACGGCACCGGGACTTTTTCTGATAGTAAAGCCCTGGATGCAATATACACTCCGGGAGAAGCTGATCTTACTTCTGAAAACGGTGTAATACTTACTCTAACCTCAAATGATCCAAACGCCACCTGTACCGATGAGGTTACTATTTCTTTTTACAACTCTCCCCTGGCAACAGTTTCTGTCACGCCGGTAAATTGTTTTGGTGCTCATGATGGCACTGCAACAGTAAATGTGACAGAAGGAACCGGAACAGGCCCGTTTAGTTATGAATGGAAAGATCAAAATGGAAATACTGTGGGAACATCCCAAACCGCCACTAATCTTTCTCCCAGTGAGTCGGGATATACCGTAATAGTCATCGATACCAATGGCTGCCAGGTAGAAGTTAGCAGCCCGCCAGTATTAGAGCCTTCAGCATTAAAAATTGACAGCACCTCGGTAACAGATGTTACCTGTTTTGACGGGGAGGATGGTAATGCAACAATTATTGTTAGTGGTGGGGTGATAGCGGGAGATACCCCTAATTATACCTTGACATTACTGAACAATAATGGGGAGGAAGTGGCTTCGGAAATAAACAATACCACCGGAAGTTTTCAGGTAACCAATCTCAAAGCCGGAGCCTATACTTTTACTGCAAATACTGCAAATGGATGTACGCTTCTTTCTGAAAATATTACGATAGACCAGCCCCTGGAAATTATAGTGAATGCGGGTGAAGATATCATCCTTGCCGAATGTGGTTTAAGAAAGGTTCAGCTTAACGCAACACCCGTAGATCCAAACCTGGGTACCGGAAGATGGGAAGTTATTGAGCCATCAACAGGTGAGCTGCCTGTTTTTGAGAATGAATTAGCTCCCGACACCTGGTTTACGGGGCAGACAGACACAAAATATGTATTAAACTGGGTAGTAACACCAAATGTTGAAGAGTGCGTAAAAAGTGATACGGTAATTGTTGAATTCCCCCCCGCCTGCAGCCGACTCAATTTTGACGGGCAGGATGATTTTGTAGATCTGGGAGATCACTACAATATTACCAACAACAAACTTACTATCGAGGCCTGGGTAAAGCCTAACGATTTAGCAGGAACAAAGACCATTCTTTCAAAACGGGAAGAAGGTAATCTCAATTCCGGTTACGACCTTCTCCTAAGTAACGGTGCCCCTTCTTTTAGGATAGGAAACAAAAGTGTCACTTCTGTAAACTCCCTAACCACAGATCGCTGGTTCCACATTGCCGGGGTCAATACCGGTGGACAATTACAGCTCTATGTGGATGGTATCCTTGTGAAATCGAATTCGGGAATTACATCAAACGATATTAATGACAACAATGCACCGGCTATTATTGGGGCTACTTATGCCTCCTCCCCTTCCGGAAGCAAAAATAATTTTTCAGGCTTTATTGAGGAGCTGCGTATATGGAACACTGGCATTAGCGTAGAACATATCAGGTTTTATATGAACCAGCGGCTGGAGAAGATTGGTTCAGAAGTTAACGGAAGTGTTCTTGAAAATGACCTTGAGCTTCCAAATGCTCCCGAAGTACTATCATGGAGCAAACTGTCCGGATATTATCAGCTCCTGGCCCGTGAAGACCTCATATCTAATGGCTTTACTCCTAATCTTGGTGCCCTGGGAGATACAGCAGACGGGAACCTTAAGAACATAGAAGATATGCAGGAAAACACTGCTCCCCTTCCTTATACCCTCTTTACAAGTAATGGAAACTGGTTCGACAAAAATTCCTGGCAGCTGCCCAATCCATACAACGGAAGAAATATTACTATGCCTAAGGTATGGAATGCACCAAACACTACAGGGATAAATGGGGAAATTATCAACTGGAACATTGTAGACCTTAACGGTAAAAAAATCAACAACCCTGCTTCTGCCAGAAATATTACCCTTCTGGGCCTCCTAGACAAAGCAGGCACTCTTGACCTCAACGGCGAAAACAATAAAAATGGCACCAGCCTTACAGTTACACATTATCTCAAGCTTGACGGGGTTCTCGACCTTAATGGAGAATCACAACTCCTACAAACAAAAGGCAGTAAATTAGAAGGCACTGGTTACCTTGAACGCGACCAGCAGGGTACCGCCAGCAGCCATAACTACAATTACTGGAGTTCTCCGGTAAGTATGATGGGTGCAGGGCCAAATTCCGGGTATAAAATTGGAGCGAAAACAGGCGGTGAATATGTGGGGGTGTTATTTGATGGCTCAAATCCTGCTGCCCCGGGACCTATAGACTTTAACCCCCAATATCATTACGCCGATCATGATTACCCTGTTGGGAGCCCTATCCGAATTAGCTCTTACTGGCTCAACAAGTTTTTTGGCAAAGCCGGGGAATACAGCAAATGGAAACAGATTAGCCCTGAAACCCACATTACCACAGGAGAAGGATTTACCATGAAAGGCTCCAGGGGAAGTAAAGACATTAAAGAACTACAGAATTATACGTTTAGAGGCATGCCCAATAATGGTCCGGTCACTTTAACTATTGGTCTTGATCAAAATTATTTAATCGGAAATCCGTACCCCTCAACTATTGACGCAAATGAATTTATTCGGGATAACCTAAAGAATGTTCCGGGAGGAAGAAATTCCCAAAATGTATTCAATGGCTCAATTTATTTCTGGTCCCATTTTGCCAATAAAACTCATATTCTTACCGAATATGTTGGAGGTTACGCCATTTACAACCTGGCCGGTGGTATTCGCGCAATAGCTAATGATGCCAGGATTAATAACCAGAACCCAAACCGGCAGGGAGGTAAAAAACCACGCCAGTACATTGCCGTGGGCCAGGGATTTTTCATCAACACCGTATTAAATCCGGCTCTGTCTCTTAACCCAAATGTAACGATCACGGGCGGAGAGGTAAAATTCAACAATGGCCAGAGGGTTTTTCAGCCTGAATCTGACTCCACCAAAGTTGTATTCCATTCTATGGAGAAGAAAACTGTCAACCTGAACCCTGGCACCGAACAAACTCCTACAGTTGAAGACAGAATGAGGCTTTGGCTCAAATTTGAATCTCCGGCCGGCTATCACCGCCAGCTCCTGGTGACCCGCGATACCGCAACCACTTCGGGCTTTGACCTGGGCTATGACGCCCCTCTTATTGAAAACAATAAGGAAGATATGTACTGGCTCATGGGAGAAGAACAGGATAAACTGGTAATACAGGGGGTACCCGATTTCGATATTGAACGCGTTTTACCTCTCGGCCTCAAAATTTCTACGGAAGGAGAGTTCACCATTGCTATAGACGAGATGGAAAATATCCCCGATGAGCTTCCGGTCTTTATTAGAGACAATAGGACCAATACCTATTACAACCTGAAAGCATCAGATTTTACGGCCACCATTGAACCCGGGGAGATCCATGACCGTTATTCGGTGGTTTTCCATGAGAAAAAAGAAGATCCGGAATATCCGGACGAGGGCGGTGAAGACGGCGATGATGACGGAAGTGGTGACGGTGAAGACGATGGTGACGGCGATGATGACGGAAGTGGTGACGGTGAAGATGATGGTGACGGTGAAGACGACGGAAGTGGTGACGGTGACGGCGATGGAGATGGAAGTGAAGTGCCCGAAGAACCCACTTCTCCCAGCAAAGGGCTTCAGCTAATCTATTCATCCAAATTTAAAGAGGTAGTAATTAAGAACCCCGATCTGTTACCTCTCAAAAAGGTCATTTTATTCAATGCCTTTGGCCAGGAAATTCGTACCTACAACAATATTGAGCTGGATAAAATCACCGAATTACCGGTAGCAGTTCCCAGCAAAGGCATGTATTTCGTGCGGGTTTATACTGAAGATTTCACCCGGGTGCTAAAATTCCTCGTAGATCAGATAGATTAAGGCATATGCCAATAAAAATTGCTCATATTTTGCTGAAAACCGAAATTTCCGAAGTCAGAAGCCCCTCAAAAAGGGGAACTTCAGGTTTATTTCTGAAAAGATTTTATAAAAAAGACTTTTAAAACTCTATGCCTGATGTTTCTTCCTGAAGTAAAGGGCCTGCTTCTTAAAAAGTGTTTTTAATCTAAGTTTTAATACTTTAATCTCTTAAAAAGGGGAATAAAAGAACAAAATCTGGAAATTTTTCCTACTTTTACCTGCTGATTCTTAACGGTTTGATATGGGGAACATCTACAATTCTCTAAAAATTTCGGGCCTTTTTTTACTACTGAGCAGTTCGGTACTGGCTTCCTTTTGGAGTAATTCTGCATCAGGAATTTACATTTTTCCGCAGGTGCGTCAGTCACAGGCAGCAGGCTGGATGGATTCCCCTTTCGGAATATTTTCTGCTGCTTTTCAGGAATGTAGTCTTACTGCAAGCTTGTCCTCCACAAATGTTACCTGTAAGGCGGCCAAAAATGGCACAATAAGCATATCCAATCCGTCAGGAGGAAGCGGGAACTACCGCTACAGCATTGACAATGGAAATTCCTGGCAGGATTCCGGCAACTTTAGCGGACTCCTTCCCGGAAGCTATCAGGTAGTCATTGCCGATAAAGCCGATTCCAGCTGTCAAAAAAGCCTTAATTCAAACCTGGTTATTTCTGAACCCGATTTACTCAGCCTCACAAATTCCACCAGCACGCCGGTTTCCTGTAACGGGGGCAGTGACGGAACTGTAAGCGTAGGCACGGTGACAGGCGGAAATTCAGGGTACACCTACAGCATCAACGGGGGTAATTTTTCAACGTCGACTACTTTCTCCAACCTTTCCTCAGGAGATTATACCATTACCGTTAGAGACAGTAAGGGCTGTGAAGCTTCGGAAACTATTACTGTTTCCGAGCCGGACATACTGACCCTCACAAATTCCACCAGCACGCCGGTTTCCTGTAACGGGGGAAGTGACGGAACTGTAAGCGTAGGCACTGTGGCAGGCGGAAATTCTGGGTACACCTACAGCATCAACGGAGGTAGTTTTTCTACGTCGACTACTTTCTCCAATCTTTCCGCAGGAGATCATGTGATCACTGTAAAAGACAGCAAGGGCTGTGAAGCTTCGGAAACTCTTACTGTTTACGAGCCGGACGTGCTGACCCTGACAAATTCGACCAGCACGCCGGTTTCCTGTAACGGGGGCAGTGACGGAACTGTAACCGCAGGCACGGTTGCAGGCGGAAATTCAGGGTATACCTACAGCATCAACGGAGGTAATTTTTCAACCTCCACAACTTTTAATAATCTTTCCGCAGGAGATCATACCATTACCGTTAGAGACAGCAAGGGCTGTGAAGCTTCGGAAATTCTTACTGTTTCTCAGCCAGACGTACTGAGCCTCACAAATTCCACCAGCACGCCGGTTTCCTGTAACGGGGGCAGTGACGGAACTGTAAGCGTAGGCACTGTTTCAGGCGGAAATTCAGGGTACACCTACAGCATCAACGGAGGAAGTTTTTCAACGTCGACTACTTTCTCCAACCTTTCCGCAGGAGAATACATTATTACCGTTAGAGACAGTAAAGGCTGTGAAGCTTCGGAAACTCTTACTGTTTCCGAGCCGGACATACTGACCCTCACAAATTCGACCAGTTCGCCGGTTTCCTGTAACGGGGGAAGTGACGGAACTGTAAGCGTAGGAACTGTGACAGGCGGAAATTCAGGGTACACCTACAGCATCAATGGAGGAAGTTTTTCTACAGCCACTACTTTCAATAACCTTTCCGCAGGAGATCATGTGATCACTGTAAAAGACAGCAAAGGCTGTGAAGCTTCGGAAACTATTACTGTTTCTCAGCCGGACGTACTGACCCTCACAAATTCCACCAGTACGCCAGT
>Ga0098069_100242_pt1 | contig 29283 bp, 25 predicted proteins | sample 27_taG_FD_92584 | JGI IMG/M metagenome (GOLD analysis project Ga0098069, IMG submission 92584) | Marine viral communities from Cariaco Basin, Caribbean Sea - 27_WHOI_OMZ | ecosystem: Environmental > Aquatic > Marine > Oceanic | place: Caribbean Sea: Cariaco Basin | collected 2014-11-09
CATTGGCAATATTCAGCGCTTAAACCTTAAAGTCTTGGCTGAGAGGAGCCGTATGAATTGAGAAATTCACGTACGGTTCTGTGAGAGGTTTAGGGGTGAAATTCCCCTTTACCTACTCGACTTCTCCCCTTAGGGTTACCGCGTATTCTACCCTTGGTACTAAACAAATTTTCGAAAGAATATAACTACCCTAAAACCGTACAAATTGTACGGTTTTATTTTTTCCTTCGCATTTTCTCTTTTATAGATTTGGTGAAACTCAACACTTACAATTACTTAACATTTGAAATTATGAGAAAAATAACCACAATTGCAATTTTAGGAATGTTCACTTTTACGGCTAGTGCTGTAAATGGAATAAATAAAGAAGTCTTAGATGAAGAAGCGGCATCTATAGAATGTAAAGAGCATGTAGCTGTTGACTGTGATGGTGATGGTTCAGCCGATTATGAATACACCATTAATTGTGAATATGCAGAGGCTTTGAAGAAGCAATACGAAGACTCATGCGGATAAATTATATTTAAATTTATAATAACTTAACAGATTAAAATTAACCTATTGTAAGTGTTGAATTTTTTTAAACTTTGCTCCATGTCAAGATTTTCTTTCATATTTTTCTTTTTCGGACTTATTTGTTGTTATGGTCAAAACAGTACAGGACTTATTCATTACGGTGAAATACAGAGTATGGGTATGGGAGGACCCGTTGGTCCCGATTATAACGCCTTATTGTTATTTGATAACAATCAATCACTTTATATCACGAGACAAGATTCATTAGAAGGAGGTCATATTAGAGAACAAACCACTTATGCCATTGCCGGTGGTAATCAATCTTCTGTTACTGTAGTTACTAATGAACCTGGTTTTCGCTATTTCAATGACCTCAAAAATAAAGATTTTTATTCCCGGGATATTGGATTCAACTACGTTAAAGAAAAAACCCCAACAATATATTGGAAAGTCAGTGATGAAAAGAAGAAGATAGGAGATCACGTTGCTTACAAAGCAACTGGAAAATTCAGAGGCAGAGAATATACAGCCTGGTTTACTTTAGATTTACCGTTGCCATACGGACCTTGGAAGTTACAAGGACTGCCTGGCCTTATTTTGGAAGCCTACGATACTAATAAAGAAATTTATTGGTATTTTAAAGCTCTCCAATATCCTACAGAATTTGATCATCTTCTTAAACCAATTGTCAACACTGAGGAATGGATAGGTCACGAAGATTACGCGAAATGGATCATTCGAGCGTATAAAAATGCTCAAGTCGCTGGTCGAATGGCTGCGGAAAGCGCAGATATTCCTACTCGTCAAGAGGTTAAATCCCGAATGCTGAACTCTTATATTGAAGGCTTCGAGGATAGAGACAATAAATAAAAACTGCGCATTTTTGAAAAATTATCTGTTTTTATTTTTACTCTTCGGATGTTGCTTCTCTTGTTTTTCCCAGACGCTTGAATTTCGGGGTCGAATTACTCAGGATGCCACTAATTCTGCTATTCTGGGAGCTTCTATAATTTTAAAATCTAACGAAAAAATTCTGGGTTATAGTTACAGTGATGATATCGGCCAGTATTTCGTTTCGGTAGAAAGAGATAGTTTGACAGAAGTAAAACTTGAAGTCAACAGTTTGGGGTCCAGAACAGAAGGAATAGTTATTCCTCTTTTAGAGCAAAATGTCTATATAAACGACTTTTCTTTGAAAGACGAGGCGGAAGTGCTTTCAACTGTGTTTATAAGCCCCGATAAAAAAATAGAAATTAAGAAAGATACTATAGCCTATAAAGTTTCACGTTTTACAGACAAGACAGAAAGAACGGTTGAGGACGTCCTTAAAAATATTCCTGGTATTGAAATAGACCAATATGGAAATATTAAAGCTCAAGGTTTAAATATCCAAAAAATTTTAATTGAAGGCGATGATCTAGCTGATTCAAATTATAAGGTGATTTCCCAAAATCTTGACGCGCAAGTATTAGACAAAGTGGAAGTAATCAGCAATTATGATGAAAATCCAGTATTAAAAAAATTTCTTTCTTCGGATGCAGTTGTCCTCAACCTCAGATTAAAAGAAGAAGCGAAAACAGTTCTTTTCGGTAACCTCGAAGCAGGAGGTGGAATAGAAAATCGATATTTGGCTGATCTAAATCTGGGGCTGATCCGTCCAGAAATTAAATTTCTAAACCTTGGCAACATAAACAATATAGGTAGGTCGGCGGGCGATGACCTTAACAATTATGTCTTTGAAAAACGGGGTTTCAATGATTTCAATCAAAATTTTGAGATGAACATTGATCCTCCGGTTTACTTGAAGGGTTCCTCTGCTTTGATCGAAGATCGGTTCTACATTGGAAATAAAACTTTTGCTAACAATCTACTTCTGAACAAAACTTTAAAAAAGAAGACTAAACTCCGTGGAGGATTGTTCTTTTTCGATGACAGCTTTGAAAAAGAACATTCTGCACTATACCGTTATTTTATAAAACCAGAAGATATTGTTTTTACTGAAGACAACAAGTTCCAGTTTGACAATCTTAACTTAAGTAACGATGTAGAGATCTCACATAACATTTCAGAAACAGATCACCTTAATTTCAAAAATAATTTTGAGCTTTTTAATGAGGAGGTTTATGACAAAATGATCTTTAATGATAATGAGATTATACATCAGTTCTTAAATGGCAAAAAACTCAACTTGGAGAGTAGCCTGAAGTATACCAAGCAAATAAAAGGTGGCGCGGCAGTCTTTGACCTATATTTAGGCAGCAAAAACCTGGAGCAGGATCTAATAGTTGCGCCAAATACATTTGAAGAGCATGGAGATGCTTCACGACTCGAATCCGACAATAAGAGCCATTTAAACTATCAGGGAATACGAGCAAATTTTATTTTTAAAAAGAAAAGACTCTCGTATTCTTTTGCAGGCGCTTTTAGGAACATATCAGAAGTAATAGAACATAGTGCCATGGATGTTGATAATGAGAAAAGGATTGATTCCCTTTCCGGCCGCAATAAAGCCTCGTCCCTTATTTCAAACTTCAAGTTAAAGACAAGCTATGACTTTTCGGATTATACGAAACTGAATTCGCAATTAGATATAGTTCATAATCATTATGAAAATATTTTGAACTCAAAAGATTTCTTTTTTGTAAATCCAGAGCTTGACTTTTCATCAAAAACCAAATTAGGGAATTTCAGGTTGGGCTATTCCAATAATTCTGAAATTCCACAGCTCAAGTCCTTTCTCAACAATTATCTGGTGCGCAACTACAGAGGTTTAAGTACTGGAACGGGTGAAATAGAATTAATTAAGGAGCATAATTACTTCCTTAGTTATACGTTTTCTCGCCCCGAAAAACGAATTCTTTTTACCACCTCTCTTTCCTATACAGAATTTGAAAATTATCTGGCCAAAAACAATTTTGTCTCTCAAGAACTAAATATTGCCCAAACTCAATATGCGGAGGGTCAAAATTTTCTGCTGGTTAATTCTGGTTTTACTACATATATCGATAAACTCAGCAGTACCTTCAAGATAGGAATTAGCCATGCAAAATTTGAAAGTCCTTCAATAATTAATAATGAGGAGCTTGTCATTAAAAATCAAACAAACAGTATCTATTTAAAAGGGACTACATATTTTAAGGGAATTTATAATCTTAAAATATCAGCAAATTACAGTCTGATAACTGGAGAAATTCAGGGTAAGGCAGCCAGTAATGGTCGCTATAATTTTCATACTGAGAACATAATACGTTTCAGAAATAAACTTTTTGGCAACTTAAAAAATGAAATTTTTCTTATAGACTCCGAGTTATATGAAAGTAGTACTGCAGACATAGAGTACCGACCAAAGGAGAGCGACTGGGTTTATGGCTTAAGAGCTCAGAACCTATTTAACACAAAAGAATATGTTTTCGCCAATGTATCTGAATTTCAACAAACACAAAATGTGTTTGAGGCTGTTCCACGATATTTGTTGCTTTACGCCAAGGTTCGTTTTTAAATTATGATAGCAAATGAGATCAGATTTGCTTTGTCAGATTGGATAGAAATAAAGGAGGGAATTTAGACAGAATTTTCGATCAAATTAAAAGAGAATTAATTCATTTTAGTATTTTTAAATAGTAAGGATGAGCAAATAAAATTTTCTTCTTAAGTTCTTAGAAATTGGTGAATGATTCGGTGAATAAACCGATAGCATACAGGGCGATGTGCTTTAAATAGAGGGTTTTTACTTTTATAAAAATATCCTGCCACCCCGACTTTTTTAACAAATAATCTTCTTTAAAGCCCTGTAAACACAGGGCTTTTCTTTTTTTTGTGTTGAGGTGTTCCCATATTTGGGGTCAATCTCAAAAGTTGCGGTTTGGCTGGATATCTAAAATTATCTCCCTCAAAAAATCCATACTTTCCAGAAATACCTTCCAAACAAAATCTGGTCTAAAAGATCTACTTGTTGTTTAAACAGAACATTAAGATCTTAAGCCGAAATTTTTACTACTTTTAGTCAAAAGATTTTATTTAATGCTGGTAAAAGTTTACGGTAGCGCAGTTTTTGGCGTTGAAGCCACCACCATCACGGTGGAAGTAAACGTTGATACCGGCATTGGATACCACCTGGTAGGACTTCCCGATATTGCCGTAAAAGAAAGCAGTTTCAGGATTGCCGCGGCTCTTAAAAACGTGGGATATTCGCTTCCGGGGAAAAAAATCACCGTAAACATGGCCCCTGCCGATCTTAGGAAAGAGGGCTCTGCTTACGACCTCACCTTTGCCATGGGCATTTTAATGGCTTCAGGGCAAATAAAAGCAACTAACATAGGCGATTATATCATTATGGGGGAACTCTCTCTTGACGGGAGCCTGCAACCCATAAAAGGGGCTTTGCCTATAGCCATCAAGGCCAAGGAAGAGGGTTTTAAAGGTTTTATTCTTCCGAAGCAAAATGTGAAAGAAGCTGCTATTGTTAGTGGCCTGGAAGTGTATGGTATTGAAAATATAGATGAGATCATCCGCTTTTTTGACAAAGGGGAAGCCCTGGACAGAACCGAAATTGATACCAGGAAAGAGTTTTACCAGGAGCTGGAAAACCCGGAGCACGATTTTGCCGATGTTAAAGGGCAGGAATCTATCAAACGCTGTATGGAAATTGCTGCAGCGGGTGGGCATAATATTATTTTAATTGGTCCGCCGGGAGCGGGAAAAACCATGCTGGCAAAGCGGCTGCCGAGTATCCTGCCGCCCATGACCCTGCACGAAGCTTTGGAAACTACAAAGATTCACAGTGTGGTGGGAAGGGTAAAAGAAAATGTAGGGCTTATGGCTCACCGGCCTTTCAGGAGTCCGCACCACACGATAAGCGACGTCGCATTAGTAGGCGGGGGGGCTTATCCGCAACCTGGAGAGATTTCTCTGTCCCATAATGGGGTCCTGTTCCTCGATGAACTTCCGGAGTTCAAAAGAAGTGTTTTAGAGGTGATGAGACAGCCTTTGGAAGACAGGGAAGTGACTATTTCTAGAGCAAAATTCACCGTGACATACCCTTCAAGTTTTATGCTGGTGGCAAGTATGAACCCAAGCCCCAGCGGATACTTTAACGATCCCGGCTCTCCTGCCACATCTTCCCCGGCCGAAATGCAGCGGTATTTAAGCAGGATAAGCGGACCATTACTAGACAGGATCGATATACATATTGAAGTTACACCGGTTCCTTTTGAAAAACTTAGCGATGAAAGGCGTGGGGAGAGCAGCCTGGAAATAAGAAAAAGGGTGACCGCCGCAAGACAAAGGCAAACCGAAAGATTTGCAGATAATGATAAGGTGCATTACAATGCACAAATGAATGTAAAACAGATCAGGGAGCATTGCGCGCTTGATGCAGATTCCATGAACCTGCTAAAAGTGGCCATGGAGCGGCTCAACCTTTCTGCCCGCGCCTACGACCGAATTTTAAAAGTATCCCGTACCATTGCCGATTTAGAGGATTCAGAAAAAATTAAAGGAGCTCACATAAGTGAAGCCATACAATACCGCAGCCTCGACAGGGAAGGCTGGCTTGGATAATTTATAGTATGAAAAAGAGATTTTTAGTGATCGCTGCGTTTGCAGTAATAGCCTGTAAAGGCAATGATGAAACCCAGGTAACTGAAGGTGTTGAAACAGACTCTACTCTTGTAGATGAAGCTGTGGCCATACTCGAACCTTCAAAGGCCGTTACTTTAACTGTAGAGGAGGCCAACAAGCTGGCCCGGCTTCCACTTAACTGTATTGGGGTTGAATATCCCAACAAGCTCAACCAGACCCTCGCCAAAGCCGGCGACATTGGTGAGCCCCGGGAGCTGCACCCCGCATTTTACGGGTGTTTTGACTGGCATTCTGCCGTGCATGCACACTGGTCGCTCGTTAAGCTTCTGAAAAAATTCCCCGAAATGAAGAAAGCCGAAAAGATTCGGGAGGTTTTAAAGAATTCCCTTACCGCCGAAAATATTAAACAGGAAGTGCAATACTTTAGTCGGGAGCAGGAAGGAAGTTTTGAGCGCACCTATGGCTGGGCATGGGTTTTAAAACTGGCCGAAGAGCTGCACACCTGGGACGATCCGTTAGCAGCAGAGCTCCGTGCCAACCTGCAGCCCCTTACCAATCTTATGGTGCAAAAGTTTGAAGAATTTCTTCCAAAGCTAAACTACTCCATCAGGGTTGGGGAACACACCAATACGGCCTTTGCTTTGTCTTTGGCGCACGATTATGCCTCGACTGCAGGAGATGAAGACCTGCAAATGCTGATCGAGAAAAGGGCCAAAGATTACTATTTAAACGACGATAACTGCCCTATTGAATGGGAACCGGGCGGATTCGATTTTCTGTCGCCCTGCCTTGCTGAAGTAGATATCATGCGACGCGTGCTTCCGCGGAAAACTTTTGACCTGTGGATGCAGGATTTCCTTCCGCAGTTGCAAAAAGAAGATTTTAGCATGGAAGTAGCCGAAGTAAGTGACAGGACCGACGGGAAACTGGTGCACCTCGACGGGCTCAATTTTAGCCGGGCCTGGGTCTTCTACGGCCTCGCCAATCAATATCCCGAGCAGTACGGGCATTTGAGGGCCCTGGCCAACGAGCATGTGGCTTACTCTTTTCCAAACCTGGTGGGCGACAGCTATGAAGGCGGCCACTGGCTTGGTAGCTTTGCTCTTTACGCCATACAGGAAAGTAATAAGAAAATGTAAGGGCGAAATTGTGAATTCTGCTCCCGGACGATCTTTATCCATTGTTCCGGTTGCGAGGCTATTTATAAAGATTTAGAGAGCTATAACAATGAAAAAAGTACACATAAACTGCGATCTTGGAGAAGGAGGGGAGCATGACGAACAGCTCATGCCGCACATATCTGCCTGTAATATTGCCTGCGGCGGCCATGCAGGAACGCTTGAGACTATGCAGCATACGGTTGATCTGGCTATGGAACACGGCGTTGAAATAGGGGCTCATCCGTCGTATCCCGATAAAGAAAACTTCGGAAGGCTTTCTATTCCCATGGAAAAAGAGGAGCTCAAAAGAAGCCTGGTCGCACAAATTATGAGCCTGAAGCAGATTGCCGAAGCTGAAGGGGCCGTACTTACCCATGTGAAACCTCACGGGGCACTTTATAACGACGCTTTTCACAATGCTGAAGTCTCCCAAATTATCGTAGATGCTATCCTGGAATTTGGGGAAGAACTTGTGCTTTACGTGGCTGAAGGTTCTGTAATAAGTGAGTTGGCAAAAGCAAAATTACAGCTGAAATTTGAAGCCTTTGCCGACAGGAATTACAATGTAAACGGCAGCCTTGTGAACCGGCAGGAACCATGTGCCTTAATCACCAAAAAAGAGGAGGTGCTGCAGCACCTTTTGACCATGGTGTCTAATCGAAAAATCACCACTCAAAAAGGCCAAAAAATTAACACTTTTGCCAGCACGTTTTGCCTGCACGGCGATACTCCCAATTCGGTAGAAATTCTTGAATATCTCCACAGGGAATTACCTGCCAAAAATATCGAAATCTACAAAGCTCGATGAGTGACTTTCCGAAGATAAAGAGAATGGGTGAGAGGGCTGTTTTGGTAGAATTTGAACCAGAAATTTCTCCCGAAACCCTTGAAAAAGTGTTAAAATTGAAGAAATTCCTTCAGGAAAAATTAATTAAACAAAAGGTTGAGGTAACAAGTGCATATAACTCATTAATAATTAATTACCTGTTGCGTATAGAAGATGTTTATAATGAGGTTTGTGGTCTTTTGGAAGAGTTTTCAGGAGCTAATATAGATGAAATTATTGAATCTGAATTATTTCACGTTCCGGTGTGTTATGATGATGTTTTTGGACTTGATCTCGGGGAGATTTCCAAAGCGAAAAACCTGTCGGAAAAGGAAATAATCCGCTTGCATTCTTCGGTAGATTACCTGGTGTATTTTACGGGTTTTTTGCCCGGCTTTTTATACCTGGGAGGGCTGCCTCAAAAACTTCATTTTTCCCGTAGATCTCATCCCCGGAAAAAGGTGCGGAAAGGGGCTGTGGGAATTGGTGAAAAACAGACGGGAATTTACCCGCAAACCAGTCCCGGCGGATGGAATATTATTGGCAATTCGCCGGTAAAATTATTTGATCCGGGAGCAGATAAACCATGTAAGATTTCGGCGGGTGACAGGCTGAGGTTTTACCAGGTAGACCTGGAGGAGCATCAAAGAATTTTGGAACTGGTGAAAAGAGGGGAATTCAGTATAAAATCTGAAAAACTATGATGACGCAGGTGGAAATTATACAGCCGGGATTATACAGCAGCATTCAGGATTTGGGTAGGTACGGCTATCGCGAATTTGGAGTGCCCACATCGGGAGCCATGGACAGGCAGGCGGCAAAACTCGCCAACCTTCTGCTGAAGAATGAACCAGAGGCCGCGCTGCTCGAAATCACGCTGCAGGGGCCAAAAATGGCATTTTTTGGGGCTGCTAAAATTGCCATTACAGGAGCCCGGCTCTCTCCGGAACTCGACGGCGTGGAACTGGAAAACAATCAGGTGGTGAACGTGCTGCCGGGGCAGGTGCTTGGCTTCGGAAAAAGAAAAAGTGGCTATAGGGCTTACCTGGCGATCAAAGGCGGCTTTCAAACCGGGAAAGTGCTTGGCAGCAGAAGCTGGTATGCCGGTGTAACTCCAAACAGCCGACTGGAAAAGGGCATGAAATTGCCTTTTTTGGAGACTGAGCCCGAATCTGTTTTCAGATTTTCTTCGGTTAAAGTTGATGAGCACATCGCTTCGGTAGTAGTTGAGGCATTACCTGGGCCCGAGTTTGAGCTGCTTCAGCCTTCAGAAAAAGAAGCGCTTCAAAAATGGCGTTTTTCAGCAGCAAAAGAGAGCAATCGTATGGGAATTCAGTTTCAGGAAAAACTGGAGAACAAGCTGGAGGCGGTTCTTACAGGGCCGGTGCTTCCCGGTACGGTGCAGCTCACGCCTTCGGGTACTTTGATCGCTTTAATGAGGGATGGTCAAACTACCGGTGGTTATCCCCGAATTCTTCAGTTAACAGAGACAGGAATAAACACTTTGGTTCAGAAATTGCCGGGTGAAAAGATCGGGATAAAGCTGGTTGAGTACAGCCAATTAAAAAAATAGAAGGTGCCATTTCCATAAGGTTGTTTAAATCCCCTACACTTTAAACATCCCGAAAATGACACCCTTCTTTACTAGATTAGGTAGTATAAATTTAATCAAACTCGATGTAAAACGGGTAATTTTCTCTAATGATTTAATGATTTGAAGTAAGAAAAATCCTGAATGTGTTAGAGCGGACTAATCAATTGGGCCTTAATAAATTTCTCTGCTGTTGAATATTTTTAAAGCAGCGGCGAAAGAAATATCTTTGTAAAAAAAACTGTAAGTGATAGATTCTGCTAAAATTGAATTGCGAAACCTGAGTGTTAAAGACTATAAGGAATTAAAGATCTCGATGATTGAGAGCTACGATGCCATGCCTAATGAGTATTGGAGCGAGAAGGAGATCAAAAACCTGATCAAGAAATTTCCCGACGGGCAATTTTGTATAGTGATCAACGAAAAGATCGCAGGCTGCGCCTTGTCGATCATCGTTGATTATAATAAATTCGACGACAATCATACTTATGAGCAGATCACCGGGGGCGAAAATTTCTCTACCCACACCAAGAGTGGAGATGTGCTTTACGGGATAGATGTGTTCATTCACCCCGAATTTAGGGGGATGCGGCTGGGACGAAGGCTTTATGAGGCCAGAAAGGAACTCTGTGAACACCTAAACCTTAAATCTATCATTTTTGGGGGGCGAATTCCCAATTATGCCGAATATGCCGAAGAATTTACGCCCAAGCAGTATATTGAGAAGGTGAAAGTGAAGGAAATACACGATCCCGTACTTTCTTTCCAGCTCTCTAACGACTTTCACGTGAAAAAAGTGATCAAGGGATATTTGCCGGGAGATCATGAAAGTAAGGAGTTTGCCACGCTCATGGAGTGGAACAATATTTACTACACCAAGCCCGATAAGCTTATCAATACAGCAAAGACAGTGGTGCGCCTGGGCCTTGTGCAGTGGCAAATGCGGTTGTTCAAGGATTTTGAAGCCCTGGTGTCTCAAATTGAATTTTTTGTAGATGCGGTAAGTGATTACCAGAGTGACTTTATCCTGTTCCCCGAGCTCTTCAATGCGCCTTTAATGGCCGAGTACAACCACCTAAATGAAGCCGAAGCTATCCGCTCCCTGGCTTCATATACCGATAAACTGCTGGAGACTTTTGTAGATTTCGCCATTACTTACAATATCAATATCATTACCGGGAGCATGCCGCAAATTATTGGGGAGCACATGTACAACGTGGGCTATTTGTGCCGTCGCGACGGAAGTTACGAGCGCTATGAAAAATTGCATATTACTCCGGCCGAAGGTTCTGCCTGGGGGATGAAAGGTGGCAGCCAGTTAAAAACCCTCGACACCGATTGTGGTAAAATTGGGGTGCTTATTTGTTATGATGTTGAATTTCCGGAATTGGGCAGGTTACTGGCCGAGCAGGGAATGAACATACTTTTTGTGCCTTTTATGACCGATACCCAAAATGGTTATTCCAGGGTGAGGCTGTGCGCCATGAGCCGGGCCATAGAAAATGAATGTTATGTAGCCATAGCAGGTTCTGTGGGTAACCTTCCAAAGGTGAACAACATGGATATACAATATGCACAGAGTGCCGTATTCACGCCATCTGACTTCTCATTTCCGGTAAACGGAATTAAAGCTGAAGCCACTCCCAATACTGAAAGTACGCTGCTTGTAGATGTTGATCTTGACCTGCTCAAGGAGCTGCACACTTTTGGAAGCGTTAGAAACCTGAAAGATCGCCGTAAAGATCTATATTCCCTTAAACTGAAGAAATAATTAAAGCCTTTTCATCACTTTTTTAATGAGCGGGAGTTTCCCGCCATAAGGAGCATAGCGTAGCGGGATATCTATCCAGGTTGCCCGTTTGCTAATGCTCTTTTTGTGCGTGAAAGTATCGAAAGAGAATTTGCCGTGGTAGCCGCCGTAGCCGCTGCTGCCCACCCCGCCAAAAGGCAGGTTCTTATTGGCGATATGCACCACCACATCATTAACAGCACCCCCTCCAAAACGGTATTTTTGAAGGGTTTTTTCTGAAAAATCTTTGTCTTCAGCAAATACATAAAGCGCAAGAGGATTGGGGTAATGGCTGATGATCTTATGAATTTCTGATTCCTCTGAATAGGACAGGACCGGGAGGATGGGGCCAAAGATTTCATCCTGCATCACTTCAGATTCCAGGGAAGGCTCGTTGAGCAGGGTGGGTGCGATATAATTATCACCCGGAGCAGTTTCCCCGCCTGTGATAATGGTTTGGCCCTCAAGCATTGCCTGCAGCCTTTCAAAATTCTTCTTATTGATGATCCTGGCATAATCTGGAGACTTTTTTATCTCATCGCCAAAGGCATCCTTAATTTCCTTTTTTACGGCCTCGGTAAATTCAGTTTTCTTTCGTTTATCTATCAGGATGTAATCGGGGGAAATACAGGTTTGTCCGGCATTTATGAATTTTCCCCAAACAATTCTTTTCGCTGCCAGACCAATTTTAGCCGACTCATGAATGATACAGGGATTTTTTCCGCCGAGTTCGAGAGTTGCGGGCGTAAGATTGGGGGCTATGGCTTTGGCCACTATTCTTCCTACCGGAACGCTTCCGGTGAAAAAGACGTAATCCCATTTCTGTTTTAGCAATACTTCCGAAGTTTCAACGCCTCCCAGCACTACGGCAGCCTGTTCTTCAGCATAAACTTCAGCAAAAATATCTTTGGTGAGTTGAGAAGTTGCGGGAGCGAATTCACTGGGTTTGATCACAACGGTATTTCCCGCTGCAAGTGCGCCAATGGCCGGAGATACACTTAACTGAAAAGGATAATTCCACGGTGCCAGCACCAGAACTTTTCCGAAGGGCTGTGGGTATATGTAATCTTTTGATGGAAAATTGAGAAAAGTGCTCTTTACCTTTTGGGGTTTTACCCACTTCTTCAGTTTTTTTATAGTGTATTTGAGTTCGCTAAGAATGAGGGCGGTTTCGGTCGCATAGGTCTCGAATTCGGGCTTTCTGAAATCGGCAAAAAGGGCGGCGGCTATTTCTTTTTCCCTGCTTTCAATCGCCTTCTGGAGGGCCTTTAATTTTGATATTCTTTCAGTAACATCTAGTGTGTTACCGGTCTCAAAAAAGGCATTTTGAGAGCTGAGCAGTGTAGGAATGTCAACTGCTGCTATATTGTTGATTTCTTCAGCCATAATTTTTCATTGTAATTTACAAAAATTATGACTTAAGCTAAAGCCGTTTTATTTTACGAAACTCATTGGTAATCTGAACCTTGTGGATACCGGTTCTCCAAAGTGCCGGGCAGGCTCCCATCTTGGCATGTTGCTCAATACCTGAACGGCTACCGCATTGTACCAGCGTGGGGCGCCCTCAACTACCTGTACTTCGCTAATTGCTCCTTCCTCATTAATGGTAAAAATGAGAAGCACTTTAACCGTAGTGCCTTTCTTTTGTTTTTCAGGCACCGGCAGGGTACTTTTCAAATAATTTTGCAGGGCTTCATTTCCGCCGGGATAGGAAGCTGAGACCCAATAAGGGAAATGCTCAATTTTCTCACCTTTTTCATTCCATACCATGCCCGATTTAAATTTGTCTTTTTTAAAGAAGTCGTGCCGCTTTTTATTGCCGTTGGGCCACCAGGCGATGAGCTCGCCATGCCGGTCTCCATTTTTGTAATCAATTTCGTACCATGGCTCTCCGGTTTTGTACCAGAATTTATGTCGGCCTTCATTCACCGGTTTCCCATCTTTAACAGCCAGATACTGTTCTGCAGAAAGGCTGCCATCAAGGCGGTAAGTCAGTCCCTTAATTATTGCATCCCCTTTATCAGTTTTTTCCTCTATCTTATAAAAAGTAGCTTCGGCAAGACTGGTCACTACTTCATATTTTTCATTCATGTAAATTTTTTCCTGGGCAGAAAGTATTGCGGTAAAAATCAGGAGGAGGGCGAGAACTGTATTTTTCATTTTTTATGAACCTTTTTCAGTAAAAGGGAGGAAAATTGAGAATATGATTAATCGGGTTAAAATTCCGCGGGAAAATACTGTAAAAATTTAAAAGCCAAAAAAGGAAATCCGTAAAAGCGGATGCCAAAAATGCAGGTTTAATGCTGAAAGCTATATAAAAACTAAGGTTGGAAGTGATATTATTTTTCTAATTTGTTTTGGTTTTTAAAAAATAAACTTACTTTTACAACGTGATTTTAAAGTTTCAAATAATAATAAGGCCCATGTTGCGCCGCCGGATGTAGTCCATCTGTCAGCGCAAACCCTCTTTTTTGTCTTATTTTTTATTTAATTTTTTTATTTTGAATCACATTTTTCCACAGTACATTTCTCATTTACTTTGCAGGCTTTCTCCCGAAATCTCTTTCAGGCGCCGCCGCAGTTTCCGCCGCACGTTTGTGCGTGCTTAATTTTTTATGGAACCCAGGTGAGTCCGGTTCTTTCCCCGAAAACCCTTTCTTGATTTTTTAACCTTTAATTCTTTAGCACATGAAAATTGTCATTGCTAATGCTTCTCATGAAAAGTATGCACAGATAATTTGTGATACTATTGAAGAATCTGCCAAAATTCGCGGCACAGGTATAGCGCGCCGTACGCCCGAGTATATTCTTACCAAAATGCAGAATGGCAACGCCGTTATTGCCCTTGAAGAGGACAGGTTTGCAGGTTTTTGCTATATCGAAGTGTGGAGCCACGAGAAGTTTGTAGCCAATTCAGGACTTATAGTTCATCCCGATTTCAGGAATCGCGGCCTGGCAAAGGATATCAAAAAAGCCATTTTTGAGCTCTCCCGTAAAAAATATCCTCAGGCCAAAATCTTTGGGATCACCACAGGCCTTGCGGTTATGAAGATCAATTATGAGCTGGGGTACCAGCCGGTGACTTTTAGTGAACTTACCGATGATGAGAGTTTCTGGAAAGGTTGCCAAACCTGCAAGAATTACGATATTCTTACCCGTACCGAAAAGAAAATGTGCCTTTGTACCGGTATGCTCTACGACCCTGTGAAAAAAGAGAAAGTTAAAGAAAAATCAAGACTGAACGACAAGGCGTTCACCCGATTAAAAAATATAAAACAAACCCTGTTCTTCAAAAAAGAAAAAGCGGTTGAAAAAATTGAAAATAAATTAAAATGAAAAAAGTAGTAATAGCTTACAGTGGAGGCCTGGATACTTCTTATTGCGCCAAATATTTGTCTAAAGAAGAAAACTTTGAAGTTCATGCAGTGAGCGTGAATACAGGTGGGTTTAGCCAGGAGGAGATTGAGCGGATTGGCAAAACAGCCAGGGCAATTGGCGCGGCCACCTACACCAACCTGGATGCGGTTTCTTCCTTTTACCAAAAGGTGGTGAAATATCTCATTTTTGGGAATGTACTCAAGAATAATACTTACCCACTTTCAGTAAGTGCAGAACGTATCATCCAGGCGATAGAAATTGTAAACCACGCCCGTAAAATAGGAGCGGGTTATATTGCACACGGTAGTACCGGTGCCGGAAATGACCAGGTGAGGTTCGATATGATCTTTCAGATCCTGGCCCCCGAAATTGAGATCATTACACCAATCCGAGATAAAAAATTGACCCGGCAGGAAGAGATCGATTACCTGCAATCTCAGGGCGTAGATATGAACTGGGAAAAAGCAAAATATTCTGTCAATAAAGGTTTGTGGGGAACCAGTGTTGGCGGTGCCGAGACCTTAACTTCTGAAAAGCCCCTGCCCGAAGCAGCTTTTCCTTCACAACTTCAGGAAAAGGAACCTTCGCGTGTGACCCTCACCTTTGAAAAAGGGGAACTTACAGCCGTGAATGGAGAAGAAAATTCTCCCGAAAAAAATATAGAAAAGCTGGAAGCACTGGCTTCAGCATATGCCATTGGCCGTGACATTCACGTAGGAGATACTATCATTGGGATTAAAGGAAGGGTAGGTTTTGAAGCTGCCGCGGCTTTAATTACTATCAAAGCTCACCATCTTTTGGAAAAACATACCCTCAGCAAATGGCAGCTACAACATAAAGATAATGTGGCCGGCTGGTACGGAATGCACCTTCACGAAGGCCAGTACCTTGATCCTGTAATGCGTGATTTTGAAGCTTTCCTGCAGAATTCCCAGCAGCAGGTAAGCGGGGAGGTTTACGTAAGCCTGCACCCGTACAGGTTTGTTCTGGAGGGGATTTCTTCTCCTTTTGATCTTATGAACAGCGGCTTCGGAAAATACGGGGAAGAAAATAATGCCTGGACAGCACAGGATGCTAAAGGATTTATTAAGATCCTAAGCAATTCAGGAAAGATCTATAACCAGGTAAAACAAAAATCATGATCAAAGCAGGAATAATTGGAAGCGCCGGTTATACTGCCGGGGAATTGATCAGGATACTGGTGAACCATCCGCAGGTAGCCATCGATTTTGTTTACAGTACTTCAAGTGCCGGAAAACCTGTGCACGCCATACATCAGGATCTGGTTGGGGAAACGGATATCCTTTTCAGCGACAAAATACATCAGGATGTTGATGTGGTTTTCCTTTGCCTGGGGCATGGGAATTCCAAAAAGTTTTTGGAGGATAACAGTTTTTCAAAAAATACGAAGATCATTGATTTGAGTACAGATTTCAGAAATAAAGAAGAAAAGCACTCTTTTGTTTACGGCCTGCCCGAACTGAACCGCAAGAATATTGAAAAAGCCAATTTCATAGCCAATCCCGGCTGTTTTGCCACGGCAATCAACCTGGCACTTTTACCTCTTGCATATGCAGGCTTACTAAAAGAAGATGTGCATGTAAATGCCGTGACCGGGGCTACCGGCGCCGGAACCTCTTTTTCGGCCACCACGCATTTCGCCTGGAGAGACAACAACTTTTCTGCCTATAAAGCTTTTGAGCATCAACATTTGTCTGAGATAGGACAAAGTGTGCAGCAGCTGCAGGAAGGCTTTGACCACAAGATCAATTTTATCCCTAATCGCGGTAACTTCTCCCGCGGAATTCACTGTACAGCCTACACCTTTTTTGAAGGAGCGCTTGAAGATGCGATTGGGATGTACAAACGTTTTTATGCTACCGCCCCTTTTACTCATATTGTAGAAGAAGAGCTGCATTTAAAGCAGGTGGTAAATACCAATAAATGCCACATAAGGCTGCAAAAATTTGATGACAAAATATTGATCACCAGCGTGATCGATAATTTGCTGAAGGGTGCCAGTGGGCAGGCGGTTCAAAACATGAACCTCATGTTTGGCCTTGAAGAGAGCCTTGGGCTTAAGTTGAAAGCGAATTATTTCTAACTAACACAGATCTCACAGGTTGTTATACCTGTGAGATCCTTAAACCTACCAGATATGAAAATAGCAATTCTTGGAGCGGGAAACCTGGGGCTCTCAATCGCCAAAGGACTCCTGGTGAGCAAAGCTTACAACACACTTTATCTCACCAAAAGAAAAATAGAGGCTATTCAGCAATATTCTGAATATGAGAATGTGGTGGTTACGAAGAGTAACCGGGAAGCTGTTCAAAATTCTGATATTCTCATCCTGGCAGTGCAACCCAAGCAAATTGAAGCCGTACTGGAGGAAATTAAAAACGACCTGCACGAGAGGCATGTGATTATTTCGACCATCACGGGAGTGAGTGTAAGCAGGATCGAAGATTTGGTGGGAGATCATATCATAATCCGGGCAATGCCTAACACTGCCATTGCCGTAAAGAAATCAATGACCTGCCTTTGCAGTAATGAGAAAGGGCAAAAACAACTTCAGGTAGCAGAGGCCATTTTCAACAAAATGGGCACCAGCATGGTAATTCCCGAAAACAAAATGCAGGCGGCAACAGTAATATGCGCCAGCGGTATTGCTTTTTGGATGCGATTAATAAGGGCAACCACTCAAAGTGCCGTGCAGTTGGGTTTTGACGCTAAAGAGGCACAGCAACTTTCCATGCAAACCTGTCTTGGTGCAGCGAGTTTATTGATAGAATCGGGTAAACATCCCGAAGAAGAAATAGACAAAGTAACCACTCCTATGGGCTGTACCATTGAAGGCCTTAACGAAATGGAGCACCACGGCCTCAGTTCTTCGCTAATACGGGGAATGCAGGCTTCATTCAAAAAAATCAATAATATTTCTAATTAGCCCCATGAATTTATTTGACGTTTATCCATTATTTAATATTACTCCTGTAAAGGGAGAAGGCTGCCACGTGTTTGATGCTGAAGGCAAAAAGTATCTCGATTTGTATGGCGGTCATGCCGTAATTTCGATAGGCCATTCCCATCCTTCTTATGTGAAAGCCGTACAGGAGCAGGTTCAAAAACTGGGATTTTATTCCAATTCCATAAAAAATCCGTTACAGGATGAACTTGCCGAAAAGCTTTTACAGGCTTCTGGACTTGAAAATTATAAACTTTTCCTTTGTAATTCGGGTGCCGAGGCTAACGAAAATGCACTAAAACTCGCCTCCTTCCACACAGGGAAAAGCAGGATCATCTATTTCAAAAATGCCTTCCACGGAAGGACTTCCGGTGCTGTGGCAGTGACCGATAATGAAAATATAAAAGCTCCTTTTAACAAGACTCATGAGGTTACCTGCCTTTCTTTTGAAGATGTGGCAGGCCTCGAAAATGAGCTTTTAAAAGGGGATGTTGCCGGGGTCATTGTGGAGGTCATTCAGGGCGTTGGTGGTCTCGATGAAGCTTCAACAGAATTTTATCAGGCTACCGCGAAGCTTTGCCGGAAATACAACGCGCTCCTGATAGCCGATGAAGTGCAGTCGGGTTACGGCCGCACGGGCGATTTCTTTGCCTTCCAAAAACATCAAATTTCCCCCGATATTATTTCGGTGGCAAAAGGAATGGGCAACGGGTTTCCAATAGGTGGAATCCTTATTTCTTCGGAAATTGAAGCCAGGCACGGCCTGCTGGGAACCACCTTTGGAGGTAATCATTTGGCCTGTGCAGCGGGTATTGCCGTTCTTGACGCGATTAAAAATGAAAACCTGATGCAAAATGCCGCTGAAATCTTTGAATATGTAAAGGAAAAAGCCACTGAAATTCCGCAGGTAAAGAAAATAAAAGGAAGAGGCCTGATGCTGGGACTCGAATTTGACTTTGAAGTAGCCGCTCTTCGGAAAGACCTGTTGTTCAATTACCAGGTCTTTACAGGTGCAGCTTCCAATAAAAAGTTGTTGCGAATCCTGCCGCCGCTAAGTATCCAAAAAGGGCATTTTGAGCAGTTCTTTTCGGCCTTAAAATCGGCACTTGAAAAATAAAGAATAAATAAAATCTCACAGATTAAAATTAGACCTCACAGGTTTTTAAAACCTGTAGGTCTCAATAAACATATTTTTAAAAATGAAGAATTATATCAGCCTGTCAGATATAGAAAATTTTGAACAGACGATAACTGAAGGGCTTCAGCTTAAAAAAGACAATACTGCAGCAAACCTGGGTAAAGGAAAGACCTTGGGAATGTTGTTTTTTAATCCAAGCCTTCGCACCCGCCTAAGTACCGAAAAAGCTGCAAAGCTCCTCGGTATGGACGTAATGGTGATGAATGCAGATAAAGACGGCTGGGCGTTGGAATTTGAAGATGGTGCCATAATGAATTCCAACAAAGCAGAACACATCAAAGAAGCAGCTGCCGTTTTATCCCAATATTGTGATATTATTGCGGTTAGGTCTTTTCCCGGTCTTGAGGACAGAAAAAAGGATGAAGAAGACCTTGTGATAAAAAGTTTTAAAAAATACGCTACAGTACCCGTGGTTAACCTGGAAAGCGCGACCGGACATCCGCTGCAGGCCCTCACCGATGCCATGACCATTACCGAGCTTCAAAAAACCAAAAGGCCAAAAGTGGTGCTTACCTGGGCACCTCACCCGCGGGCCTTGCCTCAAAGCGTTCCCAATTCGTTTGTCGAGGCCATGCAGCGAATGGACGTGGAGTTCGTGATTACCAATCCGCCGGGTTATGATCTGAATCCTGAAGTGAAAAAGGATACGCAGGTATTCCACGATCAGGATGAGGCCCTTAAAGATGCCGATTTTGTTTATGTAAAGAACTGGAGCAGCTATGAAAACTACGGAAAGATCTTATCTGAAGACAGTTCCTGGACCTTTTCTGATAAAAAAATGCTTTTAACAAATGAGGCCAAAGTAATGCATTGCCTGCCGGTAAGGCGAAATGTGGTAATTGCTGATGCGGTGTTAGACAGCCCTAATTCCGTAGTAATCCAACAGGCCGGAAACAGGACTTTTGCCGCACAGGTGGTGCTGAAGAAGCTGCTTGAAAATGCAGGGGAAAACTCTTGAAAAGGGCATTTTAAAGCCGAAATAAATTCAGAAAGTAAATAATCTCAGGCTATAAAAGGCCGAAAACATGTCCACATGGGAAAACAAGATCTCAGCATTGTAAAAATAGGAGGGAAGCTCATAGAAAACGAAGAACGCCTGTCTTCATTCCTCCGGGATTTTGCCGCCCTTAAAGGGCCAAAGATTCTGGTGCACGGCGGTGGAAACATGGCCACCGAAATGGCTTCCAAACTTGGTTTCGCCACTCAGATGATTGACGGCCGCAGAATTACCGATGCCAACTCGCTCAAAGTGATCGTAATGACCTACGGCGGACTCATCAACAAGAGCATTGTTGCCAGGCTTCAGGCTCTTGGAGCCAACGCCATTGGCTTGTGCGGGGCAGACGGGAAAAGTATTATTTCAAAAAAACGTGCGGTTAAAGAAATTGATTATGGTTTTGTGGGAGACATCGAAACCGTGAATGTGAGTTTTATCAACAGCCTGCTGGGGCAGGAGTGCATTCCGGTGTTTTCAGCGATTTCAGCTACCCTTGAGGGACAGCTTTTGAACACCAACGGGGATTCTGTTGCTGCGGAAATCGCCAAAGCCATGAGCAGTGTTTATAACACACAGCTGTATTTTTGCTTTGAAAAAGCGGGTGTTCTAGCCAATCCGCAGGATGAAAACTCGGTTATTGCTGAAATTGATAAAGATAAGTATAAGCAGCTCCTGGAAAATAAAATTATAAGCGAAGGCATGCTGCCAAAGCTGCACAATTGTTTTGAAGCTCTTAAGGACGGCGTTAACGAGATCTTCCTCGGAAATGCCGATATTTTTAAACCCGACAATTCCTGTACAAAAATCACAAGATGAAAGACATAGCTAATTTACAGAAAGAAGCCCTGGAACTTCTCAAAAAGTTGATTTCCACACAATCTTTTTCAGGAGAAGAAGAAGGTACAGCCGCATTGCTTGAGCAGTGGTTTAAAGATCATGAGATTCCTTTTCAGCGCCACCTGAACAACGTGTGGGCAGTGAATAAGAACTTTGAAGATACAAAACCCACTTTATTGCTTAATTCTCATCATGATACAGTTAAACCAAATTTAGCTTATACAAAAGATCCTTTTAATGCTGAGATTGCTGAAGGAAAACTGTTCGGCCTTGGAAGTAACGATGCAGGCGGGTGTTTGGTATCCCTGCTGGCCACTTTCACCTACTTTTACAAAGCTGAAGGCTTGTCTCATAACCTTGTTTTTGCCGGTACTGCCGAAGAGGAGATCAACGGGAAGAATGGCATTGCCTGTGTGTTGCCATTGCTGCCAAAGGTGGATGTCGCCATTGTTGGGGAACCTACTCTAATGGACCTGGCTATTGCCGAAAAAGGGCTGGTGGTTTTTGATGCTATTGTAAAAGGTACTCCTTCACACGCTGCACATCCCAACGATGATAATGCTATCTATAAATCGGCAAAAGCCTTAGAGTGGTTTGAAGCCTGTAAATTTGAAAAAGTTTCAGAAGCTTTAGGGGAAGTGAAGCTCACTGTCACCCAGATTAAAGCCGGAAGCCAGCACAATGTAGTGCCGGCACAGGTAGAACTTGTGGTAGATGTGCGGGTGAATGACCGTTACACTAATGCCGAAATTGCAGCTGTTTTGGCAGAGCAAGCTCCCGTAGACGAGATAAAACCCCGATCTTTACGACTGAATTCTTCTTCCATTCCCAAAGAGCATCCGCTGGTAAAAGCCGGAACTTCTTTAGGTATGAAAACCTATGGCTCACCCACGCTTAGCGACCAGGCCATGCTCACTTGCCCTTCCTTAAAATTAGGTCCGGGAGATTCCACCAGGTCACATTCGGCCGATGAGTTTATCTTTGTAAACGAAGTAGAAGAGGGTATAGAGAAATATATTAAGTTGCTGGAAAAGGCATTGAAATAAAATTAAAGTAGACCTCAGAGGTTTTTAAAACCTCTGAGGTCTTAAAAATATCATTATGAAACTTTGGGATAAAGGAATATCAATAGACAAAAAGATCGAAAACTTTACTGTGGGAAACGACAGGGAACTGGATATGTTTCTTGCAGAATACGACCTGCAGGCTTCGGCGGCACATGCAAAGATGCTGGGAAAAGTGGGGCTGATCAGTGAAGCTGAGGTAAAGGAGTTGGGCGAAGGGCTGCGGCAGCTTCAGCAGCAGGTAAAAGATGGGATTTTTGTGATTGAAGAAGACTTTGAAGATGTGCACTCCAAAATAGAATTTGAACTCACCAAAAAGCTGGGGGACACCGGAAAGAAAATCCATACTGCCCGCTCCCGTAATGACCAGGTTTTGGTGGCTTTGCAGCTTTATTTCAAAGAAAACCTGCAGGAGATCATCAGTCGGGTAAATGAACTCATAGAGGTACTTTTAAAACTCGCTGAAGAGCATAAAAACAGCCTCCTGCCCGGCTACACCCATTTACAGGTGGCCATGCCTTCTTCTTTTGGCCTCTGGTTTTCGGCTTATGCAGAAATTTTAGTAGATGACCTGTACCAGCTCAAAGGAGCTCTAAAAGTAGTAGACCAAAACCCATTAGGTTCTGCCGCAGGCTATGGCTCCTCATTTCCCATAGATAGGGAATTCACAACCAAAGAGCTCGGTTTTTCCACCTTGAAATACAACGTGGTTGCAGCCCAGATGAGCCGGGGGAAAAGTGAAAGGGTGGTGACTTCGGCAATAGCTTCGGTGGCCAATACGCTTTCCCGTTTTTCTATGGACATCTGCCTTTATATGAGCCAGAATTTTTCCTTTATCAGCTTTCCGGAGGCGCTTACTACCGGCTCCAGCATTATGCCCCACAAAAAGAACCCCGATGTTTTTGAGCTGGTAAGGGGAAAAAGCAATAAACTTCAGGCGATAGCCGGTGAGATGGTCCTGGTGACCAATAACCTGCCAAGCGGGTACCACAGGGATTTCCAGGTCATTAAGGAGAACAGCATTTTTTCCGTAGAAGGTTTAAAAGAGATCCTCGATGTGTTCACCCATTCCATCTCTCAGATCATTGTTAAGGAGGTAAACCTGCAGGATGAAAAATACAAATACCTGTTTACCGTAGACAGCATTAACGACCTGGTGATGGAAGGAAAATCCTTTAGGGAGGCTTACCAGATCATTGGGGAGCAGGTACAAAAAGGTACTTATGAACCTGTGGGCAATAAAGATCACACCCACAGCGGCAGTAAAGACAATCTTGCCCTTGACGGGATAAGAAAGAAGCAGGATGCTGTGAATTAAGAAAATTGACATCCTTACCTCTCAAAAAGCCGTTTTTTAAACGGCTTTTTTTATGCATTTTTTTCTTCTGAAAAGATCTTTTGGGATTTAGCTGTCGTAAATCAATTACATTTAAGTGTGTGTTAATCAGTTAGTTGCACTTGTTTTATTGCTTCTGAAAATAATTTCACATCCGTTTCTTGGTGTTTGTGCAAATATTATGGGCCTAATTTTAGAAAAAAATGATCAAAGCCCGGAATGAACAATAAGTACAGCAAAATTTTAACACAAAGTGAATCTCAACCGGCCTCTCAGGCCATGTTACATGCCATAGGCCTTACAAAAGAGGATTTTAAAAAGCCGTTTGTAGGTATAGCAAGCACAGGTTACGAAGGAAACCCCTGTAATATGCACCTCAACGACCTCGCCGGCCTGGTAAAGGAATCCTGCAACCAAAATGAACTCGTAGGCCTCATTTTTAACACCATTGGGGTAAGTGATGGCATTTCTATGGGTACTCCCGGTATGCGCTATTCGCTGCCTTCGCGGGATATTATTGCAGATTCTGTTGAGACGGTTATTCATGCCATGTCTTATGATGCACTTATTACCGTGGTGGGTTGCGATAAGAATATGCCCGGTGCCTTAATGGCCATGTTAAGGATCAACAGGCCTGCGATCCTGGTTTATGGCGGTACTATATCTTCAGGCTGCCACAATGGGAAAAAGCTGGATGTGGTTTCGGTGTTTGAGGCCTGGGGCTCTAAGGTATCGGGCGATATTTCTGATGAAGATTACAACAGCGTCATCGAAAAAGCCTGTCCCGGTGCAGGTGCTTGTGGCGGAATGTACACTGCAAATACCATGGCCTCGGCTATTGAAGCTTTGGGAATGGCACTTCCGTATAATTCTTCCAACCCGGCTGTGGGAGCTGAGAAAAGGGCCGATTGTGAAGCCGCCGGAAAGGCAATTCAGCTGCTTGTAGAGAAGGACATCAAACCTAAAGATATAGTTACCAGAAAGGCTCTTGAAAATGCCGTTCGGCTAATCACCGTGCTCGGCGGGTCTACCAATGCGGTACTCCACTTTTTGGCGATTGCAAAAGCTGCGGAAGTAGCATTCAGCCTTGCAGATTTTGAAAAAATTAGTGATAGCACACCTTTCCTGGCCGATCTAAAACCCAGCGGCCGGTTTGCGATGGAAGATGTGCACCGCGTGGGAGGAATTCCGGCGGTATTAAAATATATGCTGAAAAACGGCATGCTTCACGGCGACTGCCTTACGGTTACCGGTAAAACTTTAGCTGAAAACCTGGCCGATGTTCCCGATCTCACGGAAGGGCAGCAGGTGATAAGACCTCTTGAAGAACCCATTAAAACCTCGGGTCACCTGAGAATCCTCTACGGCAATCTGGCTGAAGGCGGATCGGTGGCTAAGATCACGGGAAAAGAGGGCTTGTTGTTCAAAGGCAAAGCCCGGGTATTCAACAGTGAATATGAGGCCAATAATGGCATTTCTGGAGGGAAAGTTCAAAAGGGCGATGTGGTAGTGATAAGGTACGAAGGCCCCAAAGGAGGTCCGGGAATGCCCGAAATGTTGAAACCCACGGCCGCCATCATGGGAGCTAAACTTGGAAAGGACGTGGCTTTGATCACCGACGGAAGATTTTCGGGAGGTACGCACGGCTTTGTAGTGGGGCACATTACTCCTGAAGCACAGGAAGGCGGGTTGATAGCCCTGGTTGAAGATGGAGATGAGATCACCATTGATGCTGAAGAAAATACTATTTCGGTGGATTTGAGCCCGGTGGAAATCCAGGAACGGAGGAATAAATGGAAAGCTCCGAACCTCAAATTCAGCAAAGGAGTGCTTTACAAATACGCAAGAACAGTTTCTTCAGCCTCAGAAGGTTGTGTTACAGATGAATTTTAATATGGACAATTATGGAAGTTAAAACAGCTGGTTTTAAAGAAGTTTCCGCTAAGGAAACGGTGAAAGTTTCGGGAGCAGAGGCAGTGATAAAGTGCCTTTTGGCTGAAGGGGTCGAGGTGATGTATGGATATCCCGGCGGTGCTATCATGCCTGTGTACGATGAAATCTATAAATATAAAGATCAAATTGAGCATGTGCTCACCCGCCACGAACAGGGCGCCGCACATGCAGCCCAGGGATATGCAAGGGTTACCGGGAAAGTAGGGGTTGCCATTGCAACTTCGGGCCCCGGTGCAACCAATCTCATTACGGGGATTGCCGATGCGCACATAGATTCCACCCCCATGGTTTGTATAACCGGGCAGGTTGGTTCTCACCTGCTGGGCAGCGATGCTTTCCAGGAAATAGATATGGTGGGGCTTTCAACGCCTATCACCAAATGGAATTACCAGGTCACCAAAGCTTCTGAGATCCCCCAGGTTCTTGCCAAGGCTTTTTACATTGCCCGTAGTGGCCGGCCGGGGCCTGTACTTATAGACATCACTAAAGATGCCCAGTTTGACAGCCTCGATTTCAGCTATAAGAAATGTACCGGCATAAGGAGTTATAAACCTCTTCCTGAAGTGAACTTATTGCAGGTGGAAAGAGCCGCACAGGCCATTAACAATGCCAAAAAACCCATGATCGTGTTTGGGCAGGGCGTGATACTGGGTGGTGCAGAGCAACTTTTAAAAGAGGTAATCGAAAAATCTGGCGTGCCTGCAGCCTGGACCATCCTCGGCTTATCGGCCCTTGAAACAGATCATCCTTTGAACGTGGGGATGGTGGGAATGCACGGCAACTATGCACCAAACCTCTTAACCAATGAATGTGATGTGCTTATTGCCATAGGAATGCGTTTTGACGACCGGGTTACCGGCGATCTCAATACCTATGCAAAACAGGCTACCGTTATACATTTTGAAATTGATCCTGCCGAAGTGAACAAGAATGTGCAGGCTCAAATCCCGGTGCTGGGAGATGTGAAGCAAACGCTAAAGCTGCTGCTCGAATTCCTTCAGCCCAACAGCCATGAACAATGGCATAACAGGTTTAAAGAGCTTTACAGCATCGAATATGAAAAGATCATAAAGAATGACCTTTCAGCAAAGCATGGAAAGATAAAAATGGCTGAGGTACTCGATGAGATCAATACAGTTTCGGGAGGTAATGCCATTATAGTTTCAGATGTGGGGCAGCACCAGATGGTAGCCTGCCGATATGCGAAATTCAATGCTACCAGAAGTAATGTGACTTCGGGCGGACTCGGAACCATGGGCTTTGCATTGCCGGCAGCCATTGGTGCGAAAATGGGAAGTACAGCCCGCGAAGTTGTCGCCATTATTGGAGATGGTGGTTTCCAGATGACCCTTCAGGAACTGGCAACTATTTATCAAATGAACGTTCCGGTGAAGATTGTGGTGCTAAACAACAATTTCCTGGGAATGGTAAGGCAGTGGCAGCAAATGTTCTTTGAGAAGCGCTATGCATCCACCGAAATGGTCAACCCCGATTTTACGGGTATTGCAAAGGCTTATCACCTGCAAACGAACAAGATTTCAGAAAGGAGTCAGCTCAAAGGGGCGGTAGAGGAAATGCTGGCTTCAAAAGAGGCTCATTTCCTCGAAGTATCAGTAGAAAAGGAAGAATGTGTGTTCCCAATGATCACCACGGGCGCATCGGTTTCAGATATAAGATTAGAGTAATGGAGAAACAAAATTATACAGTATCGGTTTATACAGAAAATAACCTTGGCCTGTTAAGCAGGATAGCGGCGATCTTTCTGAAACGACATATTAATATTGAAAGTATTACGGCATCACAGAGCGAAGTGCATGAAGTAATGCGGTTCATAATAATTGTGGAAGTGACCGAAGAACAGGTCAAAAAGATCGTTGGGCAGATAGAGAAACAAATCGAAGTGATCAAAGCCTTTTACCACAAGGATGATGAGCTTATATACCAGGAGACAGCCTTGTATAAAGTGAGGTCTTCAGATTTTGTTCAGGATTTTGACATCCAGAGCTTTATCAAAAAAACCAATGCCCGTATCGTCACGGTTTCTCCGCAGTTCTTTGTCATAGAGAAGACGGGGGAGCGGCATGAAACCGAAGATCTTTATGACAAATTAAAGCCTTACGGACTCATGCAGTTCGTAAGATCGGGAACCATTGCGGTTTCAAAGAACGAAATGCCAATTTCAGAAATACTAGAAAAATTCAATACTTCAAATACAATACAATGAGTAACTATTTTAACAGCCTTTCAAGAGGCGAGCAATTAGCCCAACTACAAACCTGCCGGTTCATGTCTAACGAAGAGTTTAATGAGGGGACCGCGGCTTTAATAGGTAAGAAAATAGTAATTGTGGGCTGTGGAGCTCAGGGATTGAATCAGGGTCTAAATATGAGAGACAGCGGTCTCGATATTTCATATGCTTTGAGAGAAGCGGCTATACAGCAAAAGAGACAATCTTACATCAATGCTACAGAAAATGGCTTTGAAGTTGGCACTTTTGAGGAGTTGATCCCACAGGCCGACCTGGTGATCAATCTCACGCCAGATAAGCAGCATTCTTCTGTAATAAAAGCCATTCAGCCCTTGATTAAAAAAGATGCGGTGCTGTCCTATTCCCACGGATTTAATATTGTGGAGGAGGGAATGAAGATTAGAGAGGATATTACTGTGATCATGGTGGCTCCAAAATGCCCCGGAAGCGAAGTCCGGGAAGAGTATAAACGCGGATTTGGAGTTCCGACCCTGATTGCTGTACATCCGGAAAATGACCCTCATGGGATTGGTCTGGAATGGGCTAAAGCCTACGCTTACGCCACAGGAGGTCACAGAGCCGGAGTTTTAGAATCTTCTTTTGTGGCCGAAGTCAAATCTGATCTCATGGGAGAGCAAACCATCCTTTGTGGCGTACTGCAAACGGGGTCTATTTTGAGCTTTAATAAAATGGTTGCTGAAGGAGTGGAGCCGGGATATGCCGCAAAATTGATTCAGTATGGCTGGGAAACTATTACCGAAGCCCTGAAACACGGCGGAATTACCCGAATGATGGACAGGCTTTCAGATCCTGCAAAAGTAAGGGCTTATGAAATTTCCGAAGAACTGAAGGAAACCCTGCGTCCGTTGTTCAGAAAGCACATGGATGATATCATCACCGGAGCTTTTAGTTCAAGGATGATGAAAGATTGGGAGAATGATGACAAGGAGCTTCTGGAATGGCGGGCTGCTACAGAAAATACTGCTTTTGAACAAACTGAAGCTACTTCAGAAAAGATCAGCGAACAGGAGTATTTTGACAAGGGCGTGCTGTTGGTGGCATTTGTAAAATCGGGTGTTGAGCTGGCCTTTGAAACTATGGTAGAAGCCGGGATTATCGAAGAATCGGCTTACTATGAATCTTTACATGAAGCGCCACTTATTGCCAATACCATTGCAAGAAAGAAGTTGTATGAAATGAACAGGATCATTTCAGATACCGCTGAATATGGTTGTTATCTTTTTGACCACTCCTGTAAACCCTTAATTAAAGACTACGTCAATGGCCTGGAACCTGAAGTGATTGGAAGGAAGTACCCTGCTAATGTTCAGGATGAAAGGAAAGTAGCACAAATAAATGAGTCTGTTAGAGAGCATTCTGTTGAAAAGGTTGGCGCAAAACTTAGAAAAGCGATGACCGCAATGAAAAAACTCGAGGTATAATGAATGAATTAACTGCTGAAAAAGAACAATACCTCCTGCAACTGGAGGCGGTAAGAGAGGCTAAAAAAAGGATCTCAAAAGTGACACTTTTGACACCTCTGGTCTCATCATTTACGTACAGCAGGAAATTTAATGCCAATATTTTTCTGAAAAGGGAAGACCTGCAGCAGGTAAGGTCTTACAAAATTCGTGGTGCCTATAACAAGATCTCCAGTTTGGGCGAAGAACAACTCAAAAAGGGCGTTATTTGCGCCAGTGCGGGCAATCATGCCCAGGGAATGGCCTTTGCCTGTAATAAACTACAGACAAAAGGTGTAATTTATATGCCTGTGACCACTCCCAAACAAAAAGTTGAACAAACCCAGATGTTTGGCGGGGAATGGGTAGAAGTGGTCTTAAAAGG
>Ga0098069_100244_pt1 | contig 29138 bp, 33 predicted proteins | sample 27_taG_FD_92584 | JGI IMG/M metagenome (GOLD analysis project Ga0098069, IMG submission 92584) | Marine viral communities from Cariaco Basin, Caribbean Sea - 27_WHOI_OMZ | ecosystem: Environmental > Aquatic > Marine > Oceanic | place: Caribbean Sea: Cariaco Basin | collected 2014-11-09
ACCGCACCGAGATAGGCCAATGGAATACTCAGCACAAAAAACGGCCATATTAGCTTTAATTTCAGCACACCGTTTTTGATAAAAACCAGGGTGCCGATAGTAACCACAAATATATTTAGTATTAATGCAGTAGACCGTATTTCATAAAAATCGGTTAATACCAGGCTAAGGATTGCCAAGTAACTGGAGCCACCACCAAAACCAACCGAACTATAGAATAATGCGATAAAAAAGAAAATAAAAGGGAGGTATTCTAAAGGCATATCAGGAAATTAAATAACAATCTACACCCTCTCCCTTTTTAACTGAAGTGGTGGCATCTATAAAAACCAAAGCATTTCCTAGTGCCATAGATTTTATCATAGACGATCCCTGCCCGTCTAATATTTCAACAAATCCATTCTGAATATCGGCCTTTAAGAAGGAGGGCCGGTCAGATTTGTTTTCATAATCTTTGGCAATAGGAAGGTTCAAACGATCTAACCCCTTTTTTACAGATCCACTCAACTTATAAAGTAGTGGCAAAACATAAATATAAAAACAGCTTAACGAAGAAGCAGGGTTGCCAGGTAAGGCAAATACAAATTTATTCTCTTTTCTTCCAAAGTAAAGAGGTTTTCCTGGTTTCTGAAAGACTTTATAGAATTGTTCCTCCACCCCGTTTTCTTCCAGTGCCTGTTTTACAAAATCATATTCCCCAACCGAAATGCCACCGGAAAGAATCAAAATATCAGAAGTTTCAAGGGAATCTTTTATGCCGCTTTTAATAGCTTCAAAATCATCCTGAATTTGCTTTTTTTCCTTACAGCTAAACCCAAAATCTTCACAGGCTGAACGCAATGCATAACTGTTGGATTCATAAATTTGCCCTTCTTTTTTTAGTGCTCCGGGTTTAACCAGTTCGTTTCCTGTAGTAATCAAATGAATGACTGGCTTTTTAAACACTTCAACCATAGCAATTCCTAAACTACCTATCATCCCGATTCCTGCCGGGGTGATCGTGTATCCTTTTTCAAAAACCACCTCCCCTTTCTTCAGCTCTTCACCTTTTTTTCTGATACTCTGCCCCTGCTTTGGAGGCTGTTCAAGAAAAAGCTTATTGCCGGAAACTGTTGTTTTCTCCTGCATTATAACCGCACTGCTATTTTCGGGAACTTTTGCCCCGGTAAAAATTCGTGCCGCCTCTCCTTCCCTTAACCTGATTCGGCTTTCATCCCCTGCTGCGACTTCCCCTATAATTTTAAATTCTCGTGAAATCCCACAGAGGGCATAACCATCCATAGCCGAATTGTCAAAGGTAGGCATATCAAAAGGGGCTGAGATTTCTTTAGAAAGTGAATACCCAAGGCAATCACTCAACGCTCTTATTTCACTTTTAACTTGAACTTGTTGATCCCGAATAATTTTTAAAGCTTCTTCTATTTGTACCATTAGCCTCCTATTGAAATCATCGACCTGTTTTTCTCATAATGATCGGCGTCCATCTTTACATCCATCCCATCCCGGGAAAACTTCTTGGTTTTTATGGCGTTCATTATTATATCATTCATTGGTTCCCCGTTTCGCATTGGTGTAAGCAAATCGGTATCAGAACTGGCAAAAAGGCAATTCATCATTTTTCCATCGGCGGTAACTCGAATCCTGTTACAATCTTCGCAGAACGGACTCGTAATAGTACTTACAATGGCAAAACTTCCGGTATGACCATCCACTTTAAAATTGGAAGAAGTACTATGTCGCGGATTCTTTAGTTCCTGAATAGTTCCAAACTCCTTAGAAATCGTATCGAGAATTTCTTGTTTTCCTACCCCTTTGCTCCAGTCCCATTTATTGCCCTTAAATGGCATAAATTCAATAAACTTAACGGTTAAGTTCTTATGCTTGGTAAGCGCAATAAAATCATTGATCTCGTTGTCGTTTACCCCTTTGATTAAAACAATGTTGAGTTTAACCTCCATATCCATCTCCAGGGCTTTTTCCAGGTTCCTCATAATGCGCTCAAAATAATCACGCTTAGTGATAAATACCGATTTGGCCTTATCCAGGGTATCCAGACTTAAATTAATTTTTCGAAGTCCTATTTTTTGAAATAGCTCCAGGTATTTATCCAAAGTAATCCCATTGGTAGTGATCTTTAAGGTTACCCCAAGTTTTGCCAGTTCCTCAACGAGGTAACCAAAATTCTTTCGAACTAAAGGTTCACCACCGGTTAACCGAATCGTATCTAAACCAAGATCCCGAAATGTCCTGGATAACTCTATAATTTCTTCCAGGCTCATTATATTCGGTTTCTCGATAAGTTCAACCCCATCCTCAGGCATACAGTAGAAACACCTTAAATTACACCTGTCTGTAAGGGAAATCCTAAGGTAAGTATGTGGTCTTCCAAAATTGTCTACTATTTGTTTTTTCGCTTCAGTCATGTCTTTTTCCTTCTATCACTTTATAAACGTGCAATACGTGCGGAAATATCGCATCTATGCACTCTTTCGCTCCTTTGGTTGACCCAGGCAGGGCCAGCACCAGTTTTCCATCTTTTATTCCTGCCACCGATCTGGACAGCATCGCATAGGGCATTCGCTGTTGCCCGTAATTTCTCATTTGTTCTTCTACGCCTTTTAGCCTTATATTCAATAGCGGCCCTATGGTTTCCGGGGTCACATCGCGTGGCCCTACTCCGGTACCCCCTGTAAATATTACTAAATCTGAATTTGCCTTAAGTAAAGCTGATGTAATCTGCTGTGCTTCATCAGGAATAATGAGAATCTCAGAAGTTATCCCCAAATCCTCCAATTTTGTAGCAATGGCCTTTCCGGCTTTATCCTCTCCTTTCCCGGCTGAAATAGTATCGGAACAAACCACAACTTTAGCCGTAAGTCCTTCAGAGTTGACTTTAAATGAAGATTTTCCTCCTTTTTTCTGCTGAAGCTTTATGGTTCCAATCTCTACTTGTTTATCAATTGGTTTCAGCATATCGTACATCGTAAGAGCCACGATACTTGCCCCGTGCATCGCTTCCACTTCCACCCCGGTTTTATAGATCGTTTTTACCGTCACTAAAATTTGAATCTCCAGTCCGTTAATTGCATAATCAATCCCGGTATATTCGATGGGTAGCGGATGGCAATCAGGTAACAATTCAGGGGTCTTTTTTACCCCAAGCAAACCCGCGGCTTTTGCCATTTCAAACACATTCCCTTTAGGAACCGTATTTTCCCGAAGCCTTTTTATCGTTGCTTCACTGGAAGTTTTTACCACTGCTATAGCGGTAGCTTCCCTAAGCGTTGTTATTTTATGGGTAATATCAACCATTTATGTATTCACTTTCCATTGATGCGATTGATCTTCGAAAATCTCTTTCCCGAAAATTGGCACTTTTGCCTTTATTTCTTCGACAAAATAATTGCAGGCCTCTATAGCAATTTTTCTATGTGCTGATGAAGTGAATACAAACAGGCATAATTCCCCGGTTTGTACTTCGCCAAGGCTATGGTAAATATGGGCGCAGGTAATATCGAATTTTGAAAATGCATCCTCCCTTATTTCGTGAAATACCTGCTCAGCCATTTCCTCATAAGCCGAATAATCTATCGCGCTTACGGTTTTACCATCAATTTCATCGGCACGAACCTGTCCGAGGAAAATGCTATGCGCCCCGATATTAGTTTTTGATTGGTGGTTTGCGATTGATTTAGCAATCTTTTCCGGCGGAATTGCACCCTGCATAAATACTTTTTTCGGTTTTTTCTTATCCATCAATTATAGTTTTTATACCTCCTTCAACATTTTTCAAATTCTCAAAGCCATATTCGGCCTGTAGTAAATCCACAAGCTTCTTACTTCGCTTACCTGATTGGCAAAAAACCAGCACTTCTCCTTCCCTGGGAATTTCCCATATATGCTCATCAATAGTGCTCAATGGGATTTGAAGTACATTATCTGAAGCTACTTTTGGTTGTTCAAAAATTTCCCTGATATCAAGGAAGGTTTTTGATTTATCCCTTAGCTCACATTCTATTTTTACCGGGATTATGCCGCTATTTCTGATCTTTTCTATCTCTTCAGGCCGTGACTGGATATTCATTACCTGCTCGGTTCCTGAAAGGATATTTATAAGTTTCAATTTTCCTGAAAGCACATTTCCGGTTTCAAGAATGATTTTAAGAACCTCGGTAGCCTGGAGCATTCCCAGGGTTCCGGGGGTAACTCCCAAAACGCCCGTAGCTTCACAGCTTACATTTTGCTGTGTAGTTTTTGGAAAAAGACAGCGATAGGAAGGCCCGTTTTTATAATTAAAAACTGAAAGTTGCCCCTCATGTTTATAAATTGAAGCGTAGACCCAGGGTTTTTCCGTTAAAATACAGGCATCATTGATCAGGTATTTCGTTTCAAAATTATCGGTTCCGTCTATAATAATATCATATTGCTGAAAAAGTGTTTCTGCATTAACAATAGTCAAAGCTTCCTGGTAAACTTCAATTTCAACTTCGGAATTAAGTTTTTGAAGTTTTTCTTTGGCCACAGCAGCTTTGGATTTACCAACATCGATTTCATCAAACAATACCTGTCTGTGAAGATTGGAAAGCGAAACCCGGTCGTGATCCATAAGACCAATTCGACCAACACCACCGCCAACAAGATATTGGGCTGCGGGACAGCCCAGTCCACCAATCCCTACAATTAAAACGCTCGAATTCTTTAGTTTCTCCTGACCAGAAAAACCAACCTCATCCAACTTTATTTGTCTATCGTATCTCATCATCCTCCTGCGAAAGGCGGTAAAAATGCCACCTCATCGCCTTCTTTTAGTTCAACTTCAGTATTTAAATTATGGTTCACCGCAAGTTGCACAGATTCAGGATCGGCAATCTGATAGGTTTTGATTTGCCGGTCTTTTAATTCCACGGTCGACATCCCTTCATCCACGTCCAGGATTTCTTCATTTTTGCCCGTGGTTTCGGCAATCATTCCGAAATATTTAATATTTATCTTCATTCCATCTGTTTTAATAGTTCCACATCTTTGGCGGTATCCACGTCAAAATTTCCTCCTTCAAATTTTATGGTTTCAAAGCTTATCTTTTCATCTAATATTAGTTTTTTAGCGCCCTGGTCTTTTTTTAGCATCATTAAATCCGAAAAAGTTTCCTTTGAAAAAATAGCAGGTACCCCAACCTCCCCTGTATATTCTGAAAATGTCGCAGGCTTTTTATTTTCTAACTGTATCCTAATTAATTCCTGAATTTTTTCTTTGGTAACAAAAGGTTGATCTGAAAGTAATATTAAAATATGGTCCAAATCACTTTTCACGTTTAGGGCAGCGGAAACCCCTTTGCTTATGCTCGTGCCCATCCCAAGTCCCCATTGTTCATTAATCACAATAGTAAAATTCCTAATTTTCAGCTCCTTTCCAATTGTTTCTGCCTTTGAACCCAACATCAAAATCCTGCAATCAAATTCAAGCGATTCAGCTACATCCATACTATGCTGTAGCAAAGGTTTGCCTTTAAATTCCACCAGTTGTTTTGGAAAACCAAGCCTTCTAGAAGCCCCCGCTGCCAAAACAATAACTCCGATTTTTGTCTTTCCTATCATATCGCAACCTTTGTAAAATGATTAAGCTTTTTGTCATGAATGGGCGTCTCTTTCTCTCGTAACGACTTAGCACTTTTACCGTTTAAAACCATTTGAATTTCAGCCAGAATAGAGAGCCCTATTTCTGCAGGGGTTTCCGCACCTATTTCCAAACCTACCGGTGCATATATTTTTTTCAATTTTTCATCTACCAAATCAGAATTTACTTCTTCTAAATCATTGAGCATTCGCTGGTATTTTTTTAATGGTCCCAGGATTCCAATGTAGGGGATAAGCTTTTCCTTAAAAAGCAACTTTAAAACCGCTAAATCATAATTGTAATTATGACTCATCAGCACAAAGCAGCTGCGATGATCTATTTCAATATTTTGCAGGGTTTCTTCCGGTTTGGAAACGATCACCTGGCAGGAGGTAAATCGGTCTTTATTTGCGTGGGTTGGGCGGCCATCGGTCACTATTACATCCCAACCGAGTAAATCTGCTTGTTGTGCAAGAATTTGAGCATCATTTCCGGCGCCAACAATAATCAGTTTTACAGGGGGCTGATAATTCTGAATGAAAATATGGGAAAATTCTTCTCCCATTGGAAATTCAGCAAAATGGGGATGATTATATTTTAGTGTAAGACTTGCTTGTTCTTCAATATAATTAAATAATTGCTTTTCCGGTTTTTGTCCAAAAGCTTCTAAATCCCGGGTAATTACCAATTTTGTTCCGATCTGTTCTTTTTGTTTGTTCAGGTTAAATTGCACCACAATTGCTAAAGGACAATTTTGTTTGGTGACTTTTTTCAAGAGTTCGCACGGGTTTAAATCATCCAAATAATCAATGGGTTCAAATAACACCTGAATAACACCGTTACATCCCAATTGTGCACCGATAATAGCATCGTCTTCATCACTGGTGTCATACGTTATCAATTTATTTTTTTGCCTGTGCAGGGCGTGAAGCGCTTTGCGCAAGGCATCGCCCTCCAGGCAGCCGCCACTAATTGCCCCTGTGATATTTCCATATTCATCAACCAGCATCCTGGCACCAGCCTTCCGGTAAGAGGAACCCTGTACGTGAACCACGGTAGCCAGAACACATTCCACAGCATTTTCTTTAAGAAAATCATATTTTGAAATTATGACATCCAGTTCTCTCATACAGCCGCAGTTTTTAAACTATTTACCGCTTTCTCGATCTCATTAACGGCAAATTCAATATCTTGATAACATGTTTCCCTTCCCAGGCTGATCCTTAGTGAAGATAAGGCCAATTCATCGCTTAACCCCATGGCCTTTAAAACATGAGAAGGCTTGATAAGATTGGAAGTACAAGCTGAACCACGTGAAACTGCTAAATATTTTAATTTTCTTAGCAATAAATTTCCGGTGATATCTTTAATAGAGATATTGGTGGTATTTGGAAGCCGGTTAGCATGCTTACAATTGATAATAGCTCCATCTATTTTTGCCAGGGCTTTTTCTAATTTATTCTTTAATTTGATCATTCTTTCTGATTCCACTGCCATTTTCGAAGTTGCTATTTCAGCAGCTTTTCCAAAGCCTACAATTCCGGGAACATTTAAAGTTCCAGGCCGCAATCCTTTTTCCTGTCCGCCCCCATAAACATAAGGATCAATGGCTACCTTATTCTTTTTATTTAGATACAACGCTCCGATACCTTTAGGCCCATAAATCTTATGCGATGAGAAAATGGCCATGTCTAAATTCAATTCTTCCAAATCCACCGGCATCTTACCTACCGCCTGGGTGATGTCGCTCATTAATTTCACCCCTTTTGAATGCGTAATTTTTTCAATCTCAGCCATAGGATGGATGAGTCCGGTTTCATTATTTGCCAACATTAGACAAACCAATATTGTTTCAGGTGAAATAGCATCTTCCAGATCTTTCAAATCAATAATCCCATCTGGATCCACCTTAAGATAAGTCACCTCAAAACCCTTTTTCTCTAAAGCCTGCATAGGATCCAGCACCGCTTTATGATCGGTTTCACAGGTAATAATATGCTTCCCTTTTACCTTATTTTTCTCGCAAAACCCGAAAAGGGCAAGATTGGCAGCTTCGGTAGCCCCTGAAGTAAAGGTTAGTCCCGTGGGTTTACAGTTCAACAATCCGCTTATTTGTTCCCTGGCAAGTTCCACTGCTTCGCGGCTATCCCATCCAAAGACATGGTCACTACCGGCATTACCAAACTTTTCAGTAAAATACGGCAGCATTGTCTCGACGACTCCCTGGGCTACCGGAGTACTTGCGTTGTAATCGAGGTATATAGGCTTATCTTTTGACTTCATCGTTATATATTGCTGTATATATCGGTTTTTAAAATAAAGGGAATTTCACTGAAACCCCCTATTTTCTGTTATTTTATAATTTTTAGCAAATTATTTTCCTGCTCTAGAAGCTCACTTAACTTCTGTTCCAATTTCTCATATTCCCGAATAACCTTTAAGGCATAGGGGGTTATTTCCGCGCCACCACCATGGGATCCTCCTTTCTTTAAAATCACTAAGGGCTCGGCAGAATACTTATTTAATCGCTGGACCAAATCCCAGGCTTTTTTATAGGACATATTCATTTGCGCGGCTGCCTTGGAAAGGGATCCTTCTTTGTGAATCCTTTTTACCAATTCATTGGGTCCAGGTCCATAGAATTTTTCACCTTCATTTTCTACCCAATATTTAAACTTAAATTTTTTCATTGGCAGCCAGCTGCAATTAAGTTTTTAATTCCCTGCTTTCCGCATTAATTTCCGGTAGAAAGGGTTGCTTGTAAATTCTTTTTCCTGTTGCTTTATAAAGGGCATTGGCTAATGCTCCCTGCACCGGTGGGAAAGGCGGCTCTCCCAGTCCTGTGGGATCAATTCCGTTTTCTACAAAATGTACATCAATCTTTTTTGGAGCTTCACGATGCCGAATTAGACGGTAGGAATCAAAATTGTTTTGTTGAACGCCACCATCTTTAAATGACAACTCACTGTATAAAGCATGTCCAATCCCATCGATAGTCCCACCTTCCACCATATTTTTGGCGGCATCGGGATTTACCACAATACCACAGTCTACGGCGCAGGTTACTCTATCGATGACCGGCACGTTATCCTTTAGATCCATTTCTAATATTTGTGCGACGTAGGAATTATGGCAATAATAGGCAGCTACTCCTTTACTTGAAGTAGAATTACCATTATTCCAACCGGCTTTATCCCTGACAAGTTCCAGAACCCCGGCATATCGCGCGGGATCATAATCATTCTCTTCGCCTACAGGATTATTTTTCGCCCGCTTTAGCATATCCAAGCGGAACTGGATCGGATCTTTTCCAACTTCTTCAGCAAGTTCATCTAAAAAAGATTGTTCTGCCCCGGCAATAAAATTAGAACGCGGTGCCCTGAACGCTCCTGTGGAAATACTCGAATCTATCGTCCAACTCTCGGCAAGGTAATTATCAATTGCTCCTGCCGGAAAACGATTCGCAAAAAGGGGGCTTTCGGTAATCCCCCCGGCATTTACGTGAAATGCGGTAATATTATTATTCGCATCAAGTGCAGCACGGTAAGTCACCCTGTAAGCCGGACGATAAACCCCGTTGGTCATATCGTCTTCCCGGGTATATACTAATTTTATCGGCCTCTTCATTTTTTGTGAAATTACAGCGGCTTCCACAAGGAAATTTCCATACAGTCGGCGGCCAAAACCCCCACCCATTCGGGTCATTTGAACATCGATCATATCGAGCTCAAATCCTAATCGTTTATTTATACTTTTTTCAGCAAATTCAGGAGTTTGAATAGGCCCCAATAAATCTGCCTTTTCATCGGTCACATTGGCATAAAAGTTCATCGGTTCCATACAGTTGTGCGCAAGGAACGGGCAGGAATACGAACGCTCAATAACCCTTGCTGCATTGCTAAAGGCGGATTCGGGATCGCCATCTTTTCGAACTACTTCTGATTTCGCGGGCCCGGCATCGCTCATTAGGGCTGTATGCATGTCGGAATTTTCCAGGCCACCTGTATCTTCCATACCCGGAGACTTTTCGAGAATTTGCACTTGATGGGTTAAATCAGGTTTTAAATCCCATTCCACATTTAAGGCCTTTTTAGCCTGCATGACCTGCCAGGTTGATTCTCCAACAACTACTACCAATTTGGAAAATGCAGCCACATCACTCCATTCCCGCTCCATATCTTCCGGATATGTATCTATGGTAAAAATGTCTTTTATTCCGGGCATTTCTTTTGCTTTAGCTGCATCCATAGATTTAAACTCCATCCCAAAGGCCGGAGGTTGGACTATCATTGCAATAAGCATATCATCTTCATAAATATCCAACCCGTATAAGGGTTTTCCTGTTACTATTTTTTTAGCATCTACATTTTTTTGGGAAGTACCGATAATTTTAAAGTCACTATTATCTTTTAATTCAATTTCATCAGGTACTTCAATCTTTGTGGCCGCCTTAGCGATTTCACCATAACCTATAGACCTATCGCTAGCTTTATGACTAATAATTCCCTTGTCCACAGAAAGTTCAGAAACAGGTACCTCCCACTCCTTGGCGGCAGCACTCAGCAACATTTGTTTGGCGGTGGCCCCTGCCATTCTTAGCGGCTCCCATCCCTGGCGAATAGATTGGCTACCACCGGCAAGTTGACGAGTAAAAACATCAAGGTTAAGTGGTGCCTGTTCTACAATGACATTGTTCCAATCTACGTCCAGCTCCTCGGCCACAATCATAGGCATCGCTGTTTTCACGTTTTGTCCTATCTCCGGATTGGGAGAGTAGATCGTTACAATACCATTATCCCCTATTTTCAAATATCCATTGAGTTCAAACCACTCATCGGGCATTTGCATAGCTACTTCCTCCCCGTTTTCTTCAGCCGCACGCTTACAGGCCAACCAATTAAAACCGATTAATAATCCACCTCCGGCAAGCGATACATTCTTGATGAATGATCTTCTGCCCATTCCTGTTTTCACTTTTTTCATTTTTTCAGGTTTTAATTATACGGTTTGGGACGCTGATTTGATAGCAGCTTTTATTCGGTTATACGTTCCGCAGCGGCAAATATTCCCGTTCATTACATCTTCTATTTCTGCATCACTGGGACTGGGATTATTCTTTAAAAGTGCCGTGGCTGCCATAATCTGCCCCGCCTGGCAATACCCGCATTGCGGGACATCGTGCTCCAACCAGGCCTTTTGAACAGGATGATCGCCGTTTTCGGAGAGACCTTCTATGGTGGTTATTTCATTATCTTGGGCAGCAGAAATTGGAACCTGGCAGGATCGTACAGCAGACCCATTAAAGTGTACGGTACATGCGCCACACTGTGCAATTCCGCAGCCATATTTTGTGCCAACCAATTTTAAATTATCCCGCAGCACCCAAAGTAATGGAGTTTCCGGGTCTACATCTACCGAATGTTTCTTACCGTTAATATTTACATCGTACTGCGCCATAATTATCTATATTTAGTTGAAGATCCCTTAAATTATAAAAAATAATCTTTTTAGCTTGTTAAAATCGACAAATAGAAAATTCTTCCCGTTCGTTCCTGGGTATTAAGAAGATTTGAATATTACAAAGTTGGTTAATTATAGGATGAAGCAATTAACCCGAATTACTGAATTACTTACCAATTTTACGGTTTATAACACTAAACGCAGCTTTTTTCAGAAACAGCTTATTAAATTTCTTAAATTGTATAAAATTAAAATCCTGATACCTTATGAGGTAATATATTTCTTTTGAGATGAATATTTTCCCATTTAACGCTTGCTAAAATCAAGTCTAGAAAGCAGGAAAACTTGTTTGGAAATATAGATTAATATTTAAAAAGTTATGTCGAAACGAAAAACTTCAATGAACAGGCGTTCATTCCTAAAAACAACCTCTCTGGCCGGCAGTGGTCTGATGCTGGGATTCAATTGGCTTTTATATTCAAAATCGGGAGAAATACTCCCTGAGGATATTCCAGAAGAATGGTATAATTTAAATGCCTATTTAAAAATTGCCAGCAATGGAACAGTAACTATTTTGGCACCAAACCCGGAATTCGGTCAGAATGTAAAAACTTCTTTACCGATGATCGTAGCAGACGAATTGGATGTTGATTGGGCTAATGTAGTTGTGAAGCAGGCTCCTTTTAACACTGACCTCTTTACCAGGCAGTTCGCTGGCGGAAGCCAATCGGTAAGGCAAGGCTGGAATGCCTTAAGAATGGCCGGGGCAACTGCCAGAAGAATGCTAGTGGAGGCTGCCGCGGAGTCCTGGAACATATCTGCTGAAGAAATTACCACCGAAGAAGGGGTTTTAAAACATAGTAGTGGAAAAAGTGCTACTTATGGGGAAATGGCAAACGCAGCTTCAAAACTAAAAGTTCCGGAAACCGTTGATTTAAAGAAAACAGAAAACTTTAGTATTATAAGCACCTCCAAAAAGAATGTCGAGATGCCCGCTATGTTAAGTGGCAAGCCACTATTTGGATTGGACTATAAAGTCGACGGTATGAAATATGCTACCATAGCCCATCCACCTGCTTTCGGGTTAAAGCTAAAATCCGTTGATGATTCTGAGGCGTTAAAAATGCCGGGGATCAGTGAGGTTTTCACCATTGACACCTATAACGAAGGTTATGAAAAGAATATTTTCGATACCGTAAGTTTCAATAAGTTGGTAGTCGTGGTAGGAAATAGTACCTGGGAAGTTATGGAAGCCAAAAAAGCACTAAAACTGGAGTGGGAGCCTTTTGAAGACTATACGGAAACTTCCAATGTTTTTGGCAACAAGTCTGAGAAAACGGTACCTGCCGGTCTGGAAAGTTCGGAAGAACATATGCAAAAAATGGAGCAACGCTCCAACGAACCCGCTAGTGTAAGGCGTAAAGATGGAGACCCGGAATCAGCTTTTAAAAATGCCAGTAAAATAATTGAAAGCACCTATACAGCTCCTTTTTTAGCTCATAATGCTATGGAGCCCATAAACTTTTTCGCTGATGTCACCCCGGAAAAAGCAACTTTAGCAGGTCCGCTTCAGGCCCCGCAATTTACCGAAACTACGGTTGCAGCAAGATTAGGAATGGATAAAGAGAATATTGAAATAATTATGACGCGCATGGGGGGAGGTTTTGGAAGAAGGGCATATTCCCATGAACTAGTAGAGGCGGCGGTTATTTCCAGAAAAATTAACAGCCCTGTAAAACTATTTTATACCAGGGAGGAAGACATGACGTATGGAATTTACCGCCCGGCATACCATATAAAATTCAGAGCAGCACTGGACGAAAATAATAACCTGACCGCTTACCACATTAAAGGGGGCGGTATTCCTGAAGGCCCGATTCATGAAAATAGATTTCCGGCAGGGGCTGTAGAAAACTACCTTGCAGAATCCTGGGAATTAAATTCCAATATCACTATTGGCGCATTTCGTGCTCCGGGATCGAATTTTATGGGAGCTTCGGAGCAATCCTTTTTGGATGAAGTGGCTATTGCAGCAGGAAAAGATCCTATCGATTTTCGGATAGAACTTTTTGAAAAAGCAATAAATAGCCCTGTTGGTGAAAAAAATGATTATGATGCAAAACGGTATATGGAAGTTTTAAAACTTGTTCGGGAAAAATCCAATTGGGATGCTTCTCCAAAATTAAATATCCATCGTGGGGTGGCCGCTTATTATTGTCACAACTCGTATGTTGCCCATGTGGTTGATTTAAAATTAGAAAATGAGCAACCGGTTTTCGATAAAATTTACAGTGCGGTAGATTGCGGAATAGTTATAAATAAAGACGCAGCGAAGAATATGGTAGAAGGGGCTATTACCGATGGATTAGGAAATGCCATGTTTGGCAAAATGACTTTTAAAGACGGTATACCACAAAAAAGTAATTTCCATAATTACAAGATGATAAGAATTAACGAAGCACCGAAAGATATGGAAGTTCATTTTGTTGAAAATGGAGAAAACCCGACCGGATTAGGCGAACCACCGTTCCCCCCTATTTTCGCGGCATTTACCAATGCTTTCTCAAGGGCTAAAAACAAAAGGTTTTATAATCATCCCGTCCTGGAGGAAGTATAACTGAAGTTATAATTTAAAAAGGTCAGACTAAAAATCTGACCCTTTTAATTTATTTTGAATTCGGTGCATAAGCCCCATTCTATTAGCAATGGCAAGGTCCTGAGTAATATCTCTACGCTAAAAATAAGCTCTTTACGCATTTCTATGCTATTTAATGAATGAAAAATGCGAAAATAACTTGCTGCACGATTGATATAATCCTTTATTTTATTTCAAATTCTCATTGAAAAATCGTACCAATTTCTCAAAAGGAATTACATCGACTTTGTCATATAAATCTACGTGTACTGCATCTGGAATGATCATCAATTCTTTAGGTTCTAATGCTTCTTTGTAAGCATCTTTACTAAAATATTTCGAGTGCGCATTTTCACCTGCAATAATTAGCATAGGTCTTGGAGATACTTCTTTAATGTATGTAAGGAGCGGAATATTCATAAAAGATAAAGAATTTGTAGCTGTCCAGGCTGCATTTGAATTTATTGAACGTGGATGAAAACCTCTTTCTGTTTTATAATAATCGTAATACTCTTTTACAAACTGGGGTGAATCTTCATTAGTCTGACCCAATCCATTTTCTAGATATTTTGGTGTTCCGGCCTTTGCATCTTCCCAACGTTGCAGGCTCATTTCTTCAAGGGTTTTGGTTCGTTGCTCTGAAGTCATAGCGCCGAAATATCCTTCTGCATTCACTCGTGACATATCGTACATACTGGTGGTTGCCACTGCCTTTACCCGTTTATCAACAGCAGTGGCGTTTAAAGCAAAACCACCAAAGCCACAAATTCCGATAATACCGAGTTTATTTCGGTCTACATTTTCGTGTAACCCAAGGAAGTCTATGGCAGCACTGAAGTCTTCGGTATTGATGTCTGGAGATGCCACATTTCTCGGCTGACCACTACTTTCACCTGTATAAGATGGATCGAATGCTAAGGCTACAAATCCACGTTCTGCCATTTGATTGGCGTACAAACCTGATGATTGCTCTTTTACAGCACCAAATGGGCCGCTAATGGCTATAGCGGGTAAATTGTTTCCTCCATTTTTAGGAAAATACAAATCGCCGGTTAACTCAATTCCGTAACGGTTTTTGAAGGTCACTTTTTCACGGGTTACGTTTTCACTCAACTGAAAAGTATATTCATCTTTCTCTGTCATATCTAAATTATTTTGGGCATTTTGACTTAATGCCTGTCCACCAATGAACAGGGCCACTATAATAATGCTTAACTTTTTCATCATTTTTTATTTTTTAAATACTGTTTATCGGTCACAGTTTCCTGCCAATCAACAATTCCTTTTTCTGTATTGGGAACAATATAAAGTTGTTGAAAACCTATCTCTGTACTTGCTCCGTGCCAGTGCCTTACATTGGGTGGGCATTTAACTACATCTCCTCTTTTGATAGTTTCGATAGGTTGTCCTTCAATTTGATAATAACCCACTCCGTCTGTGATAATAAGGATTTGTCCGGATGGATGGCTGTGCCAATTGCTTCTTGCACCAGGCTCAAAATAAACATTCCCTACTGCTGTAGTATACGTTGAATCTACATCTACTTACCCCTGGTGGAATGCCTTTCCTGAGAAGTTTTCGGCCGGCCCCTTTTGTCCTTTTGGAAAAATAAAATCTAATTCACTTTTATTTGTTTTCTCCATTTCTTCTTCTGAATTTATTTTTGTGTTGCAGGATTGCCCTAAAAAGAATAAACCTGCAAGCATAATTATTGCTATTTTTTTCATCTTAATTGTTATATAATTACTCTAATTGGAAGGTCACTTCTACATTACCTTCTCCCAAAGCTTTTTCCAATCCTTCAGGATTATTTATTTTTCCGATTTTGGTGTAGTTGTATGAGGTCTGGAATGTTTTATAAAAAAGCACCAATGTGTTTGAGCCATACAGCATCAAATCACCATTCTCTATCGTTTTGGGATTCGAGCTATCTTTCGGTAGCCTTTGTGGAAGGTCGTAATATTTCTCGTTTTGATTTAATTCAATCATATTAATAGTAAAAGGCAATAGGTCTTTAAATGCTTCTGCCGTTTCACTATTATTTAAGGAAGCCTTGTAAGTTTTAGAACCAATGATGATAGTTATTTCATTCTTAGAGGGAAGCATAGTTGAATCTTTAATATGTAAATGATTTCCGTTTTCAGACCGGTAATTATTGCAGGCATATATGGAGATCAAAAGAATTAGCCATTTCATCTTGCAGAATTTTTATATTTTAGAATATCTTTATTTTCAAGAATATGTTTGTCAGCTCCATTTATCCCTACATTTATTATTGCCGATGCAAGTTCCGTAGATTTAATGCTATATTTTTCACCCAGGATTTTTAGAGCTGGATAAAAAATTCTTAACAGTTTATATCCAAAGTTTGGTTCCTTTCGTGGATCAACGGGATAGATATAGGCAGGTCTAAAACTATAAAAATCCAGATCCACCTTTGAGATTTTATTTTCTGCCATTCCTTTATATTTTGCAAATGCGGTTTTACTTTTTTCGGTTCTGTCTGCACCTGCGCCACTCAGTAAACAAAGGGTGGCTTTGGGACTTTGCTTTTCTAGTTCCTGTGAGAATGCTACAGCATAGTCAACCGTTATTTTTTTAAATATTTCATCTTTTACGGCTCCTGTGTACACCCCAATGCAGAAAACTCCAATATCTACATTTTTAAATTTCTTGCTGAAAGTGGAGTAATCCTCAAAATTTTCTGTTTGAATTTCGGTGAGTTTTTGATGTTTTATTCCTGTGAGGTTTCGAGTAAAGCTTACAACTTCATTTATTTTAGGTGAATCGAGTGCCTTCTGTAATACTAAACTACCCACCATTCCTGTAGCTCCGGTCATTATTATCTTCATCTCCTGTATTTGTTTTTAATGAACAATTTAATACTGAATTTATTCATCCAGTTTTCTCAAAATCTTTGCTGGAATACCCCCAACCACAGTGTTATCAGGTACATCTTTAGAAACCACAGCACCAGCTGCCACCACGGCATTTTCACCAATAGTTACGTCTTGTAAAATAGTGGCATTGGCACCGATCCAGGCGTTTTGTTTAATATGTATTTTCCCTGTGGTTAATGTACTACGAACTTTGGCTGAAATGGGATGACCTTCCGAAAGCAGGCTCACTTTGGGTGCAAGCATTACATTATCTTCAATACTTATTCCACCCAAGTCCAAAAACGTACAGTCAAAATTAATGAACACGTTTTTACCTATTTTGGTATTCTTTCCATAATTGATTTGAAATGGCGGAAAAATGGTCGTAGTCTCCACAATTTCAGAATTGGTTATTTTACTTAACAGACTTCTTATATTCCCCAGATTGGACTCATTATTTAACTGAACGAGTAATTCTCTTGTATGATTACAAGCATCTCCAATCAGGGAATAGTCGGGGTCGCTGAATGGAACAGCTTCACCCTTCAATAATCTCTGAAATATTGATTTTGCTTCCATTTTCTTGATTTCTATTAATATACGATACAAAACTAAGGACTTTAATCATTACATTTGTTACACTAATTACGTGATTAATGTCATATATCACATATAAAATCGAACTATTTGTATGAATTCAGTACTGGAAAAGTTACCACGTGTGGTTATGATCGAATTGACGAAGAAAAATGATTTGCCAAAAGATTTTCAGTTAAACTATTACACACACTTATTGTGTCATCGTGGTCACCTTACTTTTGTATTCAACGACATTAAACTTAGATGCAAAAGCGGGGAATTTGCGTTCTGGTTTGCAAAAAGCCGCTTAAGCGATCTGCAATTTTCAAAAAACTTTAAGGCAGCGGTACTATTGGTGGAAAATCATTTCCTGAACAATAATGTTCCTGATCAAAACTGGGGGATCGATGCGACTTTACACTCCCGTCAATATCCAATTAAACAATTGAATGATAAAAAGGACAGGGAAAGAGTTCTATCAAATTTTCATCTACTTTATGATAAATTTCAGGATAAAGAACATCGATTTTATGAGGAAGCCTTAAAGTTACAAATGCAATTGTTCATTTTCGAAATGTGGCACACCTTTGCTAACGAATATGAAAGAAGAAAGCGTAGCTTGCAGACAGGCACTTTGTATGAACAATTTATGCATTTGGTCCAGGAACATTGTTTGAAAGCACGGGAAGTCCAATTTTATGCGAGTGAGCTAAACATTTCAGCAAAATATCTGAACTCCATCTGTAAACAAAATTCCGGAATAACAGCTTCCGAATGGATAAAGCGATTTGTAAAAGAACGCATCGTGCTGCTTTTACAAAATAAAAATCTAACAATTACAGAGATTGCAGATGAAATGGATTTTTCCAGTCGGTCATTTTTTACTCGCTATGTAAAAAAGGTATTGGGTGTTACTCCGAGTGAATATCGAAATCGGTTGGGGTAAGAGAATAATAAAGAAATATAATTCTTAACTCTTATAAGCTTATAATTTCTTTTCCTAAGCAATTATTTTGCCTTTTAATTTTTCTAGAATGAACCAGCTTATATTATTGTGAATCCGGTGCATAAGCCCCATTTTCGAGCCAGGTAATCCAGGCCTCTTTAAATTCCGAGTGGCTTAATGGTGGTAATGACAAACCTTCCCCGGGATTCCAACCGGCTTTAACCAGCGTATCATCGGCATGTTCAATAAGCTCTGCTATATTTTTGTTTCCATTTCTCGATTTATCGACCAGTTGTTTTGCTAATTCAGGTGCAGATCTTCCTTCAAAAACCATTTTCATATCAGCAGGAGGAAGATGCCAGTTAGGATTTCCAGGAGGTGAGTTTTCACCCGGTGTATTGGTATTTTGATGGCAATTGGCACATTTCATTGCATATAGGCCTTTTCCATCCTTTCCCCTCCTTGGTTTCATTGAATGCACATGACTGTCTTCTCCCTGCAAGGGAATATCTCCTGCCGGATGACAATTTAAACACCTTGGGTGTTTTAAAACTGCATATACTTTTTCAAAAGCCTCCTTAGAAGCAATACTATCCTGCTGTTCTACCGGTATCTGAACATATTCTCCTTTATTAGTTTCCTTCCTGGTTATACAGGCCGTTAATATACCTAGTACTAGTATGGAGCATAACATTCTCCAATCCGTTAAATATGCTGACAATTGCTTCCTGCTCTTCATAAAATATGATTTTTGGGAATATAAATTCCGGTTTTCTTAGATTTCACCCTTATTGATTTCCGCTGCCCGGTGTATGGCTTTACGTACCCTGGAATACGTCCCGCAGCGACAAATGTTACCCGACATTGAAATATCTATATCTTCATCGGTAGGATCTGGATTTTCACGTAAGAGTACGGCGGCCGACATAATTTGTCCACTATGGCAATAACCACATTGTGGCACATCGATCTCCGTATAAGCCTGCTGAATTGGATGGTCGTTATTTTCTGACAAGCCTTCAATGGTTACTACTTTTTTATTTTCAGCTCTTTTCAGCCTGGTTACGCAAGACCGAACTGCTTCGCCCTCAAGGTGAACTACACAAGCCCCACACTGGGCTACCCCACAACCATATTTTGTTCCTACCAGATCGAGATGATCACGCAAAACCCAAAGCAACGGAGTGTTCGGATCAATATCTAAATCTACTTGTTTGTTATTGACAGTTAGTGTTATCATGGTTTTTAATATTAGGCGTTTAACTAAAAATAATATATTCTACCTGAGCGACCTTAAAATATTTTTGAAATTAATTAATCATACTCGCAAACCATTTAATCGTTTCCGGGTCTCTATGGCTAAAAAACAGGGTTTCCTTTGTATCCAGAGATTTAATTGCATTCATATCCCCCTGGGATAATTCAAAATCAAAAACATTAAAATTTTCTTTAATCCTATTTTCATTAACTGATTTTGGAATAACTACCACATCGCGCTGGATCATCCACCTCAAAGCAACCTGCGCTACAGATTTACCATAATTTTCACCAATATCTGCCAGGATTTTATTAGAAAAGAAATCCTTTTTCCCTTCTGCAAATGGTGCCCAGGATTCGTGCATTATTCCATTTTCTTTCATAAATGCATGATCCTCTTCACGCTGATGAAAAACATGAGTTTCAATCTGATTAACTGCAGGTTTAACAGTATGGTTAACTATGATATCCATTACCCGATCAGGTTGAAAATTACTAACCCCAATAGCTTTTATTTTTCCATTTTTATAATACTCTTCCATTGCCCTCCACGATCCGTGTACATCACCGTAGGGTTGATGAATGAGATAAAGGTCTAGGTAATCGACTTTTAAATTATTCAGCGAGGTATCAATCGCCTTCTTTGTAGCCTCATAACCGTTATGATCTATCCAGAGTTTTGTGGTCAGGAATATTTCTTGCCTGGGAATTCCGCTTTCTTTTATAGCATCTCCTACGGCCTCTTCATTCTGATACGCAGCCGCGGTATCAATCAAGCGATAACCTGATTTGAGAGCCATCAACACACTTTGTTTACATTCCTTGTAATCCGGAACCTGAAATACCCCAAAACCTAAGATTGGCATCTCAATACCGTTATTTAATTTAATTGTTTTCATTCTTAAATTATTTTTCTTGTCAAACTATTCCTTATACTGGGCGTCTGAAACCTTTTCACCCCATTCCGTGGGGCCATCAACCCTACTGGTAATGGCAATTTGCACAAATTCTTCATTCGGACCAGCGCCGTGCCAGTGAGGCGTATCTGTCGGGCATTTTGCCACATCTCCTTTTTTCATTATTACTTTTGGACTCCCCTTTTCCTGGTAATAACCTTCTCCTGAAAGCGCAAGTATAATTTGACCATTGGGATGCTGGTGCCAAAAGGTTCTGGCTCCAGGTTCAAAGGTTACAACACCTACAGAATTTTTATTCACCTCATCTGCTGTTACTAAAAAATTCACCCAGGCATTACCTGTAAATGAGGAGTTTTCAATTTTCTCCCCTCGTGGATATATTTTTTCACTGTCATCAGTTATGGATTCCGTTTCAGCAGGTTCTCCGGAGATTAATGCTGCTACAACTTCCCTACTCTCAAGTCCTGTTTTCTCATTAATTTCGGTTTCAATCATCTCTACAATCTGGAGTATCTGTGGCTCAGTCACTCCATGTTTCATACTAATTTTAATATGACCTGTAGCCATAGGTGCAGCACCCCCCATACTTAAAAGGGCAGCAACCGTAGCGATTTCCCGCTCTTTATAACTCAATACCCCTCGTTTAAAAATATCTGCAAACAAGTGTTCTTTTAAAAACACCTCGATAATGGGAACTGTTTTAGCATAACCAGCTTTTGGACGGTCTTCTACTCCAGTTAGATCAGCCAGGACTTGTTTTCCTATTTCATATTTATTTCCACCTTTTAAATCCGTCGGTTCCTCTCCTAATTCGTCTTTAATCCCTTTTTCCTTCCTTTCCTCCAATACTTCAGTGAGGGTATTGATAGCCATAAGGCTTCGGGGAAAACCGGTATAAGCATAAAGATGAACAAGTTCCTCTTTGATTTTGTTAATACTAAGTCCGTTTTCCAGTCCTTCGTTTAAGGCATCTTCTAAAGTTTCGAGATCCCCTGTTGCAGTAGCCGCCGAAATTCTGGCGATACTATATTCGGTGGGACTTAAGTTTTCTACCTGCGAATACAAAGTGATTGGCAGGGAAGCGGAAATAACTAATAATAGGGTGAAAATTTTAAGTTTCATTTTTTGCAATTTTTGATATGCGTTTTTAAAATAAATCCGGCAGGATTCTAAAAATTATAATTCCTGTTTTGTAGGTCTAAAAAGAATCTCATTGACATCAACATCTTCCGGTTGACTGATCGTAAAGGCCACGGCTCGAACAAATGAATCTGGCGCGATTGCTGTTTCCGAATAAAAATTCTTAATATTTTCTGAAACATCATCGGCTGTAATACTATTTGGAAGGTCGGTATCTACGGCACCGGGCGAAATAACCGCCGTTCGAATATTATAGGGTTTAACCTCTTGTCTAAGACCTTCAGAAATTACCCTAACCGAATGCTTTGTAGCGGAATATACCGCAGATCCGGGACCAATCGTATGCCCGGCAACGGATGAAACACTAATAATTTGCCCTGATTTCTGTTCTTTCATATGCGGAAGCGCAGCAGCAATACCGTAGAGAACTCCCTTTATATTTACATCAATAGTCTGGTCCCAATCTTCAATTTTAAGATATTCCAGCGGTGAAAGCGGCATAATCCCCGCGTTATTTAACAGTACATCAATTTTTCCAAATTCCTTTACTGCTGAATCAATCAGGTTTTTCACCTGATCTTTATCGGTAACATCTGTAGCTACTGCAATGGCTTTTCCGCCTTTATCATTAATTTTTTTCGCCAATGCCTCTATTTTTTCAACGCTTCTTGCTCCCAATGCAAGCATTGCGCCTTGTTCTGAAAGATGTTCGGCGGTTATTTTTCCAAAACCGCTACTGGCTCCTGTAATTACTATAACTTTTCCTTTAATATTTTCCATTTCTTATTAATTTAAAATCTTTTTTAATCTAAAACATTAATATTTTCCAACCAGGTATCAACCTGATCTGAAACTTCTTCTTCACGTTCTCCTTCAATGGCTAAGAACACCCCTCTTTTTTCATAGCCTCCCTCTACCGAAAAACCTTCAAGAATATCACTTTCAGGACATAAGTTTCGCAATTGCTCAAAACCCTGTCCTACGCCAAAACCGGCATTGGTGTTAAATGGGATTATGGTTTTTCCACTCATATCATTTTCAGTTAAAAAGGTTTTCATTGGTGGTGGCATTTGCATATCCCAGGTAGGAAAGCCTATAAAGATTTTATCATATCTTTCTAGATTTTCTATTTTTGTTTTTAATGGAGGCAGGTATCCTTCTTCATTCTCACGATCTACCTGATCCACGATTTTTTGATAATTCTCGGGGTAGGGATTTTCTTTTTCAAGGGCTACCAGTTTTCCACCCACTTTGTTTTGTATCAGCTCGGCCACCACTTTTGTATTACTCGTTCGAGACAGGTATACAATAAGGGTTTCCCCTGAAGAAGAAGAAGGTGAATTTTCTTCTTGCCCAACATTTTCACTATTGGAACAAGTTGAAAAGAGAACTAGAATTAAAAAAATTTTACTCATTTTATAATTTTTACATTCAGATCAAATTGATCAATTTAAGCTTCGGAGTTTATATGTTCACCAAAGAACACATTGAGTTTTTCCATTGCCTGCGATACATATTCAGGAACATAGTATGTTTGAATGTGGGTGGCACCCTCAATTAAAAACAACTCTTTGTCTTTGGCGTTCGTTGCCTTTCTATAGGCTTCATCGGTCATATAATAAGTATCTGCTTTGCTGCCGGCCATCATTAATAAAGGTTGATTTATCAAATTCATATTGGTGCTGGCATCAAAAGTCATAAGATATAACAGGCTGCTCATCGTGTATCGAAATGTTGAATTTGGATGCTTATGAGTATTACCATAATAAATATATCCCTCGCGATACAGGTCATACGGTATTTTGGCCAATTCTGCTTCTTCTGTTGGAATAGCATTATCCGCAGCATAAATGACTTCACCTCCGGCAGCTTCCTTTGACCTGGCATCCGAAGCCTTTTTTAACCTTTCCTGAATGGTATTAACCTGGGAGTTTCTAAAACCGTTACGTCTTACCACACCGGAATTGAACATACTCAATGTTGCAACGGCACGGAAACGTTTATCGGATTGTGCTGCTTTTAGGGAATAGCCGCCACCGCCACAAATCCCTAAAAGTCCTATTCTTTCAGAGTCCACCCCTTCGTATTGGATTATAAAATCTGCCATTCCGTGAATATCTTCAATACGATTGTGAGGGATATCTACATTTCGGGGTGTGCCTCCACTGGCTCCCTGATAGGCAGCATCTGCAGTAATGCTTATGTAGCCTTGCTCTGCAAGAAGTTGGGCATATAAGCCTGCAACCTGTTCCTTTACTCCTCCATTGGGATGGGCTACCACAATTGCCGGAAATTTTTTGTCCGGATCGTAATTGGCAGGTGTATATACATTAGCTGCGATTTCAATACCATTCAATGTATAAGTGACCGGCTGGATGTTTAACTTACCAGGTATATTTTCGGTAATCGCATCTTCATCTACAAGGCCAAAAGGATTTTCAATCTCAGTTTGGGCAAAACTGACAGTACCTGTTACCATCGATATAACTATCAAAATGTAATTTCTTACTTTTCTTCTCATCTTCATTATCTTCCTTGTTTTATGATTTCTAACCACTCCCACGGAGTAAATAGGTTTTCAATCATTTTTACTTAATCTTCGGAACCTCCCATCTGTTTTACAAAAGAAAGGTTTGCCAATTTCCAATCTTCACCTTCTTTCACATACACTTCGGTGGCTATAAATGGATTGCTTACTTCATTTCCACCTACGACTGCCAATAAGGTAATTCGGCTTGATACAATAGCTGTATTACCAATAATATCAGCAGAAACTTCATGAATATCTGCTTTCTTATAATGAATACCCCCGCTACGGATAATTGACACCTCACGGTCTTTCCCCCAACTTCCACCCATATGGACAAACTGGGATTTCTCGTGAAATAAGTCTTCAAGTTTATCGGCATTCTTATCAGCCATCCATTCCCATTTCTTCTCGGAAAGCTCGATCATTTCCTGTTCTTTATCTGTATTTTGAGCAGTGGCTCCGATACCGGTCAGCACTAAAAATGCCCCAATAATTACTGTTTTGATATTAAATTTTATCATAGCTAATAGTTTTATTTTTGGATTTCATGGTCATCCCGAACACTACTAAATGTGAGATCGAGTAACTTCCACTGGGCACCTTCTTTTTTATAAAATTCTGTTACGGTAAATTCATTGGACACATCATTTCCCCGAACATGGGCGGTAAGTGTAATTCGGTTCCATAAAACTGCAGTATCATCTCCAAAGGTCTCCACGGCAACATCATGTACTTCAGCCTTTTTATACCAAATGCTTCCAGTTTCTATAATTTCCAGTTCCCGATCTTTCTTCCAGGAACCGCTCATATGTACAAATTTTGCTTTATCGTGAAATAGCTTTTCAAGTTTCTCAACATCCTTATCGGCCATCCAATCCCATTTCTTTTTGGAAAGTTCTTTGATTTCTTTTTCAATATCCGAACTTGATAATTCCGGAGCCTTGATAGCATTATAGGTTTCTGCAGTAAGGGTATCTGTCCATTTTGTAGGGGCATTTCCACTTATTGCAATATAGGTAACCGGGGTATTGGGTGTGGCAGCGTGCCAATGTTCTACCTCAGGTTCACACTTTACCACATCCCCCTGTTTTACTACCTGGACTTCTTTTCCTTTCTCTTGATAGTAACCAACTCCGTTTGTGATATATAATTGTTGGCCTTTTGGGTGAAGGTGCCAATTCAGTTTTGAACCGGCTGCCATTGTTGCCTGTACGACATTAAAATCGAAATTTTCATCAGCATCAGCCAGGTGATTTAGCCAAACATCACCAGTATGATGAACATTCGGTGCTTTTTCTCCTTTTGGGAAAATCTCAGCTTGGGCCATCAGCGAGTGTGAGGAAAGTAACCCAATTATAGTGATTAAATAGAATGTTTTTATAAGTTTCATAAAGTATTATTTAAGGTTTAAATATTAATTAATCCAGGCCTTTATCCTGCAGCCACTCGAATAAATTATCTGCAACTTCCTGATTATTTAAATCTGACATTGGAAAATGCGTATTGCCTTTCATTCCAATTTCAGGGAGGGGCACCAGCGTAACATCTCCTCCGTGTTCATTTACTACATCTGTCCATTTTCTGGCCATAGCAAGGGCTACACGCCACTGTTCTTTACCTGGGTTTTGTGTTTCTTCTTCAGGGATATAATCTCCAAAATAGATGATAATCGGAATTTCAGTAAGGCGTTCGAATTCCGACATTGGAACTCCCCTGGCACTTAATTCACCGCCTAAATAAGGCATAGGCTCAGGCACCTCTCCTTCCGGAAATATAAAATTGCTTCCCGGCTCATAAGACGCTATAGCCTTTATATTCTCATTTTCCAAGGCTGTGAGCCAGCCCTGTCCACCGCTATGGGAATGGGTCACGAGCACACCAGGACCAATTTTATCGAATAAAGCAGAAACAGCATCAATATTTACTTTAATATCCAATGGTCCGGTATCAGGCGTCATTTGTCTGAAGAACTGATCTAAAGCTTCGGGATCTTTTGAGAATTGTACATCTTCATAAAATTCGGTCCCATTCCCAATCTGAAGATACCAAACCACAACTGGTCATCGGTACCTGCCGAAATTGTGGTAGGTTCTGTACTTCTTCCGGCCAATCCTCTTCTGGGTTGATCGATAAGGTAAACCGGAAAGCGTTTCCGAAGGAAAATACTTTGGAATCCCTCCCTACCATCGGGCGTAGTTTGCCAGGTTCTCATCGATTGCCCGAACCCGTGCCAAAATATTAGTGGAAATTCGCGAGCATTTACAGGTTTTTGATAAAAAACCGTAGCGTGATCGCCATGAAGGGTTTGTCCTGCCGTACTTTGGTTACCCGGATTAAATGCTCCGTGCTCAACAGGATCAAAGGTTCCAGGACTCTTTTTTACCGTGCCTCCAGCGGTAAAACTTCCTTGCTCTGCAATAACTAATTCCCCATTGGGTTTAACCCCACAGGAAAAAATAACAAAACTTAGCAATACTAAAACCCCCTTAAAAGCAGAAGATAATGTCTTAGGTTTAATATGTGTTTTTAATATCATATTTCTTTAATTTTGAATTGAACATATACCTGAATAAGGATAAATATTCATTTCTATACAAAGATCGATTAATAAACACCCATACTTTGTATACAGAATACTGATATCCTTACCATTTTTACTGATGTGGCCCGTTCTTCTAATTTACTAATAATCTGATTGGTATATTTGTTATGAAATTATAGAAACTATAAAAATGAAGGATTTAATTAAAGTAGATACCATTTCTCAATACAATGAACTTAAGGAGATACCCACCAGGCATCCCTTAATAACGGCTTTTGACAGTTCAACGGCCAGGCCATTGCCCAGCGGTAATTTCAGTTTTGGTTTTTATGCCATATTCTTAAAAGGTGTAAACTGTGGCCAGCTCCAGTACGGGAGAAATAATTATGATTATGAAGAAGGAACTTTAGTTTTTATGGGACCGGGGCAGGTAGTAGGCATAAAAAGCCAAAAGGACTACAATCCAAAAGGCTTTGCCTTACTTTTTCACCCGGAATTCATCAAAGGTACCCCGCTTGCAGCAAACATTCACAGATATAACTTTTTTTCCTATGAGCTTAATGAAGCCTTGCATGTCTCTGAAAAAGAACAGCAAATAATAAAAGAATTGTTCTTGAAAATCGATTATGAACTCGATCAGAATATTGATAAGCACAGTAAAACCATTGTAGCCAACAACATTGAGTTACTACTGAACTACTGTGAACGTTTCTACGACAGGCAGTTTATTACCAGGGAAAATTTAAATAAAGGTATTCTTTCCAATTTTGAGAAATTATTAAATGAGTATTTCCATTCTGAAAATCCTAGGAAATTAGGATTGCCCTCGGTAGCTTATTTTGCTGATGAATTAAACCTTTCTTCAAATTATTTTGGAGATTTAATCAAAAAGGAAACCGGTAAATCGGCAATGGATCATATTCACCTCAAGCTTATAGATATCTCTAAAGAAAAGATATTCGAAGCAGATAAATCAATAAGCCAGATCGCTTATGAACTGGGTTTTAAGTACCCCCAACATTTCAACCGAATGTTTAAAAAGGAAACTGGTATTACACCTAGTGAGTATCGTTCAATGAATTAATGGTTAAATTCTAAACTAAAAATCCAAAATGCGGAAGATATTTGCCGCATTTTGGATTTATCAATAGTCTTTTTGCTTTAGGGGAATGAACTAATCCTTAAACTGACTTTCAATTTCAAATGGATTTATAGGTTTTGTTCTATCCCAAAAAGATATCACATTAATAATCTTCCATTGATCGTCTTCTTTTTGCATTAGTCTTGATTCCCTACTTAAGTAATACTTATTTTCCTCCTCCACAAGATTATATTGGTTCCATTTTACATAGGCAGAACGATCGCTATTAAATTTTATATCAAATTTCTTACGTTTAGGATTAGAGTATTTAGGTTTTTCATTTTCAGCATAAAAACTGTCATCATAATTTTCTACATAGTCACTAATATTTTCCCAACCGTATAGGACATATGTAGAATCCGGCCCATTTCCAGCTCGAAAGGCATTCTCTTCTTTTATCCAATAGGTTGACCATTCGTCATAATCCCTTTCGAAAAAACTTCTTGTTTCCTTTGAGATGACCTGTCTAATAATCTCAGACTCTTTTTCCTTATCAAAATTAGTATTAACAATTTCACTTTCCACCTCGGGAATATTGTTGGTGTTTTTTTCTTGATCCTGGCAGGAGATTAAAATTATTCCTATAACAATTAATAATCCTTTTGATATTAAATTTCTTTTCATAACCAATTTTTAATAATAGACATTTATTTTCTTGGTAAGTAAGAATTCAAAATCAGTGCCTTTAATCGGAATTGGGAAGAATATCAGTAATCATGGTAATAACATCCGTAATATGTATAACTTTTTAAATTGTCTCGCTTAAAGTATGCTTCTTCTTTCATCCCTTTCAATTTTGAAAGCCTGTTTTCTTCTATACAATAGAATAATATGAATATTAAGATGTAGAGTTCATTAAGTTGGGAAACAAATATCTTGGCTTTGTCAACCATACTTGTCCGAAATGTCATATGGTTTGATTCTGAATAATGTTAGTTTTAATGGAATGCGAACTCTCTATAAAAATATATTACACATTCTAAATAAATTAAAGAACTTTTGAATAGAATTCAGTTAACTACTTCCTGGTTTTTCCAAATCCTTTTCTTTTTACAGAATTGGCAATTATTCCTTCTTATTGCTGCCAATACTTTTGTAAGCTTCCCTTAAAAACGAACTGTTTAAAAGTATAATATATTTTATAACTTTAAACAGTAATTATGAAGAAGAGTAGATATTCACCACAGCAAATCGCAAAGATTTTAAAGGAATTTGATAACGGAAAAACGGCCGCAGAGATCAGCCGTGAATATGGCATTAGCACAGCTGCATTCTACAAGTGGCGGGAACGCTATGGCGGGATGAACGGCAAAGAGCTTAAACGCCTGAAGGACCTTGAAGAAGAGAACCGAAGGCTGAAGCAGATGTATGCCAATCTATCCCTGGATCATCAAATGGCCAAAGAAATCATCGAAAAAAAGCTTTAAAGCCCTGCCGTAAAAGAACCATTGCCAAAGAGCTCTTGCATTACGGTATTAGCAGGGCGTGCCGTGTTTTAA
>Ga0098069_100246_pt1 | contig 28966 bp, 21 predicted proteins | sample 27_taG_FD_92584 | JGI IMG/M metagenome (GOLD analysis project Ga0098069, IMG submission 92584) | Marine viral communities from Cariaco Basin, Caribbean Sea - 27_WHOI_OMZ | ecosystem: Environmental > Aquatic > Marine > Oceanic | place: Caribbean Sea: Cariaco Basin | collected 2014-11-09
TGAAGAAACATATATTACTGATCCAGAATACAACATTGCAGATGTCATTGGTATTGTGATAAAATTGCTCCCGTTTGCGGAAATGAAATTTATTGACGAAGTGGTCATATTACTCCATGAAAAAGCTGAAACCAAGGTCCACCGATCAGGAAACGATTTGTGATTATATATCAGAAACAAAACACATTTACTTTTTTTACCCGGGGCATTTTCCTTTGATTTCCTCCAGAAGCATCAATCGGAAAACTTAGAAATATCGAAATGAAAAACCATTGCCTTTGTTTTTCATTTACTTCTTTCAGAGCCGTTAGCATTACCTTTTGATGTGGTATTACACTTCAGGATTTGGAATTAGGAAAGGCCTTATAAAAAGCGGAGCGGCTTTATGCAGGCCGCTAATTTCAAATCCTGTTCCTTCAAAATCAAAAGGTAAGGCGTCTGAAGTCAGGTGCAAAATAGTTGTTTCGGATGTTGCTACTCCTGAATATGAAAATTTGTTCCTGGTTCCGAACAGTGGACTTAAGTCAAAAAATTTGTTCCATCTTTTTTACACATCTAATCATGATTTTTTTGTCTCGTGTCCAAGATCATTTGACGAACCGCTTTTCCTGAAATGGAGCTTTTGCGGAATGGAAGGGAATGTGGTAAGTGATTTATTATTCTCCCTACCATTCACACTGATATTTGTTTATCTTTTAATTCGTAAAGTTGTAATCCATTTAAACAACCAACGACTGGAATTGACAAATGAACGAGAATGAAACAAAACGACTTCCACGACTTACGGCAATTTTGACCCAGTTACAAACGAAACGCCTATGGACGGCTTCAGAATTGGCAGCCAAATTTTCGGTTAGTGTAAGAACCATTTACCGGGATATTCGAGCTTTGGAAAAAGCAGGTGTCCCCTATAACTACGGAAGAAGGCAGAGGCTATACATTAATGGAAGGGTACAAAGTCCCTCCAGTAATGTTTACAGAAGCCCAGGCGAATGCTTTGATCGCGGCAGAACAGTTGGTACTTAATAATAAGGACTCTTCTCTCGTAAAGGATTATTCAGAAGCAATTGAAAAAATCAAAGCGGTATTGAGATACAGCCAAAAAGACAAGGTCAACCTGCTTTCAGAAAGAACCCGGTTCAACCAAAACATTAAACGGGAGAGAAACAGCAATAATTTATCTGAATTGCAATTTGCCCTGACCAATTTTTTCCTGGCAAAAATTGATTATTTAAATGCTAATGGACAGTTAAGCTCACGGATTATAGAGCCTTTTGCCTTATTAAGTACAGAAAACTGGTTATTGGTTGCATACTGCCGTTTGCGAAAAGAGTTTCGGTATTTCCGATTGGACAGAATAAGCAACTTACAGGTTTTAAATGAAAAGTTTGAACCTCATAAGATGAGCCTTCAGGAGTATTTTGACAAATATTATTAACAGCCTTTATACCCCTGACATAAGGCTGTCACCATACCATTATAGATTTGCTTCAAATTAAAAAGCAAAATCTATTAAAAATGGAAAAAAGAACAATTGATCCCTGGATTTGGGGTGAACAAACCAACTCTGCGCAGGCAGTGGAAGTAAAAAATGTTAAAGGTACCCTATACTGTTCAGGGCAAGTTGCGCTTGATGAAAATGGGGTGCCAAGTAACGGCGATATGCGTTCGCAGTTAATGCAAAGCATCCAAAACCTGGAAACACTTATTAAAGAATCGGGTTACGAGTGCAAGAACATTGTGAGGTTAAACATTTACACTACTTCAACACAGGATTTTTTTACAAGCTGTATGGAAATTTACGTGCCTTTTCTACAGAAGTACGGTATAAAACAAGCAACAACCTTGCTTGAAGTAAAAGCACTTTTCGCTACTTTAACGGTAGAATTGGAAGCAACTGTTGTAAAATAAATGCCAGAAAAGGAAATCGAAATATACTACCCAACAAGCCGTACAGATTGGAAAAACTGGTTAGGGAAAAACCACCTATCCAAACAATGTATATGGCTTGTTTTTTATAACAAGAATTCAGAAAAAGACAGCATTAGCTGGAGTGATGCAGTTGATGTTGCTCTTTGTTTCGGTTGGATTGACAGCAAGAAACAAAGCATTGATAAATGTAGCTATCGGCAATTCTATTCAAAAAGAAAATCAAATAGTACCTGGTCAAAAATCAATAAAGAAAAAGTTCGGAAACTCATTAAAAACGGACAAATGATGCCAGCAGGTTATAAAAGCATTGAAACGGCGAAGCAAAACGGCTCGTGGTCAATTTTGGATGAAGTAGAAGAACTTATAATCCCAAAAGATTTGGAAACGGCATTCAAAAATCAAGTTGGCTCGAAAGATTATTTTCTAGGTCTAAGCAAATCGACCAGAAAAGCAATCCTTCAATGGGTTGTATTGGCCAAACGCCTTGAAACACGACAAAACCGAATTTACCAGATTTCTGCGCTTGCAGTTCAAGGAAAGATTCCAAAACAATTTAAATAATATAACAACTAAGGCTTAGAGCCCCATATTTAATTTTAATTCCGGCATTGTTCCCTCATAGCAGCATTTCATCAAGATGTTTGACTACCGTATATGGGAAAAACAGGCTTTTATTATTACCCTCCAGGCAGTGAAAATATATCACCTTTTCAGACTTGTGTCCAAAGACTTTTAAACGAACCGATTTTCTTGAAGCGAACGTTTTGCGGAAAACAAGAAAATATGGTAAGCAGTTCCCGAAGCAAAAACTAGGTAGTACTCTCCTAATACAACTCGACACAAGCAAAACCATATTTCCTGATTTCACTGGCCAAAAAGTTATTTTGAGCAGGTGGATATTTAACCCTCAATATATTATCAGGATCTTCTAAATCAAAATTCCAATTTTTTAATCCCGCCAAATTATTTAGAAGGGGTGCAAGTTTATTTATTTGATCTTCATTTACCACTGAAGTTTGAAAAATAGATATTTCCATCCTGATGTCCGCTTTGCAAAATTTTGTTCTCTCAATTTTAACCATTTGTCAATCAGTTTTTTCCCACCAATTTTCAAATTTCTGATTGGTTGTGCTGAGTTTGACCAGTTCCCCAATTTTGGGTGTAATTAAAGGAATATTTATCTCTTTATTTAGTGCCGTTAATTTTGAGAGGGGTTCGTTCCAGGGATGTGCTGCCAGTGCAAATTTTGAAGAATGTACAGGAAATACACGTTGAGATTTTAAATCCTGGGCTGCTTTCAGCACATCCTCTGGAAGATTATGGATATACCTCCAAGCCTTGTCATATTGCCCGTTATCCAAAATTGCCAAATCTATGGGACCATGCCTATCTCCAATATCTTTATAATGGGTATCGTATCCACTATCCCCACCTAAATAAATTTTAAAATTAGGTGTTTGCAATATATAAGAAGCCCAGAGCGTATTGTTTCTGGATACCCTCCTCCCTGAAAAATGGCGTGCCGGTTCAACAAAAGCAAAGACATTGCTATCTAATTCTATTTTCTGATACCAGTCTCTTTCAATTATTTTTTTGGCATCATAACCCCAATGCTCAAAATGCGAGCCTACTCCAAGACCGCAAATTACTTTATCGGTTTTATTTCTTAAGGCTACTATTGTTTTGTAATCAAGATGATCGTAATGATCGTGTGAGATAAAAAGGTAATCAATGGGAGGTAAGTCGTCTACGGTATATATATCTGTCCCTTTAAATGCTTTTACTGTATTGGTTACTGGTGAAGCATTTCCGCTAAAAACCGGGTCCACCAAAATTCGCTTTTGGTCTATTTGAATAAAATAAGAAGAATGGCCAAACCATACCAAAACATTTTCATCAATCGATAGATTTAATAGATCTGTTTTAATAGAAGGGATTTTGCCTTTAGGGTAATGGTTTGGTTTATGTTTGATGTAGTTATCATACATAACATTATAGTAGTTATAGCCCTCGGCTAATACAGGAGTAATATGTAAGTTTTGAAATTTCCCATTTTGAAAGTTTGGTGAGCTCTTTATTTCTTCAAGCCTGGCACCTTCAGGCTTTTTGCCAAATTTGTCCTGTTGCATATATAGTATTGTGGTTATAAGTAGTACTCCTACTATTGTTAGAATTGTGACCATCGCGTATTTTAATATTTTTAGAAATTTCATTTCACTTAAAGTGCTTACTACTAATTTTTTAGATAAATCCATTATTTCTCGCTGAGCCTTTCGCCATTAAGCGGGTTTTGAACCTCAACTAGAAATAAATAACAGTTATGACATTTTTACAATATTTGTCAAATGTATAATTATAAATTGACAAAAATGTATATTTGCAAAAAAAGAAGATGACTGCAAAAGAAGAGCGGATTTTAAATGCTTCTCAAGATATTTTTTTAAAGTTTGGCTATACCAAGACAACTATGAGTGATATTGCCGAAGCAGTGGGAATTTCTAGACCTGGTCTTTATCTTATTTACCCTAAAAAAGAAGAGATTTTCAAGGCACTTATCTTAAAGTTATCTGAAGAACTTTCTGCAGAAGTAAAAAAAAGAAATGCTACAGTAAATGATCCTCTTTTACAACTTAGGGTAGTGTTGAACATTTGGGTTGTGGAAATGTATACTTTATTAAATCAATCTCCGGAAAGTGCCGAATTGTATGAAAATCAACTTTCCTTTGCACAAGATTGTATGCAACAGAGTACAGGCTTATTTAGAGCTGATTTAGAAGAGGTGCTGAAACTTTTTCCATCTACGAGCTTTAATGAAAACCTAGCGCCTCATGATATTGCTATTATATTATCATCTGCAGTGATGGGTATTAAAAAACAAGTTCATCATTTAGATGAGTTGAAAAAACACATTGATTTACTTATCCGGGTTTGCATTAAGGTTTAAAGGAATGCATGGAACCTGCTATAATAGTAAGGGAATGAAAGACGTTCTGCCACAATGTTATTAATTATTTTTAATCTTAAAACGAAATGTCTTCTAAACATGTAGATCTTTCTTGGTAAGGAATTGCCTGTCATTTTTTTGAATTTAGAGCTATAGTTGATCAAAAGGTAAGGCATCTGAAACCAGGTGCAAAATACCGAGTTTCGGATAATCCCGGTTCTGAAAACAAAAATTTGACATGGTTCCGAGCAGCGGACTCGGAGCAAAAAAGTCCTTCGTTCATTCTTCTACACGAAATTATTGATCTTTTTTGGCTCGTGTTCAAGACTTTTCTAGCGAACTGCTTTTCCTGAAACGTAGCTTTTGCGGAGTGGAAGGAAATGGGGTGAGGCTGGCTGGAATTATTTCTTTTAGTAATTTTTGACGCAAAAATTTGCCTGTTTAGAAGGGTTTGAAGAGGTTTTGACGCAAAATTACTAAAAAATTGTTTTCAACAAATGCTTAAACAACTATATATCAGTTTAATATGCAAAAGTAACGTGGCTCTGCCCGTTACCCTCTTGCTCATCCTCATTAATTTCATATTTAAAAACAATAATTTAATAGGCCTTGAGGTCGAAAACTAATTTAAATTTTCAACATTTTAATTATCATTACAAGAATTAGGTTCAAAAATAATTTTTATATGGTAGTGAAATGGTAATTTTTTAGTTAACACCACGGTAGTAATCCAGAACCTTTTTCCGTACAAGGAACTCATATTTGATATTGGCCAGCTTAATTCGTGCGAGGTCGAGGTTATTTTTACTGATGATGTACTCAACAAGATTGGAAGCTCCGTTTTGAAAGCGAATTTTATTAATGCGATACGACTCCTCATAAGCCGCGACTTGGTCTTGCAATAAAAAGTAATCCTGATACGCCGCCTGCATATCGTTATGCGCCTGTTTGATGGCTTGCAAATATTCATTTTTGGTTTTTTCCAAGACTAGCCGGGTATCTTTCTGCTGGATCTTCTTCAACGAGACTTCTCTTTTTGCCTGGAAACCATTAAATATAGGAATGTTCACACTAATCCCTGCCACCGAACTAAGATTATTATTTAGCTGATCGAAGTAAGGGATATCCTGTTGAGAAAATTGCGCTTGGTTGGTTTGAACGGCATAATTCACTCCGTTAATATTGATAAACTGCCCGGTTTCCACTACCTGTGAGCCAGTCTCGTTTAACAAGCTTGCCAGGCTGGAATAATTAGTATTCATCTGGGCAAACAGCGAAATTTCCGGGGAATATAGCGATCTGGTCACGGCTACATCTTCTTCCGCCGCCTGTAATCGGAAACGCTGCCCTTCAAAAACTTCTAAATTCTCCAGTGATTCTGCATACACTTCTTCCGCAGAAAGGGGATAAGATTGTAGCCCCGGCAATAACGGCAAATCTTCCACAGCAATATCTAATCTGGTATTTAACAACTGCGCAAGGTTAAGTTTTGCCTGTTTCAATTGATTTTCTGCTGCGACCACTGCCGACTCATCATTAGAATACTGCCCTTTGATATCGGTAAAGTCGGCAGGATTTCCTGAGCCTTCTTCGGCCAATGTGGCAATCCTGCTTTTCTGATCTTCTGTAGTCTCCAGTCTAATCCTGGCAAGTTCTAAAAGGTCTTTATTATTCAGAACCTGGAAATAGGCTAGCGTGACATCCAAAATTAATTGCTGTTTGGTGGCCTCTTTTTCGGCTTCCGCAGCTTCCATATTAAACCGATCCCGCTGAATGCTGTTGCGCAGTTCGAATCCGTTAAATATTTGGGCGTTCAATCGCAACCCTGCGTTGCTGTAACTAAATTGCTGGTCGATCACATCGTTAGTATATGGATCAATACTTCGGCCCTTATTCAAAGCGTAACTGTAATTTCCGTTAATCGACGGTAATATCCGGGATTTTGTAGCTCTGAAATTGAGTTTTTCGGTTTCAGATCGAAGACCGGAACGTTGATAATCAATATTCTGATCGATAGCTATCTGTATGCACTCTTCCAGGGAAAGCTCAGGTTCTGGAGAATTCTGGGCGGTTAAAGAAACATTGATGAATAAAAATAGAATGATGATTTTTTTCAAAATGATGAATTTATGATTTCTGGACGCTTCCGTCTAATAGATTAATGGTGCGCGAACCGTAGGTAGCATTACTTTCAGAATGCGTAGCCTGAATGATGGTAACTCCTTCCTCGTTGAGATCTTTGAATAATTGCATGATCTCGTCGCTTTGCTTCGAATTGAGATTCCCGGTAGGTTCATCAGCCAGGATGAGTTTTGGTTTAATGATAAGCGCGCGCGCAATGCCCACCAGCTGTTGTTGCCCACCGCTTAATTGATGTGGAAAAAGATCTTTTTTCCCAACAATATTGAAGCGGTCCAGGATATCTGCCACCAGTGCCTTTCTTTCGGAACTCTTTACTTTTTTGTACAGAAGTGGGGTTTCGATATTTTCATAAACCGTTAGATCGTCCAGCAGGTGATAGGCCTGGAAAATAAAACCGATATTCTGGTTGAAAATTTCAGTTCTCTTTTTCGGCTTCAGGGAATGAATGGCCTCTTCATCAAAATAATATTCCCCTTCCTGAAAATCATCCAGCATCGCGATAACATTGAGCAGCGTAGATTTCCCCGAACCCGACGGGCCCATAATGGATAAGAATTCACCTTCTTTCACCTTCAGGTTGAGATCATTTAGCAGAAAAATTCTTTTTCCGCCGGAAGAAACCCATTTATAGATATGTTCTAATTTCAGCATAATTTATTCGTTTCTTAAAGAGTTTATAGGATTTGATATTGCGGCTTTGATCGCCTGAAAACTTACGGTGATCACCGCTATTAAAATGGCCACGGTGCCAGCAATGGCGAAGACCTGCCAGCCAATTTCGATACGATAGGCGAATTCCTGTAGCCATTTGCGAGCCATCCAGTAGGCTATGGGAAACGCGATCAACAGGGCAATTAAAACCAGAGTGATAAAGTCTTTGGATAGCAACCGGGTAATACTGCTCACACTTGCCCCAAGAACTTTACGCACTCCAATTTCTTTCGTGCGCTGTTCAGCCATAAACGCTGCCAGCCCAAATAAGCCCAGGCAGGCGACAAAAATTGCGAGTCCGGCGAAAGTAAGCGCTGCCCTGGCCGTTCTTTTTTCACTCGCGTACATTTGCTCCACGTTGCTATCTAAAAATGTATAATCAAAGGCTACAGTAGGAGCTATTTTTCCGAAGGTGTCCTTGAATTTATTCAGGGTTTCCGGAAGTTCATTGCTTTGAAAGCGCACCAGCATATAGCGCAGCGGTTCAAAACCATTATTAAAGGCATACGCGCCAATAGGAGATTTTAGGGAAGAAAAGTTAAAATCGTCTACCACACCTATCACATAAGCATTTGGTCCCAGATTGGCATTGATGTTCTTACCGATCGCTTCCTGCGGAGTAAGGCCCAGAAAATCTACCGCATTTTTATTCAGCAGCATATCTACGATAGAATCTGATTCCTGTTTATGCTTCGGAAGATCTTTTCCCGCCAATAATTTAAGCTGCAGCGTTTCCACCACACCAGCTTTCGCTCTATTTGTTTTCAGGGAAATCGATTCTTCAGAATTCATATTTTTATACAGAGATCTTCCGCTAACTGAAATTCCCGGGTAGCCCTGGGCCATTGTGGCAGAAGAAACTTCAGGAAGACTTTCAAACTGGTTGATCAAGGTCTCTCTTTCAGGATTCGATTGCACGGCGCCAATGGAAATCGCCATCGTATTATCGGGATTGTATCCCAGGTTTTTATTCCGCATAAATTCCAGCTGATTGTAGATCACCACCGCAGCGATGATCAGTATCACCGAAGCCGAAAATTGCACAACCACCAGTCCTTTTCGCAAAAGAGCGGTAAAACTTTCTTTATCCCTTCCGGATCGTATCACTTCCATGGGGGAGAACCTTGAAAGATGCAGTGCGGGGAAGGAACCGGCGACGAGCGTAGTAATTAGCCAGATAAACAGAATCGCTCCCAGAAATTCGAACGACAGTAAAAAGCTCATAGAAAGACTGCTTCCAACGATGTTTTCAAAAACAGGTAGGCTTAAAAAGGTAAAAATCAGCGCCAGAATAATTGCGATAAGCGTTACAAAAGCAGTTTCGGTAAAAAATCTTGCGATCATTATTTTTGATGAAGCGCCCAAAGTTTTGTTGATTCCAACATCTTTGGTGCTTTTCTGAGATCTTGCCGTAGCCAGGTTCATATAATTTATACAGGCAATGAGTAAGATTAAAACCGCCAGCAAACTGAAATTGCGAACCTCTTCAATGCTTCCCAATTTGGAAGTATAAGCACTTTTAATATTTGCCGAATACAGATGCATTTTTTCCAGCGGTTGCAAATCCAACGTGTACCACTGGTCTTCTTTTTCAACATTCTTATCAACCAGTTGTTGCATTTTTTGAGCTACGGAAGCAGCCTTCGCATCTTTATTTAGCAAAAAGTATGTTTCAAAACTGGCATTGCTCCAACCCGGTCTTTTATAAAAACCAATCGATTTAAAAGAGGCGATAATGTTGCCGTCCAGGCTGGAATTGGCCGGAAAATCATTATAAACTCCAGTAACTTCCATTTTAAGGTCATTATCGATATTAATTGTTTTACCGATGGGATTTGCATTGCCGAAATATTTACGTGCAGTAGATTCAGATAACACCGCGGTATTTGGTCTTTCCAGCTGATTCTTTGAATTTCCGTAGACAAAATCCAGTTGAAAAATATCGAAAAACTCAGGATCTGCGTAATACAGTTTCGGTTCGGTAAAATTCTCGTTATTGGCCTGGACAGATGCGGTTTTTCCGAAATCATGATCCCATAATCGGGCTGATTTTTCAAGTTCCGGAATTCCTTCTTCCGCGGCAGGTTTTAAAGCGGCTGGAACCGTGGCCCAGATCTCGTTGTTATGCTGATCTTTTGTATTGAAAATCACCCGGTAAATACGCTCTTTATTAGCATACATTTGATCAAAACTGTGTTCCTTCATCACAAAAAGGAAAAGGAGCATGGTGATGGTGAGACCAATAGACAGTCCTAAAATATTGATAAATGAAAAGGTTTTATCGGCTTTGATTCTACGCCAGGATATTTTGATGAAATTTTTTAGCATAATCTATCTGATTTCTTTGAAGAGGTTTATTCGGTTTTCAGGCTTTCAATCGGGTTCATGCTCGCTGCCCGGAAACTTTTGATGCCTATGGTCAAAAAAGCGATTCCTAAAGTGATGAACGCAGCAAGCAGGAATATATACCATTTGATCTCTATTCTGAAGGCGAAATCCTGAAGCCATTTATTCATGAGGTAATAGCTTAGTGGAAAAGCGATCAAAAATGAGATTCCTACCAGTTTTATAAAATCTTTGGAAAGTAACGCCACGATCTGCACAGCGGAAGAACCTAACACTTTGCGGACTCCTATCTCCTTAACACGTTGCTCGGCCGTAAAGGTTACCAATCCGAATAAGCCGAGGCAGGCAACAATGATGGTAAGAATGGCGAAAAGCGTCAGAATTGTTGCCATTTTTCGCTCTTTTAAATACGTATGATTAAAGGAGTCATCCAGAATGCTGTAATTCAAAGCTTCTTTCGGGTTATAGCTGTTCCAATCGGAATTTAAATTCTCAATGATCCCGGACATATCGGCTGTTTTCGAACGAACGATCATTCCCCCATACGGATTCATTTTCAGAATTAAGGGATCGATTTGCTGGTGTAGCGACTTCCAGTTAAAATCTTTAATGATCCCGATGACATGAATATCTTTTGGACCTTCATCGGTATCCCGCTGAAACGTCTTCCCAACTGCACTATTTCCAAAGCCGAGGGCTTCAGCAGCTGTTTCATTGATGATCACATTATCTTTTTCAGTTCCGTAGGATTTAGAAAAATTACGTCCAGCCAGTAATTTCAAGCCCATGGTTGGGATATAATTCTCATCTACATTGTAGAAATACATGCGACGCAGAAATTCACCATTCAGAAAAATCCCGCCGACTTCATTATCGCTTTCCCCTGCTGGCACAAAGGCAGAATGCGTCACACTTTCAACTCTTGGATCTTTTTTGATCTCCTGTATAAAATTATCCTCATTATTCCCGAGCAGATACGTATTGCGAACCACCAGTAGCTGATCTTTTTCGAAGCCAATGTCTTTATTCTGAATATAACTCATCTGTTCTTTCACAACGAGCGTGGAAAGAATGAGTCCTGCGGAAATCACGAATTGAAAAACCACGAGTCCGCCACGAATTCCGGAATTTTTTCCACTTCCTGAAAACTTGGATTTCAAGGCATTTAAAGGATTGAATGAAGAAAGATAGAATGCCGGATAACCGCCGGCAAGCAGGGTGATTAGTAAGATTAATCCGAAGAGCGAAAGAATATAAATCGGTTTCAGAAGCGAATAAAATTCAATATTTTTTCCAGCCAGTTGATTAAATCCCGGTAATGAAATTGCGAAAATTACGATGGCTAGCATAGTTGCCAAAAGAGTTGAAATAAAAGCTTCCGACAAAAACTGGTAAATAAGCTGTTTTTTATTCGAGCCGAGAACTTTTCGAATTCCAACTTCTTTAGATCGCTTAGAGGCCGATGCTGTGGCCAGATTCATAAAATTGATACAGGCAATCACCAGCATAAAAATGGCGACAATACTGAAAATATAGACGTATTTAATATCGCCGCCCTGTTCCAGGGTAGTGGCGTCAGAGAAATCGGAATGCAGGTGAATATCGGTGAGCGGTTGAAGAAAAAGTCCCAGTTCATTATCCTTCTGGAATTCTTCATAAGACATCCCGATGGCATCAATCATCTGCGGTCCCATGTATTTCTTAGTGATCGCCGGTAGTTTTGCCTCCACTTCGGCCATATCAGCATCTTCTTTTAAAACCAGATAGGTAAAAAAATCTGATTGCATCCAGGTGGTTTTTTTCGCATTGGCATAACCAAGTGTAGATGCCAGAATATCGAAGTGAAAATGAGAATTTTCAGGAATATCTTTCATCACCGCGGAAACGGTATAATCTTTATCACGATTGGTTACTTTGATAGTTTTTCCAACCGGATCTGCGCTTCCAAAAATGTTCTTAGCCAATGTTTCGGAAATTACTGCGGAATTAGGTTTATCCAGCGGAGTATTCTTATTTCCATTCGTAATTGGCAGCGTAAAAACATTAAAAAAGTTTGGATCTACATAGCCCATGCTGCTCTGGCCGTAATAAGTCCCGTTATATTCAAGTCGGTTGTTATAAGATTTTGCCAGTCTTGTCGCGTCGGTAACCTCAGGAAGATCATTTTTTAGGGTTTGCGCCACGGGGGCCATGACCACCGCTTCATTCATCCCCTCACCATTAATATTAGCTCTGAAAACAACCCGGGCGATCCGGTCTGCATTTTCGTTAAAGCGATCATAGCTCAACTCGCTGGAAACATACAGCATAATCATGATAACAGAAGCGATTCCCAGTGCCAGCCCAATAATATTGACCGAAAAAGTGCCTTTATTCTTGATGATATTTCTCCAACCGGTTTTTAAATAATTGCTGATCATGATGATTGATTTTTGATGAGGTTTATTCGGTTTTCAGACTTTTTACAGGATTCTTCATCGCGGCCTGGGTGGTTTTTAAACTCACGGTAAGAAAGGCAATGAGCACTACCACGCCTCCTGAAGCTAGGAAAATCCACCAGTTTAAACTGGTTTGATAGGCAAAATTTTCCAGCCATCTGTTCATCGCATACCACCCAATAGGAATAGAAATAACGACAGCAACCAACACCAACATTAGAAAATCTTTGCTTATCAGGGCAACAATATTGAGAACTTCAGCTCCCAGTACTTTTCTAATCCCTATTTCTTTAATTCGGTTTTTCAGGGCAAAAGTGGTAAGAGCAAAAAGGCCCATCAGGGAAATTACGATGGCGATCATTCCGAAGAAACCAATCACTTTTTGAATCCTGTAATACGAAGCGAATTTCTGCTGAAAATTTTCGTCAAGAAATGAATAGCGAAGCGGGCTGCCCGGTTCTAATTTTTTCCATAGCTGATCAATTTTTTCGATGGAAGACATCGGGTTCTTGGCTTCTAATCTCGCCAGAATTGCCCCACCAGACTGAAACATACAGGCTTCGTTACCAATAGTGAAAACTGCCGGTTGTACTCTGGTTTCATACCCCAGCACATTAAAATCCTTGACGATTCCCACTAATTTTATGGGTTTATCGAGGCAGTTGGAATAGTAAATGGTTTCACCTGTGAGTTGTTCGATTCCAAAAAGTTCTGCAGCAGTTTCGTTGATGATCGCTGTTTCTGTATGCTGATCCATTCCCGAATCACGAAAATTTCTACCATTTATAATGGGCGATTCGAGTGTTTCAAAATAATCGGTACTCACTTTTACGGAATTCATCCTGAAGTCAGCACCATTATATTTAAAGTTAACGGTAGAAGAATCGGCGAAAATATCCCCAGGAACATTAGTAGTTTTAGCGACCGACTTTACACCAGGAATTTCCAGTAATTGCTGCCTAACTTTAACGAAATTCTTATCACGTGTATCTTGTGTGGATCGAATACTCATTAGTTGTTCTTCCGTAAATCCTTTATCCTTGGTTTGCAGATATTCGAGCTGCCTGTCGATTACTGAAATACTGATTATAAAAAAACAGGTTACTGTAAACTGAAAGATTACCAGTAGATTTCTTAGCCATAAACCTTTATTTCCGCTGAAAGAACCACCGTTCAGAATTTTTAAAAGCTTGAAACGGGATAGTAAAAATGATGGAAAAAACCCGGAAATAAGAATCACCACAAGTAGACAGGCGCTTATCTGGAATATAAAGTCAAGGTTTGAGTGGATTTGAAGCTCCAAACCGAGGCTGCTATTTACAAAAGGCAAAATCGCGATCACAATGCCAATAGCCATCGTGATACTAATGCTGCACTGCAGGATGGCTTCCCACATAAATTGCCAGAATAAATTCCAGTTTCCGGAACCCAGAACTTTTCGAACTCCTATCTCCCTGGTTTTACTTAAAGATTTGGCTACGCTTAAATTGCTAAAATTGATGGTGCCTATGATTAAAAGCAACATAGCCAGAATGAAGAGTACTGTCACGGTCTGAATGTTACCACTTCCGTAAGTTGGGAAATTTTGAATGTCTGGAACAGTGTCAACATATAAACTAAGATGATTGCCACTGGCCAGATCTTCAGCATTAGAATTTTCAACCTTTAGCCTTCGTTCCATAAAAATTCGATTGATGTCTTTTTCAAGAACATCTTTCGCCAGCGGCTCATTTAATTTTATATAAGTTTCATTTGAGTAATTATTCCAGAAAAAGTTCTGTTTCTCAAAAGGATCACGCATCACCAGATGAACTTTTCGGTGCGATGGAGTATCCGGCAATTCCATAACCCCGGTGATCACAGCTTCCATCATATTAAAAACTTTGACCGTCTGGCCCATAGGATCTTTATCTCCAAAGAGTTTTCTGGCCAGTTCATTGCTTATTATGACGCTATTGGGATTATTCAATGCTGTGTTTCTATCCCCTTGTAATAGTTTATACGGAAAGACTTTCAGAAATAAGGAATCTGAAGAGGTAAAGCCATTGTGATAAATGGTTTCATTTCCTGTGCTTATGGGAACTTCAAATTCTCCGTCGCCCTGCAGTGAGGTAGCTACTTCTGCCTTTGGATAATTTTCCCTTAGGAAAGAGGCTAGTGGAGCAGGCGTCGCCTCAAAAAGATCTTCTTTCTGCTTTATGGAAACCCTGTAAATTTTGTCCAACTCCGGTGACCAGGTATCATAACTTAATTCATAGTTCAGGTAGGATAAAACAAGTATAAAGCTTGCCAATCCTGCTGCAAGCCCTAAAATATTGATGAGCGAATAGGATTTGGCATTCCAAATACTTCTCCAGGCGATCTTGATATGATGCTTAATCATGATTATTCGGTTCTAAGACTTTTAATAGGATTTTGCACAGCAGCTTTAAAAGATTGAAAACTAACGGTAAGTAGGGTTATGATTAAGGCACCACCACCGGCAATGACAAATACCCACCATTGGATACTGATTCTATATGGGAAATCTTCAAGCCAGTTCTGCATTAGAAAATATACGAGCGGAGAGGCAATGATAAAAGCAACCCCCACCAGAATTACAAAATCTTTAGTAAGCAATCGCACTACATTTTCGACGCTGGCTCCCAGAACTTTTCGAATTCCGATTTCCTTTTTCTTTTGCTCTGCTACAAAAGAAACCAGGCCGAATAAACCTAAACAGCTTATGAAAATAGCCAGTGAAGTAAATACCATGGAAATTCGGCTTAGACGTTTTTCTTCCGCAAATAACTTTTCAGCTTCCTGATCTACAAAATTGAAAACAAAAGGCGCTTCTGGATTAATTGTTTTCCAGGCCGCTTCTAATTGTGCGAGCAGCGGTTCAAAATTTCTGGTTTCTGTGCGAAGGAGAATCCAATCGGGTTGCGTCTCATTATACAATAATATTGGTGCGATCTCTTGTTTTAGGCTGCCAAAATTAAAATCATCTGTAACTCCCACAATTTCAAAAATATAAGAATCATCTCCGTTTGTATCAGCTAATCGTGATCCAACCGCTTGGTCCAAAGGAATTCCAAAGGCATCCAGTGTGGTTTTATTGACTAACACCTGATTTTCATCTGTTGTCTTCAAATAACGTCCTACTAATAAAGGTGTTTTTACCGTTTTCAAATAATTAGGGCTTATTCCGTTATAATGCACGAGCTGTCGGTTTGAAAGACTTTGACCTGGGATAATAAGTCCCATGTCACCCATTACAAATTCCGTGGGGTAAAAATTCGCTCCCGCGACCTCTGCAATTTCAGTCATGGATTGAAATTTATTTTCGATGGCCTCGAACCTGCCTGAAACCGATTCAGTTCCAAGCCTAATTGCAATAAGATTCTCTTTATCAAAGCCCATATCCATTTTCTGGGAATATTTAACCTGCTGCGAAATAATGATAACAGAGCATATTAAACTTATGGAAATAACGAACTGAAAAACCACTAAGGCTTTTCTTAGAGTTCCACTTCCCAAGTCGATCCCGGCGGAAGTTTTTAAAACTTTCACCGGTTTGATATCCGATAGAATTAAAGCCGGATAAAGGCCCGCAAGAAGACCCGTGAGCAGTCCAAGAACCAGTAGTGCCACGAGAATTCTCCAGTCTAATAATGCTGAATATTTGATACTTCCCAGAGTTAGTGAATTCAAATAAGGTAAAACCAGTGCGGTAAAAGGAATACTCAATATGGAAGCGATCATGGAAAGAAAAATCGACTCACCTAAAAATTGTTTGACTAAAGTCAATTTATCTGCGCCAATAGCTTTACGTACTCCAATCTCTCTTGCTCTTTTATTTGCTCTTGCCGTACTAAGATTGATAAAATTAACACAGGCAACTAACTGAATAAAAAGTGCCAGTACCATGAGCACATAGAGATAATTAATATCTGAAACGCGGTCTATCTGGTTACTGATATTTTTTGAATACAAATGAATATCAGAAATAGTTTGCAATGAAAGCGATTTATGAAAACCAACCTGTGCAAAATCTTTTGCACCATGCTTTTCGAGAAAATCTGGCAGTTTTGCTTCTAGTGTTTTCGGATTGCTACCGTCATTCAATTTCACATAGCTCAATGCAAAGTTCTCGGTGGCAAAATTCTGCATATTTAATACCTGCTGCCCTAAACCACCTGAATTCATTGTAAGAATATAGTTAGGGTTAAGATGAGACTTCCCGAAATCTTCGTCGAAAACTCCTGTTACCACCAGATTCTGCTCCTGTTCCCCATTTCCTAAAATCAAGGTTTTATTAAGAGCGCTCTGATTGCCGAAGAGTTTTTGCGATAATTGTTTTGATAATACGATGGAGTTAGGAGCGTTTAGGGCAGATCCAGATTTCCCTTCCAGCAGTGGATAATTAAATAGATCGAAAAATGTAGAATCGGCTAAATATCCTCGCTTTTCATAAAAAAATTCCCCCGACTCCGGATTTCTTAAAAGTTCTGAACTGCCTGCGCCAAAATATACCACCCGGCATGCTTCATCCACTTCAGGAAAATCTTCTTTCATGGCAAAAGCTATAGGCGGCGATACTCCTGCTGAAGAAGTTCCTTCGTTATGCTCCTTAATTGTGGTATTAATTCGATAAATAGATGAAGAGTCCTTAAAATGCTGGTCATAGCCAAATTGCGCAAAAACATAGACCAGTATACTCAAACAGCAAACTGTGCCCACGGTTAAACCCAGAAGATTAATGGTGGTTTGTAATTTATTCTTCTGAAGACTACGTAATGCTATTTTAAAATAATTTCTAATCATAATTTTTGATTGATGACGATTATTCAGTTCTTAGACTTTTGACTGGGTTCTGTATTGCCGCCCGGATCGTTCTGAAACTGATGGTGAAAATGGCTATTCCAATGGCAATTAGCCCTGCGATTAAAAACATCCAGATATTGAGGTCTATTCGATAGGGATAATTTTCCAGCCACTGCCTGCTAAAATACCAGGCAACCGGAGTAGCGATCAGAAAAGCAATCCCAACAAGCTTTAAGAAATCTGAAGTGAGCATGACGGTAAGCTTAGCAACGCTGGCTCCTACCACCTTGCGAATTCCTATCTCTTTTCTGCGCTGGGAAACAACCAGAAGCGAGATGGCGAACAAACCAACGCAGCTAAGAATAATGGCGATTATAGATCCGCTGGTTATCATGGTGGTCATAGTTCTTTCTTTTTGAAGTGTGCGGTCTATATTTTCATCCAGAAAGGAGCCCAGAAATTCGGAATTAGGTTCAATTTTACTCCAGGCGGTTTTTACCTCATTGTAAGAACCGGAAAGATTTTGAGGCGCTACTTTTACAAAAACATACCGCATATTCCATTTTGGTTTTAAGAAAATACTCAGTGGTTCTACTTCCTTATCCAGAGCCTGAAAATTGAAATCTTTTACCACTCCAATAACCGAGTAGGGAATGCTGTCTCCAAGGTCAAGCTGGGCAGCTAAAACCTGTTTTTCATTTAGTTCCCTGGCCATTGCTTCATTAATTACTACCGCAGTGGTATCTGATGGCCGTGATTTTTCAAAACTTCTTCCGTTTATAACTTCAAGACCTACAGTTTCAGGATAATCGTAATCTACTGCCAAAATATTTGTTTTAATCTGTCGGTCTTTATATTCAAAACCTGAAACACTGGTAGAGGTAGTAAGATCTTTTCCCATTCCAAGAATATTGTTACCTGCCGAAATACTTAAAATTTCGGGTTTATCCTGAAGTTCATTTCGAAGCAATTCCATGGCACGGGAATCTTCTTTCTTTCCATTCAGCGGAAAGGATAATACCTGTTCCTTGTTGAATCCAAGGTCTTTATGGCGCATAAATTCTAACTGATTCCAAAGTACAAGCGTTCCGCTGATCAATAAAATAGCAATACTGAATTGTACAACGATTAGAGTATTTCGAACGGCATTCCCGCCATTAATATTAATCTTGCCTTTAAGAGCTTTTAAAGTTCCGAGTTTGCTTAATAGCAATGCAGGATATCCACCTGCAATGAATGTAATAAGAGCAATGGCAGCTATAAACCCGGAAATATTTCTGAGGCTCATGACATTTCCAAAAGAAGCACGTGTATTAAAAAGAGTTTGAAAAGGTTCAAGTAGAATATAGGAAAATGCCAACCCGAGTAATAACGCGCCGAGAAATATCAGCAGACTTTCACCCCAGAACTGAAAAAATAACTGAGCATTTCCCGCACCAAGAGTTTTGCGCATTCCAATTTCGCGAAGACGCTGGGAACTTTTAGCAATATTCATATTGATAAAATTCACGCTGGCAATAAATAAAATAAGGAAAGCGATCCCCAAAATCAGGTAAGGGTAGGTTCTGCTGGGTACCACCATTCCGTTTTCGACCTTAACGAAATTAAGGTCTTTAACAGATAAAAGTCGTTGCTGAATAAAATCTCCATTTTCATTAGCTTTTGCACCGTCTCTTTCAGCATTTTCTATCTCGTCTGTGTAATGAAGTTTTGAAAAATCACTGGTAGACTTTTCGAACTGAGCGGTGGAAATTCCTTCAGCAAGTTGCAGGTATACTTCATGATTAGAATTGTCCCATCTTCCGATATTTCTTTCATAAGCATGGTAAGACTGACTCTTAAAATTGAGTGCGATATCAAATCCAATGTTGCTTTCTTCCGGAATATTTTTCAAAATTGAAGTGACAGTAAAGGGAACTTCCTGCTCATCGATAAAAATGTTGACTGATTTTCCCAGCGCTTCTTCTTGTCCAAAAAGTATCCTGGCCGCTTTTTCCGTGATGGCAACTTCAGATTTTCCGCTAACCGGATTTAGATCTCCCTTTATGACCGGAAATGTAAATAGGGAGAAAAACTCTGGATCTACGAAGGCAGATTGCAAATGCACTTGATTTTCGCCGATACTGACCAGAACACCTCCGCCATTAAAGCGAGTTATCTTTTCTACCCCCGGAACTTCATCCTCAAGTGCTGCCGCAAAGGGGAGCGGTTGAGAAATCCCAAGCTCTGGTCCTTTAGGAGTATAGGAGGTGTGGTAGACCTGGTAAATGTTATCTGCGTTCTTATGGAACTTATTATAGGAAAGACCAAAAAGCGCATATATAGAAAGAAGGATAGCGGCCCCGAAAGCCACGGAAAGTCCAAAGACGTTTAGAAATGTAAAGGTCTTTTCCTTCCAGAGACTCCGCCACGCTATTTTAAAATAATTCCTGATCATGATGATTGATGATATTTTATTCGGTTCGTAAACTTTTAACGGGATTTGAAATTGCGGCTTTAATAGCCTGGAAACTAACCGTCAAAAAGGCGATTCCAATAGCCAGAAATCCGGCAAGCAGGAAGAATGTCCAGTCTAAATTGATACGGTAGGCAAAACCTTCCAGCCATTCCTGCATAAACCACCAGGCTACTGGTGATGCAATTAGGATCGCGATAAGAACCAGTTTTAAAAAGTCTTTGGATAAGAGGGAAACGATTGTAGCAACATTTGCCCCCAATACCTTTCTTACTCCAATTTCCTTTTTTCTTGTTTGAGCGGTATAGGTGGAAAGTCCGAATAAACCGAGGCAGGAAATAAAAATGGCAATTCCTGCAAAAACCTCGAATAAAGCTTCCGATTGCTCATCGGCTTTATACCTGGCATCGAATTGTTCATCGATAAACGAATAACTAAATGGTTCTTCACCGGGATATTTTTCAAATACTGAAGCCAACGCCGCAATTGCCTTTTTTTCCTGTCCGGCTTTTGTGCGAACAATCAGTTGATTTTTAATATCCCAAAAGGAAAACATGATGAGCGGTGAAACTTTTTCCTTCAGATGTTTAAAATTGAAGTCTTTAGCAATCCCGATAATTTTTCCCTTTTTAGCATGAAAACTAATTTCTTTGCCTACATACGGTTTCTGAAGTCCCATCTGCTCTACCGCAGTCTCATTCAGGATAAATGAAGAAGTATCGGCTGGAGTACCTCGAAAATTATGGCCTTCCAGTAATTCGATCTTCATGGTTGGAATAAATTCTTTTTCCACATAAACCTGTGTAATGATCAAAGAACTGTTTGGAGATTTTCCCTCCCAGTCCAAGTCTCCTGTAGAACCTTCAATACTGCTGAAATCAGAAAAACTGGTTACTGCAACATTTTCAATAGCTTCGTTATTTTTTAAATTATTCTGAATAGCCTCCAGATGATTCCGTGCATCTGAATTCAGCGGAACCATGACTACATTTTCTTTAGAATATCCCAGATCGCGATTTTTCATATAATCCATTTGTTGGGACATGAAAAAAGTAGCAATCAGCAAAACTATAGCCATGGAAAACTGGAAAACCACGAGACTTTTCCGAAGCGTCCCGGTTTTTAAACCTGATTTAACACGACCACGTAAACTTTCTATAGGTTTAAAAGACGATAGTAAAATAGCTGGATAGATGCTGGAAGCTATCATTGTAGCGAAAAAACTGATTGCAATCACTTTCCAAACACCGCCATCGGTTATTGAGAAAATAAGCTGATTCCCCGCAATAAAATTATAAACCGGCATTAGTAAATAGATCAAACCGATAGCCAATACAATAGAAAATAGGAATAATAAGCTGGTTTCCAGTATAAACTGAAAAAATAGCTGTTGTTTATTGGCACCGATAATTTTTCTAACGCTAACTTCCTTTGCTCTTTTAATGGCCTGAGCGGTAGAAATATTGATATAATTGATACTGGCTATCGCTAGAAGCATGATCACGACGAGCATGATGATTTTTACCTGCGTCGCAGAGCTATCATTTCCATCTGCACTGATGAGGTGAATCTTTTCAAGCGGTTGAAGCTGAAAGGAAATATTGAAATCTCCTTCATTTCCAATTGCATCGGCAAGAGAAGCAGACATTTTTGATGCAGCGCTTTGTGGATTGGCATTTTCTGAAAGCTTCGCGAACGAAGAAAAGGTGTAATTTCCCACATCGGTATCGATGGTTTTCCATCTTCCATTTCCTCCACTGGCTTTGAACATGGCCGCATAGTAAGACATCGGGATAACAGCATCGAATTGAATGCTGGAGTTTTTAGGAATTCCCTTTAAAATTCCTTTAATGTTGAAAGTTTCGCCATTCGAGATGAGTTGTTTTCCAACAGCGTTTTCCAGATCATCTTTGAATATCTTCTGGGCAGTTTCTTTGGTCAGAATAACCGAATAAGGATCGTTCATCACGCCTTTTTTCGATCCGTATAAAAATGGAAAGCTGAAAACATCAAAGAAATTTTCGTCGGCCATGGCAACTGTCTTTTCGTAAAACTTCTTTTTACCATCCTTATCGCTAATTGTAATACCATCGGACAAGTTGATTCGTACTAACTCCTGGATTTCCGGAATGTCCTGTGCGTAAACCTTCACCGGTCCCGGAGCCGTTGACCAGACATTGTCTTCAGCTTCGGTTTTAAAACGAGAATTTACACGATAGATATTTTCAGATTGATCATGAAATTGGTCAAAACTCCACTCATTCTGAACCCACATAAGAAGCATGACGCTGGTTGCGAGTGCAACTGCCAGACCGAGCATATTCAGAAAACTGTAAAATTTCCTGTTCCATAGATTTCTGATAGCCGATTTGAGATAAAGTTTAAACATAATCTCGAATTTTTTGATTGATGAATGATCCCTAGACTAATACATTTTCAGTGACTTTCTGCCCGTCCAGCATCCTGATGATTCGGTGGCTGAATTTCGCGTCGTGTTCACTATGCGTTACCATGATGATGGTAGTTCCGGCTTCATTCAGCTCGGTTAAAAGATCCATTACTTCGTTACCATTGCTACTATCCAGATTTCCGGTTGGCTCATCGGCAAGAATGATCTTGGGATTATTTACCACGGCTCTCGCAACGGCAACACGCTGTTGCTGACCTCCCGATAATTGCTGTGGAAAATGCTTTCTACGATGCATGATCTGCATTTTTTCAAGTACCTCATGAACACGTTCTTTTCTTTCGGCAGGTTTTACGCCTGTATAGATCAGCGGAAGCTCCACATTCTCAAAAACAGAAAGTTCATCGATGAGGTTAAAACTCTGGAAAACGAAGCCGATATTGTGTTTTCTCAATTTTGCTCGCTGGCGTTCATTGTAACCGGCCACTTCGATTCCGTTAAAAAGATAGCTGCCGCCATCAGGATCGTCCAGCATTCCAAGAATATTCAAAAGGGTTGATTTTCCGCAGCCTGATGGTCCCATAATAGCAGCAAATTCGCCCTTTTTCACTTCAAAAGACAGTTTGTTCAGGGCAATGGTTTGAACCTCTTCCGTTTTATAATATTTTTCCAGGTCAGTGATTTTGATCATTTCTTAAATATTTTGTTCGTTTTTAATTGATGTTAATTGCTGATTACCAGTTCGTCCACGTCTCCAAAGTTGGAATAACTGGAGGTGATTACTTTATCGCCGGGCTCCAGACCTTCCAGAACCTCGTAATATTCGGTATTCTGACTTCCTAAACTAACCGGTGTTTTATAAGCCGTTTCACCATCTTCGGAAACTTTGAAAATCCAGTTCCCGCCTGTTTGCTGAAAGAATCCACCTTTTGCAACTAGTGTCGCTTCTTTTTCCTGACTCAATGCCAGCTTGATCTGAAGACTTTGACCTCTTCTAATGTTTTCAGGAACGCCATCAACAAAATGCATATCTACTCTAAAGCGGCCGTTGGAAACCTGCGTATACACTTTTTTGATCTCCAGTCTATAATCTTTCCCGTTGAAAGTAAATGAACCGATCTGCCCGTTAAAGATCCTTGAAATATAATGCTCGTCAATTTCAGCCTGAACTTTGTAAGAGCTAATCACATCGATCTGGCCCAGACGCTCTCCTTTAGACTTTGACTGACCAATTTCTGCATCCAGAGCCGTTAACTGTCCGTCAACCGGGGCTTTTACCACGAGGTCTTCAACCTTTTTCCGCATAAGCTCCAGCGCTTTTCTCGTTCGTTCATAAGATTCCCGAGCTTGAGTAGTTTCGGTTTTACTAGAAACCGAATCCTGCACCAACACACGCTCTGTAAGCTCCAATCGTTCTTTCTGGTAATTATAATTGTTCTTGGATTCTTCATAATCCTGTCTGCCAATTGCCCCTTTTTCATATAATTTGGAGTTCAAATCAAACTTCCTTTTCGCTTCTTTCAGGCTGTTTTTAACATCAGTCATTTGATTGAGCCTGTTAATGGTGTTTTGCCTTGAAGCATTTTGAGTACGTTGAATCTGGGTAAGCAGGTTATAAACCTGTGTTTCCTGGTTGACGAGACTTAATTCCAGATCGGTATTCGATAAACGAATGATCGGTTCGTCTTTTTTCATCATGGCACCGTCTTCTACAAAACGTTCTTCCACACGGCCGCCTTCCATCGCATCGAGGTAAATGGTTTTTATTGGTAGCACCACCCCGTTTACCGGGATGTTTTCCTGGAAATTTCCATCTTTAACACTGCTAATCGTAATACGTTCTTTTTCAACATTCAATTTTGAATTGCCTGTGGAGGAAAAAATAACGAAGAGAATTAAAATCACTATAATTGCACCTCCTGCAATCATCGCAATCTTTTTAGGGGTAAATCTTTTTTTATCTAACGGTATGTCCATAAATGTTCAATTTCACTGAATTACTAGTCAAATTGATGCCAAAATTATAAATTTTTGATAATCAGTTTTTTAGATCAAAACCTTTAAAAGAAAGTGATCGGTTTTGTGACACTTCCTGTTCGATTTTAAAACAATTTTAACCTTACCTTTTTTTCGGGCTTTGAAAATTCATCAAGCCTTCAATAAATTGTAATATTGTGTTATGCAGCTTAAAGACGCCAAAATTCTGGTGATCGATGACGATCCCGATGTGCTTATTGCTATGAGGCTTTTATTAAAGTCTCATGTGGCTGAGATTGCCGTGGAAAAAAAACCGGCTCACCTTCCCGCTATTATTTCTGAAAAAAAATTCGACCTGGTCATCCTCGATATGAATTTCAACGGACTCGTAAATACGGGTAATGAAGGTATCTTCTGGTTGAATAGAATCAAAGAATTGAGTCCCGAAACCGATGTGATTCTCATAACCGCTTATGGAGATATTGAGCTGGCGATTCGTTCCTTAAAAGAAGGTGCTTCAGATTTTATTATTAAACCCTGGCAGAATGACAAAGTGATCGAGTCGATTACTGAAATGGTTAGGAAAAAGAAAAAACCCGGTACTAAAATTAAGGCGAAAGCCGGAGACGACCGGATTATTGGTGAAAGCGAAGAAATCAGGAAAGTTTTTTCGAAGATTGAAAAGGTGGCTCCAACCGATGCCAACGTGCTTATCCTGGGTGAAAATGGAACCGGGAAAGACCTTGTAGCTAAAGCCATTCATGAAAATTCGAACCGAAAAAACAAGCCTTTCGTAAAAGTTGATGTCGGTGCGCTTACCTCAACCTTGTTTGAAAGTGAATTATTCGGATATAAAAAGGGCGCCTTTACCGATGCCCGGGAAGATCGAAAAGGAAGGTTTGAAGCTGCACATGGCGGAACATTATTTCTGGACGAGATTGGGAATATAAGCCTCCGGCAGCAGGCACGCTTACTTACTGTTTTGCAAAATAGAACCATTACACCTTTAGGTTCGAATGAAGCCGTGCCGGTAGATATCAGGCTAATTTGCGCAACCAACCTGAGAATCTCTGAACTATCCGATGAATCCAAATTTCGAAAGGATCTTATCTATCGCATCAATACTGTAGATATCGTGATTCCGCCGCTTCGGGCAAGGGGAACCGATATCACTTTATTGACACGTTATTTCCTGGATTTTTATTCGGATAAATATGCTAAAGGACCTTTTAAAACTGAAAAAAGCTTCCTCGAAAAACTAAAAAAGCATCCGTTTCCCGGGAATGTTAGGGAGCTTCAGTATATCGTTGAACGGGCAGTGATCATGTCTGAAAATACAATTCTAGTCGATAAAGATCTGTCTTTTTCAGCAATAGAATCGGCACCGGAGAACGATGAAATTAACGATTTACGACTGGAAACCGTTGAGAAAAACACCATTCTGAAGGTGATCGATAAGAATAAAGGAAACATTTCAAAATCAGCTAAAGACCTCGGGATCACCCGCGCTGCTTTGTATAGAAGGCTGGATAAATATGACCTTTAAAAGTTATCATATCGCCATTAAGATACGAGCGATTGTCCTAGCAGTCGTTTCGTTAGCGATTTCATATTTCTTTTTCAAACAAAACTGGATTGGATTTTTCCTAACGCTACTAATTTTCATCTTTGTCATCTACAACTTTTTCAGGTATTTCAGCAAACGTTTTGAGGTCATCGACGATTTTTTTGAGGCGGTAAAATACCGTGATTTTTCTCGTAACTATTTAGCTGAAAACAAAACTGAGGACATCAGCCGACTTTATGCCGGATTTAATACGGTTAACCAGACCGTTCGTGAGATGAATTCGGAAAGAGAAGTGCAATACCTCTATCTTCAGAAAATTCTTGAAATGATCGATATCGGGATCCTGGCTTATGACGTGAATTCTGGTGAAACACTATGGATCAATGAGGCTTTTCAGCAATTAATGGATGTTCCTGAGTATAAAAACATCAAATTTGTTAGATCGCGAACCCCGGAAATATACCAGCAGTTATTTGAGCATTATTATCTCGAGCCGGTAAACCTGGACCTGAAGATTCGTAATGAAAATATGAAGGTGATCGCTTCTCACAGTATTTTTAAAGTTGAAGAAAAATCCTGTAAATTAATCGTTGTACATAATATCGATGATACCATCAATAAAACGGAATCGGAAGCCTGGAAGAAGTTGTTAAGCGTGATGACGCATGAGATCATGAATTCTATCGCGCCTATTTCTTCATTAGCGAATACCTTAAAAACTTCGGTAAGAAATACCATGGATGATTCTCTGCAGGAACTGGACCTTGAAGATCTGGACGCAGGTCTTGGAAGTATTGAAAAGCGCAGCGATGGCCTGATGAAATTTGCTAAAACCTATCGTAGCCTGAATAAAGTGACTAACCTGAATAGGGAAACGATTCTTCTGAAAGATCTTTTTCATGATATTGAGCAGCTTATGCGTTCGTCTAATTCCTTGAAAAAAGATACGCTGTGTTTTGAAATAGCCGATAAAAAAATGGAAATCGAAGCGGATTCCTATTTGCTTGAACAGGTATTGATCAATCTAATTCTGAATGCTATTGAAGCTTCTCAGAATGAAGAAACCCCCCAGGTTCTTATAAAAGCTGTTCAGAAAGCCAATGGCAGAAAGATGATTGCCGTGATTGATAACGGACCGGGTATTCCGCAGGAGATCAAAGACCAGATCTTTGTTCCGTTTTTTACTACAAAAAAGCAGGGGAGCGGTATTGGACTTAGTTTATCCAGACAGATCATGACCCTACACGGTGGTAAGATCCAGATCGATAATGTTCAGGGCAGTGGCGCACAAGTTTCTTTGGTTTTTTAAATATATATGATTATCAGTATCATGATAGATTATGAAACATTATTGAATAAGAACTAAATTATTAATCTCCCCTTCATAGATTGTTAAAAAAAGTCATTGTCTTACCACTCTCTGTTGCAAAATAACAACATCTGACCTTTATGCGACAAAGCCGATCTTGCTTCGGTTTTTTATACGCGGTACAAACTCCAGATTTCCTAAATACTATGCAATAAAAAAGGTTATGTGATGACGCTATAGAGAGTAAATTCTAAAAGATAATCTTAGCGAAGGATAATGCTCAGGATATAATAAGTAAATCTATTTTAACTATATCGAAGTATTTCTTAGAAATATTATAATCAATTATTTAATGCTTTCTGCCAATAATACAGTTGGAAAAAGTAAGAAAATTTAGTGCCGTTGGCGGGACGAATTTGAGCAGCAAGAGGGTAACGAGCAAAGCCTGTTTTAATCAAACCATAAATCATAAACAACTGTAACCCTGAAGAACCCAGTAGAACCGATAAAATTTGTGTCCAAGGGTTAAAGAAAATGTGGGATGAAGATGTCTTCAGTTACTATTGAATTTGCGTTTTTCACCAATCATTTGATCTAACTTGCTAATATCTGAACTTAACTTATTCTCCTGTACTCGCGCGTATATCTGAGTAGTAGATAATTTTGAATGTCCAAGTATTTTAGATATGGTTTCAATCGGCACTCCATTGGATAAAGTTACCGTCGTTGCAAAGGTATGACGCGCCGAATGGAAGGTAATTTGCTTTCGAACTCCAATAGCTTTCATTATTTCTTTCAGGTATTTATTTATTTTCTGGTTTGAGATTACAGGGAATACTTTTCTATTCTCTATCGATTGTGTTGCTAAATATTCATTCAGAATAAGTTTGGCAGAATTTAGCAAGGGTATTTTTACCGATTGCTGGTTCTTTTCTCTTTTGGTATAAATCCAGTCATTCCCATCCATTCCTTTGACAATATGATTTGTAGTGAGTTCTTTTAAATCGACATAGGATAATCCGGAATAGCAGGAGAATCAGAACATATCTTTCACCCGATCAAGGGATACACTGGTAAATATAGTATCTTCTAAAATATGCAATTCTCTCTCGGTTAAAAATTGCCGATCATTCTTTTCAAACTTAAAACTATAACTCTTAAAGGGGTTTTTCTCCAGCCATTCTAATTTTATAGCCAGGTTTAGTAGCTTTTTAAGGCGCTCCAGGTGTTTCATGGTGCCGTTAGTTCCACAGGTCTTTCGAGCTTTCCTAGGGCTGTAGCTTCTGAGGAACATTTCAAACTCCGTGATGAACTGGTAGTTGATATGCTTCAGGTAAACATTGTCGGTTTTCTTTTTCTTCTTTAAGAACTCTTCCAGATATCTTGTTGTGGTGTGGTAGTTCTTAAGTGTTCCGCATTTCAGCACATCCTTCATTTTATCATTATGATAGGTTACAATGTCCTTTATGGTTTTATGATCTTCATCCAGGCCCGAATAAGAAGCTTTAATTTTTGCAGCAGTAATCAGGTTATCTTTATCCAAAAGCTTCTTGTGAGTATCCAGTAATTGGGAATATACCTGGTCAAGATAGCTGTTCAGTTTCTTGATTCTGGTCGTTGGCTATTTCGGTCGGTTAGTGCCAGACATTTCGGTTTGATTTGTGCCACTTTTTGGCAGCATAGAAAACCATAACGGTTCAAATTGTGCCAGTAATATCGATTTGATTTGTGCCACTCCGGGAAGCAAGTAACCATAACGGTTCGTTTTGTGCCACTTTGGAAGATCAAGTAATATCTTGTTGCAAAAAATGTAATAAGATATGGCCAACACCCTTGATCCGATGGACTTAAAACAAATTATTACCTTGAGCCTGGATGGTTTTAGCAATCGTAAGATAGCTACCACTCTAGGCATCTCCCGCAACACGGTCA
>Ga0098069_100247_pt1 | contig 28892 bp, 20 predicted proteins | sample 27_taG_FD_92584 | JGI IMG/M metagenome (GOLD analysis project Ga0098069, IMG submission 92584) | Marine viral communities from Cariaco Basin, Caribbean Sea - 27_WHOI_OMZ | ecosystem: Environmental > Aquatic > Marine > Oceanic | place: Caribbean Sea: Cariaco Basin | collected 2014-11-09
GCCTATTAGAAACTGGGGAATCGTCCTCAATCAGTTCTTGACTATATACGAAGAAAGGGTTCAACTTTAGATAAAAAGTCAAACCCCTTTATTTAAAACTTACACACTTTACGGGATAGTGTCTTTTATACCTTCCAAAAAAGGGATTTTAGAGCTTCTTTACTCTTACAGCATTCATCCCTCTTGGGCCTTTTTCAAGTTCAAAAGTTACCTTGTCATTTTCTTCGATCTCATCTATAAGACCGGTAACATGTACAAAATATTTTTCCTGGCTGGTGCTGTCAAGTATAAAGCCAAAGCCTTTTGAGTGGTCAAAGAAGGAAACTTTTCCTTCCTTACTAAAGTCATTTTCCTCGGCTGAATCTTCTTTCTTCGGAATTCCAATTTCAATGCTTTCAGCGTCAACTTCGATTTTCTGGGAAGGATCTGGCGGTGTCTCAGTGAGGTTGCCAAATTCATCTACATATGCAAATTCAGAGACAGATTCTCCACTTGCCTTTCTCTCTTCCTTCTTTTTCTTTTTCTCTTCGCGCTTTTTCAAGCGTTTCTTTTCTTTTTCAATCTTGTTGTACGTCTGTTGTGATTTTGCCATTAGCGGTTTAATTGGATTTTTGTTTAATATAATTTTTTTAGCTGAAGTTTAAAAAGATAAATTGGAAAAATTGGAGAAGAAGATTTACCAGAATAATTCAAAACTTGCACTAGAACACAAAGTTATCAATTCTTTTTGTTTTATGAGCATAAGAAGTAATTCTAGGGCCTATATTTCTCATTCTCCCTTTCTGTCTTTCACCGGTACCAGGTAAACCGGGATATTTGTCTTTTCCAGGATCTTTTCGGCCACGGTTCCCAAAAATAGCTTTTCGAGCACCGAGTGGCTGTGAGTACCCATTACCAGCAGGTTTGCTCCCCATTCTTCGGCATAATTCAGTATGCTTTTAGCGGTTGGGCCTTCGGCCAGGTAAGTCTTTACGTTGGGATCGTTCAGGTGATTTTTGGCACTTTGCATGAATTCCTTGGCTATATTTTGCATCTCCATCGCCACATCAAGATCTGGCCCCATGCCCGAATAGCCGTCGTATCCCATAAAAGTAGGATATTGGGCTCCGTAAAATCCTACATCATCAAGTACGTGCATAAGGCATACTTCAGCATTGAGGTTTTTTGCCAGCTCATAGCCCTTTTGCGCTACTTTTTCTGAAACCGGGTTATAATCTATCGCAATTAGTACTTTTTTCATAATGGTTGATTTTCTCCTCAATTTACAAAAAACTACCGACTCTTTTAGCCATGTTTTCTTCGGAAAAAGCCCGGTATAGCTCTGCTTCAGCTTAAAAATTGTTAGGTTTTTCTTTAGTTCATGTTAAACTTGAAGGTTAATAGGAGTGAAAATTTATATTAAGTACAACCTGAAATAAAATAGAAAAATAGATGGCAAAAAAAGAACTAAAGAGAAGTCTGGGATTTTGGGATGTACTCATGTTTGGTGTGGGAGGAATTGTTGGTGCCGGGATCTACGCGATTATAGGAAAAGCCGCCGGCTTTAGCGGCAATATGTTGTGGTTGAGCTTTGTAATAGCTGCTACCGTTGCCCTGCTCACGGGGCTCTCGTATGCCGAATTTGTAAGCCGTTACCCCGACTCTGGCGGAAGTTTTGAATATATTAAACAGGGCTTCAACGAAAAAACTGCCTTGTTCATGTCGGTCTTCATGGCTTTCACCGGCATAGTGGCTGCAGCAGCAATATCCATAAGTTTTGCCGATTATTTGAGTCGCTTGGTTAATATACCTTCCTGGGTCATTATCATTTCTGTAATTTCCTTAATGGCATTTTTCAACATCATAGGGGCAAAATACAGTTCGTATTACAACTCTTTTGCCACTATAGTCACTCTAATAGGCCTGGCAGCTGTGGTGGTGGTGAGTATTCCCGAAATTGGAACTACCCCGCTTCTTGAGACCAATGACGCAGGCTGGACGGGGCTATTCGCCGGCGGGGCATTGATCTTCTTCAGCTATATTGGTTTTGAAGACCTGGTGAAAATGGCCGAAGAAACAAAGAATCCGAAGGTGAATATGCCAAAGGCCATTATATTGAGTGGGATCATTGTCTTGCTTATCTATGTATTGATCGCCATAAGTGCAGTAAGTGTGCTCGACTGGAAGCAGCTATCAAACTCCAACGGGCCATTGGCTGCGGTGATAGAAGCAAAACTGGGGGCCTGGGGAGCTACCTCGCTGGTGATCATTGCCCTGTTTGCCACGAGTAAAACCATATTGAGCAACATCCTTGGTACTTCCAGGCTACTTTATGACGTGGCGCGTGACAGTGAAAAATCCTGGCTCAAAAAATTCACAACCATCTCGGGAATTGGAAATGCCCCAAACTTTGCCATTATAGCCATAAGCCTGGTAGCCATTGGTTTTGGTTTAATAGGAAACCTTAAGCTGGTAGCCAGCCTGAGCAATATTTTTATTTTTATAGTTTTCGGGATGGTAAACCTGGCCCTTTTAAACCTGCGCCACCGAAAAAGAAAGGAAAAGAACAAAAAGCCGCCTTTTTACATAAGGCTTAATGTAAACAACATTCCGGTACCCACAATTATAGCGCTAATAACAATATTACTTATGTTCGGGTTTAATGTTTACAACCTGTTTCAGGGGAATGCGTAAGACATTTATTGTTTTACCACTACCAGACTGGCTTTTGAACCTGTGAGAAGGTTCCACTCCTTTCTAGCCACTTCCCTGCCCTGGTCGTCATAAACCCGGAGCTCGGCGGTGTTGGGACCCGATGTTCCCTGGTTAAGGGCTTCAAATTCAATATTGTTGAGTCCGCTGTCGAGTTTCACCATTATGGGTGTGAAAGTGCCGCCCAGTGACATATTCCTGTCAATCACCACGCCGTTCACAGTGACCTTTACCTTATCGCCATCAACATATTCATGGTCGCGGCAGTACAGTTCAACAAAAACCCCTGTGGTCTTAAAATCTCCTAAGTACTGATCTCTTCGGAATTCTTCCCGGGCCTCTTTGTCTTTGGTGAAAGCTTTGGGAGTAAAATCCTTGCCTTTAAAAGTCATAAGCCCATTTTGATCTGTTCTCATGCTGAAGGATTTTTCTTCTTTTTCCCCCAGTTTCATTGATTCGCTCTGGGTGCCTAAAATGCCCTTTTTCGTACTCAGGCTGTGATTGCCCGAAGTCTTTTTGAAGGATGATGATTCACTTCCGGTTTTGGGGGCCATGAGTTCTCCCGGAGCTTTTGTGGGAGCTGTAGGATTATCGATTTGCGCCTGACTTACATAAATGTTCAGGCAAAAAACAAGTAAAATCAGTTTTTTCATCACCAGTAGTATTCTTCAGCATTTAAATATCAAAAACTTAACCAAAAATAAAGTCGCTGTAAACTTCTTTAAATGTAGCATTTAAAATTTAACTGCATTTTAACCGCTAAAGATGGGGTAAAAATAAGATAATCTGTAATTTAAAAATAAAATCAAAATTATGACAAAGAAAGAAGAGCAACCAAAAAATAACAGGGAAGATATGACCCGCGGAAAAGGGAATAATTATAATTCGGATATTACTCCTGAAGATAAGGCCACCCTGAACAACCAGAGCCAGGACGAGAAAAAAGGCGAATATTTTAAAGAACGGGAAGAGCCAATTGACTATGCAGGTGCAGATCTTGACCTGCCAGGTGAGGACGACCGAAAATTCAACCCCACTACCAATAAACCACAAGATGTGGAGCAGGAAAGAAGACCCAAAGAATCGGCTAATTCAAATGACAACATAGAATCTCAAACCAATACCGTTTACAAAGGGGAAAAAGCCGAAAAATATCGCGATCCTTCCAACAAAACCCGCAAGGATTCAGATAAATAAAGTCAATAAATACAGAAAAAAAGCTGTTTAGAAGTTCCTATTATTTCTTCGGAAGTTATTTCAGAAGAAAGCCTGTTCCTGGAAAATGAATTTATTCCCAAGAATTTTCCAGATGAAAAACAGGATTTTTAAGCAGCTTTTTCTATGCTATTTCTGGCTTGTACTGATTCAAAAAATTAATCGAGAGCTAAGGCTAGGAATTTTTAATGCTACAGCCCATTTAAAGGAATGCAAGATGAGTTTTCAGGTTCTGGACAAAAAGTGAATTAAATTTAAAAAATAGAGTAGAAATTTACTGTTCATCTGCTTGTTGGGCTAATCCTGGCTCCTGCCTCCTGCAGGCAAAGATCAAGATTCTTATCCCTGCCAACACTGATTTATTTATACTGAACATGCCTGCTTATGTCAATCACATAGGAGGTAATGCCCGAAAGCCTAAGTTTTTCTCCCTCCGCGAATTTGTAGATATCGCAAAAGCCGAAGTGTTTTTTCTGGCCCAGCCTGTTCCTGCTCACCACCACTCCCCTTACCACGCCCTGCCGGTCGTCAAAAATGACATTTTCAACCTGTATTTCTACGGGAGGCATTTCTTTCATTCTATCGAGCACTTCCTTGAATTCAGTTTTGCCAGAAATCTCTTTTTCGCCCACAATTTCCCAGCAGATATCATCTGTAATGTGCTCCATGAAAAATTGTTCATCCCCTTTTTCATAAGCTCTGTTCACCTCCCTTAAAAACTTCTCTTTATCGGTCATTTCAGTCAGGGTTTGTTCAAAATTGTTGTGATTCAGCAGAATAGAATTCTAAATATACAATAAAAAACAATAATCTGCCCTAAGTAAATCTGGTGCAGGGCAAAAAAATGCTTCCGGAAAATTTTCAGGATAAAAGAGGAAGTAAGCCAGAAAAATGCTTTCGTAAAATGGCATTTTTGAAAGGTTGTAAAATAAAGGGATTTGCTGTAAAAATTTATAACTTTGGCTTCCTTCATAGACATTACAAATTATGCACGTTCACCACCTACTTGAAAAGAATTCTATAGCCAATACATTTGTTGCTCAACTTCGGAATGTGAATATTCAAACCGACCGGCTTCGCTTCAGAAGAAATATTGAAAGACTGGGAGAGATCCTTGGTTATGAGCTGAGCAAGAACTTGAGTTTTGAAAATGTGGAGATTGACACTCCCCTTGGAAAAGCCAATGTGCCCCTGCAAAAGGAAGAGCTGGTGATATGCTCAATCCTTAGGGCCGGATTGCCCCTGCACACCGGACTTTTGAATTATTTTGATGCGGCCGACAATTCGTTTATTTCTGCATATCGCCATCATCCCAATAATGATGAGGAATTTGAGATCCTGGTAGAATACCTCGCTTCCCCTTCTCTCGAAGGAAAAACCCTGATCCTGGCCGACCCCATGCTGGCCACCGGCCGATCTTTTGTCAATGTTTTGCAGGCCCTGGAACAGATGGGAAAACCAAAACAGATTCACCTGGTGTCGGTCATCGCTGCAAAAGAAGGAATTGAATACCTGCAAAGCTTTTGCCCCGAAAATTCTCATTTATGGGTAGCCACCATTGACGAAAAGCTGGACGAAAAAGGGTACATAGTTCCCGGACTTGGAGATGCGGGAGACCTGTGTTTTGGTTCAAAAAAGCAGCATTAAAAAGGATATCCTACCGCAAAGTTGAACACCGGGTCGCTTATCCTGAAGTCCCAGCGTTCTCCTTCTTCGAGCCATGGGGTATGTAAAGGTGCGGCCAGGTCAAACCTGATCACGAAATTCTGGATATCTATTCTCAAACCGAACCCGGTACCTATACCCAGTTCGCTGATAAAATCCTTTTCAAAAACGCCATTTTTGAGCAGCAAGGTTTGCTGTTTGGAGGAATTCTCATCCAGCTCCACATAATTGTCTTTGGTGTTCCAAACATTACCGGCGTCCATAAACACGGCCCCTTTCAGGAATTTATAAACCGGGAAACGATACTCTACATTAGCTTCGAGCCTTATATTTCCCATCCTGTCATAATAGGGAACCCCGTCTCCCTCCGGATCGTAAGACCCTGGGCCCAGACCCCTGATCTGGAAAGCCCTTACGCTGTATGGCCCACCTGCATAGAACTGCCTGCTAAAAGGCATCACTTCCGAATTTCCATAGGGAATACCTAAACCGCCATACAGCCTTGCAGCGAGGGTTTGTTCTGGCGCAAAGTTGAAATGGTATCTCAGGTCGGCATCTACGCGGGAAAACTGGGCAAATTCCATTCCCAGAAATTCTTTTGGGGTGGCACCATTACTTAGCAGATCAAGGATATTTCCGGCGAGTTCTATATTAGAATTGAGGTAAAACTGGTGGGTCTCCAGCTCATCGATCATCCCGTTGTAAGTAAAAGAATAGGTTAGCCCCGCAATAAACTGCTGGTCAAAGCTACTCTCCAAAAAAGGGTTTTCAGCAAGTATATCCCTAAAGGTTTGGGTGGTATTGCTAAGCTTGGAATAGTTCACCGATAAAGGGTTAAATTCATGGGTTATAAACCGGTTGGCCTTCCATACATAACCAAAATTCCCGGTGACCGAGAACAGGCTGAAAAGCTGACTCCTGTTAAGGTACTCAAAGCCAAAGCTGAGCCTGGTCTTGGGGATGGAGTAATCAAACCAGTTACTCCTGATATTGATGAACGGAAACAGCATTCGCGGACTAATAAGCGAGGTTTCAAGGCCCAGCACGGTGCTGCTGTTGCCAATGTCATTTTGTTTGGAAAGCTGCCACTCATAGCCTCCTTTGGCTGTCACATTTAGAATTTCGCCACCTTTAAAGAGGTTTCGGTTCGTGTAGCTCACGGCCAGATGTGGGCCGGCAAAATTATTTGATTTGGTCACCGCCTGTAGCTCGGCACGTATCGCCCTTTTGTTCATTGGCGACAGGTAAATATTTGCAGTTAAATAGCCTACACTGTCTACGGAAATGGAATCTATTTCATCATACTGAATATTCACAAATTTGTAGGTGCCCAGGGAAGTGAGCCTTCTGCTTGTTTTTCCGGAAAGCTGGGGAGAATAGCGTTCGCCTTCATCTATGAGAATGAAAGGATCGAGTTTTTCGGGTTCAAAAAATATCTTTTCCTGAATGTAATTCCTTTCGTTAAACCTGATGGTGTCCCGTTCCAGAGAATCTGTACCAATTACATAATTAGGGTAAATATTGACATTTTTGATGATGTAGGGTTTGGTACCTGCCGGCGGAACTTCTTCTTTCAGCCTTAAAAAAAGATCAAATTTTTTGCGGTCGTATTGATTGGTATCGGCTTCAAAAATGAGGAAATTAGGACTGAAATTATAGTAGCCCTGCCTCTTTAGAGCCCCGTCAATGCGTTCCCTTTCAGCTTTAAGAAGGGCCAGATTAAATTTTTCTCCAGATTGTAGAAGAGATTCCGATAAGGTTTCTTTGATCTCCCTGTAAATTTCAAGGCTGTCATTATCCATCCTGTAATTCTCCAGAATGTATGGGTTTTCTGGAAGTACAGCGGTATATTGTATGTGAGCGAATTTGTCTTCTTCATTTTCGTCTACCGAATGGTTTACCCGGCTGTAAAAGTAGCCGCGGTTCTCAAGCCTGTTCTTTAGCAGCTTTTCTGTTTGAAATGGATCTACATCTGATAGGTATACCGGTTCCTGCCCCAATCGTTTGCTGAGAAACCTGTTGATGAACCCTGGATTTTCCTGTTCCCCTTTGTAATAAAAATAAAGGCCAAAACGCGATCCCAGGAATTTTGAATTAGGTTCGGGGCCTATCAAGGCCTGGAGTTGGTTCTTAAGGTCTTTTTTATTCTCTATAGGATCATCAGATTTCAGTTCAAGATCGGCGCCGGTATATAATAGCTCGTCTTCCGGAATGTATTTTTTTACACTACAAGCCTGCAGCAATAGCATTGCAGAGAGGCTGATAATGATTTCTATCCTGTATTTCATTTTTATTCCTGAGGTTGAGTTTCTTCTGAATTTCCTTCTGCGGAATTTTCTTCTTCTATTTTGCCTTTTCCGGAAGTTTTCTCTTCTGAAGTTCCATTTCCGGATTCTTCTTTTTTAGCTTTGTCCCCCTTCGCCACCTCGTTCCAGAGTTCCCTGAACTTGTTGAATTCCTGAGTAAAGATCAAAGCCAGGCCGCTTACAATCAACTGCCCGTCAATCACATTTTCATAACTACTCCTCCTAAAGGCCATTAACCTGTACCTTCCGTTAGGGGAAAGCAGGTATTCCAGGCTCACGTTGCCAATAAGCGGCGTACTTTCTTCCACCGGGCTGCTTCCCTGAACATCAACCTCGCTTCCCACGCTCACCACCAGCCTGTCATCTAAAAAGCTTTTTTGAGCGGTAATATCGAGCTGTGTCCTTTCCTGCGGGTTTTCCCCCTGATAATCGGTAAAGGTGTCAAGTCCAAAATTTAGGTCTACCCCGGTTTCCCCCAACAGCCGGTCAGAAAAGATGTTGAGCTGGTCAGAAAGGGCTTCGTTGAGATTGTCGCGGGCAAAAGAAAGTGTTCCTCCACCAGAGCCGTCGCTACCTGTGGTGGGAAAGAACCTGTTGAGGACCAGGAGTGAAAAGACCTGCTTGTTAAGCTCGTTCTCCTGTTGGTTTATTTGCTGCACCCTGCCATAAACCTGGCCTCCCAGGGAGCCCTGTTCCCCTTCGGGCATATCGAGGCCAAAAGACAGTTTTGGGGCAGAGATCTCCCCTCCTATTTTTAGGTATACCAAAAAATCAAGTTCCTGCCGGTACTGGTCTTTATCGCTCAAATCGGCACCCTGTAGTTGTGAAGCCATGAGGCCGGCCGCGGCTGCTTCAACCTCATAAACCGCCGTAATATTGAGATCGGCATCAAGAGGGTTTCCGGCCCAAACAATGCTGCTGCCGTCCATAATATCAAACCTTCGGGTAACCAGGTTGTAAAGGCTCATTTCGTAGTAACCGTCGCTTAATTCAACCCTTCCGGTCATCGTGGTTCTGCCGTTGGGAGAAATGTCGTAAAGAATATCCCCATCGCCGGTGGCCTGGAAGTGATCTCCCGTCTCTTCGTTGATCACGATATTAAAAGTAGCTCCTTCCTGGAGGGAAATATACGAGTTTAGTGCAAAGCCAGATAAGGCCACAACTTCTTCATCTTTAGAGCGACGGGTGAGAATGCGGTTAGGGTCTTCCCTGTTCACAAAGACCACTACCCCTTCCCTTTCCTCAATTTCTACGCTGGCTTCAGGAATTACGTAAGTTATATTCGTCTCATCCAGAACTTCGAGATCAAGCTCAACCTGGGGAAGCTCAAGATTTCCGGTGACCGAACCTGAGGCATCAAAAACAAATTTTCCGTAGAAAAGGTCGAAATCTTCTTCGGTAGAATTGAGGGCAGTGAAATTGTTCGCAGTGAAACTGAGGTCAAATTCAGGATTGATAAGAGACTCGGTAAGCACGGCCCCGTTGAGTACAAAAGCATTGTTGTTTACGTCCCTGATCTCAAAATTGTCCATATACACGCCGGTAGTGTCAACCCGCAGGGTTTCGTCCCTTAAGCTAAAAGGAGTATCTAAAATAGCCACTCTAAATTGCGCGTCATTAAAATTTAGGGCACCGTCATAATTGGGTGCCAAAGGATCGCCGGTCACTGTAAATTCACCAGATAAACTACCGCTGGTACTGTTGATCTCTCCAAAAGAAAAGCCTTCTACCACTTCCATGGGAATCCTCTCGAGGTCGAGGAACATGTCGAGGTTTCCGCCCTGGGCGTCTGCAGTATACGATCCGGTAAGTTGCAGGTTGGCATTGCCCGTAACGGCCATATCGAGCTCATAGGTGTTAAAGCCAGCCGCCTCGGCATCAAGGGAAAGTTCGCCAAGAGGCACATCCATCACCCCAAAATCGTTAATGGTAAGATCGGCCAGCAGGCCTGTATCTTCAAAAGGTTCTTCAATAACAAAATCGCCATTGATGTTTCCTGAAGCCAGCACTGCTTCAGGATTTAGATAAGAAAATAACGCGGCCAGGTTGAAATTCTGGAATTCTATTCCAATATGCTCTTTTTGAACCTCCGGAAGATCATTGGTTATTGCCAGTTGCTGATTGTCACGGGAAAGCCTGAAGTTGTTGAAAATATATGAACTATCGCCAATAAGCACTTCATTTTCGGGAGCTATTTGCCATTGGTGGGAATTGAGAATGAGACTGTCTGGAGCGATTGCTAGCCTTATAATGCCATCATTCCTTGTGATGGAAGATTCGATCTTCATCAAAGGTTCCTCTTCATAGACCGAAAGAAAATCGAGCTTGAGCTCTTCGTCTATTAACAGCCCGTCAAGGCTGGTTTTCTTAATAGCCAGAGGCCCGGCATCCAGGCTTTCCAGCCCAAAGCTGAAAAACAGCTCTTCGGGGTTTGAATCTATTTCAAAGTCAAGGCTGTCAATTTCACTTCCGAAGTAATTGAGGTAAGGGATTTCCACGCTTCCCACCAAAGTCTTTTCCCGCTCGCTAAAATCTACTTTTACGGCTATGGTGTCAAAAGCCTCAAGTTGTGGCAGGAATACTTCCTCGAGTATAGGTGACGGGGCCACTGTGGCAGCTAGCTCAATGTTCACCGGGTTTGCGACGGTATCGAGAACCTCTTCGCTGGTAAAGTAACTGTCGTAATGCCTGTCTAGTGCCTGAATGAAATCCTGCGGACCTGCATTGGAAAACAACTTGAGATCGAGCATCCTGTTTTCAATTTGAAGTGAAGTGGTATCGGGGGTCACATGTGCCAGCAAATCGAGATCGCCCAACAGGTAAGATTCATTGTCGTACACAAATACGCCCTTGTCAACAGTTGCAGTGGCATCAAATTTCTCGGCATTGCCTTCAAAAGTGCCTTTTACTTCCATGGCTGCATTCACTGGATTTGCAGAAAGACCCAGAGCCTGCAGGTCGGCACCAATAATATTGAGGGTCAGGTTGACCTCGGGGGCTACAGAATCGAGTACCACAAAGCTCTCCAGTTCCATATTGAGGTTTTCATCTTTGTAGGCTACGTTGGCAAAACCCTGCCCGTCTTCCATTTCAGCAAAAAGGTTGATGTTGTTAAACACGTATTGATTGTACTCAAAACGCCAAATAGTACCATCAACCACCGCATTAAGAGAGTTCACGTTATCTCCACTGCCCCTGGCCTGTATGTCAAGGCTAAGCGAACCTAAAGCTTTATTTTGCAAAATCTGCCCTACTTCCAGTTCGGTTACTTTAAGATCTGTGCTGAATGCTATTTTTGGAGCGGTGACAAAACGCCCTTCTACGTTCACTTTTCCTGCGGAAGAGTTGAGGATCGCATCTACAGAAATATCTTTGGGGCTACCCCTGAAGCTTCCTGCCAGGTTCAATGTTTCGGGAAGTTCTATTCCCAGGTTCTGTTCCTCGATAAAGGCATGAAGGTCGGCCCTTGAAGAGCGAAGCCTTAGCTGCGGAATGTCGAATCTCAGGTTTTCGGCGTCGGTTGCATTGTAAATGGTTCCGGTGGCGGCAAGGGAGGTACTGCCGCCCCAGTTAATATTTGCGCGCTCAATGTTAACTGCCGAAAGTTCCCCTTCAGCAGAAAGGCTGCCTGAAATTCCCTTTTTGGCAAGTGCAGCGAAATAAGTGTTCTGCCGCAAATCGGGTTGAAACCTGTAAAGATCCTGCAGGTCTACATTGAACTGCGGAAGGTTTACATCTACTGTAGCGGTTTCGGGATTATTGATGAATGAATCCAGGGACTCATAATCTACCAGCAAGTTCCCTTCCACCAGATTTCCGTTTACCCGAAGCAGGAGATCTTCTAAAGCCGCCCTGTCTTTGTTCACAGAGAGTGTAAATTGTGTTTTGTTAAGCAAAATGCCCGAAGCTTCCCTGAAATTAAGGGCTGCCACCTCGGCCTGCAATGTTTCATTCTCAAGGATAAGTTCGGGGATTTGAAGGTCGAAATCCTGCAAGCCCACGGCTTCAGGATCAAAAGTGCCTTTAGTAGCAACCTTATTATTTACCCAATACCTAAAATGGTTATTCTCCAGGCTTAACTGTGCTGCTTTTACCGTCCACTGCGGCCATTCAAAAGCTTCACTTTTTTCAGCAACAGCAGTGGTATCGGGCGTTTTGGAAGTTGCAGAAGCAGTATTTTGCACATAAATCCTGGAATTGTTCAGGGAGAGCCGGTCTACAACCACAGTATTATTTTGAAGGTCGGCTTCAGGAAGTTCCAGGATAAATTCCGGAAGTTCTATATCGGCTATAATACCCCCGGGAACAGATGTGTACGAACCGGCAACATTGGTAATTTCAAGGTTTTCAGCAGAAAGTCGGGGCATTGGGGCTTCACTTTCCTCTTCCGATTCGGGTGCCGGTTTGGTTTGCGCATATTTGAATCGGGTGTTTTCCAGGATGAGATCCCCTGCGCCAAATTCCATGCTGTCAAGGTTGAACTTCTGCATTTCCAGGGCGAGCTTTCCCAGTTTGATTTTGGCATCTATACCTAAATATTGATCGTTGTAGCTAAGGCGTAAATCCTGAAGGTCTATATTGCCAAGCTTAATCTCCATGGCTGATGCCGAAGTATCTGCCGGTTTTGTGGCAGCCGTAGTATCGGCCGAAGTAAAAGCTTCAGCAAGAAAACTGAAATTAAAACCCTGGATGGTATCTGTACGGCTAATATTGGCTACGCCCCCGTTCCAGTCAAGGCTGTTGAGGTAAAATCCATTTCCGTTAATAAGGGGCATCAGGGAAATATCGGCTTCAAGCTCGCGGGAATATAATAAGGTATCGCCTTTTTCATCTTCTAAAAAAAGGCCTTCCACGCTAAGGTCGCCGCCAAAAGTGATAAAAAGCCGGTCTACCTCTACCCTGGTATTGGTTTTGTTCTCAATATAGTTTACAAGTTTGTCTACAATAATACCCTGGCCCCAGGGACTGCGGATGAAGAGTAGCAAAAGGATAATGAAGATAAAGATGCCCAGGATAATCTTAAAGAACAACCTGATGCCCGAGCCTTTTTGTTTCTTTTCCTTTTTATTTTTGTTTGCTTCCAAGTATTGACGGTCTACACTCTAATTTATCCCTTTTATTCTGAATTCTGAAATCCTTTAGGAGCAAATCGCTGTAAAACAACAGCTTCCAAAAATGCCATTTTTGACAAGCCTTTCAGCCGGGGATTTCTACGCGAAAAAGATAAAAATTTCTTCGGAAGTGGCTGTTTTATTAGGAATACTTTAGCAACCACAGCCACCGACTAATAATTTTTCGTTAAAACCGAACACCTCAAATAGCCTTTTCTATAATTTCGGCAGCAATAACCCGTTTGAAGTTTCGAAGCTCTAAAATAAACTTGAACTTTAAACAAAAAACCAGAAATTATGAAAAAAGCTCTTACCGTAACGGTACTTGCAGCGACAGTGCTGACTTCTTGTGTTTCAAAAAAGAAGTATGTGGCCCTTGAGGAAGATTATAATAACACCCGAAGTAATCTTCAGCAAACTCAGGTAGAAAAAGAAAGACTTGAGGAAAAATTAAATGCCATTGAAGCAAGAGTGGCAGATTACAATTCAAAGATCAATTCCCTCACCGAAGAAAACGACCAGAAGCTTGAAATGAATGAGCTTACGGCCATGTCTACTGCCAACAAGCGCAAAATGCGGGAAACCCTTAAAAATGTAGATCCTGAGAAGCTTGCAGGAGCCGAAACTTTAGAAGATTCAATTAACCTGGCGGTAGCCCACAACCTGGAGAGCCAGATAAGCAGTGGAAGTTCTGAAGATATTGACATTACTGTAGACAAAACCGTAGTGATGATCAACGTATCTGACAAACTGCTTTTTAGAAGCGGAAGCCACAGGGTGAGCAGGGATGCATATCCCCTTTTGGAAAAACTTGCCGAAGTGATCAAATCTGAACCTGCTATGGAAGTGATGATTGAAGGCCACACGGATTCTCAAACAATGGTCGAAAATTCCTACATCCAGGATAACTGGGAATTAAGTGTGAGACGTGCTACCGCAATTGTTAGGGTTTTGCAGGATCGTTTTAATGTAGAGCCTGAGAAATTAATTGCCGCCGGACGTAGTAGTTACAAACCTGTAGCCGGAAACGAGACCAAAGAAGACAGGGCCCTTAACAGAAGGACAAGGATCGTGATCTTGCCAAATCTGGATAAATTCCTTGCTTTACTAGATTCTGAACAATCGGCCGCACAGCCAATTAATGCATCCAATAATTAGGAGAAATTTTTTAAAATTAATGAAAAGGGGCCTGTCAGCCTCTTTTTTTATGCCGAAAAATGATGGATACTACCTTAATTCACTTAGCACTCATGCACAGGCAATACATTTATATATGAAAGATACTAATAGACCAGGTTCAGATTGGTAAGGGAATTTGTCTATAAAACATGAAGTGTGATTAGCACATCAATTTTACAGGCTGGGAAGTAAAAGCTGGAAGAATTTTTTACAATTTCCGGTGACGGGAATTAAAAATTTTTGGTGGTAATTTTGAATTATTGCCCTTAAATTCTTTTCAGCCCGCATAAATAATTGGATTCTAACGACATCGTTGTAGTAAGGCGAGTTGTGTATTTTATCGATATTTTATGTCATTTTATCTGACTAATTCGGAAACTTTTCTTAATATTGAATTAAGAAAAAAGCGCAGTGAAAAATTTAATGGTTTTCATAGTATTATCCTTGATTGGGGCATCGGCATTTGCACAGGCGAGTGCCACTGCTTCTTTTACTGCATCGGCTACCATTATACAGCCTATTGGAATTACTACTACTTCAAACATGAATTTTGCTAATGTTGATGCAGGTGAGGGCGGGGAAGTGATCCTTACTCCCAGCAATACCAGGCTCACCACCGGGAATGTACTGCTAGACAGTGAAGAAAATGTGTCTGCTGCTGCTTTTGAAGTAACCGGAGAAGAAGGCTTTGCTTTTTCCCTTAGCCTTCCCGAAGGAGAATATGTGTTAGCAAATGGTTCTGAGAGCATGATCATTAAAGATTTTACCAGCAGTTTGGCTGAAGGGGAAACTCTTGCAGGTGGAACCAAGGTCATTACTGTGGGGGCTACCCTGGCCGTTAATCCGCATCAAACTCCCGGGACCTACAACAGCATGACCCCAATGAATGTTACGGTGAACTACAATTAGGTCATACTTTATGGCCTTTGCATAGGAGTTCATATCATAACAATTTCTTAAAATGAGTAGTTTGACGTTTTTTTTCTTCAACTACCGATTAAACTTTTTTACCTCCCCTATTTCCTGCATCTTTGCAAAGAATTTACAGTGAACTGCTGTAAGTTTCTATCCCTACTTATATATAATCCCTACAAATTATTGAAGCCACCCAGGACTTTAGTTTTTATGCTATTGTTCCAAAAAAGAGATTATTAAGTAAAACTCCACAAAAAAGTTGAAACATTTATCCAAACATTCTGTAGAGAATATTGTCAAAACAGTTTTCTATACTCTTATTATAGTAGTGACCGTAGTTTTAGTCCAGGTAGTAATCGACATGACCTATGCAAGCCAGTTATAAAGCTGTTGTGGAAATTTCCAATGAAAGCCTGAATTTTCCGGAGATTGTAGTTTAATTGATTATAAGGTATTGAAATTCAATTTTATACTACCAGTAAAGCCGCTAATTTCCCGCATTTCAGGATTCTTCTCAAAATATGATCAGGATCATACCTGGTGTATTTCAACGAATTTCTGTCGCTGTCATCGAGTTTTTTTGTAGGAGCTTTCCTTAGGGAGTAAGTTTGTACCGTTAATTAATAAAAACCCAAATTTAAATAACAATACCCCAAAACCTACATCATGAAAAAGATTACTTTTATTTTATTCGCTCTTATTACAGGAACTACTTTTGCACAGGAAAAAGCAACTGAATCGGCTACAGTTCATGCAGAAATAGTCATGCCTATCTCCATAGAGAATACACGTGGTTTGAACTTCGGAAGATTAATAGGTACTGCTGGTTCAGCAACTGTTGCTTCTACAGCGACTGGAGAAAGAACTGGTGATTCTGATGTTCTTGCAGTTACAGGGAATGGTAGTACTGCACCACAATCTGGTGTGTTCGCAATAAATGCTGCCGATGGATATACTTATTCCGTGACATTAGATGCACCTGAAAATTTACAAATTGGAACAGAAGGAGCAACATTAGCAGTTAGTTTTACACATAATTTGGAAGATACAGGGAATGCTGGTGCTGGAACAACAGACATCCCTTTATATCTTGGAGGTACTGTTACTCTGGTAGATCAGCAAGCTGAAGGAAACTATAGCGGTACTGTTGGAGTTACTGTAGCATACGAATAATAAATTCAGATATAGTTTATAAAAAACGCCGCCCTTTGTGGCGGCGTTTTTTATTAGAAATATTAACCTTAGTCAGCAGGTATCTCTACTTATAGACAAATGAATAGAATAATCTTCATATTATTTCTTTTACTGTCTTCCCAGGCTTTTAGTCAGGCATCGGCTTCTGCGAAGGTTACAAGCAGGGCGACGATTATTGATCCTATCCAAATCGATAAGACCTTAGATCTGGACTTTGGGAACGTAATTAGTTCTTATAACCCTGGAAGTGTCATTTTGTCTCCCGATGGTTCACGAACGGCCCAGGGGGTACAGATATCCACTAATTTTCCGGGTACCGTGAATCCTGCAGAGGCTGTGGTAATACATGGTAATAATAATTATGCCATCACCTTACCGGAATCTTTTGTTCTATATAACAGTCAGAACCCCGATCAACAATTAAGGGTGAATAATTTCACTGTTCTCCCCGAAGAAGGCACCATCTCAGATATTATAAAAGTTGGCGCAACCCTGCACCTGAAAGCCAATCAGGCTTCGGGTTTTTACACTAATTCTGCCGGGTTTAATGTTACGGTCTCATATAATTAAAATTAGGAAATCCTTAACTTTCTTGTCTTCTTTTACTTACATTTGTTGCAGGTATAATTTCAATAGAATTCAGCTTGCATGAAGATAAAATTACTCTCAACTTTAGCCCTCTTAATATTTATTTTTTGTCCAAATCCTTCTTTAGCTCAGGGGGATCTCATGGTTATGCCAAAAAGGCTGGTGTTTGATGGCTCTCAAAGATCTCAGGAGATCAATTTGGCAAATACCGGAAGCGATACTGCCGTGTACGCGGTATCATTTGTTAATTATAACATGACCGAAAATGGCACTTTTGAGCAGGTAGATACCCCAAAAGAAGGTCAGCGTTTCGCAGAAGATTTTCTCAGGTATTTTCCTCGGCGGGTGAGTCTTGCCCCAAACGAGGCGCAAACCATACGGGTACAACTCACCAGGACCGGTAACCTTGAACAGGGTGAATATCGTTCTCACATGTATTTTAGGGCAGTAGAAGAACAAGCTGCCCTGGGTACAGAGGAGACGGAAGACAGCGAAGGGATTTCCATTAATATTAAGACGGTCTTCGGAATAAGTATTCCCATTATTATCAGGGAAGGACAATCAACGACCAAACTGGAGATCACAGATATTCAACTCCAAAAAGACGCTGAAACTCCACAGCTATCATTGGTGTTAAACCGCAGCGGAAATATGTCTGTTTACGGCAATATAAAAGTCGATCATATTTCCCCAAAAGGAAAGACTACAGAGATAGGAATGGTAAAAGGCGTCTCTGTCTATACGCCTAATGCTAAAAGGAATTTTTCTTTTGAATTACGAAATGCAAGAGAAGTTGATTTGAGCCAGGGAAAACTGGAAGTTTCCTATTTTGAAGAAGATGGGGAAATACTCGCAAAAAAGGAATATGAGTTATAAAATAACTTTGACACTTCTCTAAAAAAAAATTTTCTCTGCTATAATGAATACATTGGCTCCCCCTGTTCGCATTCTGTTCTTATGCCTGTTCATGATGGGAAGTTATTTGATGCAGGGGCAGAGTTTGAGCACACCTGCAGTTACTGGGGATTTTTGCCCGGGTTCTTCACTAACTGTTCAATTTACTGCTACCAGAGGTTTATTCTCGTTGGAGGATTTTAATGAAGATTCGAGATATACAATCAGGTTAAAAAGGTCTTCAGAAATTTTGAATTTTGAAATCTTTAGTTCTACTGAGAGTACTGTTTTTTTATTCAAACGAACAATTTCTTTAAAGGGTTTTATACAAATTCCTGTTAATGTAATGGGAAACTCAGGATACACCATAGAAGTAAGCTCCACAAATCCTGACGTACCTGCAGTAGCTTCTGATCCTTTCACTATTTATGCCGGTGCACCACCTCCTGCCATTGGCAGTGTCTCACAGCCAACATGTACAATATCAACAGGGAATGTTATATTAAATAACCTGCCATCAACTGGCAACTGGACAATAACTGAATCTCCAGGGGGATTAACAAAGACAGGGACTGGTACCAGCACAACTTTCACAGGCCTTACTACCGGTACCCATACCTTTAATGTTATGAATGCTAATGGGTGTACCTCTTCTGCTTCGGCTAATGTGGTTATTAATCCGCCACCTACAGTACCTGCTGCACCAATTATTGAAAATATCTCTCAACCCATCTGCACAAAACCTACAGGGAGTGTAAAATTGAACGGATTACCTGCAGGAAATTGGACAATAACCGAATCGCCAGGTGGTTTAACAAAGACCGGAACCGGTACAAACACAACCTTTACCGGACTTTATGCCGGCACCCATACATTTACAGTGACTAATGAAACCGGGTGTACTTCTCCTGCTTCAGTAAATGTGACTATTGATACACCTCCCAACCCTCCTGCACCAATAGTGTCCTCTGTAATTCAGCCTACGTGTACAACGGCCACGGGTAGTGTAACCCTAAGCGGTTTGCCTTCAGGAAACTGGACAATTAATCCGGGAGGAATTACAGGATCGGGTTCTACCAAAACCATTACCGGCCTTAGCCCCGGGAATTACACTTATACTGTTGATGTACCCAATACTACAACAGGTTTAAAAGCAGAATATTTTAACAGTAAAAGCCTCTCAGGTACTCCTTCTTTAATCCGTACAGATGCTACTATTAATTTTGACTGGGGAAGTGGGAATCCTGGTTCTCCAATTAATAGCGATAACTTTTCGGTACGGTGGTCGGGCAAAATTCAACCTTTATATAGTGAGATTTATACTTTTAAAACAAGAAGTGACGACGGAATCAGGTTATGGATAAATGGGACACGAATAATTAATAATTGGACAGATCATTCAGCCACATTTAATGAGGGTACTATAAGTCTTTCTGCTGGTGTAAAATATGATATTGTTCTGGAATATTATGAAAATGGTGGGGATGCAGTAGCTCAACTTTACTGGTTCAGTAGAAATCAAAGAGAACAAATCGTACCACAATCCCAATTATTTTCTGATACCGGAAAATGCACCTCCTTTTCTTCTGAACCTGTTGAGATCAAACCACAACCCGCAACGCCTACCGCACCCGTAGTAGGATCTGTAACCCAACCCACCTGTACCACAGCTACAGGTAGTGTAAGCTTAAGCGGTTTACCTGAAGGTAGCTGGACCATTAATCCGGGAGGAATTAAGGGTTCGGGAACTAATAAAATAATAACCGGGCTCGTACCTGGTACGTATAATTACACCGTTACAAATTCAGGCGGATGCGTTTCTTCCGCTTCCGAAAATGTGGTCATTAATCCGCATCCTTTAAAAATTTCCAACAATATCATTAACTATACAGGAGAAACACGTAATATTTGTTCAGCCAGTACTGCTTCTCAAATCAGGGGTACGCAACCCACAGGCGGAAGTGGCACTTATTCTTATTTATGGCAAAGTAGTACCACAGGACCCGATAGCGGTTTTTCCCCGGCAACCGGCACAAACAGTGCCTTGGATTACAATTCCGGCAATCTTTCTCAAACTACCTGGTTCAGAAGAATTGTGAATTCGGGTGAATGTGGGGCCAGTACCTCAAATGTTGTAGAGCTAAGAGTTAACCCGCTTCCCAAATTAACTCCTGCCACTGGAGACACCAGCATTTGTTTGGGTCAAACTGTAAACCTGAGCGGATCCCTTTCAGGAACAGCGCCATGGATTGTAAAAGGAACTATGAATGGTACTGCTTTTTCTGTTAGTTCGGCATCTGAATCTCTATCCTACTCCTTTTCCCCTACTGTCAACACTACAGTAAAAATTACCAGCGTCACCGATGCCAATGGCTGTACCAATAACGAGGTTCACTCCATTACCATAAACGTATTACAGGAGAATGTGTGGACTGGCGCAGTAGATACCAACTGGAACAATAAAGCAAACTGGAGCTGTAATACGCTCCCCACACTGGCCACAGATGTTCTTATTCCCGGAGGCTTACAAAATTACCCTCAGGTAACACTGGGGCAAAATGCCTTGGCCAGGAAACTCACAATTGAGACCGGAGCTTCAGTCTTGGTTAGCAATAACTGGATTAGAATGGCCGGAAACCTGATGAACGCCGGGGTTTTTAACGTAGAGAATGGCAGTGTTTCGTTTGAAGGCACTACTGCTCAGCAGATTTCTTCAGGAGCTTTCAAAAATGACAGGGTTCTCAATTTGAACATCAATAATCTTTCCGGAGTAAACTCTCAGGCCAGCATTAAAGTTCTCAATTCTTTAAAAGTGGAAAACGGAAACTTAAATACTGGTAATTCCCTGTTACTGGTTTCCAATGAAGCAAGAACAGCATTTATTGATGGCAGTGGTGCAGGTTCTGTTACGGGTAGCGTTACCATGCAGCGTTATCTTGCCAATGCGTTTGGCTATAAATACTTCAGCAGCCCTTTTCAAAATTCTTTTGTAGAAGATTTGGCTGCCAATTTTGAACTTCAGGAACCCACAACCGGCTTTCCTCACCTGTACCAATATCTGGAAAACAGGAAAACTTCAGCCGGTAAGGATCTCACTGGCTGGGAAAAATATTTAGACCTCACAAATTCGCTACAACCTGGTCATGGGTATGCAATTAACCCATATGGAGAACCGGGCACCTTGACACTGGAACTTTCGGGAAAGGTTAATAATGGTGCTGTAACTGTAGCACTTGAAAATAATAACGGCACCTACACCAACGGCTTTAATCTGGTTGGCAACCCCTACCCTTCTCCTATCGACTGGAATTTGATGCTAAGCAGCCTCCAGGGTATAGACAATGCCGTCTATTTTTTTACAGCAGGCAGTGAAGACAGGTATACCGGTACATACACCTCGTATATTGACGGGGTTTCTACAGATGGCCGCTCCTCGAGCATTATTCCATCCATGCAGGGTTTTTTTGTGAGGGTGAGTGATCCGGCAAATGGGGTTTACCCTTCAACAGCCAGCCTGGAGTTCAAAAATGCCTTTAGAGTGGGTAACGCGTATGGACAGCAGTATTACATGACGCGGAATAAAGCTGAAATTCCTCAAATAAGGTTAACGGCCGGTTTTGCCGGGGAGGAAATGGCCGATGCCACAGTGATCTACTTCCGTAACGGGGCCACCACCCAGTTCGAAAAGGAGATGGACGCCCAAAAACTGCTGAATACCGCTGTTAACGTGCCAAGTTTTTATAGCCTCAGCTCGCAACAGGAAAAACTTTCTATCAATGCAATTTCGGCCACTTCTTTTGAAACTATCGAAATCCCGCTGGGAATTTCAGCAGAAAGATCTGGAGAAATGAAGATTTCCCTTGCCGAGACCACCGCATTTTTCCCTTCGCTTTACATTTACCTTAAAGACAGCAAGAAGAACCTGCTCAAAGACCTCGACAAAGACCGTGTGTACAGCTTTACCTCTCAAAAAGGGCAAATCAACGACCGCTTTGTTTTACTCTTTTCTTCGGAAAGATTATCGCCAGCACAAATGGCTCTGGCTATGGAAGATTTTACCGTGTACACCAAAAACGATGAGATTTGGGTAAAACTGAACCTGCCAAACCATGCCCAAGGCAGGCTTATTCTTAGCAGTATGTCTGGCCAGGTACTTCAAACCAAATCGGGTTCGGGGAAAGAAGAGCTTAATTTTAGTGGTATGGCAGCCGGAATTTACCTGGTGACCCTACAAACTGAAAAAGAAAGCCAAACCAAAAAAGTAATTTTTAAAGAGTAGAAAATGTCGGGAAAAAGCCTCTTTCTATTTATCAGCTTCAGCCTCCTATTGATCCCTTTTTCAAAAGTGGCAGCCCAGGAGAACCCGCCTATTCCCGTAACTGTAGAGGTTAGAAATGCGCAGGGCCTTAATTTTGGAGCTTTTATAGTAGGAAATGCAGGAGGAAATGTCATTCTCACTCCAAATGGAGACCGTTCGGGAGATACCAGTGTGCATCTGCTCAATTTGGGAAGCACCCCTCATTATGCCATTTTTGACATCTATGCCAATCCGGGGACCCTTCTGCAAATTCAGCCGGTGAGTGATATTATCCTTGACGGCCCTTCGGGGAGCAGGGTGACCCTGAGCATTGATCCATTTTTTGACATCAGCACCGGCCAGACCTTTATTACAACCAGCAATCCTCATGAAGTTTTTGTGGGCGGCAAATTATACATTCCCAGCGGAGACGCCGGCCCCGCAGGTAACTATAACGGCACTTTCTCCCTAACCTTTATTCACGAATAGCAAGCCAGCCACAATGCTTTCCCTTTTTCGTCCCCCTTTTTCTGAAATTCTGAAGTGCTGGGTTACACTCATCCTGTGCCTTAGTGTGACAGGCGCGTTCGCCCAGACAGATTTTCCCGATTACGACGAACTGGCGGTTGAAATGAACATTCCCCGGCTGGGAACTTATGAAATCCCCATTGCCATAAAAGGAGAAGATGCCTTTGTGCCGGTAACCGTGCTCTTTGACATCCTCAAGATCAAACACGAAACCAATGGCGAGATTTTAAGCGGGTTCATCATCCACCCCGACTCCACCTATACCATCAACTGGAGCACACCACAAATTACCTATAAAGGGGAAAACTTCAGCCTCTCCAAAAATGACATTTTGATCACTCCTTCCGGGAGGTATCTCAAATCAAATTACTTCGGAAGTATTTTTGAACTCGATACCCGGTTTTCCTTCCGAAGCCTTTCCCTGAAACTCGAAACCGACAAGGAACTTCCGGTAATAAAAGAAATGCGGCTTCAAAGAATGCGCGAAAACCTCGATCGCGTGAAAGGCGTTGAAGTTCCCGATACGCTCATCCCGGCCCGCTACCCGTTCTTTAAACCCGGAACGCTCGACTGGGGTGTGATTACCACGCAGCAAACCAATTTTGAAGATGATAACCGGCTAAGCCTGGGCCTGGGAAGCATGTTTCTGGGAGGGGAAACTAATTTGATGCTGAATTATTCCAGCAGGCTGCCTTTTTCTTCCCGCAACCAGTTTTACCAGTGGCGGTATGTGAATACCGACAGCCGTAAGCTCTCACAGGTTACCGCCGGAAGGATTTTTACCCGTGCCACTTCTTCCCTATTTGCGCCGGTTTCCGGGGTGCAAATAACTAATAGTCCGCTTCAAAACCGAAGGTCTTTTGGCACCTATTTGCTCAGCGATTACACCCAGCCCCGCTGGACGGTTGAGCTGTATGTGAATAACATCCTGGTGGCATTTACAGAGGCCGATGCCTCGGGGTTTTACAGTTTTGAAGTTCCGCTCATGTACGGGAATACGGCGGTAAGCCTCAGGTTTTACGGTCCCTGGGGAGAAGAACAGTCGGAAGACCGGGTCATAAACATTCCGTATAATTTTGTGCCTAAAAATGAACTGGAATACACCTTTAGCGCCGGAATTGTAGAAAATGAAGATATGAACCGTTTTAGCCGCCTCAATTTAAATTACGGATTGAATAATGCCATTACTATTGGTGGTGGGGTAGAATATCTTTCGGAAGTTGAAAGCGGCGAAGTGATGCCCTTCGTGAATTCATCTGCCAGGATAGCTTCGGGCCTGCTTTTTTCAGGAGAATATATGTACGGAGTAAAGGGCGAGGCGCTTTTGAGCTACCGTTCACCGCGCAACCTTCAGGTAGACCTCAATTATATCAATTATGACGAAGATCAAACGGCAGTGAATTTTAATTACCTGGAAGAGAGGAAGCTGAGTATTTCTGCGCCTATTCGCACAAGGAATTTATCCATGTTCAGCCGCTTCAGCCTTAACCAGATCATTATGCCCACTTCCGAATTCACTACTGCACAGCTCTTGTTATCGGGTTCGGTTTTCGGCATAAATACCAACTTTACCACTTACGGTTTGTACAATGACAGGATGGATGAGCTCACGCTCTACAGTTCTTTGTCGCAAACCTACCGCATGCCGTACAAATTCCTGTTTTCGCCTCAAATTCAGTTCGATTTTAGCCGCGACAGGTTCAACAACCTAATCCTGGAACTGGAAAGGCCTTTGTTCAAACAGGGGTTTCTTAACCTGGCCTACGAAAATAACTTCCTGCGCGAAGCCCACATCTTTGAAGTGGGATTGCGCTATGCCTTTAATTTTGCCCAAACTTCGGCTACTTCGCGTATTGGGAACAGGAATTCCTCTTTTGTACAATCGGCCAGGGGTAGCCTCATGCTCGATGACAATACCGGCTATATCGCGGCCGGCAACCGCACGGCTATGTCGCGTGCGGCGCTTACCATCATTCCTTTCCTCGATTACAATCAAAACGGGATAAAAGATCCTATGGAACCGGGGGTTACAGGGCTTAAACTTAAGAACCGCAGCGGGCGGGTGAGCTACAACGAAGACCAGACCATTCTCAGGATCACCGAGCTGCAGCCCTACATTGACCTCATGGTGGAGCTTGATCCTCTTAGCCTCGACAATATCGCCTGGAAAATCCCGAATCCGAAGATCCTGGTCAAAACACAGCCCAACCATTTTAAAGAGATCATGGTGCCGGTAGAAGTTATGGGGGAAGTCGCCGGAATGGTCTATTTCAAAGATGGGAATGCGCTTAGGGGGCAGGGCCGAATTCTTGTAAACATCCTGGATGAAAACGGAAATAAAGCTGCGGAATTGCTGAGTGAAGGCGACGGCTACTTTAGTTACCTGGGGCTTGCTCCCGGAAAATATACTGCTGAAATAGACCCGATACAACTCGAGAACCTCAATTATAAAGCCGCTCCCGGAAAAATAAACTTCGAGATCGAAATAGATGAATACGGCGATATTGAAGATACGCTCGAATTCACCCTCTCCCCGGCCGAATAATCAATTCCTCTGGAAAGCCGGATCTTCAGGTGTTAAAAATGGCATTTTAGGAGGGGATTTTAGCGCCAGGTTTTTTGGATAAGCTTTCCGAAAAAATTGAGTTACTCGTACCTGATGTTTATGATCTCAAGCTCCTGCATGGCGCCGCCCATTTGTACCCGGGCCGTCTCCCCTGCTTTTTTTCCGGTAAGCGCTCGTGCAAGAGGTGCCAAAAATGCTATTTTTCGCTGTTGGATATCGGCTTCATCTACTCCCACAATGCTAAAGACCTGTTCTTTGGCCTTTAGCGGCCCAGAGAGCCCTTTAAAAGTAACTGTTGCACCAAACCTCACCTCGTTTTCAGGTTGATCTTTAGGCTGCAGGATCCTGGCCGAAGCAAGCCGCTCGTTCAGCAGGTTTAATTTACCATCAAGTACCGCGGTGGCGTGGCGTCGCTCTTTCTCGCTGCTTATATCCAGGTTTTTCCTGTCATTTTCAAGCATTTCCCGCTCGTCCAAAAGCTGTTTGTGGCCGGTTGGGGTCACATAATTGGTCACTCCTGCAGGCAAAGACGCCCGTGGCGGTATAAATGGTGCTTCTTCCTGGTCTTCTTCTTTTACAAATCCGCGGCTCATGCTTCAGTTTTTTTTAAAGGTCACAAATTAGCGGCACAATTCAAAAAGTCTATTAAATCCTGTTAATTTTGGCACATGTCTCAAAAGAACCTTTTAGTGATTGGCTACGTTTGGCCCGAACCAAAATCTTCGGCTGCCGGCGCGAGAATGATGCAGCTGCTGGAATTCTTTCTTGCAGAAGGTTATGCTGTAACCTTCGCTACCACGGCCACAAAAACCGGTTTTATGGCCGATCTTTCTTCCTTCGGAATTGCTTCGGAAAAGATCGAGCTCAACAACAAGAGCTTTGACGAATTCCTGTTAAAAATCTCTCCCGAAATTGTCATTTTTGACAGGTTTATGATGGAAGAACAGTTTGGCTGGCGGGTGGCCGAAGTATGCCCTGAAGCCATCAGGATCTTAGATACCGAAGATCTGCACTTTTTGCGCAAGGCAAGGCAGGAGGCTGTAAAAGCCGGAAAAGAACTCTCCACTTCAGCTTTGTTTACCAATCTGGCAAAAAGGGAAGTAGCCAGTATCTACAGGTGTGATTTGAGCCTTATTATTTCTGAAGCCGAGGCAGAATTACTCAGCAGCAGCTTTGGTGTTCCTGAAAAGCTTCTGTTCTACCTCCCATTTATGCTGAAGAACATTTCCGAAGAAAAGAAAGCTGCACTCCGTACTTTTGAAGCACGAAAGGATTTTATAAGTATAGGGAATTTTTTACATGAACCTAACCGGGATGCCGTAATTCGTTTAAAAACCGTGATCTGGCCGCTCATCAGGCAGGAAATGAAGGAGGCAAAAATCCACATTTTTGGGGCTTATATTCCGCAGCAAATCCTGGAATTCCACAATGAGCAAGAAGGTTTTATGGTACACGGGCGGGCAGCTTCAGCAAAGACAGAAATCGCCAAAGCACGGGTTCTTCTGGCTCCTATCAGGTTTGGGGCGGGTATTAAAGGGAAATTTACCGATGCCATGCAGGTGGGGACGCCCGCGGTAACCACCTCTGTTGGCGCAGAAAGCATGGCCCGAGATTTTCCCTGGAACGGATTTATAAGCGATGCCCCTTCAGAATTTGCCAGTGCGGCTGTAAGTCTTCATGATAACGAAGCTGTTTGGCAGGAAGCGCAGGAAAATGGCTTCAGGATCCTGAAGGAGATCTTTTCCGAAGAAAAACACCGGAAAAGATTTCAGAATATACTTAAAACCTTGGACAGCGGACTTCAGCAACACAGAAATTCAAATTTCACCGGACTCATGTTACAGCACCATGCTTTGAACAGCACCAAATACCTGTCAAAATACATAGAGGCGAAAAATAGGAATCGCCCATAACGGGCGATTCCTTCCAAACAAATAAACTAACAACTCAAAGTGAGCAACTAGGTTACTTTCAATGTCTTTTCTTCAAAAAGTTTTTGGTGTAAAAGCTGTAGTGCCCTTACTTTATTTTGAGTGTCTACCAGCAGCGAAATATTGTTACTGCTACCACCGTAAGATATCATCCTTACGGGCAGGTCGTTAAGCAGCTCAAACAACCTGAAGGTCTCATGGTCATTGATTACGCCTTCGCCTACCACGCAAATAATCGTGTGGTTGGAATCTACCGTGATCTCGCCGTATTCATCTAGTTCGGCAAGAATTTTATCTAGGTTCCCGGTATTGTCTATAGTGAGGGAGATCGCAATCTCTGAGGTCGTGATCATATCTATAGAAGTCTCGTGTTTGTCAAAAACATCAAAGATCTTTCTAAGAAAACCATGGGCCATGAGCATGCGGTTCGACTTGATCTTGATAGCCGTGATACCGTCTTTTGCCGAAATAGCCTTGAGACCCTCTGTATGGTATTTATCTGATATACAGGTTCCGGGAGCATCTGGAGTAAAGGTGTTCTTCAGGTAGATAGGAATGCCTTTTTCCTTGACCGGCGACACGGTTTGCGGATGAAGTATTTTGGCGCCAAAGTAGGCCAGCTCGGCAGCTTCTTCAAAAGTGAGGTGCGTAAGCGCCGAAGTCTGGGCCACATAACGCGGATCGTTGTTGTGGAAGCCGTCAATATCGGTCCATATCTGCACTTCGGTGGCATTCACTGCCGCGCCAATGATGGTGGCCGTATAATCGCTTCCGCCGCGCTTAAGGGTGTTGATGTTTCGGTTGCGGTCAATCCGTATAAAGCCCTGCGTTACGTATACCTCATTGGTAACTTCCCTTTGCAGGCTGTGGTGAAGGAGTTTTTGGACACTGCCAACCTCAGGATTTTCAACATTTGAAACATGCATGAAATTCTTCGCGTCCAGCAGCGTGTTAGAAACGCCTTCCTGCTCTAAGAAATGCGAGAAAATCAGGCTCAGGAACGATTCTCCAAAGGTGATGATGACCGCTTCTGAAAGAGGTTTTTGCTGCAGTGCTTCTTCCAGCTGCTCATACAATTCGAGGAACTGGTTTTCGGCCATATGTTTGGCCTCAGGAGAAACAATTAGCTCTTCAATAAGCTGAAGGTGCTTCAGTTTTAATTCCAGCATCAGGCCATCTGCCTGTTGAGATTTTCCCAATCTTGCGGCCTCGTAGAGCTCCACGAGCTTATTGGTAACCCCAGACATGGCGGAGACCACCACGATCTTGCGGTCTTTTTGTCCCTGAATAATATTTTTTACATTGCGAATGCTTTCCGCAGAGCCGACAGAAGTACCTCCAAATTTTAAAACTTTCATATCCCAAATTGAAGTTGCATAATTACAAGATGAAAAAGGCAGATTAAAAAAAATGACTTCTTTTTCATACCTTTGTACAAATTGTATATTATTTAACAATGAAAACGATAAGTACCTGCGTCCATGATATTATTAAACATCAGCCTTTCCTGGATGATGCCCTTGCCCGCAACATCATTAACTTTAGTTCCCTGGCGGCCGATTTGCAACCGCAGGTCGAAAAAGAAATGAGGAAGCCGGTAAAACAGGGATCTATTATTATGGCGCTGCGCCGGTACCATCCAAAAAGGAGCAAATTCACCTCCAAAAATTTTAGGGAACTGGGAGATATGATCGTGAGGTCGGGTATTACCGAATACACCTATTTAAACTCTCAGAACATTATTGCCAGGAAAGCCGAACTTTTGCACGCCATAAAGGACCAGACCGGGATCTTCTTAAATTATTCCAGCAA
>Ga0098069_100249_pt1 | contig 28839 bp, 28 predicted proteins | sample 27_taG_FD_92584 | JGI IMG/M metagenome (GOLD analysis project Ga0098069, IMG submission 92584) | Marine viral communities from Cariaco Basin, Caribbean Sea - 27_WHOI_OMZ | ecosystem: Environmental > Aquatic > Marine > Oceanic | place: Caribbean Sea: Cariaco Basin | collected 2014-11-09
CTTATGATCACATCATCATCCAGGAAAAAGACTATTTCAATTTCCGGACTTAATTTAGAGATCCCAAAATTCCGCTGTCTCGTTAAACCTCTATTCTCTTTACCCACTTTAAAATACTCCAGCCTGGAAAATTCCTGCTGCTGCGATACATTTTCAGTTCGATCATCCAGGGAACCATCTATAACCAAAATTTGATCGGGATAACGGGTTTGCTCCCTAACGGAAAGCAGCAATTTTAATATCGCCTCCGGTCGCTGATAGGTACAAATGATCAACCCAGATTTCATTTAACATTTTTTAATTCGTTAATAATCCGAAGCTCAATATTTAAACCGGCAGCACTTAATATTTCGAGGTTAGCAAATGGCCATTCCTGAAGATCCTTTCTTCGATTCGCTCGCAACATCATATTAGATGTATACTTTCTACCAAGAAAATCCTTTTCAAAATAACTTCGAACATTTTCTTCCATTTCAGGATTCTGATAAATTTGTGCCCAATTAAAAGATTTAAAGAACCTATTCCTTTTCCCCGGTTTCTTCGATTTTAGTTGCTTTTTAATTAGCAAGGAATCCAGATTTGATCTAACTGCCCATAGTGGAAAGCGCAAAAAATCAGGAAAAACTAAAGGAAGTAGTGGTATTTGGCTAGTAGGTATTTTCCCAAGTTTTCTCAAGCTATTAATATTACGAAATAGAATTTTCACAAATCTGGAATTTAATCTATAATTAGGATGGATGTTGCTGGTTAGCCTAATCAATTGCAATGACATTGCCGGACAGTACCCATAAAATTTTTCATTTAAAATTAAAATCTGTTAAGCCATTGGCATTCTGGCATGAGTAAACCAGGAAAATAATTCGTCATAAAGCTCCATGAAAGGAATTTTATGATTTTCTATTCGACTAAACAATTCCTCTAAATCGGCTGAAACTTCCTCCAAAATAATTTCATGAGTTAATTTCAATTCCAGTTTGTCCAAATTTTCCTGTCTAAACTTTAGTAAGTAGAAAGTTTTAATTCCTTCCTTCCACTCATAAAAATTCATTTTGGTACTGGGTTGAAAAGAAAAGGATTTTTTCAGGATCGTGGTTTTAAAAAAGTTCTTTTTTCTATCAATCCTAGAGCTATGAAATTTTATGTTCCTCCCTTGGAGGGATTCAGTAAGATCACCTATAAAGAAAGGTTCTCGTTGCTCTGGGTTTTGTGCCTCAAGGATTTCTAGCCAGGAACCCAAATATAAAGCTTCAGTTTTTAAGGTATAATTTCTTGCTTGTTGAAAAGAAGGAAAATGTAAGTATGGCGAATAATAATTTTTAAACTCCGCTTCCCTTATTTTGGCAAGAGTACGTGCTATAGTTGTTTCATAAAAGGCAGCGGCTCCATAGGTGTGGCATTTGATTTTTTTCTCTTGTGGTAAACTACCTAAGATAATACGACTATCTACCCCCCCACTCAAGGCAATATTTACTTGAGAATCATTATTTAAACAATAGCGTATTTCTTTCTGTAATAAAGACCAATATTCCTGTACAAGTTCCTTTTTATTCTTACCTGCAGTAACATTTTGGAACAATATATTATCATACTTTTTTCTAAGGATTTTCCCTGAGCAATTAAACTTAATCCATTCGCCCGGAAGAATTCTTTTGCAATCTTTTATAATTGTACGGGACCCAATAGTTGACAACTCGGGGCCAAGAGCTCTTTCCGCAACTCCTATTTCATCTGTTTCACATCCTGACACAGCACCAATCCAAATAATACTGTTGGATATAAAGAAATTTCCTTCAGTACATAAATAGTATAATGGATAGGGCCCAATTACATCATTACTTATCGTAATTTCCCAGGAATTTTGCTCAATCAAAACATTTGAAAAAGAACCCGTGATATCATTTTTTAGTGGCCATTCTTTTAAAATTGCCGGTAGACATTCTTGAAAATGATCTTGATTAGAAGAGGAAGCTATAGTTAAATCACGAAAATAGCCATCAGTAATAGATATGAAATTACTGTTTTTAAAAAACCGAACACCCTTTTCTACAAGAATGGAATAGGGCCCTTCCTTTTTGTAATCTAATTCATACTCGGTCCGTAAAGAAGTGAATTCCTTTTCTTCATATTTATTTAAAGTAACTAAAAAATTCATTTTACCTATTTATGAATCGCCATTCTTTTGGCTACTATTTTGGAATTCCTTTTCTAATAATCGATTGGCCCAAAAACTACTTGCTTTCCATTTTTTGTTCATCCTACTATAGTAGACAAAAGGATTTTTTTCTTCCTGTTCTTTATAATTTTGCAGAAATAACTTCATCTTATAACCAATAAATTGTTGTGAGGAAAAATGTTTTTTGGCATAAGCCATTAAGGTTGGAGATGGTTTGGGTTTGATCATTTCCTTTTCCCAAGCCATTATACGCGTGCCGCGAAAGCCACCAGTAGGTGCCTTTAAATGAACTATGGTCACCCCCGGATTGTAAATAATGTCACAACCAAGATTCCGTAACTGCATTCCAAAATCCAGGTCCTCCCCGTAGCCGTGTTCATAAACCGGCGAGAAGCAACAATTTACAGCAAATGAAGATCTGACAATACTGGTTCCGGAACCGAAACTACCCCACTGTTTAATTTTATCAAAAACAGTCTTTTCTCCTTCCTGAACACAATTCATGCTTAGAGCACCAATTTTATATTTATCGATTTCAAGGAAAGCATTGTCCAAAGTACTAGGCATGAGCCTGATATCATCGTCTGCAAAAAAAACCCATTCAGACTCTATCTCTTTAACTGCAATATTTCGTGCATTACAGGCTCCAGTACGGTTAGTGAAATGATGTGAAACCTCAAATGGCCACTTTTCTTTTTCCAAATAATCCAATTGAGAAATGGAATTGGTATCTGAGTTTTGCTCTACAATAATCACTTTTTTTGGTAGAAGGGTCTGTTTTGAGAAATCCTTCAACACATTGTATAAATGAAGTGGCCTTCCCATGGTGGGAAGGATCACATCAATTGTTCGGGATTTACGGGTAATCCTTTCTGACTTTACTAGAAATTGTGAAAGGTCTATTGTTCTTTTAAAGAATTTCTCTTGCAATAAGCTTTTTAAACCGGGCCCATGGAAAAATTTATTTTCATATTTGAGAAGGCACCAGGTAAGGATCAATAACCAGATATTATTGTAATGTTGGAAAACAAAAGAGAATAATTGTTGAGTGGAGGCAGTGTATTTTAATTGAGCTGCAGGCTTTAAATTTAGAAGTCCCGGTGCACTATAGCAAAAAAGGGAATTCTGTTGCCCCAGTTTAGCCACGGAATTCAGAAGATATTCAAAATTCCTAAGCTTTCCCATTAAAGGTCTAAACTTTAGGAGCACTTTAGCATAAATCCCTCCAACATCGCTACTCATCCTCCAGGTGCCGTAAAGCACCTTCCTATTGAGATTGGCGAAAGGCAGCTGCTCCACATATCCTATACTTTCAGGTAAAAAGGTAGTCTCAACAGCATAGGAAGCCATGATTAGATCATGGTGAAAAATCTTAACCCACTCCTCTAGATCAAGATGCTCAAAAAAGGATTTTTCACACCAACCCAAAAGTTCGTCGGGAAACCTGTCGGCCAATTCCCAAAGTGCAGCTGTACATCCGGTACTTATTAAAGATACTTTTTGGCCGTCTGAAGAAATTACCTTGACCGGATTAAGAGCTTTTTTATGAATAAGGATCTTCAAACACAGGAATTTTATGACAAATGTAACGTATTATTTTTCAAACCTTATGGGCTCCATTAAAAGAGCTCTAACAAATCAATTTTGAATAGTAATTTTTTAGGAGACTTTTCTGGATTTTCTCTTCCTATATAAATATTTAAATTTTGTGAAAATTTTCTTCTTAACCAACCAAATATATTGCCTGACAGTAGGCTGTACAAAAATCACCTTTATTCCCCCCTGCCAATTTTCAGCCGGGAAAGGACTATAATCTTTATTTTTTCCTGTACTAATCATATGAACATTTACCTGATGAGGGAAAAGATCTTGTAAGGTTTTTTGCTGTAGAGAACGATCCCCCTCGATAGCAATAATACCGTGCTTCGTAATCACAGATTTCACTTTTTCTATATTAATATCCCTGCCATCAATAATTACCAGGTCGTATCGAGTATCATGGGGCAAAGATTTTAATCTTGAGAAAATTTCAAGTTTATTGTAATTGATACCGAGGTTTTTTGGCAGTGACTTTAAACAAAATGTATTATCCTCTGTCCCGGTATAAACCAGATGTTTATTTAACTTCAAAAGGCTGGCAGCAATGGCTCCTATACCCAGCCCCACTTCTAGAACGCTCTTAATATTAAACCTTTCTACCAGCTCCTGTAATTTAAGTATTGCGTACTCACTGGCGATATGTTGGTTGCCTTCAGTCAGGCAGAATTGCTTATACGTTTCTCTTAAATAACGGGTCTTATTCATAACTGGAGACAAAGAAAAATTATTTTAAGGTCTTCCTTTACTTTAAATGAATAATTATGGTTCCGGTAATTGAAAAGAATTTCTTTAAGGACCATATCATTTACCTCTTTCATTGAAATATAAGGCTGAGTTTGTTTTCCAAATAGTCTTTTCAATCTGTATTTTAAGGAAGAATAATAAGCATCTTCAAAAAACTCTATCATAATCACCCTGTTTTTAAAAGAGGGTAGTTCTTCCTTTAAAAGATGCTCCACACGAGCTAAAATATTTGGAACTTTTATAACTGTATCAGGATTAAGCAATTTCTTCGCAAACTCCAATCCGCCAATTTCCCCCATTCCTTTTTGCCTCAGGGGCCTAATTACTCCATTATCCCTATTGAGTTGAAAATGTCGTTGATTAATTCTCATAATATTTTTAATCCGGGGGATTCCAGTAAGCAACTTATCCTCAGAACCCGAAAAACTTTGATGCCATTGATGAAAGAAATATGGTTTTTCGCAAAACTCCCTCTTTACCCCGGCATTTTCCAAACGGGCAAAAAGATCTTCATCTTCGGCTCCATAAAAATGGAAAAATTCATCAAACCCGTTTACCTTTATCAGGTTATCTTTTGAGGTAAGGATCATTCCGTTCACCTTCCCAAACCAATTAACTTTTAGATCTTCAATTTCATAGTCCCCTACAATTTTTTTAGACTCTTCTTCATCCAAATATCCTAAATTGAATAAGTAAAATCTATCAGGAATCTTTATTTGCTGAAAAAGAGCAGTCGTATTAGGGTGAAATATAAGGTCAATATCTGCTATAAATATATAATTCCCGGTTGCTGTTTTAATGCCATGATTAAGAGCTTTACTTTTATTCCACAGTAAGTGACCAACTTTTAATGAGATAAAACAAAAAAAATTATACTTTATAATTAGCCGCTGATATTCCTCCAGAAGGTTTTCATAGCTACCGTAGTCTACAAATACTACCTCAAAATTCTTTACAACCTGATTTTCCAGAGAATTCAGAAAATTTTCAATCCTGTTAGAATCCCTGTTTCTATTTGCCACTACTATGGAAACTTGTTTATCCATAAGTAAGATATTTCTTGAAAAAATTTTTAACAACTTTTATTTTCCTGTTCGACAATGAATTTGCCGCAAAATAGAAATGCTTTAATTTAATTTCATCCTTTTCATAAAGTAAATCGCATATCTCTCTATTCAATAAGCTACTTTTTTTTGTAGAAAGCAGCTTTCCAACATAAGCATCCTTTTGAACTTTGTATTTCTTGAGATCAAAAACTCGTTCGTACAAATTCAGTTTACCTAACAGGTCAAGAGTTAAGGCTGTCCTAAGACATTTTTCACAGTTCGTACAATTTAGAACTTCAGCATTCTCTTCCAGATTGGTACAAACATCTAGAATATCATAAGTTTCCGAGCGTTGACTCACTAATTCTGTTCTTTCGATTCTAGTCATATTTGCTACAGAAGAAAAAATAGCTGTAGACTCGGTCGACAACATACTTAAATTAAAAATATCTGAATCACTAGTATCAAATGGGTTAAGCCTAAAATAATCCAGTCTATAAGCAGAAGCGTAATAGTAATTTTTGAATAATTTTTGCAATAAAAGCACCGCACAAACATTTCTTAAAGTATGGGTTTGTTGAAAATTCATTCGCAATATTTCGCTTAAGTTTGAATCTACTGGAATTATTTTTTTCCCTTCCCTGTGGGCAAATTTCTCGACGGCTCTTAATCTTCGATTAAATATTCTACGAGATTTATCACCCCCAAAATCTCCATGAGAACCGACATTGAAAAAAGTGAAATATTCTATTGCAAAAGGCTCTTTTTCTGTACTGTGATTAAAATAAGTCGCTAAGGAATCAATTCCACATGACAAACCGGTACCGGCAATATTTCCCACATTTAAGGAAGAGCTATTTAGCTCCTCTGCGCTTATTTTTATTTTTTGAAAATTCTTGTTACCGAGAACCAGGGCATCAATAAGATAATGGTTCAAAGTATAAAAAAGGCGGGAAGATATTCCCCCCTTTATATGTATATCTTCCCCCCTTTGTAATCCTAAAAATAACAGACCAACAAGTGCAGTATCCAGCCGTTCAATAACAAGATATTCTTTATATTCAAGAGGAACAGAATACCATAGATTCTGACTCAGTCCGTCAATACTAAATGTAAATGAAATAACAATTTCATTTACATTCTGTTTTACTTTGGGTTTTTCTACGATTATCATAGTTCCTTTTCCACCAATTTGTATCTCTCCAATACCTGCTTTTGTATAACCTCACGTTCCAGTTTTGGCTTTACATTTAAGTTATTATACTCTACTCCCTTTTGCAGTTCTCCAAGGTTATCTAGGGCCTGTAGAATTAATTGCCTTATCTCAGAATAATCTTCCGGATCTTTGATCAAATAACCATTTACCTGATCAATAATGATTTCAGCCGTGGCGCCTCCCGGGTTTGACTGAATAGGAAAAGCTCCCATAACAATTGCCTCTAAAAGTGTATTCGGCATACCATCTGAAATACTATTCCCAATGTACAAGAAAGATTTCCCCAATAATCTTAAAACATCAGTATGAGGTATTTTTTGATGGATGAAAAAGTTCGGCCATTCTGAAATTCCGCAGTGCCTGGAAAAATTAACTAGAGCATTGTCCGCACCAAAAACAATAATATTGTAATGTGAAAGCGATTCTTCAATAGAAAATAAAGCTTGCAGGATCTTATTGCCCCGGCCTAATTTTCCCTGATACCCCTTTATAGCAATAATTCTTCTTCCATGGAAAGGAGCACTTAAACTTGAATATTCTTGACAAGAGTATCCTCCTCCCCCTGGAAAAGTTCCCAAATATGTACCATTAAATCCAAGACGTCTCGCCAAAAAGTGATCTCTAGAACAATCAGCAAACATGTAATCTATAGAAGGTAAAGCCAATTTCATATTGCGCAAATCTTGCGGTTCACGCTGCCTGTAGAAAAGGTCATTACCCCAGGCAGAATATATCCATTTTACATGAGGAAATTTTTGCATCACATTAAGTATTGGCACCGCGGCCGACGTTAAGTCAAAACTCTGAACAACATCCGGCTGGATTTCAATCATTTTTTCTTCTAAAACATCGATCAATTTCCTCTGATTGAATCGATTAATCAAACCATAACAAAAAGGGAAATTCCTTTTTATCCAATACCTCTTGGGGTATTTTATTTTATTTCGCCATCCTATTATTTGATTGACAAAATCTATTTTTGAAACCCTTGTATTAGCATCAAATACATCAATCCAGTAAATTTCATAACCTGAATTCCTCAACTGTTCTGTCCAGTTGAAAAAATGAGGAGCATACATCGAAACCATTAAAATCTTCATCGTCCTTAAAAGTCTAAAATTTCATTTAATCTGCTTTCAAACTGCTCTTGAGAAAAATAGTCGTTAAACGGAGAATTTTTCTTCTCTGGAAAAGAAACAAGAGAATCAATAAGTGCACCAAGCCTTTGCTGTATTTCCCCTTGGTTGTTGCAATCTACAATAAAAGAACTGTCCACAATTAAGTTGCGCATTTCACTTCTTTCAGGTGCCAGGACCAGTATTGGTTTTTTTAAGTAAGAGATTAAAGGAGCCTTACCTCCCAAAATATTACTATACAATCCGCAGTTTTCCAGAACAATAAGAATATCACATTCCATCTTTTGCTCCTCAGCAGAATCAGGAAAGAAGGCCGTTCCAAGAAAATGAAGATTTGGGTGATCCTTATACTTTGACATTAATCTATACTTCTCTCCTCCCTTTAATCGAAAAGTACATTCGGTGATTTCACCGAGAAAAGGATTTTGTTCTAACAGGTTTAAATAAGCATCAATTAAAATATCTAAATTTCTGCGTAATTGAACCGCTCCATGATAAGCAATCACTATTTTTCTTTCCCTCTTCCGAATTGCCGAATCATTTTTAATCCGAAACACCCCAGGATCGTACTGATGCGGTAAAACATAGAATTTTTTGTTACATCCATACAAATTTTCCATATCGTGCGAAAGGCTGCTCGATGGACTCACACATCTTCCACATTCATTTACCACTTGCCACATTTCCCGGAGTTTTTCAAACTCCAGCTTGTTTAGTTCATGGTTTGTGCCCGTGTCCCAGAAGGAAGGGTATGGGTCGTGAAAATTGATTACAGCTCTACTAAGAAAGGCTAGTCCTTTACTCGCTCTAATAACCTCATAATTTTGACCGGCACTTCGCAAAAATATATGATCGTAGTTTTCTGATTTAATATTCTTTAGATGCTTTCTGTACTGTTTGAGGATATAAATTTCGTTTAGGGAATAATTAAAAATTCTCCAAAAAGCTCTATTCAAAATCTTAATGTACTTCGGAGGAGACCTTTTTACTAATATTTCATTGATGGAATTAACGGGAAGAATTTCAAGGTCATCATTACCTTTAATGTTTTTTATATATAAAACTTCAATTCTGGAATCAGGAAAAGTACGTCTAAGTTTCCCCAAAAAGGAACGGGAAACAACTCCCTCACTAGTGCCGGAAATTCTTAGATCCTGAACTATAACCAGAAAAGTCATTTGTTCTAATCCCATCTTAAATGTGTTATCATATTAAAATATCTCTTAACCAGAGGATAAGAATAGTACCCTATCGCGTACTTAAGTTTTTCAAATTTTCCGGCTCCAAAAACATTTAAAACTTTAGAAACCACTGAAAAATCTTTCAGAAAAAAACCTAACCGGACAAAATGTTTTTTGTAAGAAGAAGACAAAAGATTTTTTCTTTCCAGATTATCCAGAACCAGCTTCACCGCCTTAGACTTCGATTCCTTCCTAACAGCATCGCTATTATAGTATTCACCGGTATTGGAGTTAGGGTGCTTTCGCCCATAGAAAAGTGTCTTTTCAATATTTGCACCCACAAGGCCCTGTGAAAGGATTCTTAAATAACACTCCCACTCTTCGGCGTACATAAGATCTTCATTAAAATAATTGTTTAGGAAACACGATTTTCGCCACATTACCTGACAGGAATTAAAGGGTATATCGCCCAAAACCATTTCTTCATAATTATTCATTCCCAGAAAAGACACTTTGTAGTTGGTACTACGGTCGAAATTTTCATGAAATTGACCTCTAAAAACTTCTCGTAAATATCTGCAGTAATCAACTCCTTTATTTTCCAGCTCGTTGACACAGAACATGAGATTGTCAGGATGAGCTATGTCATCATCGTCAAAAAAAACAACAAAACTTCCTTTTGAAATATTCAAACCATAGTTACGGCAGCCGGGGAGTCCCTTTTTGTGTTCTTCTGGTCTCCTGTGATATGTTACTCTTCTATCTTTTCTGGAATAATTTTCAACAACTTCTTTTGTTCCATCTTTAGAGCCATCATCTATTACTAACAGCTCCCACTCTTTAAATGTTTGTTTGTGTATAGAATCCAGTGATTCTTTGATCAAGTGGCTTCTATTAAAGGTTGCCATAATGATAGAAACCTTAGGCTGAATCTCCGTTACCATTTTATAATGGATTTCATCACTCGAACAGGAGCCAAAAGATTTTTCCCAATCTTAAATTCAAGTCTGTTCCTGTTCTTAATTTTCTCCCTCTCCTCCTCTTTTAATTTCCTTATAAAATGAAGAACCAGAGGAGCAAAGTTCTCTCTGTATAGTTTTTCATGCTTAAAAAATATGTATTCCCAAAGTTCGTATCTTATTTTATTTGCTCTTATTCGCATTGAATCATGTTTTTGCCTGTAGTTAAATAACGGCTCCGGTACTACAACAGCTTCACCCCCCTGTATAAGTAACCTCAAATAAAACTCCCAATCCTCATATCCCTGATCCATTTTTTCATCGTAGCCTCCTACCTTCTTCCAATCCTCTTTAGCGAATAATGCATTTCCCACGGCACTATTTTGAAAAAGGAAATTTTCCAATCCTCCCCCTGCAGGAGTAAAAACATCTATAGTTCCTTCTCGGTTGAATCTTCTCGCCTGGCAGGTAACGATCTTGGCTTGTCTTCGAGAACTGCGTACGAACTCTATTGCTTTTTCACAAAAAGTAGGCTCGAAATAATCATCACCATCCAAAACAACAATATATTTTCCCCTGGATGCTCTAATCCCTGTGTTACGGGCAGCACTAAGTCCCTTGTTTTCCTGAAATATAAGACGGTTAATTTTGTTTTCATTCTTTCGGAGGATTAATTTTGTTTTCTCTCCAGATCCATCGTCGACCACTATAACTTCTTTATTTTCATAGCTCTGCTCTACCGCGGAAGATATAGCCTCCTCTACATAATCGGCATCATTGTAACAGGTGATAATTATTGAAACCAAAGGTTTTTCCGAATTCATTTAAAGTTTTTTTTAAATCCTAAACCAATCTGGTGGAATTAAATCACCGGCTTGATTTTCCTGTTCAATATCCGCAAACCATCTTATAGGAGCAACAATTTTTTTATTTGGGTTGTTGTTTAAATATGCTGCCCACCAACTAAAGGAACTATTAGCAATGATATTTGCATCACATAAACTCATGAGATACATATCCTTCCAACTCTCCCCATAGAGATTCCCCTGCACAAAAATTTTCTCATTAGGAACATCTTTAAACCTCTCTTTTACCCAGGAGATATCATCTGAAAAAAAAATTATTTGAAAGTCGGATATTCCTAAAGATAAATATTGAATTGCTTCTTTATAATAATCAATCGTACAATTTCCATGGAATTCCTGAGTTTTCTTATTCTCTACATAATCACCACGTCGAACATGAATAGACACAGATTTTTTTCTTAAAATTTTCCTCTTTATCTCTTCATTGTTGTTACCTAATTCTTCCTCCGGAAAGGAAAAAAGTCTTCTAATACGATCTTCCTCTCCTTTGAAATACTTGTAACTCTGAAAATATCCATCAAGATAAACCGGTGGTTTCAAATCTAAAACCTTAGGAGAAAATTTATATGAGGACTCCTCAAAAAAATAAGGATAATTCATTCCCAACTTCTTTCTCAGTCTATTAAAGTATGATAATTGCGTAAAGAAATTAATATCCTTCTCAGTTGCTATTTGAAGGGAGCCATTAAAAATGCGAATATCAAGCTGCCTGGGGAATTTTTTTAAAGTGCCATTATTTCCTTGAAAAAAAAGATCTTCAACTAAAACTTTTGAATTATTCTCTTTGGCAATAATGCTGGCAACGCCAAACTGGAACATTTGGTTGCCCAATCCTCCCTTAAGTTTTACCAACACAGGTTTGTTCCTGGCGCTCATCTCTTTACTTTCATATTTCCAACTCAGCAGTAGAAAGCTCCTAAATTTACTTCAAACTTAGAAAAACTTCTTTCTCTTTTCTGCCAAGAACTTGATAGGTCGCAGTACTGCATCTCCCAACCTATAAGTAGATGTATTTCCAATTTTAATCTTTTCTTTTTCGAGCTTCTTCATGCTCCTAAAGAGGTGAAGAATATTTTGGTCGTAATTTTGGATAAAAACATCCTTATGTTTCTGGTACAGGAACGTAAGCAAATCATATTTATATAAAGAATCAGCAATCTCGTTCCTGGATCTTTTCTTCTGTCTATAATTAAAGAGGTATTCATTTATAACATGGATTTTCCATCCGGTTTTTACTAATGAGATGTTGAAATCCCAGTCTTCATAACCTTTCAACATATTTTCGTCATACCCTTTAACTTCCCTCCATGCTTCTTTTCTAAACATGCAACTTGCCAGAGCCCCGTTTCTTATCAATAGCTCATATGCTTCCCCGCCACAGGCAATAATTTCCCCTGTAGTTCCCTTTGTATTAAAAGTACGTGCATGACAGGTGGCTAAGCCGACCTTCGGATTATTATCCAGGATACCTACTGCCTTTTGAATAAAACTCTGTTCAAAATAATCATCGGCATCTAAAGTAAGTATATAACCTCCCTTTGCTGCCTTAATTCCAACATTTCTGGCAACACTGGGGCCCTGATTATCCTGAGTAATTATATGGTTGACTTTTGGCTCCAGTTGTTTTAGTACCTCCTTATTTTTTTCGTCAGAACCATCATCCACAACTATGATCTCTTTATTGTGGTATGTCTGATCAAAAATGGACTGAATCGCCTGTTCCAGATATGCTCCATCATTATGAAAGGGAACTATTATGGAAACTAATTTATCCATTGTTAAAAATTAATTGTTCCAGTTTCTCCACTTTTCCCGCATTAGAGCAGTGAGAAATATACCTATTCCTTAGAGTAGTTGATAGCTTAGTATAATCATAATTACCGAGATTAATAAACTTTTCTGCCAAACCAGCCAGTTCCTTAAGACCGTCTACAACCATAAAATTCATATCTCCCATTCGCTCTTTCATTGCTCCCACATCATAAGACAGGACAGGAACCCCTGCCGCCATTGCTTCCAGTCCTGTCATTGGGCCCGTCTCAAATTTCGAGGTAATAAGAAAAAAAGAAATTTTCTCATAGAACAAGTGAGTCTTAAGAGGGGAAATACCTTTTCTAATTAAAGTTATGCTCTCCTGTAATTTATGTCTGAATATCATTTCCTGAATTTCTTTTTGATATTCTTCATCACCTTCGCCCTGTATTATTAGATTTACTTCGGCTCCCTGCTCTTTTAAGGTTTTAATTAACAAGATTGAATCTTCAACTTGTTTCTCTCTTGAGAATCTGCAAAGTATCCCAAAGGTGTACTGCCGATTAGAGTTGCACTTTAATAAATTTTCTTCATTCGCAATTAATATATCCTGAACAACGACATTTGATAAATCAAATTTCTCTTTAAAAGATTGTTTTTGTTTTGAGCTCGCAACAATGTTCTGTTTAACCTTTTGGAAAAAAACTTTCTTCCAGGGGGGAAGTCGGTCATTGTAAATTAAGGTAAATTTTGTAAGGCAACTTTCCGGTTCAATTTTTTTGAGGATGGGAAGATAATAATTATCTGTGGTAGAAGTGAGCATATAAATGAAATCATACCTATTAACTCTTTTTGAATACCAGAACAAGTCTTCAATATTTTTGGCTCCGGGACTTATACGACTTAAAATAAAGTGGCTAACTTTCTGTACATAATTATTTTTAAAGAAGTTTGGATAGGAGATAAAGGAAATTTTAGAACTTTCAGCTAAACCCCCTAACTCACCAAGATCAAATTTGTAAGGTGAAAAAATTTGAATTTCTTCAAATTTTCCCAGTTCGGCTAATGCCTGTGCCGTTGTCAGGGTTTCTATTTCCGTCCCACCTATGACCCTGAGATAGGGAGTTGTAATCAATAATTTCATATCCTTTCTTCCCTCTTTTCAAATTTGTTTGACAACTGAACTTTTCTTGTGGTAGTGAAAGGCTTCCAAACAGTCGTTCACTTTTTAGACAGCTAAAAAGGTTTGATCAGCCCCAATTTAGTGAGCAGCTTAATTTTTCTTGAATTTCTTAGATCCTGAATTGCAGATCTGCATTTTTCCAGCTCATTAAAGTCATGAAGGAGTGCTCTAAAATGTTTATTAAGAACCTCATTCCTTTCTGCTGCAATTACAGCTTTAGAACTTTCAGCTGCACTAATGCCTTCGGTATCGTAAATAGTAAGAATTTTATTAACTCCCCTATAACTGCAATTGTATTTGAATAGGGCAAGAATAAAAAATTTCCAGTCAGATACAATTTTTAATGATTCATCATAAGGACCAACCTTTTCAAAAAGCTTTCTTTTTATAAAAACGGCCTGGTGACAAATCGTTCCATAGCGAAGGTCCGAAAAACGTAACTGCGGTGGATAAGAAACAGTGTTATTACTATTACCCCGGATTTTCACATTAAAATAAATTAAATCTTCTTCCTTTACAGTAGGATTAATTTTTTCCAGAACAAATTCATCATAAAAATAATCCCCACTATTTAGAAAAAGCAGATATTCGCCTCGAGATGCTACTATTCCTTTATTCATCCCATTGTACACCCCGGTATCGGGCTCACTTACCCAGTAGGTGATTTTATCATTTTGAGATTCTATAAATTCTTTGCTGCCATCATTTGAACCTCCATCGATTACAATAAATTCAAAATCCTTCCAGGTTTGCTCAAAAACGCCTTTTATGGTCTTCTTCAAACCCGTAAAGTTATTCAAGTTGACCGTGATAATGGAAATTAAAGGTCTTTTCATGCTACTGGAAATCACAAGATTTTAATGTGAATTGTCGTTGCTCAGAATCTCCTCAAATAAAGCCTGATATTTCTGAGCTTGAACTTTTTGATCATATTTTTTTATTGCATCTTCTCTAATCTTTTCACGGTCAAAATGATTGGGTTCCTCTAAGAACTTATCTATAGTCTGGGCAAGTGCAGGCACACTGATCTCATTAGTAATTAACCCATTAAACTGATGTTCTACCATTTCTGGAATTCCACCAGTAGGAAATCCAATAACCGGTGTGCCACACATAAGGCTCTCCAAAACTGTATTAGGAAGATTATCCATTAAAGAAGGAATAACAAAAACATCTGCAGCAGAGTAAACTACACTCATTAATCTTTCGTCATTAATTGATCCTAATTGAATGATATCTTTATCTTTCCCGAAGTCCAAATCATTATTCCCTACAGCACAAAAGATTACATCTTTTCGTTTCAATTGTTGAATTGCTCTTTTAAGAAATAAAAACCCCTTCCTATGAATACTTATAGAGTCTGCCACAAATAGAATCATCTTCTTATCTAGTGGAATGTTTAGCAATTCTCTGCAAAATGCTTTATCTCTTGGAGTAAATGTTTCGTGATCTAGCCCATTGGGAATGCAATACACTGGTCTCCCCTTAAAGACCTCACTTTTTCTGGCTTTATCTGCCAACCACTGAGATGGAGCAACTATCGTCAAATTTTTAAAATCTATTATAGCTTCTTTCTTCCTTTCAATAACCTTTTTGAATTCTTCTCTTTCGAAATCAGATAATACTCTTTTTATAGGAAGACCATTTTCATCTATCCCTGTAAAAAGTTCGGCATAATGCTCCCCTCCTGTAAATGGATTCATATCATGTAAGGTCCACACTACGGGTTTTTGATTCTTCTTAAAAAAACTTTTAAAGTCAAGAAAGTTTGCAACCCAGTGAAGATTTATAATCTCTGCTTCATCATAAAAATTAGATGCAGTTAAATCAAAATTTGAATTAGGGTAACTAAACATCTCAAGTTGTGAAGCTCTTTTCCAGAGAAATGGCACTTGGTCTGGTGCTTTATTTTTATATAAATTAAATTCCTTCAAAACTTTTCTTAGTGCCTTTCTGGCCTTATGAGTCCTAGAAATTTTAGGTAGGAGGGGTTGGGCCACCTCGACAGATGAAAAGTTTTTTGTCTTTTTCTGAAGGAGTAATTTGACATCAATCCCTACATTAAGTAATCCTCGACGAAGTCTAAAACATGAATTCGCTGCTCCCCCGTGGTCAAAGGTATTTACCAGTAAAATTTTCAATCTTGTTTTGTTTTAAATTCTTTCAAGGAACTCTTCTTGATTCGGTAGTAAAGAATTACACACTTTGTAAGTAAAAAAGGATTTTTTAGACTATATAACAATACTTTAGGCCTTATCCAGCCATTTTTAAACTCTTTTTTGAAAAAAATTTCAGAGAGAGATTCCCTAGTTAGGTTTAAGTTAAATTTTTGGTTTAGTGATGGTAAAAACTTTAAAGTGTTTTCTGTAAAATCATTGATATCTATCAGAATAGAAATTTCTCCATGGTTCAAATAAAAATCATATAATCTTTTGTTATAGATATACCACGAGTTTAACCCTACAAGAGGATCTTTGGTAATAATTTTGTCAGTCCCTCTCCTCAGTAGGGATTCCAAAACCTTTAGAGGATGCCGAAAAAGAAAGATAAAGAATGGTGACTTCTCTGAGAGAATCTCATTCCATAAAGGAAGAAATAAGCATGTTCTAGGATCCTTAAATGCAAAAGGAATGTTAGGGTTAAGGTTACTGTTTTCTCTATCAGTTCCAACTTCTAATATTTTTTTTCCCTCTAACACATCCTCTCTATTGTAAGTGATTTGAGGATTTTTTCTTGAAAAGAAATAGCCTACCTTATTTCTTTTTAAAATTTTATTATGAAAATGTACAATGGGCTGACTTTCATAATAACCTCGAGGATTTCCAACGTCAGGCTCAATAAGACTTCCCACTTTTTTGGCACCCCCAAGAAAAATATGATTAGTAAAAAGCGAAGTTCCACTGCGGTGCATACCTGTAATAACCAAAATATTATTCATTGGAAAAGTCTTTTAATAATACCTTTACAGAATTGAGGAGTTTGAATTTTTGAATTATCTCCTAGGAATTTCATTCTAGCCATTTCTTTATCGGCTTTCTTATGGACTTTTAATTCTTTAGGATGAGAAAGAGGGAAAATCATTTCATACTTTTTCCTATTAGCATCTTTAGAATAAATGTTCTTGGTATGAGTAGCATTTAATCCAAATCCTATATTGGACACAAGATTTAGATTAGGAAATATACAAATCCCCTTGTTTTTGAAAACAGTGAACTTCCACTGATAATCCCAAGTATCTACGACAAGGGATTCTTTAAAGGAATTTAGGTGGTATTCTTGCTCTTTTTTATTTGCAGTAATTCTTTCCAATTCCCCATTAGAAACAAATTTTTCAATATCAACATCATCAATGTAATAACAATATTTTTTCCATCTATCTCTCCAGGTTGCCCAGCCCCAAATCCCAGGATACACTGAAAAATAATAAGACCCTTTGCCCCACCATTTCCCTTTTTGCCAATTGAGACCACTTATATGCATTACCTTTGTCTCCTCACGATACTTATCTAACAAAGTGCTACAAAATAAAAAAAAAGAGCGCGACGGTAAACAGTCATCTTCAAGAATTATTCCCTCCTTCTCATGAGAAAAGAACCAGGTTACCCCTTCACTAACTGCTTTTCCACATCCAAGGTTATGATTTCTATACAGGACCTTCACCTCACAAACCCAATCTATTTCTGAAATCACTTCTCTAGTTTCTCTGCATAAAGTTTTATCACCAGGATTATTTTTCCTAGGGCCATCTGCAGCGACATACAGAATGGAGGGTTTAATTTTCCGAAGTTCGGAAATAATTCTTCTCGTAGTCTCTGGTCGATTGAAAATCAATAACAAAATAGGTGCAATTGTCATCAAAAAATTTTTCTAAAGTTCATCCTTAATCCTATAAATTGAAGTATTACAGGTTTTAGAAAATAGTTTATATCCTAACTCCTCCATATAAAAATTGATGTCTGATTTTAACAACTTTCTAATGTCCATTTTCAATGATTCTACTAGGACTATTGAGGGTTTGTACTTCTTCCAATTGTTGGATCTTAAAATGAGCTCATCTAATCCCTCGGCATCAACTGTCAAAAAATCAATTTTTTGTGAAGGCTCCAGGTAATTATCTAAGATTGTTTCTAATCGTAAAGTTGAAATTAGATGAACTCCAATCAAAGAACTTTTTTTACTCCATTTCTCCGCCTGAACCACATCAAAGGTATTTAAAGCACTTTCTTGAAATGCATAGAATTTTGTTTCTTGTTCTATATTGCTAATTCCTACCTCTAAATTGATATCTCTCCTCCGCATTTTATTAAATTCTTTCATGCTGCCCGGGGTAGCATCGATATTTATTCCTCGCCATCCCATTTTATAAAATAAATAAGTATTTGAAAATCGGAGCGGATGATGAGCTCCAATATCCACATAAAATCCCTTTTTTTTGTCTTCAAAAATCCTTTTAAGAATTAGGTCCTCTCCTTCTTGAGAAAAGGAAAGTGTACTACAAGAATTAAATTTCTTTAATTCTTCAAATACCGGTTCCTGATAAATCCTTTTGATTTTATCCGGGGCTAAATCAAAAATTATTTTTTTTATTTCATTAAATCCCACTCTCCTCTGATTAACAATTTTGATTTTCCATTAAAACCTGTGTTTCCTGTACCGTAGAAATCTCCTTTTATTACTTGAAATTTTCCAAGAGGTTGCTGTGGCCAATCGGCCTCATCGCCATTACATTCAATCCTTCCCTTCACTATATACTCCCCTTCATTAAGAGCTATATTCAATATTTCACAACGTACTAGATACTCTCCATCTTCATTTACTACCAAATTTTCGTTTTGATAAGAATTATATAAAACGCTAATCAATTCTTCCTCTGGTGTATGAATAGAGAATCCTAAGTTTATTTGTGAGATTTCATTAATATTTGAAGCAAAAATTTGGAAGCAAAAAATGATATTCTCACCATTTAATATGCTTCTTATCTTCTGGCCATTAGCGTTCTTCACGTAGAATCTTTGAAACTTTATCTTTCCATTCCCGCTACGGTTTTTAATCCTTTTAAGATCATTAGGAATTAAGTGCTGTTCATTAGACAAATAATAATTAATGGCTTTACCCGCTTCATTTTCATGAACTACAATGCCGTTTTCCAGAACGATTACGCGATTGCATAAGTTCTTTATACTACCCATATTATGACTCACAAATAAAACCGTTCTGCCTTCACCGGTAGAAAGGTCCTGCATTTTCCCAATTGCCTTTTTCTGGAATTCAGCATCTCCCACCGCCAGCACCTCATCTACGACTAAAATTTCGGGCTCCAAATGCGCCGCTACCGCAAAACCAAGCCTCACCGTCATCCCGCTGCTGTAACGTTTTACAGGAGTATCGATATACATCTCACAACCTGAGAAAGCAATGATCTCATCTAGTTTAGCTTTAATTTCAGCTTTGGTCATTCCCAATACTGCGCCATTCATAAAAATATTTTCTCGACCAGTGAGTTCAGGGTGAAACCCGGTACCTATTTCCAGCAGGCTCGCAATGCGGCCTTTGGTTTTTATACTCCCCGTAGTAGGTGAAGTAACCCTGGAAAGCAGTTTGAGCAAGGTAGATTTTCCAGCACCATTTTTACCAATGATCCCCAAAATTTCTCCTTGTTTTACTTCAAAATTAATATCCCGCAAAGCCCATACATAATCTTCGGTAGCATTACTGCTACGGTCGTTTACAGCACCAACTTTTAGGAAAGGATTTTCCTTGCCTCGTACCCCATACCACCAGCGTTTAAGATCATCTCCTAAAGTTCCCGTTCCCACTTGGCCAAGACGGTATTGTTTAGAAATGTTTTCGGCTTTTAATATCGTAGTATTCCCTGTATGCAAATTTATTGTGCTTATAAATATTAATAAAACTGTGATCTTGTTAGTGTGATCGACAGGTTTTTCTAATCAATCATAAATTTTCGCTTTAGATTGATCATGTTTTCAGGATCTGCAACTAAATCTTCATAGGATAAAATTTTTATGCGATTGAAGAGGCTTATATCTATATCTAAATCTAATTCACAGTTATTCATTTTTAAAACTCCCAGGCCATAATCTGCATCTAAAACAAATATCTCTATACTATCTCCATATTTACTTTTTAAATAAAAAATAGTTTTCCAAACGTCTCCACACCATTCTCCTGTCCAGCCTTTAATGTTTTGATCTCGGGCATCTTTATAAGATCCTGCGGGGATTGCTGCCGCTTTATGAGGAGGAAAACAGTCATGAAAGATGATTGTACCATCTGAGCTCAAATTTCTTATTGCATTTAAAGCGTCCCCCAAGCTAGCTTCAAATGTATGTAAACCATCAATAAATATCAGGTCGAAAGGACTATGCTTCTCAATTAATTTTTTTGATTTAAAAAAGTCATCACTTTTCATTTTATAATATACATTATTGAGATTAACCGGTTTTTTAAAAGCCCATTTGAATTTATCCCATTTTGAAATTTTAAATAATGGATCAATTGCAATTTTTCTCGTACAATCTAAAGCCAAGAAAGTTTTACCATCACATACTCCTATTTCAAGATATTTTTTGTAATTCTCTTCAGAAACATATTTTTGAAGTAAATCTTTTCTATTCATCACTATTAAAGTTTAATGGAGGCCGCCCTTATTTTTGGCGTCCACAACTACAATATTTGACCTTTAAATATTCGCTTCAAAAAGAAACGTTTAACAAGATAGAGGTAAGTCCTAATTACCTTAACCGGCTCTTTGCTAATTAAATTTTTGCCTATAGATAAAGATTCCATTAATTTTCCCTCTCTAAAATAACTGCCTAATAAACCATACTTATGTTGTTTAAAACTCTCAACAACTATAGGCCTTTTGCTTCCAAAGTTAGCATCATTTAAGATGCATTCTACAATTCCGAAGTTAACTTTTGAAATATCACTTGAAACATTTTTCATCCTTTCAGACACTCCTATTTCTTTTCTATAAATCCCTGTTACTTCATCAATGTAACCAATTTTTTCGCCATTTCTTGTTAACCATAAATATACTGGCCAGTCACCGTAAGGGAAATTAACGATCCATAGAGGCCATTCCTCAGCTTCTTTTTTGTTGCGATAGAAAGCTGTTACAGATGGAATGAAATTCCCAAAGATCAATTCATCAAAATATTTGGGTTCTTTTATAAATGACCATCTCTTATCTTTAAATTCTCCATTTTTATACAAATTCCTAATTCCTGTATAAACAATAGAAAAATCGGGTCTGGCTTCGAGAAAATCAAATTGTTTTTGTAATTTCAAGGGATCAATCCAATAGTCATCACCATCACAGACCGCAATATATTTCCCGTCACACTCTTTAATAGTTCTAATGAAATTATTTATAAGCCCCAGGTGTTGAACGGAAGGAAGCAATTTAATTTTCAAAGGGTACGCTTCTGCATATGTTGCACAAATTTGCCTTGTATTATCACTACTACAATCCTCTCCTATCACTAATTGAAATAGAAAATTTGTTTTTTGATTAAGGATACTCTCGAGAGTATTGGCTATAAAATCCTGCTGATTATAGGTTAGGATAAAAACACTGACTGAAAAATTATTCATAAAAAATGTAAAATCCGTTTTAAACTGTGTCAATAAAATTCTTCTCTGTACGGTTAAAAACAACCAGACCGATTAAAAATAAGAACAAGGAGAATATTGAAGTGTAAATAAATCCAGACCAACTGAATGTTCCTGTATTTAGTACCATAAATCTAAAACCTTCAATTATTTGTGCGAGAGGATTATATTTTACCACCCAAGCCAGGGAAGGAATATTTTTAGACACTTCACTTAAAGGATAGGGTACCGCAGAAATATACATTAAGAGAGAAGTGGCAAAACCTACCATTATGGTTAGATCCCTATACTTAGTAGTAAAAGCTGAAATAATCATTCCCGCCCCCAGACCAAGTAAGGCCATCATCAACACGTAAACCGGAAAAAGTAAAAGGTTAATATTTGGACTTAAATCAGCCCCACTCCATATGTAATAAAAGTAAAAAATTATAAGAATAATAAGCTGAATACCAAATTTAAAGAAACCTGATATTACAGTTTTTAAAGGCATAATGGCCCTAGGAAAATAAACCTTTCCGAAAATTCCTGCGTTAGTCCTAAAGGTATTAGATGTTTGTGTAAGACTTTGATTAAAATAATTCCATGCAGTTATTCCCGTCAAATTAAAGAGAAAAGCAGGCACATTTCCCGTTGGAATATTTGCAATGTTATTAAAAACCAGGGTGAAAATTACTGAAGTAAATAAAGGCTGAATAAAATACCATAAAGGACCAAGTATGGTTTGCTTATAAACAGTTACTATATCTCGTTTTACAAACATAAAAAGCAAATCCCGATACTGCCATATTTCCTTAAAATTAAATTCTATTAGTCTGTGCTTGGGAGTAATCTCGTAAAGCCAATTTTCTTCATTTAAGTTTGACATCTATAAAATTTTTATTTCTTTTAATATATTTTTAATTTGAGCTCCCGGAGTACAATAATTACAAAAATATTTCTTTCCTCCAGAAGCTACTTTTTTATGATAGTCTTGGTTTCTTAATAGAAAATTCAGGAGACTTTTAATTTCCCAGGTATCTTCAATTAAATGTATCTCTTTTCCATGTTCCGGAAAAACCGGTAAATTTGTTTGCCAGGGAAGAGAAAGCACAAATGTTCCCATGTTGAGGTACTCTCCCACTCTCCAGCTTACCGCTCCCATTACTCCCGGGTTATTAAAATTTACCATAGAATAAGAAGAGTTTTTTTGAAACTCTTTCCAATTATACCTTTTTAGTCCTAAGGCTTCTTTCAAATGCGAAAAATCTCCTTCCTTTCGGGGCACCAATCCTCCTTCAAAGTTGATCCTGGGATCACTACGACAGGTATTTATAAAATCGGCTCTCTGTTGGTTCGCCAAAGCCTCCTTTTTCCAAAGAGAACCGGAAAAAAACATAATTAAAAAATTCATAAGTGTTTTTATTTTGCCGGTAAGGGGGACGCTTAGTGTGAGCGCTTATGTCTCTTAAGACGTTTTCAAAACCACACTCCCGATACCAATCAAATCCAAATAACTTACTATAAAGCCACCACGAGTTAACCGGGTAATGTGGGAATAAAGCTTTAACTTTTGGCTTATTATAGTCCGGTTTCTCTTTGAGTTTGTTTGTGGTATAGTATATAGCAGCTTCGTCGTATAGATCTTGTTGTAAACCAACAGGATCACGATTATCAATTACAACAATTTTTTTACCTGCTCTAAGGATCAAAAGGGGAGTACCGTTCCATTTTCTAAATTCCTCGTTTGGTTGATATTGAATCTGTCCTGTCTTATACAAACCTAATAAGTAGTAACTACTAATGTAATTAGGAATATTAAGCAGCTTTAAGGCGTCCATGAATCTCTGTTTAATATCTGTGTAACAACAACTTTAACCTCCTAAAATCTATTCTAATACAAATGAAGAAACTGCTTTCTACTTTTCTCACATATTTATTTTATGTTTCCAAGAGTTTTCTCCGGTTACTAGTTTTTTTATGATGGGATCATATAAAAAAATTCGCCAGTTTTCCCATAGAAGATGCCTATCTGATTTAATTATTGTTGAAAAGTACAACAGAAAACTGAGAACCGTAAACAGAAAACTGTTTTTGCTATATTTGACTCCAAACAACCTGCCTTGAAGCCAAAAAAGATCTTCATCCTCCTTCCTGATGGAATCGGACTTAAAAATTTTGCGTTTACCTGCTTTGTGGAGATCGGAAAGAAAAACGGATGGGAGGTGATATTCTGGAATGCCACTCCATTTGATCTGGAGAAAATGGGGTACAGGGAGATAAAACTACAGGGAAGCCCCCGTCCAAAGACCGACTTGCTTAAGCGGGCAAAAATAAAGGCAGAACTCGACCTTTTCACTGAAAAATTCAATGATCCGGTTTATCAAACCTATAAATTTCACAGTCCCTCACGAAGGATTAAGGAGAAGATAAAAGACATGTTGGTTTCCCACTATAAGTTTTACAACGGCAGCGAAAATGGACTACGGCGTTTACGAAAAGGAATGCAGGCCTCAGAAAAAAAAGGAAATTATTACAGGGATTGTCTGGAAGTGCTTAAAAAAGAAAAACCTGACTTTATTTTTTGCACCAATCAGCGTCCCATCACGGCCATTGCACCTTTAACTGCGGCTAAAGACCTGAGGATTAAAACCGGGACCTTTATCTTTTCCTGGGACAATTTACCTAAAGCAACAATGGTCATCGAACCCGATCATTATTTTGTGTGGAGTGAACATATGCAAAGGGAACTAGTTAAATATTACCCATTTATAAAAAAGGATCAAATCCATATTACCGGCAGCCCGCAATTTGAGCCACATTTTGATCCTACACTTCGAAGAACAAGAGCAGAATTCTTTAAAGAAAATGGATTGGATGAAGACAAAGAATATATTTGTTTCAGCGGAGATGATGTTACCACCAGTCCTCATGACCCCCAATATTTAGAAGATGTAGCCGGGGCAGTAAAGATGTTAAACAAAAAAAAATATAAGCTGGGGATCATCTTCAGAAGAAATCCTGTAGATCATTCAGACCGTTATGACCGGGTTTTAAAAGAATTTGAAGATATAATATTTCCCCTGGATCCAAAGTGGGAAGAATACGGTAGGGGGTGGAACAGCATACTGCCTACCAGAGAGGATCTTGAATTGCAAATAAATACAATCCTCCACACCAAAGCAGTGATAAACCTGGGGTCTTCCATGGTCTTTGATTATGTGGCTTTTGAGAAGCCCTGCCTTTTTATTAATTACAGCTTAAAATTAGGGGACAACTCCCACTGGTCTGTAGAAAAGGTTTATATTTTTGTGCACTTTAGATCCATGCCATCCAAAAATGCCGTTTTTTGGTTAAATTCCAAAGAAGAGATTCCTGAAAAATTAAAATATGCACTTTCGGCAACTACGGAAGATCTTAAGGAAACTAAAAAGTGGTTTCAGAAAATAAATGTACATCCACCCCAGGAAGCTTCTGAAAGGATATGGAAAGAAATTGAGAACATAGTCGTGAAATAATTAAACAGAACCCGGACTTTGCTCTTTAATTCTCTTGCTTTCCTTGTTTTCCTTCCTGTAACCTTTCTTCTTTATTGGTCTTTTCGGGGATCAAGAAGAATCCAGAACATGCTTATCCTTGTTTCCAGCTATATCTTTTATGGATGGTGGGATTATAGATTCCTCGGTCTTCTGGCTTTGAGTACTCTTGCCGATTTTTTCATAGGCTTAGCTCTCGAAAAGAAAAAGACAGAAGGAGTTAGAAAAAAACTTTTAATTCTAAGCCTTTTCCTTAATCTTGGGATTCTTGGGTTTTTTAAGTATTACAACTTCTTCCTGGAAAGTTGGATGGAAGCCTGGGAAGGTTTGGGAGTAAATTTTAATATTTCCAGCCTTAATATTATCCTCCCTATAGGAATTTCCTTCTATACCTTCCAGACCTTAAGTTATACCATTGATATCTATAAAGAAAAAATAAAAGCTTCTAAAAACCTGATCAATTTTGCCGCCTTTGTCTCATTCTTTCCTCAGTTGGTGGCAGGGCCTATAGAAAGGGCAGCAAATCTTTTACCCCAGTTTGGCAGGAAGAAAAATTTTAATCCGGAGCAGGCAATTCAGGGGATAAACCTCATTTTATGGGGGCTTTTCAAAAAAATGGTGATTGCAGATACTTGTGCTATTTACGCAGATTCTATTTTTAACAATTATGAAAGCTATAATTCGGGGACACTGATTTTAGGAGCTGTTTATTTCTCCTTCCAAATCTACGCAGATTTTTCGGGTTATACAGATATAGCCATAGGTGTTGCAAAGCTGTTCGGGTTTGACCTAATGAGAAATTTCAACTATCCATATTTTTCAAGGAATATTGGAGAATTCTGGAGGAGATGGCACATCTCACTTTCTACCTGGTTTAGGGACTATGTTTATATCCCTCTGGGTGGATCACGGGGAAGCCAATGGTACCGAATTAGGAATGTAGCAATTGTTTTCCTTTTAAGCGGTTTCTGGCACGGGGCAAACTGGACCTTCATTATTTGGGGTGCAATCCATGCCCTTCTTTTTATACCTCTTTTAATTACAAAAACAAACAGGAAGTATTTGCAAACGGAAGGCGATAATAAGGTTTTTCCTTCTTTGAGAGATTTTTCAAAAATACTGGGAACTTTTTCTCTCGTAACTTTTACCTGGATATTCTTTAGATCTGAAAGTGTTTCTGCTGCACTTGAGTACATCAACAGGATTTTTGTTTCACCAAAGTTTGATGTTGAATATCTTCCCGTAGAAAGGTTCAGTATTGAATTACTAATCCTTCTGGCTATTTTTACAGGCGTGGAATGGTTTCACCGAAACTATGAACATCCTTTTAGAGGAAAATTTAGATGGCTGAAGATAACTGCTGTTATAATCGCGTTACTTACATTAGGAGTGTATTCTGACTATCAGGAATTTATTTATTTTCAGTTCTAATGAAAGGTTTTATCCTCTACATTTTAAAGATTCTTGGGGTATTTGTTATCGGGGTTGTTTTGCTGGAGCAGGTTTATGATTATGTCTTTAAAAAAGGTATAGTACGTAATAAACTTCAAAAAGTGCTATCCCTTGAAGAAGGAGATCATTATGAGTTTGTTTTTTTAGGCTCTTCCCGTACCGAGAATACTATTGATTGTGAAATTATTGAAAAAATCACAGGGAAATCCTGTATCAATCTGGGAGTCGCCGGCAGTTCTCTTAAGGATTCCTATGTCCTGCTTAAGCTTTTACTTGAAAAAGGGATAGTTGCAGACCATGTTTTTCTTCAGGTAGATTATTCCTATAACGAGAAGAGTGCTGACCTTACTCCTGCTTTTAAAGCTACATTAATACCCTTTAGAAGTCATCCTGCTATCCGTGAAGAATTGAAGATTGAAAACGATGGTTCATATATCTTGAATTTTCCATTTTATGCATATCTCAAATACGAAAAAATTGTAGGTTTTAGGGAAATTTTAAATCATACCATCCACAATGACCCAGGAAAAGATTATGAAAATGGATTTTATCCTTTAACGGGTACAGGAAAACAACTCTACGGCTCCCTGCCTGCCAAAATAGCTGATACCAACAGGGTCCTGTCCAATATGGAAAAATTGGTTTCGGGAAATAGAACAAAACTACACTATTTTTTTGCTCCTTACTGTAGTGAAGTTCAAAACCGGGATTTTGCAATAAAACTTGAGGATAAGCTACCAGAAATTTATAATTATATTGACATTTTTGACAGGAAAGAAAATTTATTCGCTGACTGCGGACATTTAAATTTAAGCGGGGCTCAAGAATTTACAAAGATCCTGATAACAGACTTCCTTCACAGGGAAGCAATGGATGAAAATGACAGGAATGGCGGAAACGAGTGACGGATTGCTTCGCTGCGCTCGCAATGACAACATAACAAACAATTAAAAATGCATATAGCTTTTTTAACTCCCGAATACCCCCATCCCCGGACCAGTCCTGCCGCAGGACTCGGCACAAGCATAAAGAATATGGCGACTGCCCTTGTAGACAAAGGAGTGAAAATTTCCGTTTTCATATTTGACCAGCAGGAGGATGAAATTTTTACCGAAAACGGAATAAGACTTCATTTCATAAAACATAGAAGCTTCAAAATACTTGGCTGGTACCTGCACCGGAAATTCCTTCAGAATTACCTCAACAAACATATTGCGGTAGACAAAATAGACGCCATAGAAGCACCGGACTGGACAGGAATAACCGCTTTTATGAAATTACGCTGCCCTTTGGTGATAAGAATGAATGGCACTGATGCCTATTTCTGTAAGCTGGAAAACAGAAAACAGAAGCAAAAAAATTTCTGGTTTGAAAAACTGGCGCTGCAGGGAGCAGACCATTTATTATCTGTAAGCAACTTTACGGCAGAAGAAACCCGGAAGATCTTTCAACTTAAAAAGAAAATTAAAACAATTCCCAATTCCATAGATGTAAAACGTTTTCTACCGCAGCAGGAAAAAGAAGAAAAAGAGGTGATTCTTTACTTCGGAAGCCTTATTAGAAAAAAAGGGGTGCTTGAACTGCCAGGGATCTTTAACAGGATCGTGGAGCAAATGCCTGCAGCAAAGTTTCGACTGGCGGGGAAAGATGTTCGGGATATCAGGACCGGAAGGTCGACCAGGGAATTAATGGAGGAACAATTAAGTCCGGTAGCGGCAAAAAAGGTAGAATGGCTGGGAAATTTACCTTACGACAATATTCTGGAGGAGATCGCTAAAGCACAACTGGTGGTTCTACCCTCCTTTGCAGAAGCCCTACCCATGACCTGGATTGAAGCCATGGCTATGGAAAAAGCCTTGGTAACTTCAGATATTGGTTGGGCACAAGAGGTCATGATCGACGGGGAAACGGGTTATACTGTAGATCCAAATGATCATAACTTATATGCTGATAAAGTTCTTGAAATTTTAAATAATCCGGGACTTGCGAAGCAGGTAGGCAAAGCTGCCAGGGAAAGGGTTTTAGAGAAGTTTTCTACAGAAGTGGTGGTAGAGGAGAATATTGCTTTTTATGAGGGAGTGGTAAGGAAGACCTAACCAGCATTGGGGTTACCTGCGGCGGATTGCCACGGGTGCTTCGCTTTCCTCTCAATGACGTTTCCCGATGCGAACCGTCATTGCGATTTCTATGACAAAACCAAGCGATTTTGATAATAAGTTTTGTGTTTGACCAAAGCCATTGCAATATGAATTAATTTATTTTTTACTGCATTTAATACACTCATTTTGTTTTTGCCTTCTTCTACCTTACGTTGATAGTAGCTCTGTAATTCATTATTCATTCTTACTGATCTCATTGCAGCCATTTGTAGTACAGTTTTTAAAG
>Ga0098069_100251_pt1 | contig 28423 bp, 21 predicted proteins | sample 27_taG_FD_92584 | JGI IMG/M metagenome (GOLD analysis project Ga0098069, IMG submission 92584) | Marine viral communities from Cariaco Basin, Caribbean Sea - 27_WHOI_OMZ | ecosystem: Environmental > Aquatic > Marine > Oceanic | place: Caribbean Sea: Cariaco Basin | collected 2014-11-09
ATTCTACTAACTTATGGAGGCTTTAGATTTAACCTTCAGCCACTTTTTCTTTGCTGGCTTAGACCTTTAAACAAGAAAAGCGATGCCTTCGCACCGCTTTTTAAACTTGTCGGGATGACAGGATTTGAACCTGCGACCCTACGCCCCCCAGACGTATACGCTACCGGACTGCGCCACATCCCGAATTGGAAGTGCAAATTAAGCAGCTTATTTCCAATTTTCAAAGGGAAAATGAGCTTTTTCCAAGTCTTTCTTTTCACTGTACTAATTATAGATCGCAAATGAACAGAAAATAAGGCCAGTACTCACGGCAGGCTTTTGTGTCATTTTTAATTCGTATTCAAAATTTTGCCTTAGTTTAGCTTCTTTGTCTAAAGAAGCCTCCCAATATGAAGAAGTACTTCGTTTTTTTCCTGTTGATTTTCCTTCAGCATTCCTGCAAAAGTCCGAAAGAACCTCAAACTTTATCCATTTCAGCAGAAAGCGGCTTAATTGCCGAACATGCAATGGTTGTTTCGGCACGCAAAGAAGCTTCAGAAATAGGCCTGGAGATCATTAAACAGGGTGGTAATGCCTTTGATGCCATGGTGGCTACAGAGATGGCTTTGGCGGTGGCATATCCATACGCGGGTAATCTTGGAGGTGGCGGCTTCATGGTGTACCGGCTCAACAATGGCGAATCTGGCGCCCTCGATTTTCGGGAAAAAGCCCCACTGCGCTCTCACCGGAATATGTACCTGGACAGCCTTGGGAAGGTAGATCCTCAAAAAAGCCGTTTTGGGAGCATGGCTGTGGGAGTGCCGGGAACTGTGGCCGGGATTTTTGCCGTACATGAAAAATTTGGCAGCCTGCCCATGAAACACATCCTGGCACCGGTGATCAAACTGGCGCAAAATGGCTTTGTGGTCACTCCTAAACAGGCAGCTTCTCTCGCGCAGCACAAAAATGCCATCGTTAAAGCCAATCATCAAAATATACTCTTCGCCAAAGCTCATGGTGCAGGAGACAGCATAAAAAATCCTGCTTTGGCTGCAACCCTTGAAAGACTTTCTGCAAATGGCAGGGAAGAATTCTATTCGGGTGAAACTGCGAAAAAATTAGTGCAATTTCTTCAAAAGAAAGGCGGAATCATCAGCATGGAAGATCTTGCCGCTTACCATGTAAAATGGCGTGATCCTGTAATCTTCCAATATGATGACCTTAGGGTGCTCTCCATGTCTCCTCCCTCAAGTGGCGGCATTGTGATGGGACAAATCATGAAGATGATTGAACCTTATCCGCTGCACGAGTATGGGCATAATTCAGTAAAAGCCATTCAGGTACTCACGGAAGCAGAACGAAGAGCCTATGCCGACCGCAGTTTTTTCCTGGGGGATCCCGATTTTGTTGAAATCCCCACAGAAAACCTTCTGAGTGATGAGTACCTGAATGAACGCATGAGCAGCTTCAGCTTTAAAAAAGCAACTCCTTCCGAAGAAATTGGTCACGGAAATATTCAGCTTACAGAAAGTATGGAAACCACCCACTACTCTATTGTTGATGCCGAAGGGAACGCGGTTTCGGTCACTACTACCTTAAACGGGGCCTACGGGTCGAAACTTTATGTAGATGAACTGGGCTTTTTTCTCAATAATGAAATGGACGATTTTAGCGCAAAACCGGGAGTGCCTAATATGTTTGGGCTCATTGGGGCCGAAGCCAATGCCATAGCCCCCGAAAAGAGAATGCTTAGCTCCATGACGCCTACTATAGTTGAAAAAGAAGGCCGGCTGTGGATGGTTCTTGGTTCTCCGGGAGGTTCTACTATTATCACCTCGGTAATGCAAACCATTCTGAATGTTTCTGAGTTTGGCATGGGTATGCAGCAGGCGGTGAATGCGCCGCGTTTCCACCACCAGTGGCTACCCGATGAAGTGCGTTTTGAACCCCATGCTTTCTCCGAAACCACCCTCGGTTCCCTGCGCAAAAAGGGCTATCATATTGAAGTGGGAGAATCGACCATTATAGGCAAAGTAGACGCCATACTGGTCTTGCCAAGCGGCAAACTCGAAGCCGGAGCCGATCGCCGCGGGGATGATGCAGCAGCAGGTTTTTAAAGCCTTATCGTTGAGTTTATCAAGTATTAATGGGCTACGGAAATTAGAGTGGAGTCAAGGAACTAATGCTACTACACCCGAAGCTCTAAAAGTTTTTTCAAAACTGTGCAAAAGCCAAAGGTTTTAAATATTTTCACAGAGTAGTTTATAAATATCTACATTGAATAAAAAGAAAATTTACTTCAGTAAAAAACACCAACTGTACTTTTCACAACAACAACAGCTTACACAATAAAATGAATAAAATTCAGGTCGGTTTTTTAATGTCTTATGATTACCGGTTACTCAAAACCTCCCTTCCATTGGTGTACAGCGACGCCGATGCTATCATCATTGCACTCGATAAGGATTTAAGAACCTGGACGGGCAGCAAATTTGAGGTTGAAAATGCCTTTTTTGACTGGCTTGATACTTTCGACACAGAAAATAAGATCAGTATTTACAGGGATGATTTTTTCCTGCCTAACCTCTCACCTATGGAAAATGAGGTAAGAGAACGAAAACTGCTCGCGTCAAAAATGGGAATTGGAAACTGGCTTATCCAAATAGATGCTGATGAGTATTTTGTTGATTTTAAAAGTTTTGCTGAAGCCCTGAGATTGCGCAACTCATATCTCAAAAACCCCAAAAAGAACCAAATCCAGATTGCAGGTTACTACATCAACCTTTATAAATACACCGAAAAAGGCATTTTATACGTATCAAAAGCCCGAAATCAAAAATTCGCCACCAATTACCCCAGTTACCGGACCGGAAGAAACACCAGGCAAAGGGTGATCTACGTTCCGAATATTGTGATACACGAATGCCTGTCGCGAACCGAAGAGGAAATCAAAACAAAATTTACCAACTGGGGCCATTCCCACCAGGTAAATACAGAAGCTTTTCTCGCAAAGTGGAAAAAGATCAACGCATCTAATTACAGGGAATTTGAAGATCTTTTTTACCTCGAACCCGAAAAGTGGAAAAGGCTCGATTATACAGAAGGTGAGAATATGACTGAAATTATTTCAAACCTCAACTCCTTAGAATTATTACCCTCCAAAACCCACATTTTAAGCAAGAATTTTGGACAGTGGTTTAAATTCTTATTTTAAACAAAACTCTTCTCATACCTGAAAACATGACATTAAAAAAACAATTTATTACATTGCTCGCGTTCAGCGCACTAAGTTGCCTTTCTCCAAAAAAGGAAACCTTTAAAGATCATGCTCCGGGGATCAGGGTTGTTGGTGCGATGAGAAATGTAATGCACAAAGGCGATATGACCGATAAAATTGCGCTGGATACGATTTCAAGCCGAAAAGGCCTTTACGGGCTTGGCCCTCTTAGCCATCTTAAGGGGGAATTGCTTATCAACAACGGGAAAAGCTATATTTCAAAAGTTTCTGAAAATTGGGGTATGGAAGTGACGCAAAGCCACAAGGCGGCGTCGCCCTTCTTTGTGTATGCAAAGGTCGAGGAATGGAAAGAAATAATATTGCCCCACACTATTACAACAATTAAGGATGTGGAAAAATTCATTGAGGAAAAAACATCCAAAACTACTGCAGCTTTTGCCTTTAAACTGGAAGGAGAAGTAGCCTATGCAAGAATCCATGTGCTAAACCTGTCCGAAGGAACAAAGGTTTCGTCCCCGTCCGAAGCCCACCAGGGGCAAATTGATTATGAAATAAAGGATGAGGAAGCAGAAATTGTGGGCTTTTATTCTACCTCCCACCAGGGGGGTTTTACACATCACGATTCTAGAGTACACATGCACCTAATTACTGCCAATGAGCGAAAAATGGGCCATTTGGATGACCTCAGGATCAATAAGATGAAGTTGTATCTTCCTGCTGAAAATTAGCCTGAACACCTGTAAATTTTCTGAAAAAGTTTCAGGAATACCGTTCAAAAGTGCCATTTCTGGCTCCTGTTTTTAGTTTCCGTTAGTAGTAAAACAACCCTTGGTGGCCCAGGAAGAAGCGGGCTTTGAATTGGGGTACCATTCTGTGGCGGCCGGCTCTTCATGAGGATTTAAAAAGCCAGATTGCCCTCCTCCTTTTGCACTGGCGGCAGCCTCATTCTGATTCGTGTCAACACAAAAAAGGGAACAAAAAAGGGCAGTAATTACAGCAACAATAAACTTTTCCATCAGTCTGGAATTTGGAATTAACATTTGTTTGCCGTAGGGAAGCGAGCCAAATGTAACAATTAACTTTTTATTAGGAAAACGGATTTCCGTATAAAGTGTCAAAAATGAGCTTTTTAGGAATTATTTTTTAAGAACAACTGCAGTATCTCATCAGAACATAACTTTCCCGGGCCTTCAGGATATATTTCAGCTATCTGTTAGAAGTTAATCTCCTTCAGTATTGCTGAAATTTCTACTGAATAAAAATCGGTTCTGATACTTCGGAAATTCATCCGGTTGAAGGAATTTTCTGACAGCGGAACTTTTTCCGAAGAAAAATTTTTCAAGATGGCTTTTTCAATCTGAAGTATTTATCGTAATATTACAATGAATATAAAAAGCGTTTTTCCAAACTATATAAATATGAACAGAGATCAGGAATTAAAGAATTCGGTGAGAGAGCGGTATGCAAAAATTGCCGAACAGGGAAAAGCAGAGAACGCTGCTTCCTGCTGCGGTGCCACAACACCATCGAACAAGGTCTACAATATTATGATGGACGATTACACCGGAACCGGCGGGTATATTGAAGAGGCCAACCTGGGCCTTGGCTGCGGACTGCCCACCAAATATGCGGGTATTAAAAAAGGCGATACCGTGATAGACCTTGGGTCGGGTGCCGGAAACGACTGCTTTGTAGCCCGTCACGAGACCGGGCCAGAAGGTAAAGTGATTGGGATTGATTTTACTCCTGCAATGATCGCTAAAGCCCGCACCAATGCCGATAAACTTGGTTTTAACAATGTGGAGTTCAGAGAAGGAGATATTGACGACATGCCTGTGAACGAAAACAGCGCCGATGTGATTGTGAGCAATTGCGTTCTCAACCTGGTGCCCGATAAACCTAAGGTAATTAAAGAGATCTACAGAGTTTTAAAGCCCGGAGGTCACTTCAGCATTTCGGATATTGTACTGGTAGGTGAACTTCCCGGTGCACTTCGCGAAGATGCCGAAATGTATGCCGGCTGTGTGGCCGGGGCCATTCAAAAAGAAGATTACCTGCAGCACATAAAGGATGCAGGTTTCAAAAATGTCATTCTTCAGAAAGAAAAAACCATCACTATCCCAGATGACATTCTTGGGAAATACCTTTCAGCACAAGAAATAGAAGAGTTTAAAAAAGGAGTAACGGGCATCTTTAGTATTACGGTTTATGCAGAAAAACCGGGTGCTGTAAAAGATAAACCGAAATTAAAAATGGCAGACCTGCAATCGCAGGGAGCATGTTGTACTCCCGATTCTGGTTGTTGCTGATAATGAAAATCTGCGCAGAATGCTCATATTTTGCGCAGATTTTGATCTTTTCTAAGATTGATCGGCTACACTTTTGACCCTTTCGGCAGTGTCAGATTTTGACAGGGTGAGCCGCACAATACTGTCTTCTTCAGCCTTGAGATCGTGAGATATATCCCCCTCCAAAGAAAGTAGATCTCCTTTGTTGATGGTGTGCACTTCACCGTTCACCCCAAAATTTATGGCACCTTCAAAGAGTTCCACCACGATGGGATAAGGAGTTTTATGTTCTTTCATGACCTGGCCTTTTTTCATAGCTATACGTATTTCCCTGCTGCTATCGGTATCCAACAGCACTATGACTGCAGGTTTTTGATCATTGTATTCGAGATCTTTAAGTAAAGAAGCAGTTTTCATAGTTTGTTTTTTCAGTTTGATTCTGAAAGTACAAAAACTTCAGGAGAAGCCGGAATTTAAACAGCATGCTAACATTTATTTCTGATTTCAATACTTCAGCAGAAGGTATTTTCCTGTGAATTTATTCAGCTTCAGTATCTCTGAAATTCAAAAGAACAAATCAATTTTTTTCAGAAACAGCAATAAAAAAACCGCTTAAAAATGACATTTTAAGCGGTTCTTCCGAAGAAATTTTTTCTACTACAGTTTTCTAAGGCCTCTGGTTTCAGATTTATCTGCTTCCATGATGCTGATGGCGTATCCACCACCCGCAGCCGAACGCTGAGATAACTTAGACTTGTTGTTCACCACAACCTTCTTAATTTCGTATGCCTGCGGATTATCTTTGTAATGCGCATTTTTAGCATCTGAATAAATCGTGGCGATATAGGTTTTGCCGGCATCGAGGAAATCAAATTTGATTTTTGAAGTGCGTGGAGTCTCACCGTTCACATTCCCCACAAACCAGTCATTGGTCCCTTTTTCTTTCCTGGCAATGGTGATATAATCTCCCGGCTCTGCCTCAAGATAAAGGCTTTTTTGCCAATCCATCCCCACATCTTTTATAAACTGAAATGCATCGGGGAAACGCTCGTAATTTTCGGGAAGATCTGCGGCCATTTGCAGTGGGGAGTACATGGTAACGTACAAGGCCAACTGATTGGCGATAGTGCTGTTCACCCAGGAATCATTCTCAGGGTTTACCTTACTAATGTCCATTTCGAATATGCCGGGAGTATAATCCATAGGGCCACCTATCAACCTGGTGAAAGGCAAAACGGTTACGTGGTTTGGCTTGGAACCGCCAAAAGCCTGGTACTCGGTACCGCGGGCAGATTCGTTTGCAATAAGGTTTGGCCAGGTGCGGGCAATTCCCGTAGGCCTCACCGCCTCGTGTGCATTTACCATGATCTCATAATCGGCTGCTTTTTCAATGGCATATTGATAGTGATCTACCAGCCACTGGCTGTAGTGGTTCTCCCCTCTAGGTAAAATATCGCCTACATACCCGCTTTTTACCGCATTGTAGCCGTAATCTTTCATGAACTGGTATGCAGAATCGAGGTGACGCTCATAATTTCTTACAGAAGAAGAAGTCTCGTGGTGCATGATCATTTCAACACCTTTACTTTTGGCATAATCGCGAATTTCTTCCAGATCGAAATCGGGATAAGACGTCATGAAATCAAAAACGTAATCTTTTGAATTTCCAAACCAGTCTTCCCAGCCAATGTTCCAGCCCTCTACGAGCACTCCGTCAAAGCCGTGCTTCGCGGCAAAATCAATATACCGTTTTACATTCCTGGTAGTAGCCCCGTGGGTATCGTTGGGAGTGGCATTTTCAAAATCGGTCTCCCCAAGCTTTACAGCAGGAAAATCGTTGGTGTAGTGCCAGGAACTTTTCCCGGTGATCATTTCCCACCACACGCCTACATATTTTACCGGTTTTATCCATGAAGTATCGTCAATAGCCACAGGATCATTAAGATTGTAGGTCATTCTTGAAGCCAGGATATCACGGGCATCATCACTTACAATAATTGTTCTCCAGGGCGTTTTCCCCGGCGCGATCATATAGGCTTTATTTCCGGTTACATCGGGGGTAAGCCATGATTCAAAGGTCATGTTCTCATCATCAAGATCGAGGTGCATGGCCGGGTAATCAAGCAAAGCAGCTTCGTGCAGGTTGATATAGAGTCCGTCATCAGTTCGCAGTAAAAGCGAGGTTTGCACGCCGGTATCCGAAAATGAGGTTTGGGAAAGGTTGTCTGTAATCGAATTGGCCATGAGGCCCCTAATCTCGCTCAATTTTGACTCGGTGTAATCGTACTCCTGGGTGTCGTAATCTCCGGGAATCCAAAAAGCGGTGTGATCTCCTGTCATGGCAAACTGGGTTTTTTCATCTTCCACGATGAAATGCCCAAGGTTTTCCTGCTGCGGAAATTCATACCTGAACCCGAGACCATCATTAAATACCCTGAACCTGATAATCATTTCACGACTAGTAGGTTTTTGGTTAAGTACTACGGCAAGCTCGTTATAGGTATTTTGAATTTCACTTTCTTCCCCCCAAACCGGCTCCCAGCTCTCGTCAAAAGTTGATTCTTCACGTTCAATCACTTCAAAATCATTGAGGAGCGAGTACTCGTCATCTTTTATTTTAAAACCGAGTTTACTCGATTTAACAACAGGTTTGCCTTTATAGGAAAGGCTATATGTGGGAGTACCGTCTTTAAGCAACTCAAATTGCATTTGCACCTCCCCATTGGGGGAAGCTATTTTTTGAGCTACTGCCAGTGCGGTACAACTTAACCAGAGGCAGGAAAGCATTAGTAACTGCTTCATCTTCAATTTTCTCATTTTATAGTATTAATCGTTGATTTGAGACACAAATATAAAGCTTCTTATATAGAAGAAATGCCTGCTTCCTCAACTTAACACATTTAAAAAACAGGCTGTTTAAAAAGCTCTGGGATGCTGAAATTTAAGGTTGGCAGCATACAAAAAGTCCTTTTAAACAGCCTGTAGTACTAATGGCTAATGCTACAATTAATTACCTGTGTTTGGGGTTTGGTTTTTCGTAAAACTAAACAGCTTCGGACTAAAATTGAGCATTACCCAGGCCCAATTCTGAACTCTTCCACTGTCACCTCCTTTTAAGACTTCCAGCGAATCACCTCCAAACATTTGGGAGTACCCGAAACTGATACCAAAATCTTTTCTGAATTTATACCCGGCCGAAAGATCTATTTCGGTGCCAAGGTAGCTATCCTGATCGTTTCCGGCGGCATCAACAAGTTTTGCTGCGGAAGAGAAAACATGTGGCAATAGGGAGAATTCAAATTTTGGTGTGACATAAGAAAACTTTCCGTAGAGGTCAAGCAAACCTACCGTATTCTGGTGGTTCCCCACGTAGAAATAATCCATATGGCCGTTAAAGGCATGGTTGGTTCCAAAAAGTGGTGTAAAAGATTTAATTTCTCCCGAAGTATCATCCATATCGGTACCTGAAAGGTATTCGCCACCCAAACCTGCTCGCCAGTTTTCTGAAACTTTATAGTGTACATCAAGGCCCGCATACCAGGCAGAAACATCACGATTGGTTCGGCTGCCGGCCTGGCCGTACGCGCCCACATTACCGTAAAATTTCCCGGAGACAAAGTTGTGAAAAGCCCCAAAAGTCTGGATGTAATCTGTTTCCCGGTCTGCTTGTGACGTATCAAATTCGTAACCGGCATTCATCAGCAAAAAGCTAAAACCAACATTATTAACGTCCATATGGTACCAGGCCATTTGCAGGTTTTGATAAGAATTTATGAGGTAAGGAGCATCAATAAGGCTCTCTGCCTCGGCATTGTAAGCCGCAGCTATATCGAACCTGTGTTTATGGGCCGGCTTCCAGGAAAGCAAAACCGCATCATGGCTTTGCCCCTGCTGTGCCCAGTCTACCTGCCCAAGGATTCTCTGATTGTCGTAAGATAGGACCTGCCGGCCAGCCCGGAACAGGAAATTTTCACTCACCTGGTACTGCCCGTAGGCTTCAAAAACTGAAAATGTATTCCTGTCTTCAAGGCGCATGCTGGGAGAATCTCCCCATACGCCCACGCTCTGGCCAGAAAATTTTACCGTAAGTGCCTCATCCCGATATCCCAAAGTGATGCGGCTACGCTGGGAAACCTGCGCGGCAGCATCGGTGTTTTCTGGTAAGAGGCTTTTATATCCGTTGCGGTATTCAAAGCGGGGCCTCACCTGTAAATCGGCATCAAAAGTTTGTGCTGAAGAAGAAAGATAGATGAAAAGTGCTGTAAAAAGCAGAAGGCTGCGTTTCATGGGATTTTAATTTTATCCCGCAAAACAAGACAAAGTTATCCTAATTTATTATGACTTCGCTCATACTCCAGCTGCCCTAAGTATTTTAGTGCTCAAAAAAGCTAAAAATGCTATCGATTTCTTCGGAAGTTTTCTCAAAACTTATGGATTTCAATTCCTTCTGAAGCTTAAACCATATTTGACCAGCTGTTGACCCCGAATTTATTCCGCAGAAAATATCACCTTTCAAAAATGGCATTTTTGAAAGGGTACCCAAAACTGATGTATCACCCTAATTTTCAGAAATATATGATTTAAAAATGTGACATCAGCAATCAGAAAAATCATTAAAAGCCTAAGGTGTCAAAAATGTGAAAAAACCCTGTTGATTTTTAACTTTGATCTCTTGCTGGAGGTAGTTTTCAACAATTTCATCGTCAACATGAACATCCTTGCCTTTCCACTTGAGGCGCATCGTTTTCACCTTCTGTAAATCGGCAAAATCTTCAAGTTTCTTCCCGGAATTCCTTCCGTTTAAATGATCTTGGATATAAAGTTTGAATTCTTCCCTCTTTTCATTGCGAACGGTTACCAGTTCAAAATGACCGTCGCCAGTCTCTGCATTGGGCGCAAGCTCGATATTGGGGCCAATATACCTGATGTTCATAAGTTCAACAAGAAGGAATTTTCCTGTGATTTCGTGGTCATCTGCAATAATAATGATTTCCCGGGCTTCGTAAGTTTCAATAAGCTTCAGCAATTCTTTTAAGGACCTGGTAATTTCATCCTGTTTCTCATCATCGCCAAGGGCTTTCATGGTTCGTACCAGCTTTGGAAAAATGCCACATCCAATACCCTCTATGAAAAAATGTGCTTCTTCAAGACCTTCAACCATCCCAATATCAAAACCTGTTTTGCTGGTTTGCGCCTCGATCGCTTCTTCGGAAGCCTTTAAATTAAAGGTAGTGGCAATATTATTGGCGGTCCCGTAAGGCAGCACCTGCACCGGCACCTGCTGTAGCTCACTGTCTTTGGCCTCGATCATGAGCTGGGTAAACTTCTGCACCGTACCATCTCCCCCGGCCACAAAAATGACTTCTGCTTTCTCTTTTAAAAACTGCTTCAGAAGCAGATCATCTGTCGAGAAATATGACACTTCATAACCCGCCTCTTCTATCTTGTTTATGAGATCATCCTTTTCGTGGTTTCCATCCCCGGCGGTGGGATTATGAACGAGAATAGCTTTTTTCATCTTACATCTTTCAGTAAATATAAGATGCCGACAGGAGAGAAAAAGGCATGTTAACACAGACTTATAATTCTGGCGTTTTATGTTATGCCAAAGTTTTGTAATTTCAGAAATAAGATAAAAAAAAGGAAAGCATTATGAAAATACTGGTAACCAATGACGACGGAATTTACAGTCCCGGCCTTATGTGCCTGGCAAAATGCGCTTCAAAATACGGCGAGGTCATAGTAATGGCGCCCGATGTGGAACAATCATCAATGGGACAGGCCATCACTTCGGCCCGGCCCATTACCTACAAAAAATCACCCATACATTTTGAAGGCATGGAGGCTTACCGGGTAAGTGGGACTCCCGCCGATTGTGTGGCTTTGGGAACGCATTTATTTGACGATATAGACATAGTGCTTTCAGGGATTAACATAGGCTCAAATTTGGGGAATTCGGCCTGGCATTCGGGGACACTTTCGGCTGCGCGGCAGGCTGTTTTATTCGGAATTCGAGGAATTGCACTGAGCGTGTCGGTAGGTGAAGGCGAACCCGATTTTGACAAGCTGGAACCTTTTGTTGTAGCTTCCCTGAAGGAAGTGATGCACGAATCTTCAATGGAACTGCTCAACATCAACTTTCCAAGAAACCCCGAAGGCGAAATTGTATGGACCTGCCAGTCTATAAGGCATTACGACGGAAAAGTTGTTAGGCAGGAAGACCCTATGGGCCGCGAACACTACTGGTTCACCGTTTTTCCAATTGAAGAAGTGGAAGAAGGTACCGACCGCTGGGCCATTAAAAATGGCAAAACCAGCATCACTCCCATGATCCTCGATCTTACCGATAAAAAGGTACACCAGGCAAAGAACGGCAAGTGATACCACCTTCTTCGGAACTGTCTCAAAACTTCCTTTCAAAAATGCCATTTTTGAAAGGAAGTTTACCGGTTAAGAATAAGGCCCAAGTACTCTATTTAAAATGTATATTCTAATCAATTATTGTTTTTCATTCCACTCTCTTAATTAAACTTCCACCAGTCAAAATAAAATAAATTTTTCTCTCCTCTGAAGACAAAATACAGGTCATGAACTCCTTGTATGTTTTTAATTACCGGTGCTGTAAATGTACTCCAAATCCCCTCTTCCCTTGTGGTATTTATCTCGACTGTTGCAATCACGGACCCGTCAATTTTATCAGCCCGTATTTCAATCCTGCCTCCATAAATTGGTGAAACACTAACTTCTACCGATTGAGCACCATCAGCAAAATTAACGCCCTGCACTTTTATATAATCACCATGATTGATTGCAGTAACAAATAAACGGTCGGCGATTCTCTTTCCCCTGGCCCAATCGAAATCGCCTTCCCACTCTGTTTCGAATCGGGTTTTTACCCCTTCGCTCCAGGCCATGGTTTCTGCCTCAACACGATTAAAGGGATTCAGGGTACCTACTTGTTCTGGTCCTTCTACGGAAAAGTACTGCCGGTTTTTAATGGTTCCATCAGGATTGTAAACCATTTTATCCATATCCACCGAACGTCGTTCATAGAATTTTGGGGTTGTTTTTTTCAACAGGTCGTAACTATGGCCGAAAACATACGATTCCCCTTTATATTGAATAATTCCGGGGTGATTGCCACGGCTTTTTTCGGATGCATCGACTATCATTCCTTTGTATTCCCAGGGTCCTGTAGGGGAGTCACTCATTGCATATCCAATTCCTTCGGGGCAGCAAGTGGAGGCATAAGCCATATAGTAATGATCATTGCGCTTCCACACCCAAGGTCCCTCCTGGTAATTAGCTGGGGTTGTGGGTTCCTGTATAATATCCCCAGAATAAGAAATCATGTCCTCATTCAGCTTTACGTAATAAACTTTAGGATTTCCCCAGTACATATATGCCTGACCATCATCATCAATTAATATGCTAGGGTCAATATCGTGATTACTGTTTTTAACAAGTGGTTTTCCGAGGGGATCTTTGAAAGGCCCATACGGACTATCGGCCACCAAAACCCCAATCCCAACTCCACCAGGCATTGGACAGTACAGATAAAATTTGCCATTGCGTTCGATGCATTGCACTGCCCATGCCCCATTGTCATAAGGTACCCACTCGAAATTATCTAATGATGCCACTACACCGTGCTCGGTCCAGTTTACCATATCGGTGGAAGAATAAAGCAACCAATCGTGCATTTTAAAACCCATTGCATCATCTTCATCATGGCTGGTATAAAGAAATACCGTATCGTTATGCACCAACGGAGCAGGGTCAGCAGTAAATTTCGTTTGTATGATAGGACGCTGCTGGACTGTATTTTGTGCACCAGCATAATAATTGACTGCCAACGCCATCAAAAATATGATTGTTCCATAAAAATTCTTGTTCATCATATTATTTAGAATTAAAATTTATCTATTTCCTGAATCTGAGCTTCTTTAAGTATTGAACCTTAGAATAAACTCTCATTGTTAGAGGCTAAAAGAATGATACCACCACTATTCATTTTAACTAATATCAACATTGCAGCCAACAGCCGGGTTAACTAAAGTGGCAAATGGGAAGGTTCTACCTGTCTCAAGTAACGCTTCTTTCTTGTACATTAAAAGTAAGAAATTACCTATTAAAAAAGCACTTTTACTGGCAGCAATGTAAGGCAGTAATCAAACTCTGCATGGTCTTTCACTATTTATGTTGAAGTTTTGACGAGCAGGGATTTAAAATTACTCCGGAGATAAAGGCCTCAGCTGAGATTTAGAAGATTGATGCTACTTTTCTAAAGATTTCAACTGGAAAAAACTCTCCTTCAGAAAAAATCATTCAGAAATGACATTTTAAAGACTTCATAAAAAATAGCAGCCACCCATTACAGGCAGCTGCTACAAAAAAATTGGAAGGTAAAAAGTTATTTCCCTATGATGTGTTTTCTGTAGTAATCAAGAATACCGTCTATTGGCCGCTGTACAAAATTACCCGGCTCAAGCATGTAGGGCTGCAAAGAATCCTTGATAATATCCTGGGAAAAATAAGCGATAGATCCTACAAAATGTATTGGCACATTTTGAGCTTCCTTGAAACATAGAACCCTGTGTTCAATAAAGTTCTGCATTCCTTCGGCTATGAGCTGGTAGAAATAACCATTTCTTTCATTTTTGAAGATGAATTCAGCAAAATGGGCGAGATACGTATTGGGATTGTCCTTTTTGTAAATGTTCTCTTTTATGGTATCTGAAGACAAATCGTACTCTTTTTCAAACACCTCGGCAATTTTCTTGGGCATTTTCTTGTAGTAGTAATCTCTGATAAGTCTTTTTCCGAAGTAATTTCCGCTGGCTTCATCCATTAAGATAAATCCGAGGGAATCTACGGCTGTTTTTACAGATTTACCGTCATAGTAACAGCTGTTGGAGCCTGTTCCCAGAATACAAACAATTCCGGGTTTATCGGTCACTGCATAAACTGCCGCGACCATGTCTTCCTGCACTTTTACCTCGGTGGCACCCGAGAAGAATGTGCTAAGGATAGACTGCAACAGGGCTGTGGGTTTAGGGGTACCGCATCCTGCCCCGTAAAAGTGTACTCTTTCTACTTTATCTTTAACCTGCTTTAGATCAAGGTTTTCCTCCAGCCTTGCATGAAGTACTTCGGTTTTGAACACTGCGGGGTTTAGGCCTTTAGTGCGTGTTTTCATGATTTGCTCCCCTTTCGAATCGAGTAAGATCCAATCACATTTAGTGGAGCCTCCGTCTGCTATTAATATCATAATAGGAAAGTGTCAAAAAGCCCTGACAGTACCGTCAGGGCTTTTTTATTATTACTTAAGTGAAGCTATGTGAGCAGACAGGTCTACTAGTTTAGCTGAATATCCATACTCGTTGTCATACCATGCAACCAGCTTAAAGAAGTTGTCATTTAAGGCAATTCCGGCACCGGCATCAAAGTTACATACGTGAGCATTAGATACGTAGTCCTGAGAAACTACCTGTTCTTCGGTATAAGAAAGGATTCCCTTGTAAGGCCCTTCGGAAGCTTTTTTGAATGCTGCTTTAATATCTTCGTAAGAAGCTGCTTTTTCTGTTCTCACGGTAAGGTCTACCACAGAAACATCGGCTGTAGGAACCCTGAAGGCCATCCCTGTAAGTTTACCATCAAGTTTGGGAATTACCTTACCAACTGCTTTGGCTGCACCTGTAGAAGAAGGAATAATGTTGATCAAGGCACTTCTACCACCTCTCCAGTCTTTTTTGGAGGGACCATCAACTGTCATTTGTGTGGCAGTTGTAGCATGAATGGTTGTCATAAGACCTTCTACAAGACCAAACTCATCGTCTACGATCTTGGCAAGTGGCGCAAGACAATTGGTAGTACATGATGCGTTGGAAACGACCTTGTCATCTGCAGTGATCTCTTCGTGGTTAACACCCATTACAAACATAGGCGCATCTTTGGAAGGAGCAGAAATAACCACTTTTTTGGCACCTGCAGTAAGGTGTTTTGCAGCTGTGTCTTTAGTGGTGAAAATACCGGTACAATCCATAACGATCTCGGCACCAACCTGGTCCCATTTTAGATCTTCAGGATTTTTTTCAGCAGTAATACGAACGGTTTTTCCGTTCACTACCAGGTTTCCTCCTTCGATTTCTACAGTACCGTCAAATTTTCCGTGAACTGAATCATATTTTAAAAGATACGCTAAATGGTCTACATCAAGCAGGTCGTTAATTGCCACAACTTCCACGTCTTCTCTTGCGCTGGCAATTCTAAAGGCGATTCTTCCAATTCGACCAAATCCGTTTATTCCTATTTTAGTACTCATAATATTTGAATTAAATTAAAATTATACGGTAGTTATGTTTAACACCCGTCTCAATTCTTTATCTAATGGCCTGCGGCCTTTAATGGCGACTTCAAAGTCTACCGAGGTTACGATTTTATTGGTGATTCCAACCATTACTCCACTTTCTCCCCTTAAAATGGCTTCTACGGCACCTACGCCCAGTTTACTGGCGAGTACCCTGTCATAGCAACTGGGTGCCCCCCCTCTTTGGATGTGCCCCAAAACCGAAACCCGGATGTCGTAACCCGTAAGGTTTTCACCAATGAATTCGGCAAGTTCAAAAATGTTCTTTCCGCTTTTTTCACCTTCGGCTACTACGATGATACTTGAAGTTTTGCCACTTTTCCGGCTTTTCATGAGAGATTCCATCATCCGGTCTATCCCCATGTCTTCTTCAGGAATAAGGATCTCTTCGGCTCCGGCTCCAATTCCACTGTTCAAGGCGATATCACCGGCGTCACGGCCCATTACCTCAACAAGAAAAAGACGGTCATGTGAACTGGCCGTGTCGCGTATCTTGTCAATAGCGTCAACCACGGTGTTCAAAGCCGTATCATAGCCAATTGTATAATCTGTACCGTTAATGTCGTTGTCAATAGTTCCGGGAATTCCCACTATGGGGATATTGTGTTCTTCCTGCAGGTGGATGGCACCGGTGAAGGTTCCGTCTCCCCCAATGACCACAAGAGCATCAATTCCGGCTTCCTGAAGCCTTTTAAAAGCCTTTGCACGACCTTCTTTGGTTCGGAACTCCTGCGAACGGGCCGATTTGAGAAAGGTTCCGCCTTTATTGATGACGTTTCTTACAGAGCGGGCAGTGAGCAATTCAAACTCACCTTCTATAAGGCCCTGGTAGCCCCTGTAAATTCCTATACACTCGATATTGTAGTAAGCACAACTTCGGGTCACAGCTCTAATCGCCGCATTCATTCCGGGAGCATCACCTCCCGAAGTTAAAACCCCGATCTTTTTAATATTCTCTAACATCTATGTAAAGCTATTTCAATTATATAAGATAACCTAATCTATTAAACTTCTCAAACGTTTTCGGTTAATAAAAAAGAAAAAAGCCCCTTTTTTGAGGCTTTTTTATATTTTTTTAGGCTATTTATTAATTATCTGCTAATATTACATATTCCCAAGCGGTCATATGATATTGGTCATTTTTCTGCTTCTTAAACTCTTTTTTTCCAAGATAAGGTTGCAGCTCACTTTTCAGCTCAAGGGTAAAATCGACTGGTTTATCTGAAAGGTTGGCCACATAAACCACCTTTTTCCCTGCTTTGTTCCTTTCAAAAGCCAAAACCTGCTCATCTGCCGATGTTTTAAGCCTCACATAATCTGCCGCCTCTTTGCCACCGCTTAGGGCAGCATTTGAGTTCTTGAGCTCTCCCAGTTTTTCGAGCAGTGGCCACATAGTTCCCTTGGTTTTGGAGATAGTGTCTTTTTCAAAGAACCTTAACCTCTTATCCATATCGTATTCCTGCCCGCTGTAAATTAAGGGCATGCCGGGAATAGTGTACGTAAGTGCCACCATAGCTTCGGAAGCATCCCCCATTCTTTCGCGCACCGTACCGTTCCAGGAATTCTCGTCGTGGTTAGTCACAAAATTCATGAGATAATCATCCTGCTGATAAGTAGTGTCGATTTTTTTCATGTACTCGTCCCAGGCTGCCACAGTTGCTTCCCCCTGGGCAATCTGGTTCATCAAATGATGGCCCTCCCAGTTGTATCCCATATCAAATGCATTGTGGAACAGGTCTTTGTCTTCAGACTCTGCCAACATAAATACCGGTTTGGTCTCCTGGAGTTTAGGCACTGCCTGCTCCCAGAATTCGGTGGGTACTTCTCCGGCAACATCGGCTCTAAACCCGTCAATATTGTGCTCGTCTATCCAGTACTTCATTTCGGCGGTCATGGCCTCCCAAAGCTCTTTATTGTCGTAATTAAGATCGGCAACATCTGTCCATCCCCAAGATTCCCCGGTTTCGGGGTTTAAAGGATCTACAGGCTCCCCTTTGTCATTCTGAGTGTAGAAATCAGGGTTTTCCTCAAGCCAGGCATGGTCCCAGCCGGTGTGGTTTGCCACCCAGTCAAGAATCACGTACATACCGTTCTCATGCGCTGTTTGCACGAGCTCATCAAGGTCTTCTTTAGTACCAAATTCAGGGTTTACTTCGGTATAATCGGCGATAGCGTAATAACTTCCCAGGTATTTCTTTTTTTCTTCGGGGTCTTCAATATCCTCTATGCTCAAATCGTTTGTAGCTTTTCTTCGCACTTCAGAAATAGGATAAATTGGCATTAGCCATATCACTTTAACTCCCAGATCTTTTAACTGCGGGATATCTTTAGTGAAAGCATCAAAACTTCCCTCTGGGGAATACTGCCTGATGTTGGCTTCATAAATCACTGCACTCTCCATGGCTTCGTTGTCTACCGGTGCAATGCTTTGCTCCTGCTTAACTTCGGTCGCTGCCTGCTCCGGTTCATTCTTACAGGAAACCAGGCTTATCATTCCCAGCAATAAAATTGATATTTTTTTCATGTGAAATAGGTTTAATTAATAATGGTAAGGTTTGTAATCTTCTGTTTAAGAGCCACAGGAATTATTAGCCTGCAGTCCTTTTTATTGTATTCAAATGGAATCCTCTTCCCGTCAAGCAGTACCTCTTTGGGGCCCGATTGCAGGTTGTGAACTATAATTTCCGTCTCGTTAAATTCTGAAGCTTTCCCGGCTTTACCAGGTTTTTTTAGAACACTCAGGTGCAGCTTACCGCCTTCTGTGTGCCCCTTTAAGTAAAGCAGTTCGTAGTCTCCGGAAGCCAGGGTCTCAGGCGATTCTCCGTCATCGTGGTACAGCATGTCTTCGGTCTGCCCGGCTTCCCTGTCAAAAAAGTAATGCAGCTCTATATCTTCTGCGGAAAAATGCTGCGTAGTTTGCACAGGTTTCGCCATGGGAATAAAGGCCCCGCCTCTCACAAAGGTTGGAATATGCTCTTCTTTCAGCTGAATTGTAGCTGTGCTGCCACCAGGATATTTCTTCCCCGAATAAAAGTCGAACCAGTTAGATCCCTTCGGAAAATACACCTCCTGTTCCTTAATATTCTCCCGAAGTACAGGCGAAATCAAGAAGTTCTTACCCCACAAATAAGTGCCGGCAACCAAATATAGCCTGAAATTATCGGGCTCTTCAAAAAACAGCGGTCGCATAAGCGGCAGGCCTTCCGCAGAGTTTCTGAAAGCAAGCGTGTAATTATAAGGCAGCAACTGATATCTTAGCTCAATAGCCTTTTTTGACAATTCTTTGGTGCGTTCTTCTCTAAAAACAGGTTCTGAAGGCACTTCTTCCTGCGCATGCGGCCGGTAAACCGGCTGAAAAACCCCGTACTGCAGCCACCTCACATATAATTTATCATTCAGGTTATCGCCGGCAAATCCGCCGAGATCGGAGTGCATGTAGGCCAGCCCCTGCAATCCCATTTGCAGCGAGATCTCGGGCTGTGGTTTTAAGCCGCCCCAGCTCCTGTTCACATCACCAGACCAGGGCATTAGCCCAAAGCGTTGAGAACCTGCAGCCCCGGCGCGCATTAGTATGAACGGCCGCTGGTCTAAAAAGGCATTTTCGTACCCCTCATGAATAAGCTTCGCCCAGTAATGCCCGTAAATATTGTGAACTTCATTGGCGGTGCCGGTAGCGTGAATAAGGGCTTCAGGATGAACTTCAGGTTCTCCCAGGTCGCCCCACCAGCCGCCAACGCCCATTTTGGTGAGCTCTTCATAAATATTCCAGAACCACTTTTGTGCGCCGGGCTCAAAAATGTCAATTAAACCGGTGTTTCCGAAGTAAAAGTCATAAGTAAAGGGATTTCCGAGGGAATTTTTTGCCAAAATATCATTTTGCACGGCTTCTTCCCAGCGCTTTGAAGTGGTGAGAATAAAAGGTTCGGTCACCAGCACGGTTTTCACCCCATCCTGTGCCAAATTGTGCATCATTTCTTCAGGATTGGGAAAAGAATCGGTGGCAAATTCGAGGTTTCCCATAGTCCCGGTAATTTCGTGCCCAAACCAGAAGAGGTCAATGATCACGGCATCTACCGGAATTTCTTCTTCCCTGAATTTCTCAATTGTCTCCTCCACTTCCCTGCGGGAATGATAGCCAAAACGGCTGGAAAAGTTCCCAAGTGCCCAGCGTGGCGGTAAGGGCTGCCTCCCGGTCAATAAAGTGTAATTACCAACAATATTTTCCCAGGTTTTTCCCACCACCAGCTGGTAGGTCTTTCTCCCGCCAATGGTCTCATAGCTCAAAGTATTGCTGAAATTACTGTCGAGATCGAGAAAACCAATGGGCGCATTGTCAAAGTGCAAAAGGTACTTTTCTGAAGACAGCACCACGGGCAACGTGAAGTTGAGCAGCTCACTTTTGGTCTCGTAGCCGTAATGCGCCCTGTTGTACAGCTCCAGCCGGTTGCCGCGCCGGTTCATCCCCAGGGCACGGGCGCCACCGCCCATTAAAACTTCGGTTTCGGTGAGGTTAAAATCTAACTTTTCAAGCTCCTCCCCTTTTGTATAACCGGTTTTTTCTGAAATCACCTTTTCCCCTTCAAAAAAATAGGTGACCTGAAATGGCATTTTTGACACCACTATATCCAAACCTTCAGAATCAATAATAACGGATTCCTTTTCTTCGGAAACAGTAAAATTAACCGCCTGTGGCTCGAGCACCACGGCATGTGATTTCGCTGTATATTCTTCTTCTGAAGGAATAAAAGCAGTCTCAACGATCTCGGGCGTGAAATACCTGAAGATATATTTGCCGTCACTTGTTGAAACCTCAACGCCCGACTCGGTTTTCGCCACTCCCCCGAAAATTCTCTCCGGGTCTTGGGCGAATAAAGGGAAAGACATCAAAAGAAGGGCAGTCAAAAATGCCATTTTAGAGAGGTCTTTCAGCAGGGAGTTTAACATGATTAATCAAGTTCGATTACAAGTGAAGATTTCCCTGAAACTTCAAGGTTTTGATCAAGAGAGACCTGTGCCCCTGAAATAATTTCCTTTCCTGAAACTGCGCCAGCCAAACCTTCAGCAAAACGGCTAAGATCAAGGCTTTGAGCTTCAGGGTTGTTGTTGATCACCACCATCACCCTGTCATTTTCATTATACCTGAAGTAAACATAGACATTCTCAAGCGGTGCGTACTGCAACAGCCTGCCGGTGTGCAGCACCTCGTTGTTCTTACGGTAATTCAGCAGTTTTTTGGTAAAAGCGTGGTATTCATTCTGCTGCTGAGTTCTTCCGGCTTCAGTAAAGGCATTTTGCTCATCTCCTGCCCAGCCGCCGGGGAAGTCCCTGCGAATATCGGCGTCTCCTTTTGCAGGCTTGTCGCCACGCATGCCAATCTCATCTCCATAGTACAACTGCGGGATTCCGCGGGTGGTCAAAATAAGCGTCATGGCAAGTTTGTACTTGTTTACATCGCCATCAAATTCTTCATTGATCCTGTTGGTATCGTGGTTGCCCGCAAACACCAAAAGATTGTAGATATCGCTGTAAAGGAAGTCGTTCGCAAAATTATCATAGGCCCTTACCATTCCATCTGCCCAGCTTTGGTCATCTTCGTTGAACATCACCATTATGGCATCGTGAAGGGTGAAATCCATCACCGCCGGCAGGTGCGAATTAAAACTCTGGATTGCCCCCACCGGAGAATCTTTTTGCCAGTAGGAAATCTGCGCCTGGTCGTGCATCCAAACCTCTCCTACAATATTGAAGTTCGGATATTCATCCATAACGGCTTTGGTCCATTCGGCAATACCTTCTTTTTCGTTGTACGAATAGGTATCTACCCTAAACCCGTCCAGGCCCGAATATTCTATCCACCAAATGGCATTTTGGATAAGGTAGTTCAACACCAACGGGTTGCTCTGATTAAGATCGGGCATGGTAGATGTGAACCAGCCGTTCTCATTTAATTGGGTATCCACTTTTGAGCTGTGGGGGTCGAACTGAGTGGTCATTCGGTAATTTGAATTTTTATATCCCGGAAACTGGTGCACCCAGTCGTAAGTCGGTAAATCCTTGATCATCCAGTGCTCTGCGCCCCAGTGATTGGTCACATAATCCATGATCAACTTCATATCGCGCTTTTCCATCTCGGTAGCCAGGCGACGGTAATCTTCGTTAGTTCCGTAACGCGGGTCTACTTTGTAAACATCGCTTTGCGCATAGGTGTGATAAGAATAAGCGGGGTCATCATCTTCAAGCAAAGGCGTGCTCCAAATGGCGGTAACCCCAAGATCTTCCAAATAATCGAGATTCTGGATAATACCTTCTATATCGCCACCATGCCTGCCGCCGGGATTGCTCCTGTCCCCTTTTTCCTGGAGTTGCGGATGCGAATCATTCGCCGGATTGGCATTGGCAAACCTGTCGGGCATGATGAGATATATTGCATCGGAAGCATCAAAACCTTCCCTGAGAGCCGATCCCAGTTCGCGCTGCTTCAGCTCGAAGGGATAAGACATGCTTTTTTTGCCCTTTTTGGATAACCTGATGTTGTAAGTAGCAGGCTTAAGACCTGCAGTCTGCACGGTCACAAAAAGGTAGTTTGGGTTCTCGGTCTTTCTCACATTGCTCACGATCATTTCTGAAGGAGTAGAAACTGAATATTCAGCAATATTTTTTCCGTAGAACATCAACTGAATTTCTGACCGGTTCATACCGCTCCACCAGAAAGGCGGTTCTACCTTCTCTATCTGGGCATGTACAGATACGCCAAACAGGAATAAAAAAAGGAAAATATAATTTTTCATTATTGACATTTTAGACGGTGACGGGCACACTGGGTTCTACTTTTACCGGTTTACCTTTTACGAGGATCTCGAGAGCTTTATCACCTTCGAGGGTAAAACTGGTTTTGCCCGGTGCCACGTTGATTTTTAAGATTTGATTTCTGAAGTTGAGCTTGAAAGAGAAACTCTCCCAGCCTTCAGGGATCTGCGGATTAAAAGACAGAGTTCCGTTGAGCACGCGCATTCCGCCGAAACCTTCAACAATACTCATCCAGGTACCGGCCATACTGGTAATATGGCAGCCTTCTTTCACCTCGTTGTTATAATCATCTAGATCAAGCCTTGAAGTTCTAAGGTAGAACTCGTAAGCCTGCTCCATTCTGCCTAAAGCCGCAGCCTGAATGCTGTGCACGCAGGGCGATAGGGAAGATTCGTGAACGGTGAGCGGCTCGTAGAAATCGAAATGCTTTTCAAGTTCTTCTTTTGAAAACTGGTCTTCAAAAAAGTAGAAGCCCTGCAGCACATCGGCCTGTTTGATATAACAGGAACGCAAAATCCTGTCCCAGCTCCATTTCTGGTTAATAGGCCGCTGGGATTTGGCTAATTCAGATACCGGAATGATCTCCTTATCAAGAAAATTATCCTGTTGCAGGAATACTTTATACTCTTCGGAATAAGGGAAATACATTTTTTCGGAAACCTCTTTCCAGTCTGAAAGCTCTTCAGCCGAAAGGGCGGTCTTAGCCATTAGCCTTTCATAATCTGAAGCGTATTCATTTTTGACCTTCTCAAGGCTTTCCATACAATAATCTATACACCATTTTGCAATATAATTGGTGTACCAGTTATTGTTGACGTTGTTCTCATATTCATTAGGGCCGGTTACCCCAAGGATCACATATTTATCCTTTTTGGTGCTGTAGTTTGCCCGCTGCTGCCAGAACCTTGCAATGGCAATCATCACTTCGAGCCCTTTTTCGGGGATGTAACCAAAGTCCCCGGTATAATCTACATACCTTTTTATGGCTACCACCATGGCCCCATTCCTGTGGATCTCTTCAAAAGTGATCTCCCACTCGTTATGGCTTTCTTCCCCGTTCATGGTCACCATTGGATACAAGGCCGCTCCGTTGGAAAAACCAAGTTTTTTGGCATTTTCGATGGCTTTGTTGAGATGGTTATACCTATAGGTAAGCAGGTTTCTGGCCACCGACTGGTTTTTGGTAGCCATGTAAAACGGAATACAATAAGCTTCGGTATCCCAATAGGTACTGCCGCCGTATTTTTCACCGGTAAAACCTTTGGGACCAATATTGAGACGGGCATCTTCCCCCAGGTAAGTCTGGTTAAGCTGGAAGATATTGAACCTGATACCCTGCTGGGCCTTAACATCACCCTGAATAGCGATATCGGCAGTTTCCCAGATCGAAGCCCAGGCTTCTTTTTGTTCGTCAAGTAATTTTTCAAAGCCGGCATCAACCGCAGCATTGAGAACTGAAGTGGCAGCCTGTACAAGCTCATCCCGCTTATGGTTCATATCGGTCACATAACCGGCAAACTTGTGAAGTGCTACTTTTTCACCTTTTCTGGCTTCCGTAGAATATCTGAAAATCACTTTTTCATCAAAGGTCACTTCGGTAGGCTCAACATCTAACTTACTGCGGTTGTTATACAAGCCCGATTGCATAAATGCGGTAGCGTGAAATTCGGTTTTTAGCGTCTTGGCAGTAATGAAGCCTTTGTCTTTATTGGTTTTCACCTCAAGCGTTTTCCAGAATTTTTCTTCCCAGTTGGCGTCTTCATTGGTGATGCCACTGTCAAGGTAAGGTTCAAAAACTACAGTGGCGTCGCTGTTCTTAACTTCCACCTCATAATTGATGACCCCCAGTTCATTTCTTTTAAGAGAAAGAAAGCGGATCACTTTAACCTCAACTTCAAGCTCGTTTGGCATAACAGCGGTAAAACTGCGCTCATACCAGCCTTCTTTCATATTTAATTCCCTTCGGAAATCCCTCACTTCCTTACAGGCAGCGAGATCTAAAGCTTCCCCGTTGATAAAGACATTGATCCCTATCCAGTTTGGAGCATTCAGAACTTTGGCGAAATATTCAGGGTACCCGTTTTTCCACCAGCCCACTTTGGTTTTATCGGGGTAGTACACCCCGGCTATGTAGCTTCCCTGAAAAGTGCTCCCGGAGTAATATTCTTCAAAGTTTGCCCTTTGTCCCATCGCCCCGTTTCCTAGGCTAAAAAGACTTTCTGAAGACTCTACTCTCTCTGCATCAAATCCTTCTTCCAGAATTGACCAGTTGTTCGGTTTTATATAATCCTGATTCATTTCTTTACTTTCTAAGTATTTTTTCTATAAAATCAATATCTATTTGTGTGAAATCGGCGAAATTATAATCCGCTTCTTTCAGAATATCTTTATCTCCTATCCCTATGCTAAGCATTCCGGCTATATTGGCTGCCTCAACTCCTGCAACGGAATCTTCAAAAACAATACAGTCTTTGGGTGGCAGGCCAAGTTCTTCAGCAGCAATTAGAAATACCTCGGGATCTGGTTTGGCTTTGGTCACATCATTCCCGTCTACAATGGCTGTAAACCGCTCTTCAATTCCCAGACCTTTTAAGATGGGACGGGCATTTTTACTTGCCGAACCCAGGGCAAAGGGAATGTTGTTTTCAGTTAAATAGTCAAGCACCTTTTTCACGCCGGGAAGCAGGTCGGCCTCATCCATATGGGCGATCCTGGAGAGGTAATCTTCATTTTTGGAGGTCATGAGGCGCTCAAATTCGGTCTCACTCACTGTTTTATTTCCCCAGCTTAATATTTGCTTAAGGGAATGTACCCTGCTCACTCCTTTTAATTGCTCATTTTGCTCGAGCGTAATGTCGAAGCCCAGATCATTGGCCATTTTTCTCCACGCCAGATAATGAAATTTGGCAGTATCGACGATTACCCCGTCCAGGTCGAATATTATTCCTTTTGAATTTTTCATGATTTTTTTAAACTTTTTTTGCTACAACCGGCTCATCTACGTCGTGAATCCTCACACATAATACAGCAGCTATTAGAAATGCCACCCCGCTGGTTACGAGTGCATAGATAGGATCTCCGCCATAGAGGTATTTTACCATGGGGCCTCCTATTATTGCATTAATGATTTGAGGGATCACAATAAAGAAGTTAAAGATCCCCATGTAAACGCCCATCTTTCTTGGAGGAATTGAACCTGCCAGGATAGCGTAAGGCATGGCCAAAATACTTGCCCAGCCAATACCTACCCCCACCATTGAAAGCAGCAGCCAGTACTCATTAGGGGCGATATAAATTGAAAGCAACCCCAGCCCTCCCAGTACCAGAGAGAACATGTGGGTGCTTTTTCTTCCTAATTTTAAAGCGATCACAGGGAGAAAAAAGGCGAATACTGCCGAGACGGCGTTGTATACACCAAACAGCACTCCCACCCAGTCTCCGGCATCCTGGTAAGTTTCGCTGCTGTTATCTGAAAGTGGCAACCCATACACATGATGTGCTATTGCAGGAGTTGAGAACACCCACATTCCAAAAAGGCCAAACCAGGAAAAGAATTGTACCCAGGCAAGCTGGCGCATGGTAAATGGCATGTTTTTGAAATCGGTGAAAATGTCGAGAAGGCTGGATTTCTTTTCAGCTTCCACTTCATTGGCAGAAGGCTGATCATCCATTTTCTCCAGTTCTTCGGGAGAATATTCTTTCGTTGTGAAGATGGTAATTAATATACTTATTACCAGGATGGCAGCACCAATCACAAAAGAAAGGAGCAGGTTTAAAGGAACTTCCCCTGCCACAGTACGGTTACTGATATTGAACCAGTTGGCAAGAACGTAAGGCAACCAGGAACCTACAACGGCCCCAATACCTATTAATACGGTTTGAATACTAAAACCAAGCGTGCGCTGGTCTGAAGGAAGATTATCAGCCACCAAAGCCCTAAAAGGCTCCATGGCGATATTAAAGGATGCGTCCATTACAAAGAGCATCCCGGCGCCAATCCAGAGAGATGGGAGAATGGCAATAAAAAGATCGGCATTGGGCATTAAGATGAGGCCTGCCGCGGCCATTAAAGCACCGGCGAGGAAAAACGGCCTCCGCCGCCCCAACCTGGTCCAGGTTCGGTCACTGTAATAGCCAATAATAGGCTGAATTACTAGTCCGGTAATAGGTGCCACCAGCCAGAACCATGACAGTTCATGAACATCGGCTCCAAAAATTTGCAGGATTCTACTTGCATTTGCGTTTTGAAGGGCAAAGCCAAGCTGGATGCCCAGAAATCCAAAACTCATGTTCCAGATTTCCCAAAAACTCAGGGTGCGTTTTTGCATTATCGTATTATTTGATTACGATAAGCTGTTTAGACTTATCAAAACTTATTAAAGGAAAGTAGAAATATAAGTCCTGATAAAAATCCCGACAAAGATAGTAAAAATTTTAAACGGTGAGCGTTTTTCTCTTTTGTGTCGACTCCCGTTCTATAAGGCTGGTTTTCACTATGGCAGTCTGGAATTTCTCATCTGTAGTAGTTTTTTCAATCCTGTCAAGCAGCAAATCGGCCGCTTTTGCGCCCATTTCGGCACCGTGCTGATTTACGGTACTTAGGCTTGGAATAAACCTTCGGGACAATTCTCCGTCAGAAAAGCTGAAGACAAGAACATCGTCTGGGACAGACAGCCCCTGACTTATTACTGCCTTTACCGCACTTGTAGCAAATTGTTCATTTACAGCAAAAATTCCGTCTACCTCTCTTTCAGAAAGAAATTCGGCTATTTCTTCATGGCTGTTTTCCACATCTTCAATTTTCAGGATGAGATCTTCTTCAACTTCCAGGTCATTATTCCGAAGTGCGCGTAGATAACCTTCGGTTCTTAATTTTCCCACACTTATATAATCAACCGTGGTAATAATTGCTATTTTTCGGCACCCGTTATCTATAAGTTGCTGAACCGCGTCTCGGGCACCGTCACTGTCGTCTATGATCACCTTGTCACAAATAATATCATTTACCACCCTGTCTACCATCACCACAGGCATGCCCTGACTTATTACCTCTTCGAGGTGGTGATAATCTCCTTTTTGCTGGGTTTCCTTGGCTACAGAAAGTATGAAACCGTCTATACTTCCATTGGCCAGCATTTCGAGGTTGATCACCTCCCTGTCAAAGGAATTGTTTGATAAACAGATGAGAACGTTATACCCGCGTTTGTTTGCCACTTCCTCTACCCCGCTAATCACGGTTGCAAAAAAATCGTGAACTATTTCGGGCAGTACCAAACCAATGGTTTTTGTCCTTCGGTTTTTAAGGCTTAGGGCAATGTTGTTGGGCTTGTAATTATAGAGCTTGGCAAAAGCCTGTATTTTTTGGCGTGTATCGTCACTAATTTCGGGGCTGTCACGTAAGGCTTTTGAAACTGTTGAGACTGAGACGTCAAGTTCTCGGGCAATCTGCTTAAGGGTAAGTTTTGGCTTCATTATAAGGGGGTTAAGATGGAGACCGTTAAAAATGGTAAATCTATAATATTTTACTGTTAAATTAAGATTATGATAAAGTTTTCAACACGAAATCGATTTCGAGGGGGTTAGTGGTTTATTTAATACCTGTATATCCTTTTAGAATAGCTACTTTTATTCCCGGAAAGTAGAAATATAAGGTTAAAATAAGTAAAACCTAACAAAGCAAATTTATGAGAACATTTATTAAAAGCACATTGCTCATGTTATTGATGCCAATGAGCTTTTTTG
>Ga0098069_100254_pt1 | contig 28226 bp, 21 predicted proteins | sample 27_taG_FD_92584 | JGI IMG/M metagenome (GOLD analysis project Ga0098069, IMG submission 92584) | Marine viral communities from Cariaco Basin, Caribbean Sea - 27_WHOI_OMZ | ecosystem: Environmental > Aquatic > Marine > Oceanic | place: Caribbean Sea: Cariaco Basin | collected 2014-11-09
AGGATTGGAACCGGAAGTTTAATTCCTCCACGATCTTTTCAATTTTTTTGTTTTTGGCTTCTTTATCCAGAACAATTGCCGGGGCCTGCCTCACCTCGCAATCTATAATTCCGCAGCGCTCACAGGTGACGCCCACATCCCGCCACGGGATCGCTTTATCTCCTAAAAAGTTCACTTTTCGCTCCAGTTGTTTATTGATGAGCAGGCCAATACTTATGCTTCGATACTGGTTATTCCTGAAAGGGTCTTTAGTGGCAGAGGAGAGAACCAGGTAAGTAGTTCCATGGCTTGGGTAATGAGAGACCTGCAACCCGAATTCATGATCCTTTCCGCTTTTACTTATTTCTTTTAACCCCTTCAGCGACACCCACCTTCTGCAATAATGCTCATTGGTCTCATTGGCCCGGGGGGAATGGTGATGGGTTAAATGGAGTTCCTTGTTTAGGAAGAATTTTTCACTGCCTTCTTTATGAGTGAACCGCAGGAAGAACAAGTTTTTAATATTAAAAGACTTAGGTAAAATATTGGTTAGCCGCTGATAAAAAGATTCCGGGGAAGCGTTAAAACCTTCCAGCATTTGCAGGAAATGAGTTGCATCAAATCTCTCTTTTTCAAAAAAGTTCTCCAGTTGTGAGCTCAGGTCCTCTTTCGGAATTATTAAGGCCCCGGCAAAATAAGATGCGTAGAAGTTGTTGAGTACCTGGTCAAACCTCTGGAACTTTATCCACGGAAAAGTGTGCAGCCTGTCGGTTATTTCGAGGTAATTATAGGCTATTTCTTTGGCAAAGATAAAGGTGCGTTGGGCTTCGTCAATTCCGTTTGCCAGCAGCAGCGTTTTGGTTTGAGGTACAAAAACTGATCGCAGATTGCCTAAAGCCTCATTTTTACTCAGTTCATTTTCATTAATTACGTAGCCGTACTCTTCTACCAGGATCTCTTCCAAAACTTTTGATCCTAAAAACCTGTTGAGGTCTACCTGGTAAGCTTTTGCAAATTTCAACACCTGCTGTTCCAGGTCCTCGAAATAATTGTTATTGGCTTCCTGGAATGAACGCACGGCAGCCAGGAAAAAGCTCTCCTTGCTAAAGCTGTAATGATGAGCAATTTCAATGATGGTACTTATAAACGCAGTTACCTTTGTAGGGGCGTTGGCGACGATATCAATAAGGTTGCTTTCTTTGATGCCGAAAAGTTCCAGCGGAATTTCCTTCAGGATCTTCGATTGCAGTAATTCTCCAATGGGAGCTAAATTCTTGTCAAGCCTTAGGGAGACCATTTGGTCGTAAGGAACTTCCAGTTTATCTGAGAGTAAGGCTATTTTATCGGGTTTGGGATATTTTTTTCCATTCTCAATTTCGTTGAGATATGATTTAGATAAGCCCGAAAGTTTGGATAAACCAAATAAAGACAAATTCTTCTCGGTCCTTATCTGCTTTAGCTTCAGTCCAAAAATGAGCTTGATATACTCTTCTTCCATAATTCAAAGATAAAGTTTTTCGCGAATATTAATTATTTGCGAATTTTTATCTTTAGCGAACGTTCGCTTGTTTTTTTAAATTCTTTCATGTAATATTGTTGTGCAAAACAATAAAACCATGAAAACCAAAGAATTAAAAGCAGGTAATTTAGAATTTTCAAAAGATGTAAAAAATTATTACCCTGAAATCCTTTCAGACGGGGCTTTGAATTTTCTAACTGCATTACACGAAAAGTTTAATCCAGAAAGACTTTCCTTGCTGGAAAAGCGTGTAGCACGGCAAAAGGTTTTCGATAAAGGTACCTTGCCTCAGTTCCCACCCGAGACCAAATCCATAAGGGAAGAAGACTGGCGGGCAGGCAGTATTCCTGCCGATCTGCAAGACAGGCGGGTGGAGATCACGGGACCTGTAGATAGAAAAATGGTGATCAATGCATTGAATTCGGGAGCCAGAACATTTATGGCAGACCTGGAAGACAGTACCTCGCCTACCTGGCAAAACGTGATTGAAGGCCAGCAAAACCTGATTGATGCCAATAACAGCACTATTTCCCTTTTAGATCCAGAGCGCGGAAAATCTTATAATCTCAATCCTGAAACCGCGGTTTTACTGGTGCGGCCACGAGCTCTGCACCTTTACGAAAAACATATATTGATCAATGGGGAACAAGCTTCAGGCAGCCTCGTGGATTTTGGTCTGTACGTTTATCATAACACCCAAATTTTGCTGAAGAACAATACTGCTCCCTACTTCTACCTTCCGAAGTTAGAGCATTACACCGAAGCACGCTGGTGGAATAAGGTATTCAACTTTGCACAGGGTTATCTGGAAGTGCCAAAAGGAACTTTTAAGGCCACCGTGCTCATCGAAACTATTACTGCAAGTTTTCAGTTAGACGAAATCATCTATGAGCTCAAAGATCATATCGTGGGCCTAAATTGCGGCCGTTGGGATTACATTTTTTCGTACATCAAGAAATTCAGGAACCACCCGCAATATGTGGTACCCAACCGCGACCAGGTGAGCATGACAACACCTTTTATGGAAGCTTATTCAAAGCTGGTGATCCAGCGTTGCCATAAACGGGGCATTCATGCCATTGGTGGTATGGCCGCTCAGATTCCTATTAAAAATAATGAGGAAGCCAATGCAGCTGCCATAGAAAAAGTGAGGAAAGATAAAGAGCGCGAAGTGAAAAACGGGCATGACGGCACCTGGGTTGCGCATCCGGCGTTGGTAGAAGTGGCCAGGGCGGAGTTCGATAAACACATGCCGGGGCCAAATCAACTGCACGTGACTCGTGATGATGTGCATATTTCTGAAGAAGACCTGGTAGAGATACCCAGGGGTAGCATTACCGAAGCCGGGATTAGAAAGAACATCAACGTGGGAATTCTTTATACTGAAGCCTGGCTGCGGGGTTATGGTGCGGTGGCACTTTACAACCTAATGGAAGATGCCGCTACTGCCGAAATCTCAAGAACGCAGCTGTGGCAATGGCTAAAGCACGAAGTTGTGCTGGAAGACGGGCGTAAATTCAATACTGAATTGTACAAAACGCTACTACAAAATGAATCTGATAAAATCATGGCAGAAGCAGAAAGCAACGCTGTTGAAGGCAACCGGTATGAGCTGGCTATCAGCCTTTTTGATAAGCTGGTGCTTTCAGAAAGATTTGAAGAGTTCCTCACGCTTCCGGCTTACCAGTACATTTAAAAAAGCGATCCTGCGATTGCGGCAACAATCTGCAGGATCTAATTATTAATAACAAACTAATAACATCTTACAAAATTATGAAAAATCAACCACAAACAAATTATCGCTCTGCATTGGAGGCTGTACAGAACCTGAAAGAAAAATATGGAGAAACATGGAACTCTGTAAATGTTGAAAGTGCAGCAAGAATGATTCTTCAAAACAGGTTTAGAACAGGTCTGGATATTGCAAAATATACCGCAGCCATCATGAGAAAAGATATGGCAGAGTATGATAAAGATCCATTTCAGTACACCCAGTCTCTGGGCTGCTGGCATGGTTTTGTGGCGCAGCAAAATATGATAGCCGTTAAAAAGCACCACAAAACCACCAGTAAAAAATACCTCTATCTTTCGGGCTGGATGGTGGCAGCCCTGCGGTCAGAATTCGGCCCCCTGCCCGATCAATCCATGCACGAAAAAACTGCCGTGCCGGCGCTTATTGGTGAAATTTACGATTTCTTGCGCCAGGCAGATGCCATTGAGCTAAACGACCTTTTCCGAAGACTTGAAAAAGGCGAGGATGTACAAAATAAAATTGACAATTTTGAAACTCATGTAGTGCCCATTATTGCAGATATTGATGCAGGTTTTGGCAACGAAGAGGCCACTTACCTGTTAGCGAAAAAAATGATCCAGGCTGGGGCTTGTGCCATCCAGATTGAAAATCAGGTCTCAGATGCCAAACAATGTGGGCATCAGGATGGGAAAGTGACTGTGCCGCATGAAGATTTCATCGCTAAGCTAAATGCCATCAGGTATGCTTTCATCGAACTGGGGGTTGACGACGGAATAATTGTGGCAAGAACAGATTCTGAAGGTGCCGGGCTCACTCAAAAGCTTCCGGTGAGTCAGGAGCCGGGAGATCTGGCCTCTAAGTATTTAGCTTTCATAGAAGCCGAAACTATAGACATCAATGAAGCCAAAGAAGACGATGTGCTGCTGAAAAGGAATGGCAAGCTCATGCGCCCCGTGCGATTGTCCAACGGGCTGTACAAATTCAAAGACGGGACTAATATAGACAGGGTGGTTCTGGATTGTATTACCAGCCTGCAAAACGGGGCCGATCTTTTATGGATCGAAACGCCCACGCCCAATGTGAAGCAAATAGCTCATATGGTAAACAGGGTGAGAGAAGTGGTGCCCAACGCCAAACTGGTTTACAACAACTCTCCTTCTTTTAACTGGACCCTCAACTTCCGTCACCAGGCCTATGATGAAATGCTTGCTGAAGGTGAAAATATGACGGGGTATGACCGGAATAATCTAATGGATTCAGCTTATGATGGCACCGAATTATGTTTCAGGGCCGACAGGATGATTAAGAAGTTCCAGATCCAGGGAGCAAAAGAAGCAGGGATTTTTCATCACCTCATCACCCTGCCAACCTATCACACTACCGCACTTCATATGAATGACCTCACAAAAGGCTATTTTTCAGAAGAAGGCATGCTGGCTTATGTAACAGGGGTTCAAAGGCAGGAGATCCGCAAGGGGGTTTCCTGCGTGAAGCATCAGCGAATGGCAGGTTCAGACCTGGGAGATGATCATAAAAGTTTCTTTTCCGGGGAAAAAGCCTTGAAAGCTGAAGGAGAGAAAAATACCAGCAACCAGTTTAAGGATCATCAAACTGTTGCCGAACAAGAACCCGTAATGGATAAATAAACCTTCAAAAATACATGCGATATTTAAGGGTATCGCATGTATTTTTACGTACACTTAAAACCCAGTTAACCACAAGAAATATCATGAAAGGCAGAAAATTACTTATGATTCCCGGCCCTATAGAATTTGAACCCGAAGTTCTGCAGGCCCTGGCCATGCCCACGAACAGCCATGTGGCTCCCCACTTTATTGAAAGCTTCGGGAACAGCCTGGAGCTCATGCGAAAAGTATGGAAAGCGCCCGGTGGCCAGCCTTTTATCGTTGCCGGCAGCGGCACCTTGGCCATGGATATGGCCGCGGCCAATCTCATTGAAGCCGGCGATAAGGTTTTGGTAGTCTCCACCGGATATTTTGGCCGGCGTTTTAAAGAAATTTTTGATCGCTACGGCGCAGATACAAAGCTCCTGAAAGCTCCTTTAGGGGAAGTGGTAAGCCTTGAAGCCATTGAAAAGGAGCTTAAAACCGAAAAGTATAAAGCCTTATCTGTCACTCATGTAGATACCTCCACCGGGGTCCTGGTCAATCCTGAACCTATCGCAAACCTGGCCAAAAAATACAAGGTGCTGAGTATTTTAGACGGGGTGTGTTCTGTGGCAGGAGAGGAGGTTCTTCAGGAAGAGTGGGGGCTCGATGTGGTGCTCACAGGTTCTCAAAAGGCCATTGGTGTGCCTCCCGGGCTCGCGCTGCTTATGGCTTCTCAAAAAGCCATGGAGATTTGGAAAAACAGGAAATCGCCCGTGCCTAATTATTATGCCGACTGGAATAACTGGTTGCCCATAATGAAAGCATACCAGGAAAGAAAACCTTCTTACTTCGGAACGCCTGCTGTTAATTTGATTGTTGCTCTTGAAGCAGGTTTAAAAATGATAACTGCGGAAGGAATGGAGAAAAGAATAAATCGGCATCGCGTGTTAGCAAAAGCATTTCGGGCAGCACTTTCTGCCATAAATCTCCAGATATTACCCAAAAGGGAAGAAATTGCCGCCAATACACTTACGGCCGTGTATTATCCCAAGAATGTTGACGGTGCTGCTTTGCTCTCAAAAATGGGCCAAAATGATGTCATTCTCGCCGGCGGACTCCTTTCCGAAGTAAAAAGCAGATATTTTAGGGTAGGGCATATGGGGGCGGTCTCTGCAAATGATCTTTTAGCCGTTTTAGGGGCTCTGGAGCGCAGTTTACAGGCTTTAAAACATCAGTTTGAGCCGGGAAAAGCCTTACAGGCCTTTCAAAAAGCGCTTTTTCAATCGGCTTGACATACCAGCCTTAGCTTTTAAACCTGAAATCAGAAATACCTTTCAAAAATGCCATTTTTGGAAGGTATTTCTGGCTTAATACCCATTCGGGATTACAAATGCATCCCCGCGTTTTCGGCTGCTGCGGAAATATGCGCCAACATCGGGAAAGTAAAACAACATAAGTTCCAAAAAACCGCATTTTTAACACCCCTGAAATCAGGAAGTTGTGATCGGGTTCAATTTATTAAAGCTTAATGGCCTGGATGTGAGAATTGTTATTTTAGATTGTATCTTTGCACCCGCTTTGAAGAACCTCTTTTATCCAAAACCTCACAGGTTTTGGAAACCTGTGAGGTTTGACGATGAAAAATTGAAGTATGAGAACAAAGTCATTAAAAAAGAACAGGATCAATGTGGTCACCCTTGGCTGCAGTAAGAACGTCTATGACAGCGAGGTGCTTATGGGCCAGCTGAAGGCGAACAACAAGGATGTGGTGCACGAGCAGGAGGGGAATATCGTGGTGATCAACACCTGTGGCTTTATTGATAATGCAAAAGAACAATCGGTAAACACCATTTTAGAGTATGTTGAGCTGAAGGAACAGGGGGAAGTGGATAAAGTTTTCGTTACCGGCTGCCTTAGCGAGCGCTACAAACCCGATCTTGTAAAAGAGATCCCCAATGTGGATCAATACTTCGGAACTACCGAACTTCCCGAACTCCTGGCCGCTCTTGAAGCCGATTATAAGCACGAACTTATTGGAGAACGTTTAACCACAACTCCTAAAAATTACGCTTACCTCAAGATCGCCGAAGGCTGCGATAGGCCGTGTTCTTTTTGTGCAATTCCGCTTATGCGTGGAAAGCACAAATCTGCTCCTATAGAAAACCTGGTGGCCGAAGCTAAAAAACTCGCCGCCCAGGGGGTGAAGGAACTTATCCTTATTGCGCAGGATCTTACCTACTACGGCCTCGATCTCTATAAAAAGCGGAATTTAGCCGAACTTCTTGAGAACCTGGCAAAGGTTGAAGGCATAGAATGGATCAGGTTACATTATGCTTTTCCAACGGGCTTCCCTATGGATGTGCTCGACCTCATGAAGCGTGAGCCAAAGATCTGTAACTATCTCGATATTCCGTTGCAGCATATTTCTGATGATTTGCTGAAGTCTATGCGCCGCGGAACCACCCATGAAAAAACAACAAATCTGCTGAAGGAATTCAGAAACAGGGTGCCTGAAATGGCCATTAGAACCACGCTTATTGTGGGATATCCCGGCGAGACTGAAGCACATTTTCAAGAGCTGAAGCAGTGGGTGAAGGATATGCGTTTTGAGCGCCTTGGCTGTTTCACGTATTCACACGAAGAAAATACACATGCTTACAAGCTCGAAGACGATGTGCCGCAGGAGGTGAAACAGGAACGTGCCAACGAGATCATGGAAATTCAGTCGCAGATCTCCTGGGAGCTCAATCAGCAAAAGATTGGTAAGAACTTCAGGGTGATCATTGACAGGAAAGAAGGAGAGAACTACGTGGGAAGAACAGAGCACGATTCCCCCGATGTTGATAACGAAGTACTCATTGACGCCAGGAACATCTACCTGAAAACCGGTGACTTCTATGAGGTAAAGATCACCGATGCCGCCGATTTTGACCTTTTTGGAGAACCGGTAAATGCCAATGTCGAGAAACCAAAGCGGAAGGTGCTTTTCAACCAATAAGCAGTGCGCAGTTTTGAAGTAGGCAGTCAGGAAAAGGCCACGGATGCACGGATGTTTTCTTGAAAAAAAGTCTAAACCTCACAGGTTTTTGAAACCTGTGAGGTTTTTTTTATACGAGAGGTTCTAAAAGAAAAAGAGTTATTATTGTATAGAAGTTCAGCTCTTACCAATGATCAAAATTATAAGAAAGCGACATTTCTTCAGGCAACATTATAACCTGATCCTGGGTTTACTGTGGCTGAGTATTGGAGTTGCTTATTATTTGGTCGATGGGACTGAGGGTTTTAATATTTTATCTGTTTTTAACCTGTTAATGGGTGTAGCATACCTGGCAATTCATTTTTATCAGAGAGATCGCAATCAGGAATTTATTGCCTGGAATGAGGAGCAGGTGATCCTGAGCAAATGGCAACTCAAACCGGTAACCTATTCCGGAACCCAGATTAACAGAATCACAATTACTAATAGCTATTTTATTCTCCATACCAATCAGGAGACTCCCGGAGAAACAATGGAACTTAAAGGCTATAGTGAAAAAGATATTGATCTGCTAAAATCGCGGTTCCCGAATCAAAAGATTTCAGCCGGATAAAACTTAACAGGTCTTGGAGACCTGTTAGGTTTGGTGCACCAGCTGGTTACAATATCATTATACAATTTTCAGGCAACACTTATCTCATCTGTCAAATACACCTCCTGAACGCTTCTTAAAATCTCCACTCCGTCTTTTAACGGTCGCTGAAAGGCTTTTCGCCCCATAATGAGTCCGCTGCCACCGGCGCGTTTGTTGATGACAGCCGTTTTTACCGCCGCTTTAAAATCGGAGTCGCCCTCAGAGCCACCGCCAGAGTTAATCAGTCCGATCTTGCCCATGTAGCAGTTCGCTACCTGCAGGCGGCACAGGTCTATAGGATGATCTGTGGTAAGGCTTTCATACATTTCTTTGGAATGTTTGGCAAAGTTGATGTCCTGAAACCCGAAATTTGTGGTGGGCAGTTTTTGTTTGATGACATCGGCTTTTATGGTCACTCCAATGTGGTTGGCCTGCCCGGTAAGATCGGCGGCGGTGTGGTAATCTTTTTCGTCTTTCTTGAAAGCTGAATTTCGGGTATAGCACCACAAAATGGTCGCCATTCCCAGCTGGTGCGCTTCTTCAAAAGCCGCAGCTACTTCCTGAATTTGCCTCGTGCTTTCTTCACTTCCGAAGTAAATAGTGGCCCCAATGGCCGTCGCGCCCATGTCCCAGGCTTCCTTTACGCTTCCGAAGGGAATCTGGTCGTACTTATTGGGGTAGGTCATCAACTCATTATGATTGATCTTTACCACAAAAGGAATTTTATGTGCGTATTTACGGGCATGTAAGGCCAGGCCGCCAAAGGTGGAGGCAACGCCGTTACATTGGGCTTCTATGGCCAGTTTAATGATGTTTTCGGGATCAAAATAGTCTTTGTTCTTGTAAAAAGAGGCTGCTGCGCTATGCTCAATTCCCTGGTCTACCGGAAGGATGTTGAGGTAACCGGTTCCGCCAAGCGCACCGTGATTATACAGTTGCGCGAGGCTTTTTAAAACCTGTGGACTACGGTCACTTTCAGCAAAATTTTCCACACTATGTGGGCCGGGAATTGTCAGTCTCTCTTTTGGGATCTTTTTACTGGTGTGCTCCAGTAAATTGGAGGCATCGTCTCCCAGAACTTCGGTGATCTTATCAATGTAACTCATATTTAGAAGGTTTTTATTGGCTATGAGTCTGAAGTTAAGATTTTTACGGAAGAGGGCTTTGCCGAAGCTTCTTAAAATATGTATAAATTCAGCGGTACTGGTAAAAAATGCCATCGTCGAAAGGCGTCCAGAGACAGGCCCTTAAACTGGCATTTTTGAGACCGTTGTTTATCCAAGTGTTGCAGGTATAGAAAGCGTTAAGAGATCTCTTTGCCCTAAAGAACGCATCGTTTTGATTGTAATGTAGATTTGCTACCGGAATGACATTTCCGGAAGCGTCTAATTCAAAACTTTGAGCCACATACCTCACCAGGTCACGGTATTGGGCTTCCGAAATATCTACGGAAATAACAGGCTGCGTAAACCTGGGCGCCGATTCAAATTCAACATGCATGGCCGATGGACTGGGCAGGAAAACAGCCTGCATGGCTGTTGGAAAGCTGAGGTCGCTCCATTCGGGAGTATTTTGATAAAATTCCAGATCTCCCCAGCCAAAAGAAATGTAATTATAATTTGCCCTTTTTGAGAGGGTATATTGGGGAGAGACCAGCTCTTGCCAGTGCATGATCTCATTTTTAACCGGAAATATATAATCTGTATGTACGCCGTTGGTGCGAAGGTAGATGGTGATGTTCCCGCCCTGCGGCTGATCTTTGTTGACCGAGATTGCCGAACCTGTTACCGCCGAGACGAAATAAAGGAGCATGAGGATTAAAAAGGCAAGCAGGCCTTTGGCAAAAAATTTTATGATCCTCTCCAGGATCTTCATGTTTTTCTTTGCAGCAGCTCCTGCAGGGCTTTTTTGAAGATCTCGATCTCTTCAAGCGTATTATAAGGCGCGAACCCGATGCGTATCCAGCCCCCGGTTTCCATTACCGGAAAAACTTCAGCCATGGTAGCGGCGTAAAAATGCCCGTCGCCAATGCAGAGGTTGAATTTTTCGGCAAAGAATTTTGTGGCTTCGCGGGAGTGGATTCCGTCTATCCTGAAAGCGAAAGTCGGTGTTTTTTTTATTTCCGAAGAAGCGCGGTAGAGTTTAACTTCAGGAATAGATTTCAAAAATTGCTCCAGGGAATGCATCAGCTCCTGTTCATGAGTTTCTATGGCTTCCATTCCTGCTTTTAATCGTTGTCTACGGGTATCGCCGGTTCCTAAACTTTCGAGAAAACCAATGGCACCGCAAAGACCGGCGATGGCTTCATGATTTTGAGTTCCGGTTTCCAGTTTATACGGAATTTCATTGGGAGCCGGTTGTAACTTCGGAATTTTTAGGGTCTCAAAAATGGCTTTTTTGATGGCCACTATTCCCAGGTGGGGCCCGAAGAATTTATAGGCCGAACAGAAGAGGATGTCGCAGCCTAAATCCTGCTTGTCTACCAGAAAATGCGGTACTGCATGCACGGCATCGGCAATGGTGATGGCATTTACCTTATTTGCCGCTTCAAAGATTTTCTTTGCATTGGTAACGGTACCTGTAAGGTTGGAGGAAAGCCCAATAGCAACAAGTTTTGTTTTTTGAGTGATGAGGGAGTCAGGATGGGAAAGGTCGAGGATGAGCTTCTGCTTGTCTACAGGTATAAATTTCACTGTTGCGCCGGTTTCTTTGGCCAAATGTAGCCATGGGTCAACATTGGCCCGGTGATCGAGCTGGGTGACCACAATCTCATCAGCTTCCTTCAGTAATGATTTAAGACTGTGGGAGACCTGGAATGCAAGGCTGGTCATGTTCTGGCCAAAAGCTACTTCTTCAGCAGGACAATTCAGGAGATCGCCAACTGCTTCTTTTGCTTCAGCTAAAAGCGCATCGGTTTTAATGCTGGTAGAAAAGGTGCCGTGAAGGTTGGCCATTCCGGTTTCAATATATTCTAACATGCGATCAATGCAGCCCTGTACCATCTGGGTGCCGCCGGGACCGTCAAAATATATCGGAAAGACCTGCTCTTTATTCTTAAAATTAAGAGCCGGAAATTTCGCTCTTATATCTTCAATAGGAAAATCACTGCTTTGCATTTTTCTTTCTTCTTTTATGATAGTCAATATAAACATAAATAGCATAAAGCACAGCTCCTGCGCCACCTACCCAGTAGAGCCCGTTTTCCAGTTTGTCAATATCGGTTGAAAAATATCCCACAGCCAGGGTTAGGGGGATCATTCCGGAATATGTGGCCAGCATGAATTTTTTGTAATTCATCCTGAAAATTCCCGCTATAAAGCTAATGGCATCGGTCGAGAAAAAAGGGGAAACCCGGAAAAGAACTACAGTTCCAAAACTGTAGTTCTCAATCCCGAATTTCATTTTTTCATGCTTCTTGTCACTAACAAAGACATTTTTGAACTTTTTACCTATATAATAACCTATTGTCGAGGCAAGCCCAATTCCAATGAGATTGATCAAAACTCCAATCCAAAAACCGTAAGCCAGTACGCCAACAATAATAGGCAGCCAGGAAGGAAAAATGATCAGGAACATTTGCAGTACAATGAACAGAACAATAGCCAGGGGTCCCCAAATTCCAAACTGCTTTACGTAATCTTTGATCCTGTCTCTGTCTTCGCTCAATAAAACCTCCCAGGCCTCTTTTACCGATTCCTGAAATGGAGAATGAGTAAAATAAAGGATCACCAGGAAAAGAATGATGCTTCCGCTAAGAAAGAAGGACAGGTATTTTTGAAAAAAACTTTTGCTCAAACCAATATTTGAATGGAGCTACAAATTAGAAATTTTTTGGTTAGGCGCTAGGCCCGTTAATAATATTCTAACGGGCAGGATAATTAAAATTAAACATTACTTCATTTTTACTTAACACCAAAGCGGATAAATCCTCGCATTTTTGAACCACAATCATATACTCTTAGTTTTTGTCGATTTAGATGTATGAGGTAAGGTTGCTCTTTTTGGGGCAACCTTTTACTTATTGATAATTTGCCCGTAACATTCACTTAACATTGGTACTGCACCTTTGTCCCCGACAAAAACTAAGAAATAATGAAGATTAGCACGGGCGCAATTTCAGTATTAGCCTTTTTAATTTCATTGCATGTGCAGGGACAGGATTTCACAGAGAATACTTTTGGAAAAGGCCTTGTGAATGTAGTGGCAAAAGACAGCTCTTACAGCGCAAATTTTTCTTTTAGGATGCAATCCCTCTTCACCTCGGGTTGGGATATTGCTGAAAACGGGAATTTTGAAACAGGGGAAACCAACTTTCTTATAAGAAGGTCACGCCTCAAACTTCAGGGTTTTGCCTACACCCCAAAACTTGAGTACAAACTGGAACTGGGTTTGTCTAACCGCGATATTTCGGGCGCTTCAGTTTACAACAATAATACGCCCAGGTACATTCTTGATGCCGTTGTAAAATGGAATTTCCATGAGAACTTTGAGCTCTGGGCAGGACAAAGCAAACTGCCGGGGAACAGGGAAAGGCTTATTTCTTCTGGAAGCCTTGAAACTGTAGACCGCTCTCTGGTGAACAGCAGGTTTAATATTGACCGTGACCTCGGGGTACAGTTACACCACGAAACTCATCTTGGCGGCTCATTTCTTATGAGGGAAGCAATCTCTGTTGCTCAGGGAGAAGGAAGGAATGTTACTGCCGGAAACCTTGGAGGCTTTCAATACACCGGGAGGCTGGAGTTTCTGCCCTTTGGAGATTTTGCCGATTACACGGGTGCCGATTTTGCAAGGGAAGCAAAACCTAAGCTGGCTGTGGGCGTAGCTTACGACTATAACCGCAATGCGGTAAAGACCAGGTCTAACATGGGCTCCTATATGCTTACCGACTACGGATTCTTTGAAACAGATATCAGCACGCTCTTTCTGGATGCAATTTTTAAATACCGCGGAATTTCGGCCATGGCCGAATATGCTCACCGCAGCGCCGATGATGCCTTCGCAACTAATGCCGACGGCACTTTGACCGGTGATATGGTGAACATTGGAAGCGGATTTAATGTCCAGGCAGGCTACCTTTTTAAGAACAACCTTCAGGTTTTGGGAAGGTACACCAGCATAGATCTCGATGACAGCGTAACCCAACTGGTGGAAGACCAATACACCCTGGGGCTTTCAAAATATATCGTAAAACACAAATTAAAAATCCAGACAGACATTAACTACACCGATCTCAACCTCGGTTTAAATGACAATCTTACTTACAGACTACAATTTGAACTTCATTTTTAAAAACAACTCATGAAAAGATTCCTTTTATTAACTGCAATAAGTATTTCGCTGGTTTCCTGCGGAAACAACAAAAAAGAAGGTTCCAAAAATGCCATTTCCATTGATGGTTCCAGTACGGTTTATCCTGTAACCGAAGCTATTGCTGAAGAATACAGGGCCGAAGCACCTGATGTAGATGTCACAATTGGCGTTTCGGGGACCGGTGGGGGTTTTCAGAAATTCGGAAGGGGAGAAGTAGCTATTACCAACGCTTCCCGCCCTATTAAAGCTGATGAAAAGGCAATAGCTGAATCAAACAACATCTCTTACGTAGAGCTTGAAGTAGCCTACGATGGTCTTGCAGTTGTAGTTCACCCCGAAAATGACTGGGTAACCTGCTTCACTGTGGAACAATTAAAGAAAATATGGGAACCTGCGGCCCAGGGAACTATCACAAGATGGAACCAGATTGACCCTTCCTGGCCAGATGAGGAAATTCACCTTTTTGGTCCCGGTGTAGCCTCGGGTACTTTCGATTATTTTACCGAAGCTATTGTTGGTAAAAGCGGGAGCAGCAGGGGGGATTATACTGCCAGTGAAGATGACAACGTGCTTGTACAGGGAGTTTCAGGCGATAAATACGGATTAGGTTTCTTCGGACTGGCATATTACGAAGAAAATTCAGATAAGCTCAAAATGGTGCCGGTAGACGGGGGTGAAGGTTGTGTAGAGCCTTCAACAGAAAGCGTGAGTAACGGCACCTATGCTCCTCTTTCCCGTCCGCTATACATCTATGTGAACAGTGCTTCTCTTGAAAATTCTGGGGTGATCGATTTTGTGGAGTTCTATCTTGATGAAGCTCCTCAGTTGCTTCAGGATGTGGGCTATATTCCGCTTACTTCCGAAGAATACAACAAGGAGAAAGAGAAATTTGCAGCTTTCGTTAAAGAAAATTCAGCTGAGTAATAAAGATTTCCGGGGCAAATCCTGCTCCGGAATATTTTCCTTCTTCAATGCGAAAATTAAAAGAAACGCTAATAGAAAAGAGCCTTTTGGGAAGTGCTCTGGTTACTATTGCAGTGACTGTTGGTATCATCCTGGTACTTTCTATAGAAGCCGTAAATTTCTTTAGAGAGGTTTCCATTGTCGATTTCCTCACAGATACACAATGGACACCACTGTACACCGACAAACACTTTGGGATACTGCCGTTGTTGTCGGGGACCCTGTTAACCTCTTTCATTGCCATTATATTTGCGGTGCCGGTGGGCTTGTCTATCAGCATTTATATTAGCGAGTACGCGCCAAGAAGCTTCAGGAAGACCATTAAACCTGCTTTGGAATTGCTGGCTGCCGTGCCAACCGTGGTATACGGGTTTTTTGCCCTAACCGTGGTTACGCCTTTCCTGCAGTCGTTTATTCCGGGGCTTTCGGGTTTTAATTCCCTGTCTGCCGGCCTGGTGATGGGGATCATGATCATTCCTTTCATCTCGTCGTTAAGTGAAGATGCTTTGCATGCGGTACCAAATTCTTTGCGGGAAGCCGCTTACGGCATGGGTTCCACCAAGTTGCAAAATGCCTTTCGGGTACTGGTGCCTGCAGCTTCATCGGGGATCATAGTTTCTATCATCCTGGCTATATCGCGGGCCATTGGGGAAACCATGATCGTGGCCATTGCGGCGGGACAACAGCCCAGGCTAACTTTAGACCCGACAGTTCCCGTAGAAACCATTACCGCTTACATTGTTCAGGTGAGCCTGGGAGATGTGCAACACGGCTCCTTGGAGTACCGAACCATCTTTGCCGCCGGGATCACTCTTTTCATCTTTACCTTCCTGCTCAACACCGTGAGTTACAGGATTAGGAAAAAATTCAGGGAGAAATATGAATAATATTAAAACAAACAGGTTAAAAGATCAGGCTTTCAAGATTTGGGGGATTGCCTGTACCTTCCTGGGGCTCATCCTTCTCACCATCTTTATAGGTTCAATTCTTATAGATGGACTGCAAAGGATTGATTGGGATTTTATCACCAGCCTTCCGTCGAGAAAAGCAGAAAGAGCCGGAATATATACCGCGCTAATGGGAAGTGTATGGATCCTCGTGTTCACCACCATTATTGCCCTGCCCCTGGGAATTGCAGCGGCTATTTACCTGGAAGAATACGCCAAACACAGCCGGCTTTCTTCTTTGCTGGAAGTCAATATCTCCAATCTTGCGGGAGTACCGTCAATCATCTACGGGCTACTTGGGCTGGAGGTCTTTGTGCGCATCATGGAAATGGGTGCCAGTGTTTTGGCAGGAAGTTTTACGCTGGCCCTTTTGATTTTGCCCATTGTAATTGTAGCCACGAGGGAAAGTTTAAAGGCGGTCCCAAAATCTATAAGAGATGCTTCCTTTGCCCTGGGAGCTTCAAAGTGGCAAACAGTGTCCCAACAGCTGCTGCCGGCATCTTTTGGAGGCATACTCACGGGAGTGATTTTAGCCCTTTCAAGAGCGGTAGGAGAAACTGCACCGCTAATTGTTATTGGAGCACTGGCCTATGTGCCGTTTGCGCCCGAATCTCCCATGGATGAATTTTCAGTATTGCCCATACAGATCTTTAACTGGATCTCCCGCCCCAAACACGGCTTTGAGGTTAACGCAGCCGCAGCCATAATCGTCCTGCTTTTAATTACATTTATTCTGAATGGAGTTGCAGTGTATTTTAGGAACAGGTGGCAGAATAAATTTAAATAGAATGAAAGAAAATAAAGATACATTAGATAAGTCCCTCAAGAGAAAACATAAACTTCAGGCAAAAGGCGTGAAGGTTTTCTATGATGATTTTATGGCTATCAAAGGGATAGACATGAACATTAGGGCCAACAAGATCACGGCTTTTATCGGGCCTTCGGGCTGTGGAAAATCGACTTTCCTCAGGCTCTTTAATCGAATGAACGACTATGTTGATGGTTTCCGAATGGAAGGAGAGATCCTTATTGACGGCAGGAATATTTACAAGAAAAAAGTAAATGTGGAACAGCTAAGAAAACAGGTAGGAATGGTGTTTCAAAAGCCCAACCCTTTTCCCAAGTCCATCTATGAGAACGTTGCCTATGGATTAAAGATCCAGGGAATTAAAGACAAAGCCTTTCTTCAGAATAAAGTAGAAGAATCCCTAAAGCAGGTAGGATTGTGGAACGAAGTGCAGGATGACCTTAATAAATCGGCTTTGGCCTTGTCGGGCGGGCAGCAGCAGCGTTTGTGCATCGCCCGTACTCTTGCCGTAGAGCCTTCCATTATTTTGATGGATGAGCCTACCTCGGCATTAGACCCCATCTCAACAGCCAAGATCGAAGAGCTTATTTACGAGCTCAAGGAGAAATACACTATTGTAATTGTGACCCACAACATGCAGCAGGCAGGGAGAATCAGCGATTACACCGCATTTTTCTACATGGGCGAACTCATAGAATACGATAAATCCAAAAAGCTATTTACCAATCCCGAAAAACAACAAACCGAGAATTACATTACCGGTAGATTCGGATAAACTAAAGTAATATGATTAGTCTGGACCAACATAGAGAGGCATTGAATCAGGCAGGGCTTGAAATGATGGAGCTTTGCATGAAGCAACTGGAAAATGCCAGAGAGGCATTTTTTAATCACGACAGCGATCTTGCCGAAGAAGTGCTGCATACCGAAAACCGCGTAAATGCGCTCGATCTTAAGATTGACCGCGATTGTGAACGCTTTATTGCCTTGCACAACCCGGTGGCCAGCGACCTGCGTTTTGTGCTGGCTTTAAGGAAGATCAATTTTGACCTGGAGCGGGTGGGGGACCATGCCTACGGAATTTCCAATTATATTGTGAAGATTGATACGCAAATCGAGCCTCGATTGCTCGAGAGAATGCGGGTGGAAGAAATGTTCTCCACCGCATTGTCAATGCTAGACGATATTGCCCTGGCTTATACTGAAGCCGATACCAAAGTGGCCCGAAAAGTATTTAAAAAAGACAAGATCCTTAACGAGATCAATATGAAGTCCTTTGCTATTATTTCTGAAGAAGTCAAAGCAGATCCGCAGGTGATAGATCAGGTGATGTTATTGTTTTCGGTCATCAAAAAGGTAGAAAGAATAGGCGATCTTATCACCAATATTGCTGAAGAGATCATCTTCTTCAGGGAAGCTGAAGTTTTGAAGCACCGCAAGAAAAAAGGCGGAAGGAAGAAGGATTCTTAGGAGTCAAATTCCAAAATTAAAGCACCAGATTCCAATTTCAATTCATGACTTTGTCGCAAAAAATAAAATCGTTTTGCTGAAAGAACCAGGAGCAAGGATTTCAGTTACGCAATAAAAAATGCCCGGGGTTTGCCGGGCATTTTTTATTCAGGAGCTTTCAGAAATGACATTTTCAGGAGCTTTCAGAAATGACATTTTCAGGAGCTTTCAGAAATGACATTTTCAGGAGCTTTCAGAAATGACATTTTCAGGAGCTTTCAGAAATGACATTTTCAGGAGCTTTCAAAAATGACATTTTCAAGAGGTTTCAAAAATGACATTTTCAAGAGGTTTCAGAAATGACATTTTCAAGAGGTCTTAAAAATGCTATTTTTCGGCAGAGTTTATAAGCACCGGTTTTCCAAAACCTAACTGCTCCAGCCGGTCCAGTTGGGTAGCTGCATCTCCCACGATGAGGTAATACATTTTATTTGAATCAACATATTTTTCTGCCAGGGCTTTAATCTGCGGAACAGTGATGTTCCTCACTGTCTCTTCCTGCTGTAAAACATAATCTTTTGGCCTGTTATAATCCTTTATTTCCTGAAGCATTTGTAGTTTGGAACCCAGGGTTTCAAACTTTCGGGCATTACTTTTTATCATAAAGCCCTGGGTTACCTCCAGGTCATTTTCATTAAAACTTTCGGCATAATTCTCTGCGATCTCTTTTATTAGATCAACTGCTTCAAAGGTGATATTGGTTCTCACACCACTCGAAATTAAAAACGGACCTTTAAATGTGCTGCCGTTGAACCCGGACCGGATTCCGTAGGTATAGCCTTTACCTTCCCTTAATTCCTGGGTGAGTTGGGAAGCGAAACTTCCGCCCCCAAAACGGTAGTTCATTACGCTTGCAGGATAGAAATCCTCATTGGTTTCAGCTAAAGCTGGATATCCAATATGCAGTACAGATTGTTTTGCGCCGGGAATATCATAAAAGTAAACCTGGGATTCAGCCGGGGCAGTCACTTCAGGAAGATCCTTAAAAATGACATTTTTGACACCCCAGTCCGCGGTCAGTTCTTTCACGGCGCTTTCTGCTTCCTCTTTTCCAATATCTCCCACCACCAGGAAAGAAGCGAGATGTGGAGAAAGATAATTGTTGTAGTAAGCCTTTAGATCCTGAAGCTTTATTCTTTCAACTGTATCCTCATTTCCAATATTGTTGTGAGACAGGATATGATCTTCGCCATAAACAAGCCTTCTGAATTCATTTGAAGCAATGTTGTTTGGATTAGCTTTCTCCTGCTGAATCCTGCTTATCACCTGTTGTTTGATAAGTGAAAATTCTTCCTCATCCCAACGCGGCTCCAAAAGAATCTCCTTAACAAGCTCCATTGTCTCATCAAAATTCCTGGTGAGGGTGCTACCACTAATGATCATTTTTTCATCTGTAGCATTCACCCGAATGCTGGCACCCAACAGTTCAATGGCTTCTTCGAGTTCCTGCGGAGTGCGGTTTTTTGTTCCCTTAGTGAGGAGGTCGGCCAGAAGATTGGACACGCCAATCTTTGCAGGGTCTTCAAGTAACATTCCTCCTTTGATCTCGAGCATGAACTGTACAAGAGGTACTTCAGAATTAGTGATACCGTAGATCTCAAGTCCAGACTGCAGATTTTCCTCCCAGATTTCGGGAACCTTTACCTGAGGTGAATCCCCGTATGGAGGTTCTACAGTTCGGTCAAAACTGGAAGGCGTTCTTTGGTAGGTCACCTCTTCCTCAAGATCGAACTCCTGCTCGGCACCCATTACTATTTGTTCCTCCTCAACTTCAGCCAGTTCTGAACCTTCTAATGTCAGCTCTATCTGAGCTTTTGGAACAAAACTGGTGGCAACATAAGGTTGATCTTTAATGTATTTCTGATAGACTCTCATCACATCCTGCGGGGTCACTGCGAGAATGTAGTTGATCTCTTTATTGATCATATCGGGATCATTGGCAAAGATCTCATACTGGGCCAGCTGAAAGCCTTTTCCCAGCACACTTGAAAGACTGCTGTAAAATGCAGTTTCCTGCCCTGCTTTGATACGCTTCAGGTCTTTTTCGGGAATACCTTTAGCTTCAAACCTTTTAAAGGTTTCTTCTACAGCCAGATGCACCTCGTCGAGATCTATGCCCTCGTAAGCTCTCACCTGTAGCATGAATTGACCGGCAAGTTCAGAAGTGTAATTGAACATCTGTACATTTGGAGTTAATTTCTTACCTGCCACCAGTGCTTTGTAGAACGGGGCATTTTTACCTTCAGAAAGATAATTTGCCAGCACTTCGAGGGCATAGGCATCCGGGTGGTAGGAAGCAACAGAAGGCCAGGCCATTGTCAATTCAGGAAGCCGGGCAAAATTGTCTTCATGGTACAGCTTTTTTGTCTGCTGTAAATTAGCGGGCCTTTTCTCAAGGTCCTTAATTTCAGGTCCTCTTTTTATTTCCCCGAAATATTTTTCCACCCACTGTTTTGCCTGTGCTGTGTCAAAATCCCCTGCGATGGTAAGCACCACATTATTGGGTACATACCATTGATTGAAGAACTCCTTAACATCGGCCAGGGTGGCATTTTGCAGATCTTCAAGGGAACCTATTACCTGCCAGTTGTAAGGATGGCCTTTGGGATATAGGTTTTTATCGATCACGTACTGGGTGTGCCCGTATGGCTGATTATCTACTCTCTGCCTTTTTTCGTTCTTTACCACCTGCTTTTCTTTGGCTAGAACAGGTTCTGTAACCGTATTGATAAAATACCCCAGTTTATCGGCTTCTGCCCAAATCATTTTTTCAAGGGCGTCATTTGGAACAGTTTGAAAATAATTGGTGCGGTCGCGGCTGGTGGACCCGTTGGCGCCACTGCCGCCAATGCGGGCACTGAGTTTATCCAGACCGCCTTTTCCAAGATTTTCAGATTCCAGGAAGAGCAGGTGTTCAAAAAGATGGGCAAACCCGGTGCGTCCCTCTTTTTCACGGGCAGAACCCACGTGACTGGTAAGGGCAACCGCCACTACAGGATCTGACCTGTCAACGTGGAAAATGACTTTAAGTCCGTTGTCAAGCGTAAACGTCTCAAAATCGACTTCAAAACGGGATGCTTCGGGCGTTTGCTGTGCCAGCGCATTTCCTACAAAAAAGTTCAGCAGGAATGCAAGAAAATAGAATTTTACAGATGATCTCATGAAAACTCAGTAAGAATTAAATTATTAAATAGGTAACATAGGCCACATAGCCCATAACAAATACTGCGCCTTCCCAGCGTTCGATACTGCGACCTCTTCCGGTAAAGACAAAAATAAAGAGCAGCAAACCTGTCACTATGTTCACCAAAATATCAAAGAAGGTAGCGGGATTGATATCCAGTGGAACTATGGTCCCGGAAATTCCAAGGATCAAAAAGATGTTGAAAATGTTGGAGCCTACCACGTTTCCTATGGCAATATCCACATTCTTTTTCCTCACGGCGATCACAGAAGTTGCAAGTTCGGGCAGGGAAGTTCCTATAGACACTACGGTAAGGCCAATAACCCTTTCAGAAAGGCCAATAACTTCAGCAATACTTACAGCACTGGTAACTATTAACCTGCCGCCAATTACTAATCCGGCAAGACCCAGAATTATAAAGAGAATTGCTTTTCCCACGCTGTAACTCTTGGTTTCAATTTCCTCATCGGCACCCCCGCTTTTGGCCACCATGAGGTTATAAACCAGGAAGATGAGGAAGAACAGGAGCAAAACAATACCTTCACTTCGTGAGATAAGATTTGTGGTTGCACCGTCAAGAACAACATCAGAGGCTATGACAAACACACAAATTGCCGCCAGTAAACTCAGCGGAATTTCAATCCAGGTGGTATTGCTTTTTACTGTAAGCGGGTAGATAAGGGCAGAGATTCCAAGGATCCCCAGGACGTTGAAAATATTACTTCCCAACACGTTGCCCAGCACCATATCTGTACTTCCGGTGGTGGCAGCAAAGACATTCACTACCAGCTCGGGAGCCGAAGTCCCAAATGCAACAATGGTCAAACCAATCACAATGCTGGGTACCCCCCATCGGGCAGCGAGGCTCGAAGCAGCATCAACCAGGGCGTTTGCTCCATAAATAAGGGCCACGAACCCCACCAGCAAAAGAAGAATATCTATTAGCATCTAAGTAATTTTAGTAGTTGGTTAATTCACTGTTGTTAACAAAGAAAAGCGAATTGACAAAAAGCAGTTTGCCGTTCTGCCAAAACGCCCTGAACAAGGGGTTGTCTACCAGGTAAATAAAACTCCCTGCTCCCATAGGCTCTACGCCAAAAGCAAGTGAATTTTCTATCTTTTCTTTAGCCTCACTGCCTGCAAAGCCGGCAATGATTTTAGGAGATCCATTTAAATAGCCCACGTTAAAACCTTCAGTTAAAAGTCCGTAACTATCGCTGCCCAGTTTGAGGCTTAGGTAGGTATCTTCATAACCAAAAGCCAGGGGATGGGTATTATCCATTTGAGTTTCGATGATGCTTCCGGTAATAAGATTTTTGATCTGTTCCCTTTCCCTTTGAGCATAAGGAACAAGGTTTGGCTTTGGGAGGCTGTCCTGTTCCTTTTTCTTGTTCAGGTTGAATTCGCTTTTACCGGCAAAAGCGTCAAGGGCACTTTCAATGGCAATTACTTTTCCGCCATTTCTCACCCAGCCCTTAAGTTTTAAAAGTCTGTCTTCATCGAAAAGCTCGGAATAATTTCCTGCCGGAAGCACAAGTATGTCGAGTTTGGAAAGATCTGTGTCCCAAAAGTACCCGGTATCTATTGAGGTGACGGGGTAATTGAGTTCCTGCTCAAAGAAATACCAAAGCTCTCCATAGTTAAGCGAGGAAATGCCATCTCCTCGTAAAATGCCAATTCTTGGGGTGTTTATGATTTTTACCTGAGAAGAACCCAGATCGGGCCCCGAGGTGGAAAATCCGGTGTTGGCTACAGTGAGTGATCTTTCGTGTTCGTTTGCAATCCTGGTAAGAAGTTCATCAAAATCCTGTTTGTTTCGGTTGTCGCTTTTTGTGATAATGAGGCTGCCCGGAGCAAATTTTTTCCCCGAAGTTTCCAAAGCTGTTTCAGTGAACCTCACCCTGATTCCGGCCTCAAGCAGCGCCGATAGGAACCTTGCATCTTTCATGCTGCTCCAGCCCGAAATATAGGCAGCAGCCCCGGGCATCGGTACATTTTTCACATCGTTGGCCTTAGTAGCAGTAACCGGAACCGAAGATTCAGTACTTAAAACATCAAGGCCATAGGCATAGGGCAGGCTCCACGCGGTAATGTCGTAAGTTAGGGAATCTGTGAGGCTGGTAGAAGGTTCCATCAGTACACGTACCATTTTTCCTTTTGGCTGGGCTGTACTTACCACCAGTGCGTTTGCACCTAAATTTACTGTTTGTTTTTTCTGTTCAAGAGCGTTAAAACCTCTCACTTTTCCAGGCTGCGCGGTGGAGTAGGTAATTTCGTGGCGGTCTAGCAGTTCTTTCAGCAGGTCAAGCTTATCGGGCTGTCCTGAAAGCACGTAACTCACTGCATTCTTTCCGCTGTTATCGTAAAAATTTGAAAATTCAGCATGGAGTCGGTCTGCGTTTTGCGCGGCGATCTCCAGGGTTGAGAGTCCGGTAGTATGGTGATGCTGCACCCTGTCAACGAGGCTGAGGTCGTAGCCCTGCTCAGTTTCTATGGCCAGCCCAACCTGCCCGGCCTGTTCATAGGTCATTCCAATCGCCCCCATGTAAGTGGGGTAAGTGTCGCCATAGCTGGGATAAAGCAGGTCAAACCATTCTTTTGTGAAATACAGCCAGCCTTCTTCATCAAAGTAACGGGCGTGGTTTAGCCCTATTTCTTTTTGAAATTCCCTCTGAAAAGGAGTGATCACATCGTGCAGGGGCTCGGCTGCAGGTGCGAAGTAGTACGGGTTATTTTTTCCCTGTTCGTGGAAATCAACATGAATGTGGGGCATCCATTGGTTATAGAGCTTTAGGCGCTGCCTGGTTTCGGTTTGAGTAGCCCAGGCCCAGTCGCGGTTAAGGTCAAATAAATAGTGGTTGGGCCTGCCGCCAGGCCAGGGCTCATTGTGTTCAACGGCCATGGGAGAGGTGTTGAAGGGAGTGGCTTTTACCTGTTTGTACCAGTTCACATACCGGTCCCGGCCATCGGGATTAACGGCAGGATCCATGATCACTACAAGATCTTCAAGCCAGTTCTGCTTTTGAGTGACCAGTTCGTAAAGGGTTTTCATAGCGGCTTCTGTACTCGAAGCCTCGTTGCCGTGTACATTATAACTAAGCCAGACAATGCCCTTTTTGGAAGGTATGTTAGCATTAGCTTCGGTTAAACCCGCATTCTGCAGGTGACTTTGCCTGATTTGCTCCAGGTTTTGCAGGTTTTCTTCCGAAGAAATAACCGCATAGGTGAGCGGGCGGCCTTCATAAGTTTCACCGTATTTATGGTATTGAACCAGCTGGGAGTTTTCGGCCACATGTGCAAAATAATCGACTACTTTTTGGTGCCGCGTAAAGCTGGTGCCCAGCGGGTAGCCCAAAAATTCTTTGGGCGACTGCTGCGCAAAGGCGAATTGAAAACTCAATAAAACTGTTGTGAATAACGCCGTAATTTTGTTCATAGGGAAAAATCTCAAATTTCAAATTAGAGGTAAATATAAAACATTATCGTTCTCAATATTTTTTTATTGATTTTACCGCCAACACTCTTAATTGTATATTTGTGAAAATTCATTTCAATGCAGAAAAATTCTCTTTCGTATCGGGAAACTAACTACTTTACATCACTGGTGACCGATTATCTGGATCAAAAAGAGAATGTTAAGCAGTTTTACGGGCTTTTCCCCGATCTCGATAACTTCGGAAAACAGATCCTTTTAAAGAAAGAGAACTTCAGCAGCCATGGCGGAAGCGAAAAACGTGCCGTGCTTGCCAAAACCCTGAAGCGTCAATATCAAAAGATCAATGCTTCCGAAGCAAGCCTTGCAAATATTGAGCTTCTGGAAAAAGACAGCACTTTTACCGTGACCACCGGGCACCAGCTCAACCTTTTTACGGGGCCGCTTTACTTTCTTTACAAGATAGTTACCGCCATCAATCTTGCTGCCGATCTTAAAAAGGAGTATCCCGAATACAATTTTGTGCCCGTTTACTGGATGGCGACCGAAGATCATGATTTTGAGGAGATCAGTTTTTTTCATCTCCACGGAAAGAAGTTCCAGTGGAATCCGCCAAAATCAAAAAAGACCGGCGGACCTGTGGGAGAAATGCCTACCGATGGTCTTGAAGATGTCTTTGAATTATTTTCAGCTGAAATTGGGAGTAGCAAAAATGCACAGCAACTCAAAGAATGGTTCAAAAAGGCATATTTGGAGCACGATAACCTTGCCGATGCCACCCGGTACCTGGCGAATGAACTTTTTAAAGAGCAGGGGCTGGTGATCATTGATGCGCATGAGCCCGAACTGAAGAGGTTGTACATTTCACCTGTCAAAAATGAGCTTTTTGAGCAGGTTTCTTTTAAAACTGCTCAGCAACAATCGGAAGCTTTAGAAAAAGAAGGATATAAAGTACAGGTGAATCCGCGGGAGATCAACCTGTTTTACATGGAGGAAGGTTTGCGGGAGCGCATCATTGAAAAGAACGGCAAATATTTTGTCCATGACCACGAAATTTCCTGGACCCGTGAGGAATTGGAGCAGTTTATTGAAGAACATCCGGAGAAATTCAGTCCCAATGTGCTGCTTCGGCCTTTGTATCAGGAAGTGATTTTGCCAAACCTGTGCTACATTGGCGGCGGCGGGGAACTGGCGTACTGGTTTCAGCTAAAACAGCTTTTTGAGCAGGCAGAGGTTGTTTTTCCAATACTTCTGCTTCGAAATTCGGCTTTGCTCCAAACAGAAAAACAGGATCAAAAAAGGCAAAAACTGAACATCTCTTTACCCGAACTTTTCCTGAAACCGCACGAATTGATCAATCGAAAAGTAAGAAGGATTTCCAATATTGACATTGACTTTTCCCCTCAAAAAGAGCATTTGGTAAAGCAATTTCAGGAAATGTACACCCTGGCCGAACAAACCGACAAATCTTTCCTGAATGCTGTAAAAGCTCAGGAGATGAAGCAGCTTAAAGGCCTTGACCACCTGGAAAAACGGCTGCTAAAAGCCCAGAAAAGAAAGCTTGAAGATGAAGTTTCAAGAATAGCCAGCCTGCAAAATGAATTGTTTCCCGGCAAAGGACTTCAGGAAAGGCATCACAATTTCTCGGAGTTTTATCTGGAATATGGAGATGCGCTTATCCCTGCCTTGCTGGAGACCCTAAAACCACTTGAATTAAAATTTGATATTATTTCGCTATGACGAAAATGCATAAGATAGACATTGACCTGGTTGAAATGACCCTCGATGTTATGAAATATACTGTAGACCGTATTTCAAACGTGACGCCCGAGCTGGGTTCTCCCCAAAAAGAAGAGGAATTGTTTGCTAAGATTGGGGAAACCGTTACGCCAGAAGGTATTGGGGGAGAAGTTGCATTTAAGATGTTTCGCGACATACTGGTGAAGGCCACGGTGCCTATAGACCACCCGCGGCATTTAGCCTTTGTGCCGGCTGCGCCTACCCGTGCGGCCATTATGTTTGACCTGGTGACCTCGGCTTCCAGTATCCACGGTGCGTACTGGATGGAAGGTGCCGGCGGGATCTTTTGTGAAAATCAGGCGATGAAATGGCTGGTATCCCTAACCGGACTTCCAAAAGGCTCTTTTGGGGTATTTACCAGTGGCGGAACGGCTGCCAACCTTTCGGGGCTCGTTACCGCCCGCGAAGCCTGGAGAAAGAAAGATGCAGCCAATATTGGCGTGAGGGCTTTACTGCTCACTTCAAACGGGGCACATTCTTCTATTCAGGCCATGGCAAAAGTGATGGATGCCGACGTGGTGATGATCGATTGTCCCGATGAAAACCTGAGAGGCCATGCATTACAGATGGCTATTGATGAGCTGGAAGAGAAGGACCGGAAAAGGCTTTTTGCAGTGGCAGCTACCGGCGGGACTACCAATGCCGGAATTATAGATGAGCTGGATTCTATTGCCGATGTTTGTGAGAAAGAAGGGATCTGGTTCCATGTTGATGCTGCTTATGGCGGCGGGGCACTTGCCGCACCTTCTGTACGCCACCTCTTTAACGGAATTGAAAGGGCCGACAGTATTACGATCGATCCTCATAAATGGCTTTTTTCACCCTATGATTGTGGGGCGATCATCTATAAAGACATGAGCCTTGCCGCTGAAGCCCATTCCCAGAAAGGTGCTTACCTGGAGATCTTTAAAGATGGAGGTGCAGACGGGTTTAACCCTTCAGATTATCAGATTCAGCTTACCAGGAGAGTGCGTGGTATGCCTTTGTGGTTTTCCCTTGCCATGCACGGAACCGATAAATATACCACTGCCATTGAAAAAGGGATCGAGCTGGCCAAAATCGCTGCGGAAAAGATTGAACAGGATGATAACCTTGAACTGGTAAGGCCGGCAAGTTTGTCGGTAGTTTTGTTCCGAAGAAAAGGCTGGACTCCAGATGAATATCGTGACTGGACCTATAGAAATCACAAGTCAGGTATGGCCTTAGTGACACCTACAAAGTGGAAGGGAGAAACTATTTCGCGTTTTTGTTTCATCAATCCCGAAACCACCGAAGCCGATATTGATGCTATTCTGGAAACGATGAAATAATTCAAAATTTAAGATTCAAAATTCAAAATTCAAGATTTAAAGTTCAGGATTTCAGATTAAATTCAAGTGCAAACCAGGCTACTTCGAGCGGAGGTGGGAGTTTTTGGGAAAAGTGATTAAAAGGCCACGGATGCTCGTATGTCTTTTTTTATTCTGCGAGATTCTGCGAAATCTGTGGGAAAAATTGAATTGAAAATTTGAAGATGTGTTGGTTTGAAGATGTGGGAATGATTAAATTCAAAGCCACGGATGTTCGAATTTCTTTTTATTATTCGTGATTTGCGGGAACTAATGAAAAACACCAGGGATTCAGATACTTTATATTGAATTTCTCTTCGGAAGGCACTATATAGTGACATTTTTGGGGACTATCTCAAAAAATGTGTAAGTAGAAAATATGGGGGTTTGCGAACGCCCATATTTTTTTAACCTTGCCTGCAAATTCCAGGCACTAATATTTACACAGTAATGAAAAAAGAAGATCTAT
>Ga0098069_100255_pt1 | contig 28156 bp, 29 predicted proteins | sample 27_taG_FD_92584 | JGI IMG/M metagenome (GOLD analysis project Ga0098069, IMG submission 92584) | Marine viral communities from Cariaco Basin, Caribbean Sea - 27_WHOI_OMZ | ecosystem: Environmental > Aquatic > Marine > Oceanic | place: Caribbean Sea: Cariaco Basin | collected 2014-11-09
AGCTGGAACAGCAACTACTTCCTCACCAACGTCTTCCTGTTCCACCTCCAACGCCACAGCGACCACCACGCCTGGGCCAAACGCAGATACCAGATCCTCCGCCACCACGACGTAGCCCCCCAGCTCCCGGCCGGCTACTCCGCAATGATCGTCCTGGCCATGGTCCCCCCACTCTGGCGGCGGGTAATGAACCCAAGGGTAGAGGCTTATTACGAAGGCGAAGAACACCAGTTGGTCTAGCGTCAGAAAAGGCGAGCTGACTCAAAAGCTCGATCGGCCGGGGTGTGAGGATTCATTTCTGCAGGGAAACGACTGTCTGAGCGAAGCGAGTTCGGATTCCCGGAAGAAAGAACCCCCTCATGGCCCTGCCAGCCACCGATCTTCAGAGCGTCTCTGAAGAAACGCCGGCCTAAAAAACCGGCCCTCAAGACCCCGGCGGTTCGTCTCTGGCCCCGGGGTCTTTTTTCACGCCCTTGAAATCCCCCTGAAACGCACACAGGTATAACCTTTGAATCCTGCGAAAAAAAGGGAAAACCAACATGCCCAAGCATTTCGAACAGGCCCCTGGCCTATACGAAGAAACCGTTCCCGAAACCGAAGGTTACGTCTTCAACCAGACCATGATGCGCATCAAGGAACCCGAGCGCTCCATGGACTTCTACACCCGAGTGATGGGCATGCGCCTCGTTCGCAAACTGGACTTCCCCGAAATGAAGTTCACCCTGTATTTCCTTGGCTACCTGGACGATCGCCAGGCCGGCCTCGTGCCGCAGGACGATGCCCACCGCACCACCTACACCTTCGGCCGCGAAGCCATGCTTGAGCTCACCCACAACTGGGGCACCGAAGACGACAACGACTTCGGCTACCACAATGGCAACGACGAACCTCAGGGCTTCGGCCACATCGGCGTAGCGGTGCCAGACGTTTACGCCGCCTGCGACCGCTTTGAAAAGCTCGGTGTGGAGTTTGTGAAAAAGCCGGACGACGGCAAGATGAAAGGCCTGGCCTTTATCAAAGACCCGGACGGCTACTGGATTGAAATCCTGCAGCCGGACATGCTTGAGAAACAGCGCAAGGAAGACTGATCTTCCTTACTCCGCACCGGCCTCCTGGCCGGCTGCGGGTTTACGGCCGTAGCGGGAGGCCACCACCACCGCTGCGGTCAGTATCAGTGCCCCCGCAATACCAATCGGCCCCAGAATCTCCTCCAGAAACACCCAGGCCAGCAGCGCCACAAACAGCGGTTCCAGAGTCACAATGATGCTGGAGAGCGTGGCCGGTGTCGTTTTCATGCCAGAGAAAAAGCACACATAGCCAATACAGGTTGGCACCACCCCCACATACACCACCATCAGCCAGTGCCCGATACTGAGAGTTTCCAGCCCCTCGAAACCGCCAGACAGGGCAACCACCGGCAACAGAATCAGCGCCGCAGTGAAGAAGCAGATAAACGCCGTGGTGAACACCGGTGTCCCGGCAGAGCTGTAACGGCTGGTCAGCGTGAAACCGGTGTACACGCAGGCGGCCAGTAACGCCACCAGAATGCCCGCAAGCCGAAGTGTACCGGTGGTGTCCATATCGCTGAGAACCAGCATGCCCGTGCCCGCGATGGCGGCAAACAGCGACAGAACCGTCAAAAGGCTGGGCTTCTCTCCCAGAAGAGGCGCAGCAAGAATTGCCACCAGCACTGGCGGAAGGCAGAGCGCGATCAGGGTGGCGATGCCGGCACCGGTGAGGTCCACGGCCAGAAGGTAGCTGCCCTGGTAGAACGCCTGGAACAGGCCAAGGGCTGCCAGCGGAATCAGGGTCTTGCGTGTGAGGCTCCGTAGGGAACTGCCGGGCACTTTAGCGCCCGGATTGGCTCGCTCAAGGCGTGCCTGCTCCCGTCGCATCAGCAGCCAGAAAAACGGCAAAGCCACGGCCAGTCGCAGGAAGCCCAACGTAATGGCCTGCAGTTCGGTACCGGTAAACAGAAATTTCGCAACAATGCCCGTGGTCGCCCATAGCAGGGCAGCCAGGGCGATCAACAGGGCGCCTTGGATCATTCAATAATCAACACAATCAGCTCTTTGGGACCGTGAACACCGTAGGCAAGGGTTTGCTCGATGTCAGCGGTTTTGGAAGGGCCAGAGATTAGCAGGGCATTGGTCGGCATGCCAGCGGCCCAGTTCTGGGCCTTCATGGCTTCGTGGAAGGTGGTATAGAGCTCAGAGGCCCGGAGCACGGCAATGTGCACCGGCGGCACCAGGCTCATTAGCCGTGGCTCGTCCTCGTTTGGCCACAGGATCAGCGAGCCGGTTTCGGCAATACCGCCGCGGGTGGACGTAATGCTGGCGTCCACCTCGTTGAACAAATGCGACTGCCAGCTTTCGATAGGCTCGTCGTAGATCAACAGTTCCGGCAGATCGTTACGACCGGCAGTGCGAAGTGACTGTCCGATTTCGTGTTGTTTTGGAATCAGCAGATTCCTGGCCCCGCGGGTGTTCAGCACCTCCGCCAGGCGTTCCATCCACATGTCTTCGGTGCAGTGGTGCACCTCGCCGTGGACCGACTCGATCATCTTCTCGAACCGCTCGATACGCTCCTTTGTCGACCAGTCATCCCGTACCAGAACTGAAAAGTCGCACTCCGGCACCGTCAGTTCACCGCCGGTTCGGTTGCGCAGACGCTGAAGAATCGTTTCCCGGGAACTCATTGGCCACGCTCCTTCATTCGCTGGTGCAGGGTTTTGGCCGCCAGTTTGGGGGGCGTGCGGTAATCGGTCCAGGCGCCCGCTTTCGAGGGCTGCAATGCCCTGAATTTGCTGGCGGCACCGGTGCCGAAGCGATAAATGCCGGGGCTGGCGTGCATCCAGGCCCAGCCTTTCCAGATCATCGCTTCCATTGAGCTTCGCTTGGCCCCGTGGCCACGGACCTTGGCCGGGTGGAGCTTGTCGCCATCCACCGATTCCTGGCGCAGTCGCACCAACAGATCGGGAATGGGGATTTTCACCGGGCAGACCTCGCCACAGGCGCCACACAGACTGGAGGCGCTGGGCAGGTGCCGGCCTTCGTCCAGGCCAATCAGGTGCGGCATCAGGATCTTGCCGATCGGGCCCGGATAGGTGGTGCCATAGGCATGGCCGCCTACCCGTGTGTACACCGGGCAGTGGTTCATGCAGGCGCCGCAACGGATGCAGCGCAGGGTGTCCAGCAGCTCGTCGTCCTGGTAGATCGACGAGCGGCCGTTATCCACCAGCACCAGATGCACTTCTTCGGGCCCGTCCAGCTCCTCGGCCTTGCGCGGGCCGGAAATCATGTTGAAGTAGGTGGTGATGTGCTGGCCGGTAGCAGACCGGGTCAGCAGGGCGAGCAGGGCAGAGACGTCCTCCATGCTCGGCACTACCTTCTCGATACCGGTAACGGCAATGTGGCATTTCGGAACTGTGGTGGTCATCCGGCCATTGCCTTCGTTTTCCACCAGGCACAGGGTGCCGGTCTCCGCCACCGCAAAGTTAACCCCGGAAACGCCCACATCGGCATTCATGAACTTTTCCCGCAATTGCAGGCGGGCACTGGCGGTGAGGTATTCCACATCGTTGGAGAGATCGGTGCCGGTTTTGTCATGCAATAACTGGGAGATCTCGCCGGTGTTCTTGTGAATCGCGGGCATGATAATGTGCGATGGCGTTTCATCCGCCAACTGCACAATGTACTCGCCCAGGTCCGATTCCAGGGCTTCGATGCCCTGTTCCTCCAGGTAATGGTTCAGTTCCATTTCCTCGGAGACCATGGACTTGCCCTTGATTACCGTCTTGGCATCCCGGGCCTTGCAGATATCCCGCACAATCCGGCAGGCCTCGTCGCCGTCCACCGCCCAGTGCACCTTGATGCCGTTTTCGGTCAGCTTTTTTTCAAGCTGCTCCAGCAAATCTGGCAGATTGGCCAGGGCGCGGAGGCGAACGTTGGCGCCCAGATCCCGGAGGGTTTCCAGATCCCAGCCCTCGAACGCCGTCTTGCGCTTTGACATCAGCCCGTCCATGGCGCTGCGGAAATTCTTGCGGATCTTGGGGTCGTGAATGGCCGCCTGAGCCCGCGGATGGAACTCTTTCACGTCGATGTGATGGCCAGTGTGCTCGGCTGTCTCACTCATGACTGCTGCCCCCTTTGCCCTGGGTGCGCGACCACAGGAAACTGAGAATGTGCTGGCCTTCAACAGGCTTCTGGTTTTTCTCGGCGTAGCCGGCGATGTTCATCAGGCAGCCGCAATCGGTGGTGACAAACTGCCTGGTGCCGGTATCCACCAGTGCGTCCACCTTCTCGCTCACCATGGCGCTGGAAATCTCCGGGTGGCGAACCGCAAAGGTACCGCCAAACCCGCAGCATTCCTCCGGCCGGATCTGCTCTACCAGGTTCACGTTTTTGAGCTGGCCCAGCAGTTTTGGTCCAACCTCGGCCACGCCCATTTCCCGGCGGGCGGAGCAGGAGGTATGCATGGCCACGGTGGTGGGTTCACCCAGGTCTTCCAGTTTGATGTGGCACACGTTGAGCAGGAAATCCGTCAGCTCCCAGACCCGGCCCGCAACCTCAGCGGCTTTCACCTCATCCGTGGTGTCCTTGAACAGGTCGGGGTAGTGCTTGCGCATCATCCCGCCACAGGAGCCGGATGGCACCACAATGGGCCAGTCGCCGGGGAACAGGTCGAGCTGCGCCCTGGCTACTGATCGGGCCTCGTCGTGATAACCAGAGGTGTAGGCTGGCTGGCCACAGCAGGTCTGGTTCTGGGGAAACAGCACCTCAATGCCTTCACGCTCCAGAAGTTCCACGCCGGCAATGCCCGCATCGGGGTAAAACATGTCCACCAGACAGGTGCCGTAGAAATAGACTTTCGCGGGTTTTGCAGGATAAACCTTGATCGGATCAACCATGTGCGGATGCTCAACGGTTTTTGAATTGTTATCCAGCAATAATAGGGTGGCGAGCGCGGTGTTGCCAGACGACTTTATGGGTAGCCGGAAAGAGGGAGGAAAGGGATTCAGAAAGAGGAAGGGCAGCGGCAGCGCGCCACTGCCCGGGGTATTACTTCACGGTGAGGCGAGCGGCATTTTTCTCGATGGTACGTTCGCCAATGCCCTTCACATTTGCCAGGTCTGCGGTAACTGCAAAAGGACCATTCGCTTCGCGATAGGCAACGATGGCTTCGGCCTTGCTCTGGCCAATGCCGTTCAGGCTGGCGAGGGTAGCCACATCGGCCGTGTTGATATTGATAGCGGCGTCCTGGGCGTAGGCAAAACCGGTAACCAGGCTGAACAGCAGAACGAGTGTTGCGAAAAGCGGTGTGCGTTTCATAGATACGAGCTCCTGAAGCTGTGTTGCGTTTTTTGGTTTTGTGCCAGGGCGCAAAGCAGCAGAAGCGAAATGTAAAGAAGAGAGCAGAAATGTCTGTGGGTACGGGGAGTGCACGGACGGGACCACATTCCTTGTGATCCCCGATTCCGTGGCTGACCCCTGCCTGTTCCCTCAGGCGTGCGACTCATCCTGAGCGCGTCTTCCCTGTGATCATCCCTGTAAGCCCTGATCCCTCGGGCAACTCCCGATCCGTGGAGTTCTCGTCCTTGAGCCAACGTTCCTTGCTGGCTTGTCATCCCTGACACTGATCATTCTACTGTGTATCGAATTCCTACCTATCGGAGAATCGCTCCATGGTTTGTGCGATATATCTTACGAATCTGTAAGCGTTTCGGCGGGTTCAATTATGAACCTGGGTTCAGTATTTTCGGGGCCTGAGAGGCAATTTATTGCTCACTGCGGTGGGCGGCAGCCGCCTCGCGGATTCGCTCCATGGTGATTTCCCGCACGGCCTTCTGGCTGGCACGGATATGACGGGTGAGACGATCCGCCGCCTCGCTTGCCTGCCCGTTGCGCAGTGCCTCCAGAATCGCGGCATGCTCCACGTAAGTGGCATCAATACGCTCGTCCCGGCTGAAGTCCAGGCGCCGCACAATTCTCAGCCTGTCGGTGATCTCACGATGAATTCGTGTCATCTCCCGGTTTCCGGCAGCGGCCACCAGATCGCAGTGAAAGCTCTCGTCCAGCATTCTGACGGTGCTGCCCACCGCGCGCTCGGATGGGTGGTCCGGGTTCCAGAGGGCTACCAGGGTTCGCAGTGCTGGAGGCTCTTCAGGCAGGTTGCAGATCTTGTGCACGGCCACCCGTTCGAGGGTGATACGCAGGTCATAGAGTTCCTCCACCTGCTGAAAATCGAATGGCTTTACCTGCCAGCCACTGCGGAACAGAACCTCCACATGGCCCTCCCGCTGCAAGCGGTAAAGCGCCTCCCGCACCGGTGTCCGGCTGGCGTTCAGGCGGGTTCCGACATCCCCCTCGCTGAATCGGTCGCCGGGGATCAGGCGGAACTCGAAGATGTCCTCTTTCAGGGCCTCATAGACCCTGTCGGCTACGGACTCTTTTCGTCTAGGGTTTGCCATTGGCACCGTTTCCCCTCGTGGAGCGCCAGATTGCCCCGGTATGGTCAGGCTCTGGAGGCGATATACGCGCGCCAGCCACCGAACTCTGTTACGTCCTCTGCACCCTCGAAGCCGTAGCCCTCACAAACAAAACCGTTTACCCACCGGCCATCAGCCAGCTCGACGTTGCCTATGCCCAGAGGCGCAGGAATCAGGTCCACAAAGGAGCCAAAGGCCGAGGCGGGCATTTCCCAGACTTCCACAATGATTTCCCTGCCTTCGCCAGGGGCCGCCCGTTTCAGCCCGGGCTTCGGCGGTGTGGTGTTTGGTAGGGCGAACAGCCGGTAGTTGGCAGACGTTGTGGTTTGCTCAAGCAGAACCGCGTAGCGCTCACTGAGCTGGGTGTTCAGGGGCATGCCACTGAGGTGGGCACCAACAACGGCCACCTTGATGGTGGGTGTCGAAATGGCGGCCCCGGGGGCTTCTTCGGGGCGGTCGTTGCCTGTAGCGCCCAAAGGGGTCGGGTGGGCATTCAGCCACTGGCACGCCAGGCGTTGCAGCTCCGTGTCTTTCCAGGCACCAGTTATCAGGGTAACGCCAAAGGGCAGGCCGTCGTCCCGGAAACCGGCAGGAATCGCGAGCGCACTCATGTCGGCCAGGTTCACGAAATTGGTGTAGGTGCCGAGTTGGCTGTTGAGTGCAACCGGGTCCGCATTTACCGCTTCGATGGTGGGAGCCGTCGGAGCCGTGGGCACCAGCAGGGCATCCACATCGGCTAACAGTTCATCGATCTGGCGCTGCAGCTCTTCCTTGCGGTACTGGGCCTTGAAGGTATCCGTGGCGCTGAAATTCCCGGCCTTGCTGATAATGCCTTTGACCACCGGGTTCATATCATCGCCGTGGCTGGCCATGAACGATTCCACCGCCGCGTGGCGTTCAGCCACCCAGGGGCCTTCGTAGAGCAGTGCAGCCAGTTCCAGCATGGGGCTGAAATCCAGCGGCACCAGTTCCACATTCTGTTGTCGCCACTGGCTGACGGCGGTATTCCAGGCCGCTTCTGCCTTCTGATCACCAAACCATTGCGGGTGGTCGGGAATCGCCAGTCGTTGGATGGGGCCGGGCCGCCGAAGGGCTGGCCCATCCAGAGGCAGCGCATAGGGAGGCTTGCGGGAAAATGCATCGGCGGCATCGAAGCCCGCCATGGTATCCGAGACCAGGCCGGCGTCATTCACGGTCAGCGCAAAAATGGACACGCAATCCAGTGAACGACAGGCCGGTACCACGCCGCGAATGCTGAAGAGCCCTTTGGTCGGTTTCAGCCCCACCAGATTATTCAGCCCGGCAGGCACCCGGCCGGAACCGGCGGTGTCGGTACCCAGGGCAAAAGGCACCAGACCTCTTGCAACCACAGAAGCCGAACCGGAGCTGGAGCCGCCGCTCACCACGTCCGGTTTGAAGCTGTTGGGCACGGCGCCATAGGGAGAGCGGGTGCCCACCAGGCCGGTTGCGAACTGGTCCAGGTTGGTTTTGCCGATGACGATGGCGCCGGCGGCCTTGAGTCTGGCCACGGTGGTGGCGTCTTCTTCCGGGGTATAGGCAAAGGCCGGGCAGGCTGCCGTTGTCTCAAATCCTGCCGCATCAATATTGTCTTTCGCGGCGAAGGGAATGCCGTAGAGCGGCAGCTTGTCGATCTCTTCGCCGGCGTCCTGGAGTTTCTGTTTCAGCCCGGCAAGGGCCTCATCCAGGCCTTTCTGGTCCAGAAGCGAAATCCAGGCGACGTCTTTTTTGTCCAGGCCGGTCAGTAACTCACCCAGCAATGACTCGGGCGTAGCGCCCTCTTTATAAGCAGTCTGCCAGTCCCTGATGGTCCATCCGAGCATTGAAGGCATTGGTCATCCTCATGTGCGTAATCAACTTGTATACATGTGGAATGGCAATGCTTGTGCCATTTGCCAATTTTTCTTGATAGTGAGCAGAAAACATAAGGTTATGAGTATTTTTGAGGCACAAGACGGTTCAGGTCTGCCCATATCAGGTGCGGCCGCACCAAAAACGCTCAAGAATGCTGCACTCCGGAGGCGTATTCAGGAGCGCGGATGCCTCTGGTTTGCCTTGTATACTAGATAAGCCTCTGTTTTTAATGGAGATATAAGGGTTATGGAACAGCAGATGCAAAGGCCCTGCTGCGTTTGAAGACGAACTGCATACCCAACCAAGAAAAGGACGCCTGAAATGAACCTCAAAAAACACGTGAAACTTGGCCTCTCTGCGCTCGCTCTCTCCATCTCTTTTAACTCCGTTGCAGCGGAAGATCCCATCAAGGTGGGCATCCTGCACTCACTGTCCGGCACCATGGCCATCAGTGAAACCGTTCTGAAAGACACCGTTGAAATGCTGATCGAACAACAGAACGCCAAGGGCGGTGTGCTCGGTCGTCAGATGGAAGCGGTTGTTGTAGACCCGGCCTCCAACTGGCCGCTGTTTGCTGAAAAAGCCCGCGAGCTTCTGGCCCAGGAAGAAGTCGACGTGATTTTCGGTAACTGGACCTCGGTTTCCCGTAAATCCGTACTGCCGGTGGTGGAAGAGCTGAACGGCCTTCTGTTTTACCCGGTTCAGTACGAGGGTGAGGAATCCTCCGAAAACGTCTTCTACACCGGCGCTGCGCCCAACCAGCAGGCGATTCCTGCGGTTAACTATCTGATGAACGAAATCGGCGTGGAGCGCTGGGTTCTGGCAGGTACCGACTACGTCTACCCGCGCACCACCAACAAGATCCTTGAGACCTACCTGATGGACATGGGTGTGGCCAAGGAAGACATCATGATCAACTACACGCCTTTCGGTCACTCCGACTGGCAGAACATCGTGTCTGATATCAAGCGTTTTGGTTCCGCCGGCAAGAAGACCGCCGTGGTCTCCACCATCAATGGCGACGCCAACGTGCCCTTCTACCGTGAACTGGGTAACCAGGGCATCGCGGCCTCCGACATCCCGGTTGTTGCCTTCTCCGTGGGTGAGCAGGAACTCTCCGGTATCGACACCGGCCCGCTGGTTGGCCACCTGGCTGCGTGGAACTACTTCATGAGCGTGGACAACGACGCCAACTACGACTTCATCGACCAGTGGATTGAGCACACCGGCAATGATGAAGCGGTCACCAACGACCCGATGGAAGCGCACTACATCGGCTTCAACATGTATGTGGAAGCGGTCAAGAAGGCCGGCACCACAGATGTTGATGCGGTAAAAGACGCCATCATCGGTGTGACCGTGCCCAACCTCACCGGTGGCTACGCCGCCATGATGCCCAACCACCACATCACCAAGCCGGTGCTGATCGGCGAGATCCAGGACAACGGCCAGTTTTCTGTGGTTTGGGAAACCTCTGGTCTGGTCGCGGGCGATGCCTGGTCTGACTACCTGCCTGGTTCGCGGGACATGATTGCAGATTGGCGCAAGCCGTTGTTCTGCGGCACGTTCAACACCGCAACCGGCACCTGTGGCGCGTCTGCGGGCGAAATGGCCGCTGAAGCCGAGTAAGGCTCAGACGGTAAAGCACCATCGACAGCCGGGGGTAGTTAAGCCTCCGGTTGTTGCCCCGCAACACGCTTGAAACAGACAGGACACTCTCATGAGCATCTGCCGATCGCCCACATTGCTGCTTATCGCCCTGTTTTCCCTGCTATCGCTGCCTGCAACGGCGCAGGAAGACGATCCTGGCAAGGCTCTGCTGATCAATCTCGCAGAGGCGCCGGCCAGTAAAGTGGAAGAGGCGGTGAACGCCATCGTCAGCAGTGGTGATGAAAGAGCCAGGGGCTGGCTCGAAGCCTACGGAAATAACCGCCTGAGCCGGGTAAAAGACACCGGGCAGGTTGTACTGGTACTGAACAACCGGGGCAGGGACTGGGAAATTGCCGATCCGCTGACCGGAGAGAATATGGGTGAAATGTCCCGCCGTGAGCTGGACAGAGTCGCCATCAATAACCGCATACGGGGCCAGCTTGAAGGCATACTGGCCATGCTGGACCTGAATGCCAAAGACCCGGATGTGCGCGAAGCCTCCGCGCAGGACATGATGGGCAAAGTGGATGCTTCCCTGGTCGAGCCGCTTGAGGCTCAGCTGGCGAAAGAAGAAGACGCGGCTGTACGCAACCGCATTGAAGAAGCCCTGGCCATCTACCGGGTGGGCGAGGGCAACCTGGAGGCCGTGGACGTGCTCGCCGGCAGCCTGCATCCCCGGGCCCGCGCCGCTTTGAACGAAGCCGTTCGCGGTGACAACGAGGCGCTGGCTCAACGTGCCGCCAAGGCCCTCGAAAGCATTGAACAGAAACTCCAACTGAACCGCGCCGCCGAGACCCTGTATTTCGGCCTTTCCCTCGGTTCGGTTCTGGTCCTTGCCGCCATCGGCCTGGCCATCACCTTTGGCGTGATGGGCGTGATCAACATGGCCCACGGCGAACTGATCATGCTCGGTGCCTACACCACCTGGGGCATGCAGCAACTCTTCCCCGGCCAACCTGGCCTGGCGCTGATTCTGTCGATTCCCGCCGGGTTCATGGTCGCGGCCACCGCCGGCATCATCATTGAACGCAGCGTAATCCAGTACCTCAAAGGCCGGCCGCTGGAAACCCTGCTGGCCACCTTCGGTATCAGCCTGATCCTGCAGCAGCTGGTGCGCACGGTGATCTCTCCGCAAAACCGCACCGTGGTAACGCCGGACTGGATGAGCGGCTCCCTGGTGATCAACGACGCGCTCTCGCTGACCCTGAACCGCCTCTACGTGTTGGCCTTTGCGCTGATCGTGTTCGCCGGGCTGATGTTGATCATGCGCAAGACCCGCCTGGGCCTGGAAGTGCGCGCTGTTACCCAGAACCGTGCCATGGCGCGCTCCATGGGCATCCGCGCCACCCGGGTAGACATCATGACCTTTGCCCTGGGCTCCGGCGTCGCCGGCCTGGCCGGGGTGGCGCTCTCCCAGCTCACCAACGTGGGCCCAAACCTGGGCCAGAACTACATCATCGATTCGTTCATGGTGGTGGTGTTCGGCGGCGTCGGTAACCTCTGGGGCACGCTCATTGCCGGGCTTTCCCTGGGCACCATCAACCAGCTGCTTGAACCCTGGGCCGGTGCCGTACTCGCCAAGATCATCGTGCTGGTGTTCATCATCCTGTTCATCCAGAAACGGCCGAAGGGGCTCTTCCCCCAGAAAGGCCGGGCAGCGGAGGGTTAAGGTATGTGGTTAACAAGACCCTTACAGGAACGTTCAACCCAGATATTTCTTGGCGTGCTGTTCGCGGCCGTGGTGCTGGTGACCTTCCTTCACCTGTTCATGCCCCAGGACAGCGCCCTGCACGTGAGCGCCTTTACCGTCACGCTTCTTGGCAAATACCTCTGCTACGCCCTGCTGGCAGTGGCCGTGGACCTGGTGTGGGGTTACCTCGGTATCCTCAGCCTGGGCCATGGCGCCTTCTTTGCTCTCGGCGGCTATGCCATGGGCATGTGCCTGATGCGCCAGATTGGTGATCGCGGCGTGTATGGCGACCCGATCCTGCCGGACTTCATGGTTTTCCTGAACTGGCAGGAGCTGCCCTGGTTCTGGCACGGGTTCGACATGGCCTGGTTCGCCTTCATCATGGTGCTGCTGGCCCCGGGCCTGCTGGCGCTGGTGTTCGGCTTCCTGGCCTTCCGCTCACGGGTAACCGGGGTGTACCTCTCCATCATTACCCAGGCGCTTACCTTCGCGCTGATGCTGGCCTTCTTCCGCAACGAGATGGGCTTTGGCGGCAACAACGGCCTCACCGACTTCAAAGACATCCTCGGCTTTAACCTGCGTACCGACGCCACCCGCCTCGGGCTGTTCATCGCCACCGGTATCGCCCTGGCCATTGGCTACGTGATTTGCCGGGGCATTGTGACCAGCAAGCTGGGCCGGGTGAGTGTGGCCTGCCGGGATGCCGAGGCCCGTACCCGCTTCCTGGGTTACCGGGTGGAGCGGGTTCAGCTGTTCGTGTTCGTGGTCTCCGCCATGCTGGCGGGTGTGGCAGGGGCGCTGTATGTGCCTCAAGTAGGCATCATCAACCCCAGTGAATTCTCGCCGCTGTTCTCCATCGAGATCGTGGTGTGGGTGGCCCTGGGTGGCCGGGCGACCCTCTACGGCGCGGTGATCGGGGCCATCCTGGTGAACTACGCCAAAACCGTGTTCACCGGCATCATGCCGGACGCCTGGCTGTTCGCCCTCGGTGGCCTGTTCGTGCTGGTGACCGTGTTCCTGCCCAAGGGCATTGCCGGGCTGCTGCAGAAGCGTCGGAAAGCCAGGGAAGATGACGATACCCCCACCGAGCAGGAGGCGACTGTATGAGCTTTTTTCAGGAGCTGACCGACCGCGAGCATGTGTTCGAGTTTTTGACCCAGGTGCAGTCCCCGGTGGACGTGCGCCACGGGCCGATCCTGTATCTGGAAGACGTGAACGTAAGCTTTGACGGCTTCAAGGCCATCAACAACCTCAACCTCACCATCGACGACGGCGAGCTGCGCTGCATCATCGGCCCCAACGGCGCGGGTAAAACCACCATGATGGACATCATCACCGGGAAAACCCGCCCGGACACCGGCTCGGTCTGGTTCGGTAGCCGCCACAATCTGCTGACCATGAACGAGCCGGACATTGCCTCCCTGGGCATCGGCCGCAAGTTCCAGAAACCCACGGTATTCGAAGCGCTCACCGTGTTCGAAAACCTGGAACTGGCCATGGCGGCGGACAAGCGGGTGTTTCCCACCCTCACCGCCGTGATGAAAGCCGAATACCGGGACCGGATCGACGAAGTGCTGGAAATGATCGGCCTGGAATCCCTGCGCGACCGCCTCGCCGGCATCCTCTCCCACGGCCAGAAACAGTGGCTGGAAATCGGCATGCTACTGATGCAGAAACCCCGGCTGCTGCTGGTGGACGAACCGGTAGCGGGCATGACCGAACAGGAAATGGAACGCACCGCCGAACTGCTCACCAGCCTGGCCGGCAAGCAGTCGGTGGTTGTGGTGGAGCACGACATGGGCTTTGTGCGCTCCATCGCTCGCAAGGTGACCGTGCTGCACCAGGGCAGCGTGCTGGCCGAAGGCTCCATGGACCAGGTCTCCAACGATCCGGAAGTGATCAAGGTGTATCTCGGGGAGGAGGCGTAATGCTGAAGATTGAAAAGCTCAACCAGTTCTATGGCGAGAGCCACACCCTCTGGGATCTGGACCTGGATGTGCCCCAGGGCCAGTGCACCTGCGTGATGGGCCGCAACGGCGTGGGCAAGACCACCCTGATGAAATGCATCATGGGTGAAGAAACCACCAAGAGCGGCAGCATCGAATTCGCCGGCGACGTGGAACTCACCAAAAAGAAGGTGGAAGACCGCTCACGGCTGGGCATTGGCTACGTGCCTCAGGGCCGGCAGATCTTCCCGCTGCTGACCGTGGAAGAAAACCTGCGCACCGGCCTGGCCGTTCGCAAGGACGGCAGCAAGAAAATCCCCGAGCGGGTGTACGAGCTGTTCCCGGTTCTGAAAGAAATGCGCCATCGCCGCGGCGGTGACCTTTCGGGCGGCCAGCAGCAACAACTGGCCATCGGCCGCGCCCTGGTGATCGAGCCGCGCCTGCTGATCCTCGACGAACCGGGCGAGGGCATCCAGCCCAACATCGTGGCCCAGATCGGCGAGGTTATCCGCAAGCTGATTGAGGAAGACGGCCTGACCGTGTTGCTGGTAGAGCAGAAGCTGCCGTTCGCCCGCAAATACGCCGACCGCTTTGCCATCCTCGATCGCGGCCGCCGGGTGGCGGAAGACGAGATTGCCGGCCTCACCGATGAACTCATCAAGAAGCATCTGACGGTATGACGGTCTTCGAACGCATAGAACCCGCCCACGACTCCGGCCATCGCTTCGACGCCGGCCGGCGCTGGGCAGCGTCCATTGCCCTGGGTTTCGACGCCCGCCCGGATGGCAGCAATACCGCCACCCGCATGACCCATGTGCGCCATAACGGCCCGTTGCGCGTTCAGCGCCCGTTCTACCCGGAAGGCCGCCATGGCTGCTGTCACGTGTACCTGCTGCATCCGCCGGGCGGCTTGGTGAGTGGCGATGCCCTCAGCATCGAGGCTCGCGTAGGTAAAGACTCACACACCCTGCTAACCACGCCAGCGGCGGCCAAGCTCTACAAGGCCGACAGCCATGGGGTGGCCTGGGCCCAGCACACCCGGCTGAAGGTGGAGCAAGGCGGCATTCTCGAATACCTGCCCCAGGAAACCCTGGCGTTTGATGGTTCCCGGGGCGAACAGACCACCACCATCGAACTGGAAACCGGCGCCCGATGCATCGGCTGGGAAATCCTTGCCCTCGGGCGCCCGGCTAGCAAACTGCCGTTTGTCTCGGGCCACCTGGAGCAGAAATTCCGCCTGCTGATGGACGGCCGCCCCCTGTGGCTGGAACGCCAGTTGATGGACCCGGACCACGCCAGGTTCAAAGGCCACTGGGGCCAGGGCGGCGCCACCGTGCAGGCCACTCTCTGGGTGGTCGGCCTGGATGACGAAGCCGGCGCCATTGAAGAACTCAGGGAAACCCTGCCGGAAAGCCACCGCTGGGCGGTGACCCGCCGAAGGGGTGTGCTGCTGCTGCGCTACCTGGGGCAGGAACGAAACGAAGCCTGGGCGCTGTGCCAACAGGCCTGGGAACTGATCAGACCACGACTCACCGGCCAGCCGGCCAGCGTTCCCCGAATCTGGCTGACCTGAATAACAGGCAGAATGCGACGCGATCAACGGAGCAAACAACGATGGAATTAACGCCAAGAGACAAAGACAAACTGCTGCTGTTCACCGCAGCCCTGCTGGCCGAGCGCCGCAAAGCCAAAGGCCTGAAGCTCAACTACCCGGAAGCCGTGGCCCTGATCAGCGCCGAAATCATGGAAGGCGCCCGCGAAGGCCGTACCGTGGCCGAGCTGATGACCGCCGGCACCGAAGTCCTCACCCGTGATGACGTGATGGACGGCATCGCCGAAATGGTCGACGAAGTGCAGGTGGAAGCCACCTTCCCCGATGGCACCAAGCTCGTCACTGTCCACAACCCGATTGTCTAAGGAGCAGACGCCATGATCCCCGGTGAATACCAGCTCAAAGACGGCGACATCGAACTCTGCGAAGGCCGCGAGCGCATCCAGATAGACGTGGCCAATACCGGCGACCGCCCGATCCAGATCGGCTCTCACTACCACTTTGCCGAAGCCAACCCGGCGCTTGATTTCGACCGTGCCAAGGCCCGTGGCTACCGCCTGGACGTGGCGGCCGGCACCGCCATCCGCTTCGAACCCGGCCAGAGCCGCGAAGTGACGCTGATCCCGTTTGCGGGCGGCCGTGAAATCTACGGTTTCCGCCAGGAAGTCATGGGCAAACTGGAGGGCCAGAAATGAAAATCACCAGACAAGCCTACGCCGACATGTACGGCCCAACCACCGGCGACCGGGTACGGCTCGGCGACACCGACCTTTGGATTGAGGTGGAAAGCGACGCCGCCCACTACGGCGACGAAGTAAAATTCGGCGGCGGCAAGGTTATCCGTGACGGCATGGGCCAGAGCCAGCGTGCCGATGCGGCGGTGATGGACACCGTGATCACCAACGCCCTGATTCTCGACTGGTGGGGCATCGTCAAAGCCGACGTGGGCATCCAGAAGGGCCGCATCGCCGCCATCGGCAAGGCCGGCAACCCGGACACCCAGCCCGACGTGACCATCGTGATCGGCCCCGGCACTGAAATCATCGCCGGAGAGGGCAAGATCCTCACCGCCGGCGGCATCGATGCCCACATCCATTTCATCTGCCCCCAGCAGGTGGAAGAAGCTCTGATGAGCGGCATTACCACCATGCTCGGTGGCGGCACCGGCCCGGCCACGGGCACCAACGCCACCACCTGCACGCCGGGCCCCTGGCACATTGGCAAGATGCTCCAGGCGGTGGATTCCCTGCCCATGAACATCGGCTTCCTGGGCAAGGGCAACGCCTCCCTGCCGGAATCCCTGGAACTGCAGATCCAGGCCGGCGCCATTGGCCTGAAACTGCATGAAGACTGGGGCACCACCCCGGCCAGCATCGACAACTGCCTCACGGTGGCGGACAAATACGACGTGCAGGTGGCGATCCACACCGACACCCTGAACGAATCCGGCTTTGTGGAAGACACCCTGGCCGCGTTCAAGGGGCGCTGCATCCATACCTACCACACCGAAGGCGCCGGCGGCGGCCACGCACCGGACATCATCACCGCCTGCTCCAAGGATTACGTGCTGCCGTCGTCCACCAACCCGACACGGCCCTATACCGTGAACACCATCGACGAACACCTGGACATGCTGATGGTGTGCCACCACCTGGACCCGAACATCCCGGAAGACGTGGCTTTCGCCGACTCCCGCATCCGCCGCGAGACCATCGCCGCCGAGGACATCCTGCAGGATATGGGCGTGATCTCCATGATTGCTTCCGATTCCCAGGCCATGGGCCGGGTGGGCGAAGTGGTTTGCCGCACCTGGCAGACCGCCCACAAGATGAAACAGCAGCGCGGCCTGCTGCCGGAAGACGAAGACCGTGGCGCCGACAACCTGCGCGCCAGACGCTACATCGCCAAGTACACCATTAACCCGGCCATCACCCATGGCATCGCCCATGAAGTGGGTTCCGTGGAAGTGGGCAAGCTGGCGGACCTGGTGCTCTGGAGCCCGGCGTTCTTCGGCGTGAAGCCGGCCACCATTCTCAAGGGCGGCATGATTGCCGCTGCGCCCATGGGCGACCCGAACGCCTCGATTCCCACGCCCCAGCCGGTGCATTACCGCCCGATGTTCGGCGCCTTCGGCAAGGCGGCCAGTGCCACCCGCCTGAGCTTTGTGAGCCAGGCCGCTATTGATGCCGGTATTGGCAAGGAACTGGGCCTGGACAGCCCGCTGTCCGCCTGTAAAGGCGTGCGTGACGTGCGCAAGGGCGACATGAAACTGAACGACGCGTGCCCGCACATCACCGTGGACCCGCAAACCTACGAAGTGCATGCCGATGGCGAACTGCTCACCTGTGAGCCGGCCACCGAGCTGCCTCTGGCCCAGCGCTACCATCTCTTTTAATCAATACAGCTCAAGGCTGTTCTGAGCCGGGTATTGGAGAACTGATTATGTTGGAACTGACAAAACGCCTGAGCGAACAGGAAGCTGCCGAAATCGACAGCTCCGAAATTCTCGATAACCTGATTTTGCCGTACGAGCTGCGCATCCGTGGCCGCCTGCGCGCCACCACCCAGACCAGGGTGGACGTGGGCCTGTTTCTTGATCGCGGCCCCGTGCTGCGGGACGGCGACCTGCTACTGGCAAAAACCGGAGAGATCATTCGCATCCGCGCGGCCGAGGAACAGGTGGTCACCGCCCGGATCGAAAACGGCCAGCCCCTGGCGCGCCTTTGTTACCACCTGGGCAACCGCCACGTGACCCTGGCCATCGGCATGGACGACCAAGGCGCCTACGTGCGCATCACCCCGGACCACGTGCTGGAAGAACTGGCGGAACGCCTGGGCGCCACTGTGGTGCACCACTCCGCCCCGTTTGATCCGGAACCCGGTGCCTATTCCCAGGCCGGGCATTCTCATGGTCACAGTCACGGCAACAGCCACGGCCATTCACACGATCACGACCACGGGCACAGCCATGGCCACAGTAAGAAACACACCCACTGAGGCCGCCACCCCGCAGGTGGACGACCTGGCCCTGCTGGGCCTGATGCAACTGGTCAGCCCGGCCTTGCCCATCGGTGCCTTCGCCTGGTCCCAGGGTCTGGAAAGCGCCTTTGAACTGGGCTGGGTGAACAACGAGGCCGAACTGGCGCAGTGGGTTGAAGGTGTGCTGGAAGACGGCCTGAGCCGCTGCGAACTGCCCCTGCTGGTGCGTTTGCAGACCGCGTGGGCCGAAGGCGATGCCATTTCGCTGGCAAAGTGGAACGACTGGCTGCACGCCACCCGGGAAACCGCCGAACTGAGCGACGAAGACACCCGCCTCGGCGGCGCCCTCGTTACTCTTTTGCGCAACCTGGAGCTGCTGCCCGAGCCACACCTGATTCCGGAAGAGCCTGGCTACATCACCATGTTCGCCTGGGCCGCCCACAAACGCTTTGTACCGGTGCGCCAAACACTGCTCGGCTTTGCCTGGGCCTGGCTGGAAAACCAGCTCGCCGTGGCCTGCAAGGCATTGCCCCTGGGCCACACCGCCGCCCAGCGCATTATCGAGAGGCTGCGGCCTCAACTGGCGGTGGCGGTAGACACGGCCCTGGAACGAAACGACCACGAACTCGGGCCCATCCTGCCAGGACTGGCGCTCGGAAGTGCCCTGCACGAAACACAGTATTCACGGCTTTTCAGAAGCTGAATAACAATTGAGGAGATCTGCCATGACACATTGTCTGAGAGTTGGAGTGGGTGGCCCGGTTGGTTCCGGCAAAACCGCCCTGTTGCGCCAGTTGTGCAAAGCCCTGCGGGATCACTACGACATCGCCGTGGTGACCAACGACATCTACACCCGGGAAGACGCCGACTTCCTCCTGCGCCACGAAGCCCTCGCCGCAGACCGCATCCTCGGCGTGGAAACCGGCGGCTGCCCGCACACCGCCATTCGTGAGGACGCCTCCATGAACCTGGCGGCCATCGACGACCTGCAAAACCGCCACCCGAACCTGGAACTGGTGCTGGTGGAATCCGGCGGTGACAACCTCTCCGCCACCTTCAGCCCGGAACTGAGCGACCTCACCCTTTACGTGATCGACGTCTCCGCCGGCGACAAGATCCCCCGCAAAGGCGGCCCCGGCATCACCAAATCCGACCTGCTGATCATCAACAAGATCGACATCGCCGAACAGGTGCACGCCTCCCTGGACGTGATGGAGCGGGACAGCAAGAAAATGCGTGGCGAACGCCCCTTCGTGTTCACCAACCTGTACGACGGGGTAGGGCTGGAAACGATCATCAGCTTCATCCTGGAGCGGGGGATGCTGCCGGAGCGTCGGCCTGAGAAGCTTGCTGAGACTGCTTAATGACACCGGATTTTGAGATTTAAATGAACTACGGAGAGATAACCATGAAACTGACTAATCGACTGACTCTGACTGCTGGCCTGCTTGTGATCTCAGGCGCTGCTTTTGGCCATGCCGGGCATGAAGCGCTTGGTGATGGTGTGCATATTGAATATTTCCTGGCGGCTGGTGCGGCTGTAGCTACTGGCATCTATGCACTGATGCGGTATAAGCGGGACGGGCAAGACTGAGGAAAAGCCTTAACTGATCAGCTCGCTGTTGATTCCAAAAGCCGCTCTTAACTTGAGCGGCTTTTTCGTATTGGAGTTACCAAATTTTACGTCCGAAGGGTAGGAAGTTTCCTTACGATTAGGCTAGTGTGTAGTGATAAGAAACGAACTTGCACCGCTGTTAAGGATAACGGATGGACCACACCCAGCTACTGCACACCCTTCAAAACGCCATTCCGACGGCCATCTGGTATCTGATTCCGTTCTTCCTCGTTGCGGCGGTCATCAAATCGCCCTGGTTCAAAGGCAAAGCTGGGGAAACGGTGGTCAACCTTGCCGCCAAACTCTTTCTCGACAAATCCTGCTACCACCTGATCAAGAACGTCACCCTGCCCACGGAAGACGGCACCACCCAGATCGACCACATCATCGTTTCTCAGTACGGGGTCTTTGTGGTGGAAACCAAGAACATGAAGGGCTGGATCTTCGGCAACGCCAAACAGCGGTATTGGACGCAGAAGATCTTCAAGTCTTCGCAGAAATTTCAGAACCCTCTGCACCAGAACTACAAACACGTTAAGACAATGCAAAGCCTCTTGGACCTGACTGATGAACAGGTGTTTTCGGTGGTGGTCTTTGTGGGGGATTCCACATTCAAAACGCCTATGCCGGAGAACGTGACCCACGGTGGTGGGTATGTCCGCTTTATCAAAGCCCAAACTGAGCAGCGGCTGTCAGATGTTGAAGTTCAGAAAGTGATCGAAGCCATTGAATCTGGGCGGCTGGCGGCTACCTTCAGAAATCACCGGAAGCACTTGGCGCATGTGAAGGAAATTACGGCGAAGAAAACCAGTGAGCCACGGTGCCCGAAGTGCCAGGGTGAGATGGTAAAGCGCACGGTGAAGCGCGGAGAGAATATTGGGAAGGAGTTTTTTGGCTGTAAGGCATTTCCCAAGTGCCGGGGGATGGTTGGTGCTTGGTTATTGCAGTAACGAAGCTGTCAAATGATTACGGCGCGGTCAGAGTGTCGATGAAGTGTAGTGCATTGATTTTAATGGTTTAATTGGCGAAATATAAGCTTTTGGTTTTGAGCTTTTATTGACGTTCAAGTGGTTGCAATAACGAAGCGCGCTATATAATCACTGTTACATTCGTATGAAATTCGAACATTTGGAGGTTGAATGAAAGTAGGATTTTTCTTCGGGGCAGGGGCGGAGATATCTTATGGGCTTCCAAGTGGTGGAAAATTTGCTATCGATCTCTTTCGGCAGGATGTGAGTGAGCATAAGAAAAAGTTACGTGAGCAGCTTAGGCAGATTGATCCACGAACAAATTACGCAACCAGTTGGCTTCCAGAGAACTATGCCACACAGCGGATTCATGCATTCGGTAAGAATGAGTTCACGGCATTAATTGAATCCTCTATTGAATACAGAAAAAACGAAATTATTCGAAGGCTTAATGCATTTGACGAAGAGGTCGAATACGCTCTCACGCAGTTGGGTATAGAGAAAAATACCGTTATAGAGAAGTTCAACGAACAGATGGATACGGATTTTGGTGAACATCTGTACTCAACTGCTATCAGAATGAATCCAATTCTCGCCAATGAAGTCAGGCTATTTGGAAGCGAATTTTATTCTGCAATTTTAAGTGTAATTAGCCGCGGTCAAAATTCTGCCGATCTTCAGCGATATGCAGGAGCTTTTCTTCAACTACTTGTAGGGGCTCATGGTCAACATTTAGTACAACGACTAAACCAAGAACTTTTTGAAGCTGCTCCAGATGATATTCCGATTTTCGATGATGTCACAGGCATGTTTAGGCTTGAGTTCAGCCGTGCTGGTCTGACCGCTTTGGAGCTGCTTCTTGAAAAACGTCGCGATTATGACCTTGAAGATGGGAATGTTTCTGAAATCTTATGTGCTGTTTCTCAGCAGGTATTAGAGAATATATTTACCACGGTCCTAGATTATCAATCGTTAATAGACAGCCATTTTAGATATCTTTTTTCACCCAGAACCGAATGGGCAAAATTTTCTAAAATGGTCATTTTTCTGAGAGCAACCCGAGATTATATAGTTAAGCAGTTGGATGAAATTGGAGACCTTCCAGAAAGTGGTTATTATCACGACCTTGAAAGTTGTGAGCGGCTAGGGGTTGAGATATCGGCGATTGGAACTTCGAACTATAACAATTTGGTTGAAAAGATATCGCTGGACCTCGATTTTGAAATACCTACCGTCCAGCACTTAAATGGCGGTGTGACTGATTACTATAATCCATACAAGAATTCCGTAGTTTCAGAAAGCGATCCTGATCAGGTTCCTGTAGATCAGATACACGTCCCCTTTGTGCTTACTCAGAGCGGGTTAAAGCCGTTAACGTCTGTGGATATGTCTCGTAGATATGTGGGGCTATACGACGAATATATCGCGTGTGATCGTCTAGTTGTTGTGGGCTACGGATTTAACATTGATGATAGCCACATAAACGGACTTTTCAGAAAGCTTATCGAGGAAGCCGGAAAGCCAATGGTCTGGGTTTGTTTGGACAAAGATGGTTCAGCAGAGCATCAGAAAAGAGCCTTGGTGAAGCGTTTACGTATTGCCCCTGAATACCGTGAGCTAATAAAAGTGATTCCTGTGGAACCAACGACGAGGTCAATCGGTGATGTGGGATGGTTGAAGATGGCAACGCAGGATCTTGATGAGATGTAACAAAGCATTGCACCGGACAAGCCGGTGAATGCGGCGTTATATGCAATCAGAACTGATGCAAAGATCAATCTGCGGGAATTTTTGATTATCATGACACAAACCAAAAGAATCCGAGACGACTTAGGAAGTAGGTGTTGAGCATGGAATTCGAAATATTAATTGATTGCTCTTTCTCAGAGATAAATTTAGATCAATCATTAGCCCCAGTAGATAAAAAGTTCACTACAAGCTTTCTAAATGATTTCGAGGATGGCCAGTGGAGATATTCGAAGTTTCAGAGCTTTATCTGGGATAACATTGCTGAGACTTCGCTTTCATATAAGGAAAGGGAGTCTTTGGTTAATCATTCCCTGCTTGTAGCAGCAGCGAAAAACTTACGCCTTACAGACTCTGATAAAGAAGATATTGGCCGAGGGAGCGAGCTTGCCGAAATCGTTCTTTACGGACTGATGAAGCATCACTATCAGGCACTTCCTGTTGTCCCAAAAATATTTTACAAACAGAATGCACAAGATAATGCAAAAGGTGCTGACAGCGTTCATATAGTGGTGGAGCCTAATGGTGATTTCTCAATATGGTTTGGCGAAGCCAAGTTTTATAACAATATTGAAGATGCACGACTGTCAAGCATTGTCACCTCGGTAGAAAACTCACTAAAAACAGATAAGCTAAAAAAAGAAAACTCCATAATAACAAATGTCCAGGACCTAGACGAGCTTTTAATTGATAAAGAATTAAAGGAAACACTTAAAAAGACGCTTTCTAACAAAAGCTCTATAGATGATTTAAAGCCTAGATTACACATACCCATTTTGATTATGCACGAGTGTGAAATAACCGCAAAATCGACACAGGCTGATGAGCATTACAAAAGTGAGGTTCTGTCCTTTCATTGCGATAGGGCGACAAGCTATTTCAAGAAGCAGATAAAGAAGCTTAAAGATAGCGTTCATCTATATTCCGAAATAACGTTCCACATAATTCTTTTCCCTGTTCCTAACAAAGATAAGATAGTCGATATGTTCGTGAAAAATGTCGAACACTACAAGGATCAATAAAATGGATATCTTTGAAACCTGTAGTAGCATCAGCGATCACATCAAAAGTGGAGATGATTTGTTGGCGAGAAATGAGCTAATAAAGGTTCTGCATTTTCACGAAAAGGAGGGTGTTTCCTATTCCCCTCTCGTGAATCACCTAATTCGTGAAACCGGACTTTATCCATATCTAGACCCTGAAACGTCGAGCTGGGAAGATAGGTTTGTCTATGAATCTTTTAAGGTTGACATAGGCTTTGAGTTGCCTGTCACCTTGCATAGAGAGCAGTCTCTGCTACTAAAAAAATTACTGGAAGGAAAAAGTCTAGCAGTTAGCGCGCCGACCAGTTTCGGTAAGAGCTTTGTGATAGATGCTTTTATATCAATAGGTAACCCTAAGAATATTGTTATTATTGTTCCTACAATAGCTCTTGCGGATGAGACAAGAAGAAGGCTTCAACAGAAGTTTTCTGATGACTACAAAATAATCACGACAACTGATGTTGAAATTTCTGATAAAAACATTTTTATATTTCCACAGGAAAGAGCGGTTTCTTATATCGACAAGCTAGATTCTATCGATGTTCTCGTCATCGATGAATTTTACAAAGCAAGTGCTGAGCATGATAAAGAACGTGCACCCTCGTTACTTCGAGCTATGATTCAGCTTGGAAAAATATCGAAGCAGAAATATTTTCTTGCTCCAAACATATCTACTCTTAAAGATAACCCGTTTACGAGAGATGTCGAGTTTATTCACTTAGACTTCAACACCGTATTTCTTGAAAAACACAACCTTTATGAAGAGATTGGGAATGATGTTGCCAAAAAAAGTGCGGCACTTTTGTCATTGATAAAGGATAGGAACCAAAAAACGCTTATTTACGCAGGAACTTACAGCAACATAACCCAGATATCTAACCTGATTATAGATAAGTTATCTCCTCGTAAAGGCGGAATTTTAACAGATTTTTCTAGATGGTTATCAAAGAATTACACTAGAAACTGGCCTTTAACATCAATGGTTGATCGGGGTTTTGGTGTACATAACGGGAAGCTTCATAGGTCATTAACGCAAATACAGATAAGGCTTTTCGAAATCGAGGACGGGTTAAAAGGCATTGTATCAACATCTTCTATAATCGAAGGTGTGAACACCTCCGCTGAGAACGTTGTTATCTGGCAAAACAAAAACGGAGGAAGTAAGTTAAAAGATTTTACCTATAAGAATATAATTGGCAGAGGCGGAAGGATGTTCAAGCATTTTGTCGGCAATATTTATCTGCTTGACGCCCCTCCAGACCCGACTGAATCTCAGCTAAATATAGATTTTCCAGACGATCTCTTACCAGACTTAGATGAAAATGATTTCAAACAAGATTTAACCTCAGATCAGGTTGCAAAAATAATCAGCTATAAAGAAGAAATGGCCGAGCTGCTGGGGGTCGACTCATATGAGTCTATTTCTAAGGAAAGCATATTTCAAAGCAGCAGCACCGCCACAATTCTTAAAGTCGCTAGAGAAATATCAAGTGCACCGGAAGAATGGAAAAATTTGTCCTATCTGAATTCTTCGAATCCAGATGATTGGGATTACTCACTCTATAGGCTGCTAAGGATGGTTCCGTCTGGGTGGGATGCTAGGTATACAGATATAGTTAATTTTACGAAAACAATCTCGGATGGCTGGAAACTCCCGTTTCCTCAGCTTCTGGAAAATTTGAACGACCAAAATATCAGTGTCGACAGTTTTTTTGGTCTAGAGAGGAGTATTACTTATAAGCTTTCAGCTCTGCTCAATGATGTGAATACTATACTGAAAAAAGTATCGAAAAGTACAACAGTTGATATTTCTCCCTTCATATTCAAAGTCTCACATGCATTTCTTCCCCCTGTAGTCTATCAGTTAGAAGAGTATGGTCTGCCAAGGATGATTTCCAGAAAGGTACATGATGCTAATGTTATCGACTTTGAAGATATAGATAATGATCTACACTGCATCATTAATCAGTTTCTAGATATTGGTCTTCAGGAAATCGTAGCTAATGTGCCTGATCTAGATAAGTTCGACATTTTCATTCTGAACTACTTCTATGATGGAATCACACTCAAAAGATAGGCTGAGCCAGAAAGCGTATAACAAACGCATGTTGTCGGACTGGTTTTCCGCTGCGCTCCAAACCAGCCGCAAATGCGGGTGTTATGGCGAATCCTCACAGATCTATTTTCGAACCAACATAGGACGTTGATTAATGAAATGGGCTTTTATTGACTACGAGAACATAGGAAATCTTGGCAAGGTCAATCTTTCAGAGTATGAGCGGGTGATCGTGTTCCTTGGTGCCAAGCAGCCCAAGCTGGACTTCACGGACACTAAGTATGATAAGCCGATCAACATGGTGGTAGTTCAGTTGAAAGCCACTCAGGCAAACAACCTGGATTTCCACCTTGCCTACTACCTCGGAAAATTCGACGCTCAGGCTGAGCGATCGGTGGCGTTTGAGGTGATCAGCAATGACTCGGGTTTCTCCCCATTGATTGCCCACATTAAGACGGGTGGAAGGGCGTGCAGGCAGATCAAGGTTGCCGGAGCGTCTGGTGAAACTCAGAAGCTGATCAAGAACCTGTCCTCAACGCCAAAAGAAAAGCGCCCCCAAAAGGTGACCGGCCTACGAAACCATATCGCCTCACACCTGCGGCTCCAGGGCAATGAAATGGCCATTCAGAAAGCCCTTAATCAACTGGTAAACGCCAAGTTTTTGAAGCTTTCTGATATCGGTGTTGAATACCTAGCCTGATTTTTTGACACTCAATTTGGATTTATTTCGGAGTATAAATTTTTGGACCCGGTGAGTTTGGCTTTTTCAGCATACCTGAATACTGTGCAGTCGACGGTATCGAATCATTTCAATGAAACCAGAAATCTTGAGGTTAGTCCCGTCGTTGTCGAATACGAGGGTGTTCCTGTCTCATACCAGCATCAACTATGGCGAGTGCGTCCGCAAAGTGTCTGTGCAAACTATCAACAAAACATTAGCCAGTTCTCAGAGTGTACCGTTAAGGCTTCTCGGCTGTTCAATGCGTTGTGTTCGGAATTGAAGCAGTCGTCAGCCGGCGACTGGCGGCAGGTGAAAATCCAGAATATGTACTGCAATGCTGCTGTGTCGTTCAAGCCCACAGTTGCCAGTATCGGCTCCGCCCGAATGCTCTCCAACTTGGAAGATGCCCGGCAGGCCTGCAATGCGGCGACGGTGTCGGCTATGGGTAATAGCGATCCCAGGTTGGCGCGAGAGCGGGATAAGGCTTGTGAGGTTTATCGGGAGTTGAAGGGGCAATGAGTACGCGGAAGCTTGCAATTCTGATTTCGAATCAAGAACATTCACGCCTCGAAAATATTTCCGAGTAAAACGCAACGTGTCTAATTAAAGGAGTTTTAACACGTGACTGAAGTAGATAATAAAGACTCAGATACACAAGGCGGTGGGTTCCTGGCTGGCCTCATTAACTTTGTTTTTCTTTTTGCGTTGGTTTTCGTGATTCTCTGGAATTGGGACGGCTTTTGGCAGAGTGACATTGGCCCCCTCACCAGGGTTCAGCAATCGGTTTTTCCTGTGAAGTATAACGAGGAGCAGCTAAAGGTCTCTCGTGTTCAGAATAACAATCAGATTATCGAGCAAATAGAAAGTCGGGTAGATAGGTACGAGGCAGAGATGGTCGAGGCGCAAAACGAAGCCGCTGAAGCGCGAGAGCAACTGGCTGACGTTCTGAAACACGAAAACCAAAAATGTCGATACTATGATACCGCTCTGAGGATGATCGATCTGTTGACCCGTAAGTACTCCGAGGATGAGCTTAAGCGGACCCTGAGCTGCACCAGTCCTGAGTGTGAAGAAATCCTGATGTCCAAGCATCAAGCTTACGAAGTCTGCACTTGATTGCGAAAACCGGGACAGATCTATTAATGCGGTTATTTGGGTAAGCTGTCCCGCTTCTCCGGAGTCATTCCCTTTTCCCATTCAGCCTCATCGCCCGGCGCTGGCAAAAACCGCCCAAACTCGATCATCTGGTTGGCCGGAATGTCCTGCAGATAGATCCAGACATCTTCAGCTGAGATTTCCCCAATTTGGGCGATTTCTTCAAGCATCTGGCTCATCAGGGCCTGTTTGATCTCGATGCTTCTGCCCTCCCGCACCAGGCCGTGAACATACACCTGAGGCGCGGTGTTCACTCTGCCACCCACAAAGTGTTCGCCCTCATTGGCCGCAGAAAACAGAACCTGGGCAAAGAACCGGGGAGTGCATATTCCGGCCCATCATGAACACCCATTCCGGACGAACGTGAACACTGATTCTGGTTCAACGTGAACAGCCATTCCGATTGAAGGTGAACACTTTTCCGGATTTTCCGGAATCGGTGTTCACGATGCCGGAATCAGCGTTCACATTCCCGGAAACGGTGTTCACGTTCAACCGGAATCCTTCTTAACGCATTGTTTATTCAACCGTTTGCTACTCTGACTCCTTTTTTTGGGGAGCGGAGTTGTGCCAGCAAAGAGAATTCCAATGCGTAAAATCAGAGAGGTGCTTCGCCTAAGGCTGGAAGCCGGGCTCTCGATCCGGCAGATCAGTGCCAGCACCAAGACCAGTGTCG